>Ga0194055_10004206_pt1 | contig 10846 bp, 10 predicted proteins | sample SepL449m_MetaG_FD_155482 | JGI IMG/M metagenome (GOLD analysis project Ga0194055, IMG submission 155482) | Anoxic zone freshwater microbial communities from boreal shield lake in IISD Experimental Lakes Area, Ontario, Canada - Sep2016-L442-9m | ecosystem: Environmental > Aquatic > Freshwater >... | reverse complement strand
ACTCGGCACTAAACTGACGACGTTCTTTCGACATGCGATGGACTCCTCAAGGTTAAGCATAGTTCGCTTTTCCTCGCGCCCACTTTTCTTGGGCAAGTCCACTCCTCGGCACACGCCTTCATGTGCTTGTCATCGGGGAACGCTTCGCACGCCTTGGCACAATGGTCGCAACACTTCGCACAGCAATCGGCCATCACTGCGGAAAGTGGCCCGCCACTCGCACAGACTTGAGAACAGGCGGCACAACAAGTCGCACAGTCCCGACAGTGCATCAGGCACGACAAGTGTTCCTTCTTGCCATCGGCCAGCAGGTTCGCACAGTGGGTGGCACAAAGGTCGCACACCCGCTGGCAATCCGAACAGGCTTTGGCACACTCCTGCAACTTCGGATCGACCTTCATTTCCGCCGCTTGGGCCTGATGGGCGAACGTATCCACGCCGACGACAGCGAGGGTGAATGCCAACGCCATCGCACTGAGTCCGCCGAACATTCGATTCTTCATGGGAAAACTCCATTGCTTAAACCGCCGCTCGATGCAGATGACAGGAATTGTCATCTCGCCTCCAGCGACAGGTTCGAGCCGCTTGCAAAACAAAAAAGCCGACATGTCCGAACCCTCTTGGGCATCGAACACGTCGGCTTATTCTCTGATGGGCCTCCCGGACAAGCCGGGCTGCTCTTCATTTAATCTACCGTAGATCGTAGGTCGCATTCTATCAAGTTAAACCGTGACTGGACACAGCCTTGCCGAAAGACCTCGTACTCCTTCTGTAGAAATCAAACTTCCGGTACAGCTTCAGCAAGGTCAAATGCAACTTGAAAACGATGACTCTCGGAGGAAAAGGGCTTCCGCCGAGAGTCGAATTCATCGAACGGCATCAAGAACCGTTACGCCTTCTTGCTCGGCAGACCACAACACGCTTTCGCTTCCTTGCAGCAGTCGGCTCCGTCGATGCAGCACTTCTGAATGGCAGCACAGCAGCCTTTGTTCTCAGAGCAGCACTTCAGGCCCTTCTCGCAGCAGCCGAGTTTGACTTCCGCCACGCAACAGGCGGATTGGTCCGCACAGCAAGCGAGCTTCTTGGTGCAGCAGCTTTCTGCCTTGTCTGCTGCCTTGGTTTCCTGCTTTGTAACTCGCTTCACGGAGCAGCAGCCAGCAACCTTGGTGGCAACAGTCTTCGTGGGTCCGCAACACGCTTTCGCTTCCTTGCAGCAGGCCAACCCTTCCGTGCAACACTTCTGAACGGCGGCACAACAGCCTTTGTTCTCGGTGCAGCACTTCAGACTCTTCTCGCAGCAGCCGAGCTTGGCGTCGGCTACGCAGCAGGCACTCTTCGGATTACAGCAGGCGAGTTTGAGAGAGCAACAATCTTTACCTTGCTCGTTTGCGGCGACCACTCCGATGAGAAGCAGGCCAAGAGCGAAGATCGAACCGGTAAACAGTTTGGTAGACATGAGAGAATCTCCAGTGATTGTCGTGTGAGAAATCAGTAGTTACTGGGCACACAATGAGCACAGCAACGAGGCCAAGAGGCCGGATGAAAACTGATGGGCATGAGTTGATCGCAAACTGCTGATCAACAACGCCAGACACGCAGGAGAATTTGCAGGCGAGGTCCAGAACGGACGGGAGCGAACTTCGCTTCGCCGACGACAAAAGAGCCGATGTTCAGAGAGAACTGATCGGCAGCAACGGCGAACACCAAATGAAGCGTGTCAGTCGGCAGGACAGACTTCTCAGGCAATGTTGCAGTTCGTTCGCAGCAACACCCGACACTTGGCTTGGCCGGGGAGTTCCCAGACTCAGACGGATGGTTTGGAGCCGCTTCGTGACAACAAGACACTTTCACCGGGGCTGATTCAGCCCGGTCGTTCCGCACGAACACACTGCATGATCCGGGCGGGAGAGCCAAGACTAAGCTCGTGAGGACGGGAACGAGTTGGTGAAGGAATGCGTACATGATATTAAGTAATACGCAGAACGGGCCTGATTCGTTGGATGGAATTTACATGGCGACTGTCATCCTGCCAGAAATCGGGATTGACGATCAATCGTGCTGGATTCGGCCAAGTGGTAAAGAATCGCCACCCGTCACTGGCCGTTCGACAATCGGATTCTTGAATACGGATGAAAAGAAGTAGATCAGACTGCTATCGGACTGATGCACCCCGTGGGACAATTCTGTGGCGTGCTTTCGTTTTTCGGTGGCGGCTAATGCCTTTTTCGCCTGAGAAAAACGCAGCCGTCGTGAATGAGAATTCAAGTCCGTTGCAATGACAGTCAACGTCAATTCGTTTATGAAGAGGGGAGATCGCTGAATACTCAAAAGCTGATTGCTGAATGGTGCCAGAGCGTGGCACCCCACTTGATGATTTGCCAAAAGGAAAAAGGTAAGTTCATGCCTCCAACTTTTCGATTCGCTTCACTGTTCTCGTTTCTCATTTTCGCTGTTTCATGCAGCCGAACAGAGAATTCGAACTCGGTCGCTCACCCTGATAAAGAATTGCCGAAGCACGCCTCGGTCGATAAACCGAATGGACACCACGAACAGCCAATTATCCACACAGACCACGCACATCGTCATCCACACACGGAACATTCAAATCCCCACGCACATCAACCGATACCTCATAATTCCACTGTCAACCCGAAAGACGCTCAGGTTGATGACTTGCCATCAGTGGCCATTTTCGAGAAACGCATCCTTCCAATCTTCCAGTCGGCCAAACCATCGAGTTGTTCCGAATGTCACCTGAGCGGAGTGGACTTGAAGGAATACATTCGCCCCACGCACCAAGAAACATTCGCCTCGCTCGTCAAAGCTGGAATGATCGACGTAGCGAAGCCGGACGACTCGAAGATTCTCCGATTCATCAGCCGTCGTCCTGAAAAACCAAGTCTCGTGACTGAGAAAGTCCGTGAAGACGAGTTCAAGGCATTTCGAGCATGGATTCGAGCCTCGGTGAGTGACCCGACGCTGCTTGCCGGAGCAGGAAAGGTTGAGCCGGTCGGATCATCACTTCCAGTCGAAGTCATTCGACACGCCCGGAAGGACCGTGTACTGACTTCCTTCATTGACAATATCTGGTCAGAAGTTGGGCGGTGTGCTGCTTGCCATTCGCCCGACCGCAACCAAGAGCAAGTCAAGAAGCATGGATCGCAAGTATCATGGATCAAGCTGCGTGATCCTCAAGGAACATTAGATCACATGGTGGAAGCGGGTTTGATCGATGCAGCGGAACCAGAGAAGAGCTTGCTGCTGGCAAAGCCAACGATGCAGGTCAAACACGGAGGCGGACAAAAGATGGTCGTGGGAGACCGTTCGTACAAACAATTCCGGCGATTCATCGACGATTATGCAGCGGTTGTGAATCGGAAATACACCCAAAACGATCAGTTGCCGAAGCAGGGTGCTGAAGTATCCATCGTCACGGACATTTGGCTAAAAGTGACGGACATCCCGGCAAAATACGACAAGATGCTTTTGCAGGCAGACCTATACCGCTCGACTGCAAATGGGTGGTCGGAGTATCGGGTAGCGACTTCTGACCGTGCCGTGTTCGGAGCGCAAAACTTGTGGCAGCATTCTCTGAGCTTGGTTGGCCCAAGAGGCTCGAAGTGGGCCGATGAGCTTAAATCTGAGCGACTCCCGCCCGGTCGGTATCTGTTGAAGCTTTACATCGACCAATCCCGGAAGCTTCAGAATGACTTCACCGCCGAACTCAGCGACGATGATTTCGTGGGACAGGTGGAGATCGAGAGTGGCTGGCCATCGGGATATGGACCAATGACGGTCGTAAAGTTTCCGGAAAAATAGTCTTATTCTATCTCTTGTCGAAGAGGCGGAGCCATTGAGCATTTCTCGCCTCGTGTTCCCGTCTCAGCATCTCACACCTTTCGTTGTTGGCAGAGGCTCGTGGCCTCGGGCTCCGATTCGGTTCACGAATCGGCTCTTGAATGATCACCTTTTGCGGAGGTGCGTGAACGATGGTCGTTGTGGTGACGTGGGTGTGGTGGTGTCGTTCTTCCTGATTGGCTTCTTCATCTGGGTCGCAGAAAACATCGCGACATTCTTCGGGGCCTGGGTTTATCCCGATCAGGTGACCGGTTGGAAAGCAGTCTCGCTCCAGAAATTCAGTTCGTGGTTTCTGTTAGTGATCATCAGTTTTCTGATCGTTGCCGACCTGAAACATGTGAAAGAGAATCGATCGAAACCCGCTACGGGATGACGAGAGATCGCTATCGACTGGTCTGTGATCTGGTGCGATCCAGTCGGATCGTGGCAGGTTCTTCCAGCCAGGCCTTGATCGTTCCGGCGATCGCATGGAGGTCATTCAGGTCATTGTTCGGACCTGTTCCGCCAGTGGCGAATGCCGGAGTCGGAGTCGACGGGCTGGGGGCTCGTTTGCCTCGTATTGCGAGCAAGCCAATCGCCAGCAACGAAAATGCGGCAATCCCTAGCGACGAGGCTTTTGCGACGTTGCCATAGTTCTGCCAATTCTGTGCCGTCACAATCTGCTGCTCAATGGCAGCTTCCACAGGCCCATCCGGGGCTTTTCCAAGACTGACCTGAATCTGATCACGACCATCTTTGTATCCCACGGCCTGCTTGACCAGCTTTTCCACTTCCCCTGGGGAAACACCCAGCGATTCTTCGAGCGGCGTTTCATCAATCGGTACAGGGGGAATCAGCATCACTGCAATTGTCAGTCGATTGATGGTCTCCTGCTGCTCTTCCTGAGTCCGATTGACGACCGAATTCAGGTAGTCACTCTCCAACACTTCTTCGCTAGAGTTGGGACCACTGGCTGGAACATTTGCGGCAATTCCTGGTGGCAGATTGCTGGCAGTTCCAACCGGGCCTTTTGGACCAGCAGCACTTGTCGCTTTGGAGGTGACGATGGATTCTCGCGCGACTACTTTCCCTTCGGGATCGAATTTATTGCTGGTTTCCTTCAGACGTTTGAAACTCATATCCGCGGTGACACGGACTACGGCACGACCTGGACCCAGCAGACGCGTCAGGATTTCTTGAGCTTTCTCGGCCAGGCGAGTTTCTACTTCGGACTGATGCGACAATTGTTCGCTGGAAGCCATCCCCTGAGAGGACTTCTTTTTTTCCGAAAGGATACGCCCCTCGGTATCGAGGACGGTTACATTCTCGGTCGACAGGCCTTTCACGCTTCCTGCGACCAGCGCCACGATCCCTTGAGTGATCGGGCGGCTCAATTGAACCCCCGGACGAGTCTTAATCACGACGCTGGCTGTTGTTGGCTTCTCGTCCCGAATGAAGGGACTCGATTCCGGCTGGACAAGATGGACTCGCGCATGCTGGACAACGTCGAGCGTCATAATCGTCTTGGCCAGTTCTCCCTGGATCGCGCGAACATAATTCATGTTCTGGACGAAGGGAGTCGCGCCAAAATTCATCGTGTCGAAGATCTCAAACCCTTTTTCCGTCCCCTGCAGGAGACCGGCCACTGCCAGACCCATGCGAGTCTTCTGGACTCGATCGGCAGGAACCAGAATCGTGGTTCCGTCGGAAGAGAGCTTGTAGATCGTGCGATCGGCATCCAGCTTCTGAGTGATCGCGGCAGCCTCTTCGGTCGGCAGACCAGAAAAGAGAACAGCGTAGCTGGTGTAGTTTGCCCAGAATCCGACGCCGACGACAACAACCAGCAGCGTCGCCGTAGCTCCGCCGAGGACCATTTTGCCAAGGAATCCCTGGCGAGCCCACAATTGCTGGATCTGCTGGAAGAAGGCGTTCATCGTAAACCAATAGCCAGAGTGACGTTGGAATGTTGCTTCATTCCAGAAACCGAAGACAGAAAATCGGGAGGCAATCTCCCCATCAACTGTATCGGTTAAAGTGACTCTGCCGGTTAAGACGATTTGATGGCCGGTCGGTTGTGCGGCCCAGCTTTACCTATCACCGCAACAGGTTGGCCGTTTCCTGCAGCATCTGGTTCGCGGCACTGAAGGCCTGGGCGTTTACCTGGTAGCCGCGTTGAGCGGAAACCAGTTGCGTGAATTCGGATCCGATGTCGACGTTCGAGCTTTCGAGGGAACCGCTCTGGATCGAACCGGCGCTTCCTGACATGGGAGCCGAAACCAGTGCCGTTCCCGAGTTGGATGTGTTCTGGAAATAGTTATTCGTCGAACGCTTCAAACCTTCGGGGTTGGTAAACGTTGCCAGGGCAACCTGTGCCAGCGACTCGGTCAGGCCGTTGGTGAATTGACCGGTGATAGTGCCATCCTGGCCCACGCTGGCGCTTTGCAGAGTTCCCTGTGCGAATCCGTCCTGGGAAATTGCCGCGGCTGAGTTGCCTCCACCGAGTTGCGTCAGGCCGTTAAATGCGTTCGGTGTTCCGAATGACAGTTTGATCTTTTGTGACGTTCCGAAACCTGCCAGGTTATTGACTTGAAAGACAATGTCGTCATTTCCACTGGTCCCTCGCACCGCTTCCGAGAACGTGCTGAAGGTGGTGTTGCCTCCCGTATTCGTTGGACTATCCTGCAGCTTCAACGACAGGTCGCTTTGCCCGGTGGAGTTTGACTTGATCTGAACATTACCGGCAGCATCCAGCGTCGCCGTAGCGCCGGTGTAATTGGCATTGATTGTTGTGATCAGGTCGCCAATCGTTTGGCCTGCGGTCAGGAATGTTATGGGGCCGACGGGAACACCATTGGTGTCTTTGCCCGTGATTTGAATGGAATCCCCTGCCGCGTACGCTCCGCCAGTGTGTTGATCGACGGAATCCAGCAGGGTCGACAACGTGGCTGGGCTCCCTGCAACGGTGAACGGATCGCGGGAAGCCAGCAACTCGGCAGCACTGGTCCCCGCGACACCCTGGAACGAACCGTTTTCGTTGAAGGTCAGGCCAGAGACAATGTTATCCAGCCCGAATCCCGAGATTTTCCCTTCTTTGGGGTCGACCGTCGCAGAAACGCTCCAGACGTTGGCTCCCGTTTTCTGATACGTGAATGTGATCGTATGGGGAGCGAATTGATTATCAAAAACCTGAATGGCAGTGGTCGTTGATCCACCCGCTTTTCCAGGGACTGTTGTCGAGAAGTTTGTGAATTGGGTCCCTGCATTTGCAACAGTGGTGCTGTTGACCAGTGACAACGTCAGATTGGCGAGACCTCCTTGATTGGCAGTCAGCAGGATGTGACCACCAGCATCCAGGGATGCTGTCGCGCCACTTCCGGGCGTCGCCGAAAGAAACTGGGCATTGATGGTATTCAGCAACGAACCGACAGTATCGGAGGCGGTCCCTGTGATCGTATAGACGGCATTCACTGCCGTGCCATCGACACGTGACCCCGTGATCTGAATCGTGTCACCTGTCGCATAAGGGATGGCCGCCTGATCGAGGCTGTTCAAGAGTGTGGAACTCGTTGCAGCACCACCGCCAAATGTCAGCGGTTGCCCGGAACTCAAAACTGCGGCGATCGGAGGGGTCGCACTGGAATTCAAGTTGCCGCTGAAATTGATGTTCTGCGTGGCAGCACCAGGAATCGTCATCCCCAGTGGAATGCGGATATCGCTGATTCCGGGGACCTGGAACGCAGGCGACGACGGACTCCCTTCACCAAGGGTCCCGGTTCGCTGGACTCGATAACCGGTCGTCGGATCGACGAGACTTCCCTGGGAATCGAGGCCGAAGGCCCCGGCACGGGAATACATCGGCCCTGTGCCGTTATTCAGCACGAAGAACCCGGCCCCTTGAATACCAAGGTCATAGGGGTTGCCAGTGCTTTCAAAAGTTCCCTGGCCCATGTTGGTCGATGTCGTGCCGATCTGAACACCGTTACCAATCTGGATCGGGTTCGTACCACCACTCATGGATGTCGGAGCACTCGCTGCCTGCAATGTCTGAGTGAACTGCGTGGCGAACTGCAGATGTTGCGATTTGAAGCCGACCGTGTTGGCGTTGGCAAGATTATTGCCGACGACGTCCAGCAGGGTCTGGCTGGCACTCAATGCGGACGCACTGGAGAAGAGTGAACTGAACATGGGCGGGATTTCTCGCTATACAACAATTGTGATGTTGTTCGATCGCGGGCATCCCTGCCATCTTCATCTTCTTCAATCCTTCAAATGATTTCTGAACAGCCGTGTTCATTCATCATTTGCCGAGTCCATCGCGAACTCGTCGTTGGAAACTTCGAATAACTTCTGATTCGGTCGTATCAGGCGGCAACTCCCAGAATCTTGTCCAGGCCGACAGTATCGGCCCCAACGTGAATCTGAATTGACCCATTCGACATCGTCAAATTGGACACGACACCGGCCACCGATTGATTGCTGGAATTCATGTACGAAACATGCTTACCAATCAGATTGGCCCCGTCGGTAATCTGTTGCAGCGTCAACAAGTCACTGAAATTGGCATTCAGTTTTTCAATGCCACTCAATGTGGAAAACTGGGCAAGCTGCCCCAGAAATTCCTGATTTGTCGTCGGTTCCAAAGGGTTTTGGGACTTCATCTGGGCGACGAGAAGCTGCAGGAACTGATCCTGTCCGACATTGCTGGTAAACCCAGTACTCGCCATCGGATCGGACTCCTTCCTGATCAACGCCACTTCGTGCAATGACACTCCACCTTACTTAGGTCGATCATGAGCGTTCCTCGGCAACAGTCATTTCCATTCCCCCCGCAAATCCCTCCAGAGTGGTGGGGTGAATGACCTTCAGATGGTGAAAAAATCGTCATTACGTGGAAACCTGGGGATGGACAAATTGGGCAAATGCTACGGGTTGTTCCGGATGTTCGTCGCAGCCGAAGACGTAGCAGACGCCAGAACTCCCCAGCAGCTGACCTCCGTTCAGATCACCGAATTGAAACAGGAATCGCATCGACCGGCCACATTGATTGCAGAGACATCCGTCAGGCGCTTCAATCAGCCATTCGGGTCTTCCCCCCAGTTGCACAATGTCCGATATTTCGAATCCGTAGCTGCAATGATTCGGGACCAGGATCGCGGAAAGCAAATCGGCTGGACGCTTGGTAAAACGTGCGAGATCCGCGTTCAACGTAGGAATGGTTTGCAGCAGCACGACCGGATCGTAGTCCAGCAACCCATTGAAGTGGTTCTCTTCGGTGCGAAGATCGTCGAACTGTTGCCGCGGAACCCGAATTTGTTGCAGCCTCCATTCGCGTTCTGGCGAGGCACCGGTCAGTTTCACACTGCGTTCGATTGTCGGAGTGGCATAGCTGCGAACGGTCTGCTGACGATCATGCCGATTAAAGACGACGAGCAGTCGACCGGCCCAGGGGCGCGGGAATGTCTCGTCCAGTTTGACCTGGATCAGAAAGCTGGCTTGTTCGGGATGGCCAAGCTTCAGCGATGGCCATTCGTCACCCGCTTCTGAATACGGAAGACCACCATATTTGGAATTGACGCTTGGGGATGCTGACGGGTTCGGTTCGCTGGCGACCAGAACGGAACAGATGTTGGCTTGGCTTCCCGCTTCATGAATCTGGTTCAGAATCTGCTGTCGAAACCCCTCGGGAAGGCTGCGAAAGGCTCGTTGAACCCGTCGGATGCGTAACCAGTTTGAGACGCTGTGCCAACCCAGAAACAGGCATGGCACGAAGATCATTGCGAAGATGATTGAGAAGAGATCTCCGTTCACGGGCGACTACTTTCCAGAACTTCTGCGATCTCGACGGCTCGATGTTCACGAGCCGACTGGTAACAGGCTTCGACGAGCGCCATGGTTCTCAGGTTGTCATCACCGCTGATTTCCGGCGTTGAATTGTCTTCCATCGCACACAGGAGTTGGGCCATCGGGCCGACAAATGCATCTGGAAACCAGACCTCGTTCCAGCGCGGTTGGTGCCAGATGCTGGCGGCTGTTGTCGTGTAATCGAGAGTACTGGGAGTCCGTTCCGGATAACTCGGCCAACCGATTGTGCCGCGAGCCATTCCTGTCATCCCCTCGATGCGATACCGAATTCCGATATCTGACGCCGCACCTTCTTTGGTGGGGCCCGCCCAGACATCATCGCAACTCATGGCTCGCAGTCCGTTGGCGTACTCCAAAATGTACAGGCAGATGCCGTCGTCGTGGGGAAACTTCGTACGAGGATCGGGTCGCACGCTGACAAAAACGCGGACCGGATCCCCAAACCAGAATCGCAACGTATCCAGGTGGTGAATACTCATGATCCGCAACGTCACCCAACCCTGATGCTGTTGCCACGGCATCCAGTGCGGGATGGCACGCATGTCGATCGTGGCCAGAACGGGTTCACCGAGATCTCCACGATTGAGTAGCGACTTGCAGGCTCGAACCGATTGGTCGTACCGCATGTTTTGATTCACGCTCAGGGTGATCCCGGCATCGCGGCAGAGTCGGACGATTTCACACGCCTGCGCAAAATTCACACCCAGCGGCTTTTGAGCCAGCACACCTCGGATGTGATCGGCATGCCGCACGACCTCCTGAACGACTTCCAGTTGTACGTCGGGTGGGACAGCAATATCGACGACTGAAACGGCGGGATCGTCGAGCAATTCGCGATAGTTGGCATAAGTTCGCTGGATCTGATGTCGGTGTGCAACGGCCGCGGCGCGTGCTGGATCGCGTGCAGCAATCGCCACGGGCGAAAACCCCGCCTGCCGATACGCGACCAGATGGCAGTCCGCCATGATAAAGCCAGCCCCGATACACCCGATGCCAGGGGACTTGTCGCGAGGAAGCCGAGGAAGATATTCCAGGTCCGTTGGTGCACCTGCCATCGTGTGTTACTCCATGGTCAATCGCCGAATGTGATGTGGTTTTGTTTAGTAAGCGTGGTAATTGGCTGGCGCACAGGTGGGTGGCGTGGTGA
>Ga0194055_10004205_pt1 | contig 10850 bp, 14 predicted proteins | sample SepL449m_MetaG_FD_155482 | JGI IMG/M metagenome (GOLD analysis project Ga0194055, IMG submission 155482) | Anoxic zone freshwater microbial communities from boreal shield lake in IISD Experimental Lakes Area, Ontario, Canada - Sep2016-L442-9m | ecosystem: Environmental > Aquatic > Freshwater >... | reverse complement strand
AATGCACCGAGAGATACACGCGCGAGAAGCCGATGAGGACGACCAGCGCGACCGTGACCGCCCAGATGACGACCTGCACGGCCCACCGGTGGGTGAGCCACCGCGACAGCATCCAGGCGCACAACATTCCGACCGCGGCCGCACCCGTGGCGTGCCCCGAGGGAAACGAGAACCCGCCGGGCGAGAGCAGCGCGTCGGCCAGCGGGGGCCGCTGCCGGCTCACCAGGTGCTTGGCGGCCCAGATCACCAAAGCGATGCCGCCGCCGCCCAATATCGCGACGATCACCGGAAGCCAGGACCGCCCGGCAACCGCGGCGACGATCGCCACCGCGGTGATGGTCAGCGTCTGCGTACCGGTATCGCCCAGCCGCGTCACCGCGAGGAGGACGCTGGTCAGCCAGGTCTCGCGGTGTTGAGCGATCCAATGCACGATCGTTGCGTCGAACTGGGCCAAACCACCGCCGTTCAGAACGTCTTCGAGCAGATCGGTGAAGCCCACGGCCAGCAGGCCCACCAGAACCAGTCCCGCGATGCCGACGGCCAACGCCGTCAGGCTGATGCCCAGCCGGCCGCTCACCTTAGCCAGCACCGCATCGAGGCGCCCGAAACGCAGGGGCTGGGCCAGTGCAACCAACCGGCGCAAGCTGACCGGGTGCCGCACGGCCCACATCGCCACGACCGTCAACAGCATCAGTAGCGCGATGACGCCCGTCCCGACGATCCCGACGCCCGCTGTTCCCCTGGAGATGTCCTGGCCCATGACCCACGATCCAACCAGGACCGGACGGGGCCCTACTGGGCCAGGAGTTTGACCGCCTGGTTGAAGACTCCCGGCATGGTGGCCGCAGCCGGCACGATCATCGGTCGGGCCGGGGATTTACTGGCCGTGAGCAGTGCGGCGGTGAGCATCCGATACCGGCGCGACATGCGCCGCCACTGCCGGGTGTAGTCCGCCGGATCGTCGGCCAGGATGGCGTTGACGACGAGTTCGGCGCAGCCCAGCGCGATGCCCAGGCCCTCACCGGTCAGCGCGTCGACGTATCCGGCGGCGTCGCCGACGAGCATGACCCGACCGGAGTGCTGGCTGGCGGCCCGCTGCCGCAACGGTCCGGCGGCCCGCGCCGGTCCGCCGTCCGCCCCGGCGAGATGTGCGGCCAAAAGCGGAAACTCGCCCAGGTGGTCGTCGAACTTGCCCTGCCGTGAGGTCAGGATCGCCACGCCGACGCAGTCGTCGGACACCGGCGTCACATACGCCTCGGTGTGTGCGGCCCAGTAGACCTCGACGGTGTCGCTCCACGGTGCGATCTGGAAATGCCGGCGGATCCCCCAGCGCCGGCCGCCGCGGACCGGCCGGTCCAGACCGAGTTGGCGCCGGATGGGCGAGTGCAACCCGTCGGCCGCAGCGAGATACCGCGCCTCCAAGCCGCTGCATCGCACGCTGTTCGCGTCCTGCTCGATGTCACCGATGTCGCCCTTGACGATGCTGACGCCGGCGGAGGCGGCGGCGGAGTGCAGGGCTTCGGACAGCACGGTCCGCCGCACACCCCGCCCGGCCGGCCCCGGGAACCGCGCCTCGACGCGCCGGGTGCTGTCCAGGTAGGTGATGCCCCGAAAAGGCTTGCCGTGCGGGGTGATTCCGAGAGCGTCGAGATGGCGCAGGGTGTGCGGCATCAGCCCCTCACCGCATGCCTTGTCGATCGGGCCGGACCGGCGTTCGACCACGGTGACGTCCAACCCGGCGCGGGCAGCATGGATGGCGGTGGCCAGTCCCGCCGGCCCGGCTCCGGCGACCAGAAGATCGATCATGACAGCCTCGCTAACGCTCGATTCTCAACGGACACACGGGTGCTCAGCAGCGCGGCGTTGAGGGTGGTGAACGCGAGGGCGGTCACCCACGCGGTGTGGACCAGCGGCAGTGCCAGCCCTTCGATGGCCACCGCAACGTAATTGGGGTGGGAGAACCAGCGGTACGGTCCGCCGTCGATCCGGGTAGCACCGGGGATGACGACAACGCGGGTGTTCCACTGCCGGCCCAGTGTAGTGATGCACCACCACCGCAACCCCTGAGCGGCGACGACCAGAGCCAGCATCGTCCACCCCAGCACAGGGATGAAGGGGCGCTTCAGCACCACAACTTCGACCACGCACCCGACCAGGAATGCCAGGTGCAGGACGACCATCGTCGGGTAGTGGCCGCCGCCCACCTCGACCCCGCCCCTGGCGCGACTCCAGGCCAGGTTGCGTTGGGCCAGAACAAGTTCGGCGAGCCGCTCGATACCGACGGCGGCGAGAAGGATCAGGTACCACGTCATAGGGCGGCGCTCACGACCACTGCAGGAGCAACAGCTCCGAGCAGAATCCGGGACCCATGGCCATCATCACCGCGGGAGACCCGTCGGCGGGACGTTTGGTCATGGTGTCGCGCAGGATGTGCAGCACGGAGGCCGAGGAGACGTTGCCGATCTCGGCCAGCGAGCGCCAGGTGAGTTCCAGCGCCTCGGGCTCCAGCGTGAGGCTGTCGGTGATGGCCTCGATCACCTTCGGGCCGCCGGGATGGCTGACCCACACGCCGATGTCGTCGATCTCCATGCCGTGACCGCCGAGGAATCCGGTCATGTCATCACGCAGGTAGCGGGTGATCATGTCGGGCACGTCCGGCGAGAGCACGAGCTGGAACCCTGCCGCGCCGACGTCCCAGCCCATGGTGCGCAGCGAGTTCGGGTACAGCCGGCTCGCGGTGTCGATCACCCGCGGCCCGGTGATGCCCATCTTCTCGGCGCGCCGCTCACCGACGACCACCATCGCGGCGGCGCCGTCGGCGAACAGCGCGGTGCCCACCAGACCGGCGATGTCGGCGCCGAGCGCGCCGAAGTTCAGCGAACACATCTCCGCGGCGACCAGCACGGCCACCCCGTCGGGGTTGCCGCGCAGGTAGTCGTGCACCCGGGCCGTCCCGGCGGCGCCGGCGACGCACCCCAGGCCGAACAGCGGGATCCGCCGCACGTCGGGGCGGAAGCCGAGTACCCCGGCGATGCGGGCGTCCAGGGTCGGCACCGCGATCCCGGTGACGGTCGTGGAGAAAATCGCGTCGACGTCCGTGGGCAGCAGGCCCGCGTCCTCCAGGGCGGCCGTGACGGCGTCACACCCGAGTTTGACGGCCTGCTCGATGAAGACGCTGTTGGACTGGCCGAAGTCGGTCAGGCCCGAGTACTCCTCCAGCGGCAGCACGAGGTGCCGGTGATCGACCTTGCAGGTCTGGTGGAAACGCTTCAGCAGGTCCGCGTGCGGCGCGAACTGGGGTAGCTGGGACAGCGCCTCGGTGATCTCGGCCTGGCTGTAACGGTTGGCGGGCAGCGCCCCGTGCACTGACGCGATAACACTCGTCGGCCACGGCGGGCTGCTGGTCGCTCCTGTTGAGACTGACACCACGGTGGGTCCTTTCCATCTTCGATAGTCCCCTTCAATTCGGAGCGGTCCCGTCGTTCGGATGGGTCTGTGACGCAGCCGACATTCGCTGGCGGCCCTACGGTGGGCCGATGGTGTTCGCCATACCCACATCCGGCGCGGTCATCAGCGACGGCGGGCTGGCGACCGAACTGGGAGCGCGCGGCAACGACCTGTCCGACGGTCTGTGGTCGGCGCGTCTGCTCGCCGAGGCGCCGCAGGAGATCGTCGCCGTGCATGAGGCGTTCTTCCGCGCCGGGGCGCAGATCGCGACCACCGCCAGCTACCAGGCGTCGTTTGAAGGGTTCGCTCGCCGGGGAATCGACCGCGCGGGCGCCGAGCGCTTGATGCGGCGCAGCGTGGAGTTGGCCGCCGCAGCGCGCGACGTGTCGGCTCCGTTGGGATGGGTGGCGGCATCGATCGGTCCCTACGGAGCCATGCTGGCCCACGGCGAGGAATACGTCGGCCGCTACGGCCTCAGCATCGCCGAGCTGGCGGCCTGGCACCGGCCCCGGCTGGAGATCCTGGCCGCCGCCGGGCCCGACGTTCTGGCACTGGAAACCATCCCCGACATCGACGAGGCGCAAGCCCTGGTGGAACTGGTCCGCGGACAGGGGGTTCCGGCGTGGCTGAGCTACACGATCGACGGTGACGCCACCCGCGCCGGACAACCCCTCGATGAGGCGTTCGCCGTCGCCGCGGACGTGTCCGAGATCGTCGCCGTCGGCGTCAACTGCTGTGCGCCGGCCGACGTGCTGGGGGCCGTCACCACCGCCCGGCGGGTCACCGGCAAACCGGTGATCGTCTACCCCAACAGCGGGGAGGTCTGGGACGGGGCCAACCGCGTCTGGGTCGGGACGTCGGGCATGGACACCGAGCTGGCGAGGTCTTGGGTGGACACCGAGCTGGCGAGGTCTTGGGTGGACGCCGGAGCGCGCATCGTGGGCGGGTGCTGCCGGGTGCGCCCCGCCGGCATCACCGCGATGGCCGCGGCGGTCGGCGCACGGTAACGGTATTTTGCCTCCAGCGCAGAATCCGCGTATCCCAGGCGACGAGCGGCAACCGTGCCACTGAACAAGACAACGGGCAGCGCGGGAGAAGACGGTCGACTTTGTCACCTACTTCAACGCCGGCACCCAGTGGGCGCAGCGCGCCGGTGCAGGGATCGACCCGAATAACGCCTGCGGCAAGAAGGTTTCCGCGATGACAGGCGGCACCCAGGAGATCGACGAACTGCCGGCCAAGAGCAAGAAGTACGTTGACGCCGGCAAGCCGGAGATCCAGATCATCAAGTTCGACGGCCAGGAGGCTCCAGGAGGCCGGGCCGGTTTTCGACACCGCGCCCTACGGCTGGCCGGTGAAGAACGGGGCGATCAGATGAACGCCTGCCTCAGCGGCGACGCCGGACGCCCCAAAACGGCATGTGCGGCATGTTGCCCGGCGGGGCGACCGTTCCGGGTCGCGCCTTGATCGAGGTACTGCCGTTCGTCTGGCAGATGCTCATGGTCGGCGTGCTCTGGCAGGTGGGCCGGGCGTCGGCGACCGGAGCGGCGATCAACGTCAGCGCCATCACACCGGCCATCAGCAGTGCGGGGCTGTTGGGAACTGTCATATCTGCCATGTCCTTCGGGCGTGCGAGGCCCGTACACGGCTGGCGGCACGGGTGGTCGTAATCTAACCGCCCGAATCGCCGACAGCGTCCGAATCGCTGTAACGAAGCGTGTTGCTACCCGTCTGCGTGCGCGGGCCCTACCCTGACCCTTGCGGTCTATTCTCTGGTGGTCGTCGAATCCCGCAGTGCACCAATAAGAGTGCCGTATTTCGGCGTCCAGGCCATCACGGCGTTGTGCCGCCAGCCCATGACGTGAAACGGCTCGTTGCGGGCGATCTCCTCAGCCTCAGCGCGGGTCGCCACGTTGAGAACTCCGAATCCGTGCGGGACCGGCGCCTGATCGGGGATCGGTGCGCTGCCCATCGCCGGTCCGATCATCAGGATCTTCCCCTGTTCCAGAAGGCCGTGCATATAGGCGTAGTGCACTTCCAGCGGTGAGGGCTGACCGGGAACCGCCGGTGGCGCAGATCCGGGCTTTTGCGGTAGCGGCGTCATCACCAAGAGGTACAACTCCGGAACGCCGGCGTTGTTGCCCTGCTCTTGAAAGGCGGCGAAGTCGAACTGTTCGGTCACGGTGTCCCCAGGGTGTTGGTGGGCGGGCGGCAGGTCACGACTCGACGGTCCGGCGTTCCATCTCGGGAATCCCCGGACCCGGTGAGTTGATACCCCAACTCCAGATCACCTCGGGCCTGATCCGGAACCGCTCGCCCGTAGCACCTTGATCGATGCTGGCCCGGCCGCGGACCTTGACCCCGCGGGGCGACCACGGCTGCACCGACGCAAGATCGTCGATCACCACCGTGGCCTGGGGGTTAGCGTGAATATTCCTGTAGCGCACTGTTTTTGCGATGTCGAATCCTGCCGTGACGATCTCGTCACCCTCGACGGAGAACGCGACCGTCGCCACGTCGGGCCGGCCCGACAGCGACGCTGAGGCGAACCGCATCAGGGGCTGACTCCGCAGGTACTCCAACTCCAGATCGGTAAACGCCGCCACAATTCATCCTTTGATCGGAGTGCAACGGAAACGCACTCGAAGTAACCGTCATGGTTCCCCACGGCGCCATCCGCCGCAAGAACGCACTCAGAGGGTTGGTCACAAGTCCGTCTCGGCGCCCCGCGCCGCGACGGGCTGCGTCTCGCGCCGTCCTAGCATTCGGCGCATGGGACTGTTTTCTCGGATGTTCGCCTTGCGCGAGCAGACTGCCAGTCGGTCCGGACGATCCGTGCAGCGTTCGGCCAGCCCGAAAACGACGAAGCCGGGCACGACGAAGCCGAGCGCGACCAAGTCGTCAACGGCGGCGAAGAATCCGGTGTTCAAGCACGCCGGGTGTTCGATCAATCATCGGACGGCCCAGGCGGCGTCAGGCTGCCGCAACCGCTAGCGGCCTGCCGACTGCCGGGCGCCTACCTCAGTGGCCTTTGACATCGAGTGTCCTTTGGTAGCGCCGCATTCCGGCGATCCAGCGGTCGTAGTCCGAACCCTTCTGCCGGTACATCGCCAGCACCTCGGGGTGCGGCAGCACCAGGAACGTCCCGTCGATGACGGCCTGGACCACCAACTCGGCCACGGCATCCGGACCGATCACCGTTCCGGCGCCCGTGACCGCCGCACCGGCCACCCGCATCGCGGGGTCCGGGGATTCCGACATCTGGTGCAGCAGCGGTGTGTCGACGCCCATGGGGCATACGCAACTCACGCCGATTCCATTGTCGCCGTGAGTGATCGCCAGCCACTCGGCGAACCCGACCGCGGCGTGTTTCGTGACGCTGTAGCCTGCCGCACCGATCTGGGTCAGCAGACCGGCTGCGGAAGCCACCGCGACGAAATAGCCTCCGCCCCGCTCAATCCATTCCGGCACAAGCGCTTTCGCCGCGCGGACGTGGGAGCGCAGATTCACGTCGATGACCCGGTCCCAGGCCGCTTCGTCGTCACCGAGGCCGGGTGGGCCACCGATACCGGCATTGGCCACGTAGATGTCCACCGGACCGTACGCCGCTCGCGCGGCGTCCAGCAGCGTCGCGATGCCGTCGGCACTCGCGGCGTCTGCCGCCGCCGCCACCGCTGAGATCGACGCCGCGGTCTCGGCTGCCGAGGCCGCGTCGATGTCTGCGGCCACCACCGATGCGCCGGCCTCGGCCAGAGCCCTGGCGATGGACCTGCCGATGCCCGACCCTGCGCCGGTGACCACTGCCACTGATCCGTCGATCTTCACGACGTGGTTGTACCTCAACGCCATCCAGCGACCCCGCAGCGACCCCAAGGAACCTCCCATCCGGGACACAGCGGCAAGCCAGCCAATGCCCTCATGGTTGTGGCCATGAGAACACGCACCCACAGCGCCACTCGTCGTACCGGAGCTGTCGTCAGCCTGGCCGCCGCCCTGGGCGTCAGCGCCCTGCTCAGCTGTGCCGTCGCCAATGCCGGCGCCGGACACCCCGGCAATCCGTCGATCAAAGTCGGCGTCCAAACCCCGAAGGCGATGAAACTCCAGACCTCGCCGGACGAGAAGGTCAACCGGTCCGGAACGCAGGGCGAGATGCGAACGTCGGCGGTGCAGGGCACCGTCGAGAGCGCGCTGCAGTGCGACTCGACGTCGTCGATCGCCAGGGTGAGCTGCGATACCCCGTCGGAAGAGGCCGCACCGCAGGTCAAGCCGAAGTAGTCGCTATCCGGCCGTCGGAACCAGACGGATCGGCAGTTGGTGGTGGCGGCGAAACGATGTTGTTCAACGCCCACTTCGGAGTTCCCGTCAATTCGATCCGCTCGACTCGATCGACCAGCGCCGTCAGAAACGCGGACACCTCCAGCCGGGCCAGCGCCTGTCCGGTACGGCGCCGGAAGGTCAACGGTGCGTCACAGAACGACGACGACCTGAACTCGCCCGGCGAGCGCTGCACCGGTTCCCGACGTTGTTGTCGTTAGCATCGCGCGGTGCTGGATTCGCCGGGAACCACCAACGCGGCGCCGTTGCGCCCGATCTCGCGGCGTGCCGCGCTGCGCTACGCCACCGCGGTGTCGGCGTTCGCCGGGCTCGGGGCGGCAGCCAACGCCGGTGCACCCACGGCGGCGGCCGCGCCTGCGCAGCTGATCGACTACGCCATGCGCCAGATACCCGCCGAGGCCATCCGGGCCGCCGGCTACGCCGGGGTGGTCAACTACGTCTCGCTGTCGCGGCCCGGCGCCAACTTCGGGGCCAAACCGATCACCCGCCCCTACGCCGAATCCCTCAACGCCGCGGGGCTGGTCATCGTCAGCAACTACCAGTACGGAAAGCCCGGCGGGACAGCACCTTCGGACTTCACTCGCGGATACCCCGGCGGTATCGCCGACGCCCGCACCGCCTGGCAGTTGCACACCGCCGCGGGCGGCGCGCAGAGCGCGCCGATCTTCTTCACCATCGACGAGGACATCAATCGCGACACCTGGAACACGTTGGCGCTACCGTGGTTTCGCGGTATCAACTCGGTGATCGGCGTGCAGCGCACCGGGGTGTACGGCGGCATCAACGTGTGCCGGTGGGCTGCGGCCGACGGCGTCATCGGAAGTTCGAGCACGCCCGGGTTCCGGTGGGCCTGGCAGACCCGCGCCTGGTCCGGAAATCAGATCGAACCCACCGCGGTCCTCTATCAGCGTGTCGTGAGCACCGCGTCAAACCCGGGTCCACTGGTCGGCGGGATCGAGGTCGACGTCAACGACGTCATGGCCCCGGACTGCGGCCAGTGGAACATGCATCCGTGAGCTTGGCGCCTACTCGTAACGCATCGTCGGCTTCGACGACCGCCGCCCCGGGATCCGGTCGGCGATGTTGCTGAGCGACGAGACCATCCTGTTCATCGTGTCGACGGCGGAGTCCAGGGTCTCCGCGGTCGGTGTCAACGTGTCGATGGCGGGCTGCAGCCGGCTCAGGATCTCCGCGGTCTCGGTGAGCTGTTCGAGCGGGCCGCCCTTCACCGTCAGCTTGTCGATGATGCCGTCCTCGGCGAACAGGCGCTCGATGACGCCGTCTTCGTCGAACATCCGCTCCAGGACGCCTTCCTCGGCGAGCAGGCGATCGACCAATCCGCCGGGCTCCAGCATCCGCTCGACGGAGCTGTCCTCGCCGGTGATCCGGTCGAGCAGACCACCGGGCGCGGTGATGAGGTCGAGCAGCCCACCCGGCGCGGTGAGCCGGTCCGCGATCCCGCCGCGGGCCAGAATGCGTCCCATCGCGCGGTCGGGCTGGGTCAATTCATCGACCCGGGCGGCGCCGAAGATAGCGGCACGCAGCGGAAGCATGTCGGCGATCGCGTCCGTGGCCTGCACGCCGCTCTTCTGCGCGCCGTCCTCGCCCAGCGACTGCTTCACGAAACCGAGTGCTTGAGCAGCAGCAGCGAGTCCGGTGTCCGCCGCCGCGAGGCTGGCCCGGACGGGGGCTGTCGCCGCGTCGGAGATGACTTTGCTGATGTTCACCCGACGAGTGTAGGACTCGGGCCCCTCTCCGCGGGCAGAGTTGCCGATGCCCCGAATCTGGTCTCAGTTCGACCTACCGGGCCGGCCTCAGCGCGTTGCGCGCCCCATCGAGGCAGCCACGCTCGTAGGTCCGCCGTCCGAGCGCCTTGTCTCGGCAGAAGTTGGGGATGGTCTCGCCCCGAGCCGTGTAGCCGCCGTCGTCCACCCATCGCTGGGCATCGACGTAACCCGACCAGTAGGTGCTGTCTTTACGGTCTTCTACCAGCATGAAAGCACCGCCGATGACGGCGAAGACCACGACGGTGAGCAGTGCCTGCACCCACGGCTTGCGGATCCAGACACCGATCCCCGCTGACTCGCTGTGCCCCACCCTCTGATCTTGTCACTCGAACAGCGCGGTCATACATTGACCGGGTGCGATATCGCCGAGGAACGCTCAGAGGTGGGCGGCTGCCCACGCCCGACAGCCGACCGTTGTGGCGGGGGCGAATCGCCGGCGGGTTGGCCGGGCTGGCGTTGGCGCTCGCGTCGTGTGTGAGCACCGGTTGGATCGCCAAGTCCGATGAGCCGACGTTCACCCCCGACTCCCCGCCGACCTCCGTCCCCGCAGCCCCGCCGACTGCGACGGACGTCGTTCTCGTCAACCTCCAGGATCCGAACCAGGTGGCCGCGTGGACGACGGTCAACGACCCGGTGATGGGCGGTCGGTCCACCTCCGATGTCACGTACGGGCAAGGCGGCCTTAGTTTTTCGGGTTCCATCTCGCTGGAGAACAACGGCGGGTTCGCCTCGGCTCGCAGTCCGGTCGATCCCGACATCGGAGGCAAGGCAGCGGGCGCGACCGCACTGGGCGTCCGTGCGGTCGGCGATGGCAAGACCTACGTTCTGAAGGTGGGCACTGCCGGGCAACCCTGGTCCTACATCCAGCGTTTCAGCACCGCCGCCGGTGTGGCGCAGGTCTACGAACTGCCGGTTGCCGGTTTCCAACCGGTCGGCATGCGCCTCGATCCGGCGCCCTACGCGCCGCAGACTCTGGACCCGTCAAGCATCAGCCAGGTCGCGGTCTACATCCTTGACAAGCAAGAGGGCCCGTTCCAACTCACCATCAGCGCGATCGAGCGGGGATGACCCAGATCGCGGTCGTCCTGTATCCGGGATTCACCGCCCTGGACTTCATCGGACCCTACGACGTGCTGCGCAACCTGCCCGGCTCCGAGGTCCGTTTCGTCTGGCACGAACCCGGTCCGGTCACCGCCGACTCCGGCGTCCTCGTCGTCGGTGCCACGCATTCACTCGACAAAACACCCTCGCCGGAGGTCATTGTGGTGCCCGGCGGCATGT
>Ga0194055_10004203_pt1 | contig 10859 bp, 9 predicted proteins | sample SepL449m_MetaG_FD_155482 | JGI IMG/M metagenome (GOLD analysis project Ga0194055, IMG submission 155482) | Anoxic zone freshwater microbial communities from boreal shield lake in IISD Experimental Lakes Area, Ontario, Canada - Sep2016-L442-9m | ecosystem: Environmental > Aquatic > Freshwater >... | reverse complement strand
CCGAGAACCGAAGGACAATCTCTGAAACAACCATCTTCGTTCAAACCACCAGCCGACATCCGCGGCAACGCTCGCCGTGCGCGCCAATAATCGCTACAAATCCGCAACGGAACTCGCTTGTTTAAGGGCTAAACATAAACGCCGATACTCAAAACTGTTTCGATGAACACCACCCTGAAGTCATCGGAGTACGGGCCACCCCCACGAGCATGCCAATTCAACGGATCGTCGCACCATGCCGAAAGGAGTGCGACGACCTCGCCTTCAATTTCGTCTCCAATTTCAATGAGCGTTGCCTCAGGTTTCTCGGGATGGCGTGCGCCGTCAAAAATTCGGCCACGCGTCGGACTATTGACACGGTTGTCAATGCAAACATGCGCCAACGAATCAGCCGAGTCTTTTACTGCTACCCACAAGACTCCGCGCCCGTATTCGCCATGCGTATACCAGTCGACCCATACAATTGCCCGGTCAGGTAACAACGAGACGAAGGGATCTAAACGGTCATTTAGCATGGTTTTCCACCCTACGAGGGAGCGAATGGGATTCGTCGCCGCCGAACGTTCAGGATAACTTGCCCGCGATAGACGACGGGTGTCCGATTAACACACAAGCACTTTGAGCCAATGCTGACTGCGGGTCAAGGTAACCGCCTTTTTCGCCATTGGACGGGTCGAGTAGCACGCCAAACAGCCTTTGAAGGACGCGGGAATCTTGACCGTCACTGCCGTACCACGCCTCAGGGCGTGCGACTCATTCGCTGGTGTTGCGATCCCTGTTCATGATTCACGCGGGGCGTCATTCATGGTCTTGAAACAATCGGGGTGCAAAATCGTGGAACGCAAGTCGCCAGGTTTGCCATTCGTGTGCTAATCCTTCGGCATCGCGAAAGACCACATGCTTGATTCCCGATTGCTCCAATGCACCAGACAGATTGCTGGCGCTCTTGTGGATCATGGCGTCCATTCCGACCGTTCCTGAGTGCAGATACAGCAGTTTGACTTTCTGATCAAACGCCGTGGGATCGGCGAAGACGCCGTTGTACGACGTCTTCAGATCGACGTCGCGAAGCCCGCTGAATGATGCCACAACCGAGAATTGATCGAGGTGTGTCAGTCCAATTCGCAGGGCTTGTCCGCCACCCATGGAAAGTCCTGCAATGGCACGCTGGTTCCGATCGGCAAGAGTGCGATAGGTCGCATCGATCATCGGGATCAGATCTTTCAGGACGACCTCTTCAAAAGCACCACCGTCACCACGCCCCCGCTCTGCTGGGACTGCAGGTTCGCCTGCCCGGGTCGCATAGCCTTTCTCCATGACCACAATCATCGGCTGGGCTTTTCCCGCTGCGATCAAATTGTCCAGAATAAAGTTGGCATGTCCCTGCCGAATCCAACCGGTTTCGTCTTCACCGCCGCCATGCTGCAGATAGAGGACTGGAAAACGCCGCTGTTGATCAGCATCGTAGCCTGGCGGTGTATAGATCATGATATGTCGGGCCTTCCTCGTCACCGTTGAGTTGTACCAGCGAGATCGCACCTCCCCGTGGGGCACATCTTTGACGTGGTAGAAATCGGTTCCTGCTTCCGGGATCTCGATCCCGCTGGTCGGCTTTCCCGTACCAAAGAAGACGTCGCTTCCGGGATCGTTCATCTGGACTCCATCCACGACGAAGGCGTAGTAATGAAATCCGGCAACGACCGGCGGCGATGTCAGCATCCAGATCCCTTCCGGGCTTTTTTCCATATCCCAGGGACCGCCACTACCCAGCCCGAAATTGGTGAAAATCTGAACCTTCCTGGCTTCGGGAGCTTTCAATCGAAACGTGACACGCCGATCCGCATGGACGCGCGGGTAGGGGGCATTTCCGACGTTTGTCGATGCCGGAATCGCTTCATCGCTTTTCGTTTCTATCGCTTTTTCTGCGGACGGACCCACTGGTGTCTGTTCGCGAAATAGCAACTGCGCGAAGTGGTACAGATCCGTTTTCCAGACCTTGAAATCGTGTCCACCGTCAGAGATGACGTTGTAACGGTGCGGTACTTTCTTCTCGTCGAGCATCACATGTACGTTCTTGCTGATGCGGAACAGGCTGTCCTTGTCTCCACAGGCGACATAGAGAAGTTTGAGCTTCCTGATGGCCTCTTCAGAATCCTTGATGAGTTCTTCTGGCTGCCTGGTGTTCGGGGCGGAAGAGAATCCACCCACCCAGGCAAATGTATCGAGATTGTTCAAACCGAAGTTCAGCGACTGCCCCCCTCCCATCGACAGACCCGCCAATGCTCGCGATTCGCGGTCTGACTTCACGGAATACGTCTTTTCGATGAACGGAATCAGATCTTTGATCAGATCCATTTCAAACGCTGCAAACGCGGGTGATTGTTTGGGGATTGGATCTCTTGCTGTGACATCCTTTCCGGCGCGACCGTTCGGAAGCACAACAATCATCGGTACGAGTTTCTTGTCTGCAGCCAGATTGTCGAGAATGACATCGGGCGCACCGTGACGCGCCCACTCGTTCTCATCGCCTCCGATCCCGTGCAACAGGTACAACACGGGATACTTTCGATCCGTGGTGTATCCCGGCGGGGTATAGACTCGTGCCTTGCGTGGGAGTCCGACTGTCGTCGAGTCGTACTCAACCAATTCGATCTTGCCTCGCTCAATCCCTTCTCTGCGGGTGTCAAAGCCCTCAGGCGGTGCGGAAAATTTCCCATCCGACGATTGTGCCTGAACCGGCACTGTCGAAAGTACCAGCAGAATGCCCGTGACGATTTCAAAAATCCGATGATTCACTTTGCTACCTTTTCAGTCAGTTCAGAGGATTCGCCACGATTCGGCCCAGGTTCCGCGTTCAAGGACTCCGCCACTTTCATCAGCAGCTTCACCAGAGTTTCCACTTCATCCGGCTGAAGGGTTTCAACCATCTGAGACCGGACAGGTTCGCCCGCTGTCCAGAGTTGCCGAAACTTTCGTTTTCCTTCAGCCGTAAGAGCCACCGTCCGTGCGCGTGAGTCGGTCGGATGAACATCCCGCTGGACCAGTCCACGCTGTTCCAGCAGGACAAGCATGGCTCGCACGGTGCTGGGATCAGACGGCATCCGCCGAGCGAGTTCCCGCTGGGTGAGAGCCTGTCCACGCGAGAGAGTCGCGAGGAGAACGAACTGGTCCGCGGTGACACCCTGCTCGCCAAACACCGCTTCCGACCGGCGGTGGAGCGCCATGTAAGCCGTACGAAGTGCCAGCGTAAGTTCGCTTTGAGTCGTCATTGAATCCTCGAAAACAAGAACGTGCGTATACGCACGGTATGAGCAGGTTACAATCGGAACGAATGGAGTGCAAGTATGACCAAGACAGGATTTTCGACACACCGATCGATGTTGCCGAAGATCCCGGCATCCGGAGATGGTCGGTGTGCGAAGAGACTCGGCGCGGGTCTCCCGACGTCTCCTGCCCCCGACGAAACGCCCGACCGACGGTCTCTTCTTAATTTAAGTCCAGGCGATCACCGCACCTGCCCTTTGGCGCGGACTTGTTCGAGGAGGGCTGAAAGTTCCTGGACCTTGTCAGGCTGTTCGGCGTAGAGATTGTGTTTCTGCGCGAGGTCGTTGCCCAGGTTATAGAGTTCCCCTGGATGCGGGTTCCTGGCATAGCCATTTGCTTTTTCGAACCACTTGGGAACTTTGCTGACGCCACCGGTTTTCGCCGCGATCAGCACCCAATCATCATGGCGAATTGCATAGGCATTCGCGTTCGTGTTGTGGACCAGCGCACTTCGCACGCTGGGGGTTTTGCCGCTGAGGAACGAGTACTGGTTGTAACTGTCTTCGGCGGAACCAGGCGGGATTTCGGCCTGGACAATGGTCGCGATGGTCGCGTAGATGTCGATCTGACTGAGTATGCCACTGAACACATTTCCCGCACGTACCTTGTTCGGCCAACGGACGACGAATGGTACTCGATGCCCACCTTCCCAGAGATCGCGTTTGAGGCCGCGCAACGGACCCATGCTGCGATGTTGGAAGTTCTGGATGCGATCGTAGGCATAGTGCTCAGGGCCATTGTCGGCCGTGAAGATCACGAACGTGTTTTCAGCGAAGCCTCCTTGCTGCAGCGCCTGCAAGATGCGGCCCACGGTGTCGTCGGTCTGGGCGACGAAATCACCGAATCCACCTGCCTTGGATTTGCCCACAAAATCCTGAGTCGGCACGATGGGCGCATGCGGCGAGGTGAAGGGAAAGTAGAGGAAAAACGGCTCGTCCTGCTTTTGCTCACCGATCCATTCCACGGCTTTCTCCGTCAGCTTGGGCATGACGGCCCAGAAGTCCCAGTCCTTCACTGACGGTCCCGGCCGAGCCTCCCACGAGCCTTCTGCTGTCGGTTTGGGCGTGGAGAGCGGCACGGTCGGTTCGGTGATGACGCGATCGTTTTCGAACCATGCATAGGGTGGGAAGTTTGGCACATCGTCGCCGAAGTAATAATCGAACCCATGCGACAACGGTCCGCCGGGGATTGGCTTGCTCCAGTCAAAAGCGTTTGGCGCGAAACCGCCAGGTGCATTTCCCGAACCTTTGGCGGGGGTTGCCCCCGGCCGTTTGATGGCATTCCAGTCCCAGCCCAAGTGCCATTTGCCAATACACGCCGTCTTATACCCCTTCGTTTTCAGCAACTCGGGCAGTGTGGTTCGTTCGGCGTCCAGGACCGGTTGATCGAACGAATTCACGATGCCATGAAACTTCCGCCAGTGATACCGTCCATGCAACAGTGCGTAACGACTGGGAGTACACACGCCCGACGAACTATGGGCGTCCGTAAACCGTGCTCCCTGTGCCGCGAGGCGGTCCAAGTGTGGCGTTGGAATCCGGGACTCGGGGTTCTGCGCGCCGAGATCACCATAGCCCATGTCGTCGGCGTAGAGAATAACAATGTTGGGTCTGGCTGCCTCGGCATACTGAGTGGTCAAACAGAGAGCAATGATGGCTGCGAGGATGTTTTTCATGTCGAAGTGTTTCCTGAATCTTGAGTTCCGCTCCGCTGAACTGGTCATGCGGCCTTTTTCTTTCCCTTGCCCTTGCCGTTCGGTTTTGCGGCTTCACCCTTGTTCTTCGCAGGCATCGGGGCATTGACTTCGGCTCGCCAGGCGACGAGACGGTCGTGCAGTTCCTTCGCTTTTGCGGGATTTTCTTTCGCGAGGTTTTTCGTTTCACCGATGTCATCGCTGAGGTTGTACAGTTCCAACCGGCCATCTTCGAGAAACTCCATCAGCTTCCAGTCGCCAACTTGAACGAGGCTCACCGGCGTTGTGCGCCAGAGTCCGGGGCCGGATCCCAAGTAACCCGGAAAGTGCTGGAAAATGGCATCGCGCTGCAACCTGGCAGCGGGATCGCGGAAGAGTTTCGCCAGGCTTTCGCCATCCAGGACCTGTCGCGGTTTGGGAGCACCGGTGATTTCCAGCAGCGTCGGAAAAATGTCCACATGAATTGTTGGGACGTTACATGACGATCCGGGCTTCGTCACGCCAGGCCAGCGCACGATAAACGGCTCGCGCGTTCCCCCTTCGTAGAGACTTCCTTTTCCGCTACGTAGCGGAGCGTTGTCGGTGATGCCACCGCCATCCTCGTCATTCGCCTTGGCTTTCTTGCCTTTCCCTTCCATGCCTGGCTCTCGTTCAAGTCCTCCGGGTCGGTTGTAGCCCCCTACACCGCCGTTATCGCTGGTGAAGATCAGCACCGTGTTGTCGGTCAGTTTCAGTTCATCCAGTGTTTGCATCACACGCCCCACGCTTTCATCCACCGAGGCAATCATGGCGGCATACGTCGCGTTGTTGTGCCCGCCGACCCCAGGCTTGGGTTTGAACCTGGCAATCAGTTCAGCCTTCGCGTCGTGTGGCGAATGGACTCCGAAATGTGGCAGGTACAGGAAAAACGGCTGGTCTTTGTGTCGCGTGATGAAGTCCACGGCCTTGTCAGTCAGGAAGTCGGCAAGATACTGACCCTTGGGGTAATCGGTCTTGGGATTGGTGGCAAAATCAAAATGTTCGCCCATGCTGACGATGGCTTCGTCGAAGCCTCGCTTGCCGGGAAGGTAGTTTCCCTGCTGACCGATGTGCCACTTGCCAAACATGCCCGTCGCATAACCAGCCGCCTTCAGTTGTTTGGCGATGATGTCGCGATCGAGCGGCAGATTCGTGACGTTTTCTACCGGCCGTAGCGGGCGGTTGCTCCAGTCGAAACGATCCGTTCCACCGACCGTGTAGACCCCGGTGCGAGCCCCGTATTGCCCACTCATCAACGCGGCACGAGTCGGCGTGCAATTCTGGCAATGATGATGACTCAGCAGCTTCATCCCCTGGGTTGCGAGCCGATCAATATTCGGTGTCTCGTAATACTTGCTACCGAAACAGGCGACATCCGTGTAACCCAGGTCGTCCGCCATGATGAAAATGATATTCGGCCTGGAAGTCGGAGGTGCCGCCAGCGCGTGAACGACTGCCAGCGAAGCCATCAACATCGCGGTGAGAAATCGGAATCCAAACGTTGTCATGGTAATTCTGTCTTGAGGTTCGCTGCGTTCGCTTTTTCGGTCTTCGCCCATTGTTTCATGATCGCGATGTTCTTCTCAACGACCGCATTCCCTTTGCCGACATAGGCCGTCATGTCGCTATCGTACATCGCGTCGGATTCCGGGCCATGGTCGTGAGTATCGATTATCCATTGATCCAGCCGGGCGCGAAGTTGTTCGAGCGTCGGACGATGTGCGGGAACCGTAGCGAGGTTCATTACCTGCCAGCGGTCTGTCGTCCATTCATAGAGTTCTTCAGCAGGCCGGGTCGGAGTGAACAGCAAGGACTCGGCGAGGGGATCGAGTTGGCCATTAGCGTGCAGTGATCGCAATGCTTGAACGATGCTCTTGCCATCCTTGTAGGCATTGGGCTGCAAATGCGGGCGTTGCGGATAGAAGTTGCGAATGTAGAGGAACCGATCGGTGCGGACGCTGCGAAGGCGTTCCACCGTCTCATCGCAACGATCGCGAGCAGCGAAGACCGCAGTGCGCGGTGTGTAGTCATTCCCGAAGACATCGCGGCCGTGCATCGCAGGCGGTATAGGGAGACCCGCGGCGGCGAATGAGATCGGCCCAATGTCGATGTGTTCGATGAGATCCTCGCGCACCTGACCCGAGGCAATTCCCGGCCCGCGCACGATGAATGGAATATGTGTCCCTTCATTGTAAAGGAACTGTTTTCCGCGTGCGTGACTGATACCGTGATCTGTCATGAAGATGATCAACGTGTTGTCGAGAATCCCTTCCTTTTCGAGTCGCGCGACGACATCGCCAACATGCTTGTCCGTAAATCGCACCGCATCGAGGTACGCGGCCCAGTCACGCAGTAGCACGGGATCACGAGGGTAATACGGCGGCAGTGTGACGGCATCTGAGTCGGTCGAGTTGCCGAACTCCTGTTTTGACTTCTCCAGTAATTTCTTCGCTTCGTCGTCAGTTCCGCCCCGCAGTTTTCCTCCGCCAAGCTGTACCTGCATGAAGAAGGGTTGCCCCGTCTGACGCCCGGACCAGTCTGCCGAGTCGTAGATGGACTCGTCCCGTTCGAAATTATAATCCGTTTTCCCCAATCCGGGACTGTTCCGTTTTCCCGGTTTCCCGGCAGCACCGTTCCCGACGGGTAGGCCACTGCCGATGCAGGTGTAGTACCCGGCGTGTTGAAACAGTTTCGGCACCGGCACGACACCCTGAGGCAGTTGAATTTTCAGCGTGCCTCGCCCGCTGCGATGATGGTGAGCCCCGATGCTGGTCTGGTACATCCCTGTGATCAGCGCCGACCGACAGGGTGAGCAGACCGGAGCGGTGACGAACGCATTCGTAAACCGCGTCCCTTCCCGAGCCAGCCGATCGACGTTCGGCGTCTGAATCGTCTTCTCGCCATAGCACGAGAAATTGGCCGACATGTCATCCACAACAAACCACAGAATATTAGGCCTTTTCACTGGGACATCGGCAGCATGCAATACCGATAACGGCGCGAGCAACAGAACGATCAGAACGGGAAGCTTCATGGAAAATCATCTCAAGGAATCGAGCGGTGAGGTGTGGGAAACGCTTCTTGCACGTAGGTTGCACTTATGGAGCCCGCCGGGTCAAGTCGACCAACCCCAGACGCGGATCAGAGACCTGCGAACTGGTGGTTCTAGTCGGACGCCGGAGACAGATCACAACAATTGACATTACCAGGACGATATTGAACAAACCGAAGCACCATCGCAAATACCCGCGCGTACCATCCAGGCGAGCGCTGGGTGAATTTGGGTCGCCCTCACGCCAACTTTTGCGGATTTGGCCATCAACGTCCACTTCATAAACTGCCGTTCCTTCCGGAAACGTGACATCCTCAAAATATGACTGGGTGTAATCTGGATCGAGGCGAGCCGATTCAACCGTGTATTGCCGTCGCCACCTGATTTTCTGTTCGCCTGTCTCCTTCAATCGAAATTTGTCAAATGAAAGAATGGTGGCATTCGCTGGCAGCGAGATGCCTGGTCGCAGCTCCATTACCTCATCTGCTGATGCTATACCCGACCGCGTAGTTTCGCTCGCCCTATAGGAGAAGTGCTCAATTCGCAGCGGAAGATAATTTCGAGATTCGGCCAACCAAAGTAATTCTCCGCAAAATCGCGGCTGTTCCTTGGTTCCAAGTTCTACGAGAACTTTTCGGCAGTGCTCGCCGTTGATGTCCGCCTCTCCGTTATATGTGACAGACATGTCTACATTTGGAGCGAGATGATTGAGCGAGTGTGCTCGTATGGCCGTCGCTCCAGACAAGTAAACGGACAACGGAACACCATATGACATGTCTCGCAACAACAGCATGTGCGGTCGAACAAAGCGCGTGTCCTCGACACGACATTCATGGATATTGCCAACCTCACCAAAGCGCATCTTCGTGCGCTCTCCATTGAAGCATGATATTCCACCGCCATTCTGGTTCCCGTCCGCGGTAGTTAACGATTGGGCCTCCTCGAGACGAAACCACGATCCTTGAGAAATGTAACGGATGGCTGCTTGTGATTTCTTTATTTCAAATCGCCCATGATCGTTAACCAACTCGTGATCGGCACGATCAGCGATCTCGTATGAAGATCTGAGCATAATTTCAATATCAGCATATAAGTCTTCATTCTCACGCACGTTACGAATCACATCCGAGAGAGGTGTTTCTGAATCCGCCGCTCTGGCTGCGAACATGAAACCTGCAACTCCAACGGAAAAGACAACGCCGCGCGCAATCTTTTGCATCACTATGGTCCCATTCCGTTCAGTGGCAAATTGAAATGACATCAAGTGGCGATTCGTAATGTTTCTCTGCGTTTAGGTCTACCGCGTTGGCGGAGCACATGCTCGCCAAGCGGAATAAGCAATTGCCGCTTTGGAGCAACCCAGAACTGGAATGCTATGTTCAAGTTGCATTGTATGGGGAGGTGGTCGTGCCATCTACTCGTCCGAGACTGTTACGCGTACTCACAAGGCAGCCATTCCCTCGGCTCCAGATGGTGCAGGTGCGAGACTGTGAGGGGAATGCGATGCAGTTGTTGACAGTTGGCGGCGATAAACAGGTCAACCTTGGGAAAGGTTTATTTCAGAGCAGGCTCATTGGCTCGGCGACGATCGATTGCGTGGTCAAATTGACGAAACGAAGTTGAGTGACAAGACTACGGAAATTCGGGATTGAGAAGCAAGCCTTTCGCAGCAGCTTGCCGCCTGCAAGTTTGTCCGGCAGTTCCAGTCGGGTCGCTCTCGCGGGATTCGAACAGTACCCCTGAGCGACCGACGAAGTGGCGGGATCAGCGGCTCGGCCGGACTGTATTGGGTGCCACGGTTTTGGAGTCCTCGACAAGGCCGTGCCCGCTCTGCAACGGGTCATGATCTTGTGCGAGTTGGTAACGAACAATCATATTGATGCGGGTTGGTTGGCAGTCTGTGCCATAGAAGAAAACCAGGATCGCCTTTTCGATTGTTGAGCACGAAACCATAATGAAGCTATCAGCAAGCCGAGGCATGTTTGGCACCAGGCTCTCTTGATTCTGCCCAGGGGACTGGCAATGTGAAAAAGCGGAACGGAACCGGTCGCTCAGCGTGCAGCTTCCGTCGAAGTCGTTGGCTACAGTCGGTTTATGTGTGAGGAGGTCGGTTGATGGAAGTGACGGACTATGCCTTTTTTCCGACGCGGGTGGTGACAATCCAATTCCCGGATACTGAAGCCCTGAATGCGGAACTCTGCGACCTGTTTGAACGCCGGCCGGAACTCGACGATAGGTTCAATTTGCACCCTGACGCACAGAACCTGCTGCGTCTGGCAGACACGGTGCCCGCGATCGAACAGCTCAGGTCCAAGTTCATCACAGGGGCAAAACACTGGTTGGACGCCGAGGGAATCGCGGGCCCTGAGGGGATCGACCTTCTGCTCTTCAGCAACCGCTCATGCCACGGGGAGTCTACGGTGGTTCACAATCACCACGCCGATCTGATCGGCATCTATTATGCCCGCACGGCGGATTCCGATCGGCAGCCCATCGACCCGGCCGACGGCGAAGACTATTTCGAGGCTGGCGATGGAGTGCTGTTGCTCCACGATCCACGCTTCAATGCAAACCTGACTACCGTCTGTCATCGCGATCACGTCAAGGTCGTTCCACGCCCGGGCCTGATGCTGATCTTCCCCGCCTACGTCTGGCATTCCGTAACGCCACATCGCGGCGAATTTCACCGACTTTCGTTTGCGATGAACTTCACACTACGCTGGCCAGCCAGCCTGGTAGAGTATCATTCGTTGAAGTGATGAACCGGACGGT
>Ga0194055_10004199_pt1 | contig 10865 bp, 10 predicted proteins | sample SepL449m_MetaG_FD_155482 | JGI IMG/M metagenome (GOLD analysis project Ga0194055, IMG submission 155482) | Anoxic zone freshwater microbial communities from boreal shield lake in IISD Experimental Lakes Area, Ontario, Canada - Sep2016-L442-9m | ecosystem: Environmental > Aquatic > Freshwater >... | reverse complement strand
ATTCGGATTACCGCGGGGCCCCCATCTCCGCGGGGTTCCTGGCCCTGTCCTCCGTGGCGACCATCGTGCCAGGGCTGATCCACTACTTCCTCCCCGACGGTGGCGCCGGCGTCATCGGCGGCGTCGACCTTTCGACCCGCGCAGAGGCCATCATTGCGCTCTTTGCCTGGTACGGGGCCCTGCAGATCCCGTTCGGGATCCTTATACTGATCATCGCCCTGCGATACCGCTCGCTGGTGCCCCTGGTCCTGCTGCTCACCATCCTCATGCAGGCGCTCGGCGCGTACTCGGGCTGGTTCTGGAAGGGCTCCCACAGCGGCCACCATCCGCCGGAGCACTATGGAAGCGCCGCCTTCGTCGTGCTGGGGACCGTCTTCTTCATGCTGTCATTGCGCGATCGTCGCGCCCAACAGGAACCCACAACATGATCACCCAGGTTCAGGTCCGTCGCTCGGCCTTCTCCGAAACGCGAACGATTTCCGCAGAGACGCCGGAGTTGGCAGAGGGCGAAATCCTCGTGGCCATCGACAAGTTTGCCCTGACGGCGAACAACGTGAGCTACGCCCTGTCCGGCGACATGATCGGCTACTGGAGGTTCTTCCCTGCCGAGGAGCCCTGGGGGATCGTGCCCGTCTGGGGGTTCGCCGACGTTGTGGCCTCGCGCGCTCCGGAGGTCGCCCTGGGCGAGCGAATCTGGGGCTTCCTGCCCATGGCCAGCCACGTCGTGATGCGGCCCGCTGGGGCGACGGACCGAAGCTTTTCCGATGGCGCCGCGCATCGCGCGGACCTGCCAGCGATCTACAACACCTATCAGCGCACCGCCGGTGATCCGCCCGCCCTGACCGCCATGGACGACGAGCGCAGCCTGCTCTTCCCCCTCTTTTCGACTTCCTACGTGCTCTACGACTACCTGCTGGACAACGCCTTCTTTGGTGCCGGGCAGGTGCTGGTCGGGAGTGCGTCGTCCAAGACCGGATTGGGCCTGACGAACCTGCTTTCCCGTCACGGCGAGGGGCGTCCCCGGGTCGTGGGCCTGACATCACCGGGGAATGTCGGCTTCGTCGGCGGCCTTGGGACCTGCGATGAGGTCGTCACCTACGACGCCATCGGCACCCTGGATCCCACCGTCCCCACTGCCTTTGTGGACATGTCCGGCGTGGGTGAGGTTATCAGCGCCATCCACGCGCATTTCGGCCCCCAGCTCAAGCTAAGCTGCGCCGTTGGAGCCACCCATTGGGGCGCCGGCCGCTATCGGCCCGAGACTTCAGCCACGCCCCACGCCTTCTTCTTCGCGCCGGCCCAGTTCGCCAAGCGCGACGTCGACTGGGGCCCGGGCGAGATCATGCGCCGCGCCCAGGCGGAGTCCGCGCGCATGTCCCTGGAACTGAAGGGCAAGCTGGGCATCCGTCATGAACGCGGACGTGAGGCGGTCATCGCCGCCTGGTACGGCCTCGTGGAAAACAGGATCGCCCCGAACGAGGCGATCATGGCCTCGGTGTCCTAACGCGCTGCCGCCGACCTACCTCCTGAGGTGGCCCTCGAACCAGGCGACCATCGCGTTCATGGCCTCTGTAGCGTAGGCGTCCGTCCGGACCGGGTCGCCCTTGACGTAGAAGTCGTGGTCGGCGCCGGCGAACATTGTCAGCCTGTTCTCAACCCCAACCTTGTCGAGCGCTGATTTCATGGCCTCGGACTGGGCGGGCGGCACGCCCCGGTCGGCGTCACCGTGCAGCATCAGGGTCGGCGGATCGCGCGCATCGACGCTGAAGAGGGGCGAGACCGAGGACCGGAGCTTCTCGTCGAAGTTGATGGCGTCGAACTTGGGGCGGCCCTGCAGCAGGGCGACCAGGTCCGTGGGCGGGAAATAGGCGACGACCGCCGCAATGCGATTGCCCCTGCGTTCCAGCGGGTTGGCGGCCGCGGGGTCTCCGTCATCGGCCATCATGCCGGCGACGAGGGCCAGGTGGCCTCCGGCGCTCGCCCCCCAGACGCCGATCCGTGCGGGATCGGCACCGTAATCTGCAGCGTGCAGCTTGATGTGGCGCATGCCCAGGCGAACGTCCGTGACCGCGTCGGGGACCGCAAAGCGCGGCGCTGAGGCGTGGTAGAGGGCGACCACGGTGAAGCCCTTGTCGATCAGCGCCTGGTAGCGGGCCTGCCGCTCTTCGGGCGGGGCCCACTGTGATCTCCAGCCAGCGGACACCATGTTCACGACCAGCGCGCCATTGGCCTTCTTCACCGGCTTGAAGACGTCATAGGTCAGCGCCATGCCGTCCCGGTGGCCATAGATGACATCGCGGACATAGGTGGCTGTCTTCAGCTCTGCGGCGGTCGGCGCACGGAGGGCCTTGCGCGGATAGCCGCTGAGCGGAGGGCCGGGGTCCGCAGGCGGCGGGGCCGGAACCTGCGCCAGGGCGGCTGAACCCCCGCCAATGGCAAGGACGAAGGCGAAAGCTGCACTCCAGAGCCTGTTCATCCACGGTCTCCCCTTGTGGTCAGGAGCTTAACCACCCGGAAGCCAGGGCGCCAGCACCCGTCGCCTCAGGCACGGGTCCGCACCCGGGGCAGCCAGGCCTGGATCCAGGCGAGCGCCAACAGGTATGACACCGCCAGGAAGCCCAGGAGCGGCCCGTATCCATAGTTATTCTGCAGCATCCACCCGGACGCCTGCAACACGAACATGCCGCCGAGGTTTCCGAAGAAGGCCGCAACGCCAATCGTCGTCGCCACGCGGGGCAGGGCCGTGATGTCCGCCGTGAGCGCGAACAGGTTGACCGAGAAGCCCTGGTGCGCGGCCATGACCAGGCAAAGGAGCGAGACGGCAATCCAGACACTCGAGGTGTGCAGCACGGCGGGCAGGGCGAGCGCCAGGACGGCGCACACCAGCATGGTCAGCCGCCGCGCCGTCGCGGGCGCTATTCCCCGGGCGAGGAGGCGGCTCGAGGCATAGCCGCCTGCCAGGCCGCCGAGCGCCGTCACGCCCGCAATCACCGCCAGGGGTATGCCGACCCCGCTCAGGCCCAGGCCAAACTCCCGGCGCAGCAGGTCCGGCATCCAGAACACCAGGAACCAGTACATCTGATCCGAGAAGACCTTACCGCCCGCAACGGCCCATGTGGCGCGGTCCGCCAGGACGTCGCGGACGCCGACGCTGACGCGGGTGTCCGCTGCCGGAGTCTCCGCCTCGTCCGTGGCGGGCTCCATGATCCAACGCGAGCACAGCATCCATCCCAGGACCCAGATCGAGCCCAATCCACCGGCGATCAGGAAGGTGACGCGCCAACCGAAGGCCAGGGCTAGGATGGGGACCAGGATCGGCACGAGCATGGCGCCAAGGCTGCCGTAGACATTCATCGCCCCGAGGGCCAGGGCGCGCCCCGACGCAGGAAAGAAGGTGGCGATGGCCTTGATGGTCGCCGGCGTCCCGATGGCCTCGGTCGCTCCCAGCCAGATCCGGACGCCGGTGAACTGGCCCACCGTGTGGACCACCCCATGCGCCATCGCTGCCAGGCTCCAGGCGCCGACCCCGATGGGAAAGGCTGTCCGAAGACCGACCCGGTCCACAAACCAGCCTGCGCCAAGCAGGCCGAAGGCGGCCGCCATCTGGAACACCGACGCCATCTGCCCGTAGGTGTAGTCGGACCACCCCAGATCGGCCTGCAGCAGCGGCTTCATCAGGGAGATCAGCTGCCGATCCGCACTGTTCAGGAAACCGGCCGCCACCAGGAAGACCATGATCGCCGCCTGGCGATTCCAGTGAAGGCGCGGCGGCATTGTCTATCCTCCAGGGCCTGCCCCCGCGACGGGGCGGGCGTCTCTTCCTAGAAGCCGAGTTCAGCCCTCTGGACCACAGGTTTTTCAGGAGCACTCAGTTCGGCCGCCGTCCCGATGGCGATAGCCATCCGGCCGTACGACGACGTTGCTGGCGGGAAGGCCGTCGGGATGCTGGCCTGAGCCGCACCCGGTTCCCGAGGTGCAGGCCGCTTGGCCTGCATGTATACCTGCAGCGATTGGCGCACCCCGCGATGGGAGCAGGTACAATGAAAGGCTCCGGAATGACCACGGTCACAGGCACGGACGAGGACATGCATCCCACCGGTGAGGACCGGGCCTGGAGCGAGAGCTACTACTTCAACTTCGTCGACCCGAAGACCGGCGTCGGCATGTTCACCCGCATGGGCTTCCGCCCCGGGAACGGTTGGGCAGACGCCCTGCACGCGGTCTATCTGGGCGGCAGCCGGGTGGCCTTCACCTATGGCCGGCGGGACATCGGCAAGGACCTTTCCGCCTATGACGGAGACCTGAAGGTCGGGAACCTGGCCCTGGCCTGCGAGGACCCGTTCCGGCGCTGGACCGTCCGCTACGAGGGCCCGGCCCAGGACATTCCCGACGGGGCCATACTGATGACCCGGGCCAAGCTCCGCCCCGTGGGTTGGCACATCCCGGCTCACCTTTCCATGCAGGTGGATGTCGAGGCCCTGACCGAGCCGCACTTCGCCGCCCGGGGTGCCCACGGCCACTTCGAGCAGAGCCTCCGCGCCACAGGCCGCCTCACCATTGGTGGCGAGGAGATCGCCTTCGAAGGCTTCGGTGTGCGGGACAAGTCCTGGGGCCCGCGCAACTGGAGCGGATCGTCCAGCGGTTCGGCCGCCGCCGCCTCTGCCGGGCCCGCCGTCTCGACGCCGGCTGTGCCCAATCCCTTCGTCTTCTGGTTCTCCATGAACTTCGGGGCGGGGACCTCCCTGGGTGGCTCCTGCTTCCGCCGGGCAGACGGCGCCATGCTGGGCTCGGGCTGGATCCAGGACGGGGAGGGCATGGACACCCTCGAGGCCGTCCGCGTCGAGACCACCTTCCGGCCGGGCTCCATCCTCCACGAGACAGTGTCGATGATCGCGCGCACGGGCCGGGGGCGCGAACTCCGGATCGAGGGTCAGGTGATCAACATGTGCCCGACCAAGATCCCCTTCCCGGGGGGTGCCACCTTCGTCAACGAGGGCCTGGCCCGGTTCACGATGGAGGGCCGCGAGGGCTTCGGCATCGCCGAGTCCTGGCATAACGTGACGGAGTAAAAACCAGCCTCGCCGGGTGCCCGTTTCGGTCAGGGTGCCGGCGCACAAGCGAGACGAAAGTGACATGATCCCGCCTCCCTCCTGCGAGCCACCCAGCCAAGCGGTCGTCCTCCTCTGGATCGGCGAGCGTGAGGTCAAGCCCGGCGCGAAGATCGTGCTTGAGCCCTACTGGAGCCGCCGGCCCTCGGACCTGACCCCTGCGCCGCTGGCCTGTCTGAAGAAGGTCACGATCCTTGGCGCACCCAGCGTGCGGCTGTCGAAGGACAAGAGGACCGTAGAGGTGTCGCCTTCAGCCGCCGACGCGGATACGGCCGAGATCCGAGCGGAGCTTGGCGGCGCGCCGATCGTCGCGCGCCTCAGGGTGGTCGACGCCGCCACCAATCCCCTGCCAGGGGTCTGGAGCCAAACCGAGATGCGGTGTCCCGATGACGCGAACGCCAAGGGATGGGAGCCGCTCCGGGAATTCGTACTCAAGGCTGGCGGCGACTTCTCGGCCACCTGGAGGCCCTTCGAGGCCTATCATGACTATTGGGGCGACTGGACCTGGGATCGCGCCTCGAAGCGGTTCTCGCTGAAGCTCCATGGCGGAAACCGCGTGCCCAAGGCCTTCGACGGGGAGGGCCAGGCAGAACTCGACCCTTCAGGGCGACTCTTGGTGTCGGGCGTCGTCCTCCGTGACCTGGGGGGGGCCGGGGGCCAGGAGAGTTGCACATTCGTGTTTCAGCGCCTGCGGCCGGCCCCCTGACGCCCCAGCGAGCCCGACTTCGCCGCGCATTCACCCAAGCCAGGGCTGCCGCGCGATATTGATCCCTTTCGGTCAGCCGCTGGATATGCTGCATTCATGACCTAAACGGGGAGGATGACATGCAGGAAGTGGTGGTCCGCGAGGACGTGGCCCTGGGGGCCGATGCGGTCTGGGCGGTGATCGGTGACTTTTCGGGGATCCGTAAGTGGGCGACCCTGGTGGAGGCCGAGAGCACTGAGGTGACCCCTGAGGGCAAGGTCCGGACCCTGACCATGCCGGGCGGGCGGACGGTCTCGGAACTCATGACCGATGGCGGCCCGCACCATTACACCTACACCTACGACCGGCCGGACATGGACGCCTACGTCTCCACCGTGTCTGTGGAGCCCGGGGTCGGGGACGCCTGCGCCATCGTCCTTCGGGTGCAGTTCCAGCCGAAGGATCCTTCCCAGCTCGAGGCTGCGACCGAGGCCATGGGGAAGTTCTGTCGGGGTAACCTCAAGGCCATGAAGCGGGCCCTTGGCCTGGCCTGATCCCGGTCCGCTGCCGCCAGGGCGCGGTCCGGGGGGCATTGCGCATAACCGGGGGGAAACGTGCAGCAGGACCTGATCCAGTGGGCCGTCTTCGGTGGCCTCACCGCCCTGATGGCCATCCTGACAGGCTGGCAGGTCGCTCGCATGGGCGGCCGTTCGACCAATTCCAACCAGGAATACTTCCTGGCGGGCGGCAACCTGAGTTGGCCGTTCATCGCCGGCTCGATCACCCTGACCAACCTGTCCACCGACCAGCTGGTGGGCATGAACGGCAATCAGATGTTGCTGCTGGCCTGGTGGGAGCTCTCGGCCATAGCCGGCCTGATGATGCTCTGCTGGGTCTTCCTGCCCATCTATTACCGGAACAACTGCACCACCACGACGGAGCTGCTCGAGCGGAAATACGGGTCCGTGCACCTCCGTGCGATGATCTCGGTGCTGTTCCTGCTGGGCAACGTCTTCATCTACCTGCCGATCATGCTCTACACGGGCTCGCTTTTCCTGAAGACCATGTTCGGGCTCGACGTGCCCCTATTGGCCATCGCTGCGGCCATGGCGTTCCTGGGTGCCGCCTATGCGATCGGCGGTGGGCTTCGGGCCGTGGCCGTCTACGACACCTTGTCCGGGGTCGGAGTGCTGGGGATGGCGGCCCTGGTCGTCTTCCTGTCGCTGAAGGCCATCGATTTCGATCTTTCGGGCATTCCGCCAGAGCGCCTGAGCATGATTGGCGGCCCGGACAGTCCTATTCCCTGGCCGACCCTCCTGACCGGTATGATCTTCATCCAGATGTTTTACTGGAGCACCAACCAGACCATCACCCAAAGGGCCATGGCCGCTCCAAGCCTGAGGGAGGGACAGAAGGGTGTGATGGCGGCTGCGGTGATCCGCCTGGTCTTCATTCCCGCCATCGTGGTCGTGCCGGGCGTGGCCGCCTACAAGCTGTTCGGGGTGGCGGGTGACGCCACCTATGGCAAGGTGGTTGCGATGGTCATGCCCAGCTGGCTGTCCGGGGCCTTTGCCGCCTTCATGGCCGCGGCCCTCCTGACCAGCTACACCTCGGTCCTGAACTCTTCGGTGACGCTCTATGTGTGCGACCTGCACGAGAAGTTCATCGCCCCGAAGCCGGACGTCGGGCGGCTGAATACCCGGATCTCCCTGGGCTTCATGGTCGTCTCGATCCTTCTCGTACCCGTCTACATGGGCGCGGTCTCGATCATCAACCTGGTCCAACAGCTCAATGGACTCCTGTCCATGCCGATCCTGTCGGCCTTCATCGTCGGCCTGATGTTTCGCAATGTCGACGCCCGGGCCGTCATGGGCGCGGTGGTTTTCGGGGTTCTGCTTTACGCTGGCTTCACCTTCATCTGGACGCCGATCCACTACATCCACCTGATGCTTGTGACCCTGGTCGCCTGCATTGCCTTTGCCCTGACCGTGAACCGCTGGGTGTTTGGCCGCCGGGCGATCCTGACGGCGCGGATACCGGGGCTTCCTCGACCCGCCGCATGATGTGCCTGCGCACGCCTCCGGGGGTTCCGTTCCTGGCGACGGAAGGGTTTATACTGGCACCCTGACGCTTCGCCCCTGAGGTCTTCCATGCTGAACCGGCTTGACGATTTCCCGATCCACCAGACGCCCGAGCCCATCGCCCATCCGGCGACGAGCGACCGGAACGTCTACGACCGGACCTGGTTCAATGGCTACGCAAAGGACGGGTCCTACTATTTCGGGGTCGGCATGGCGATCTACCCCTTCCGGGGCATCCTCGACGGTGCCTTCAGCGTGGTCCGTCCGGACGGGCGCCAGTACTGTTTCTACGCCTCCCGGCGCGCACCGACCGAGCGCACCGAAATGCAGGTCGGTCCCTTCCGACTGGAGGTGCTCGAGCCCATGCGCCGCACCCGGGTGGTGCTGGAGGCGAACGAGAGCGGCCTGTCCTGCGACCTGGTGTTCTCAGCCCGGACCGCAAGCATCCAGGAAGCCCGCCAGACCCTCTGGTCCGGCGCGCGCCGGGTGATGGATGCCACCCGCTTTGACCAGTTCGGCCGCTGGAGCGGCTGGGTCAGGACGCCCGAAGGCGAATTCCAGGTGGACGAGGACGTCTGCATTGGCACCAAGGACCGGTCCTGGGGCGTGCGGAACGTGGGCGAGCCGGAAACCGGCGGGGCGCCCCGCACCCAGCCACCGAGCGCCTTCTTCCTCTGGGCGCCCCTGGTCTGGGACGACCACATCTCGCACGCCATCTTCTTCGACGACGCCGAGGGACGCCCCCTGGTGCGCGAAGGCATCACGGCACCCCTATACGCGGGCGTGGCAGAGATCCCAGGGGTCGAAGACGGGCGCGACCGTCGGATGGCGACGGCTCGCCACCGGGTCGACTATCACCCCGGGACCCGGCTCGCGCGATATGCCGAGCTGGACCTGGTCGACCATGACGGATCGGTCAGGACCATCAGCATGGAGCCCATCCTGAAGTTCCAGATGAAGGGCCTGGGCTACAGCCATCCTGAATGGGGTCAGGGCATGTGGAAGGGCGAGCTGGCCATCGGCCACGAGTCCTTCGACCCCCGACAGATCGACCCCCTCGCGCCCTCCCACCTGCACACCCAGCAGGTCGTCCGGACCCGCGACACTGAGGGTCGGACGGGTATCGGCGTCCTGGAGCAGGTCTGCATCGGTCCCTACGCCCCCGCCGGGTTCACCCAGATGCTTGACGGAGCGAAGGCCTAGGATCGAGCTTCGGGGAGGTCCGGGCGCGCATCGCCCTATCCCTTCCGGGCGCTGAAGGCGGCGATCCTCTCTCGCATGTCCGGTCCCACGCCCTCGCCGCGATAGACCTCCTGGGCAAGGCCGGCCGCCAGGCGCAGACCGTCGGTGGAGTCGAGCAAGCGCTTATTGGCGGCGTGGCTGAAGGCCGAGTTCGCTGCGATCTCCGCCGCCCAGGCGTCGATCCCGTCCAGGAATGCATCGTCGGGAAGGCAGGCGTTGGCCAGGCCCATGGCCTCGGCCTCACGGCCGGAATAGGTGCGGCAGGTGAACATCATTTCCCGCGCCTTGGCGCTTCCAACCCGACGCGGAAGGCGCTGGCTCAGGCCCCAGACCGGCGTCAGGGCCCACCGGGCGTGGGTGTCGGCGAATTTCGCGCCCTCGGCGGCGAGGAGAATGTCTCCTGCTAGGGCCAGTTCGAGGGCACCGGTGTAACAGTGGCCATGCACTGCCGTGATGACAGGAAGGGGCAGGGCGGCAAGCCGTTCGATCACCTTGGACTGGAAGTTCGGCTCGGGCAGCCTCTCGCCTGCGGCGATATCGCCGAGGTCATGGCCCGCCGAGAAGCAGCGACCGGCCCCCCTCAGGACAACCACCGCGACGCCGGCAGGATTGGCCGCAATGTCGCGGACATGGGCGTCCAGGGCCTGGAAGACTGGCACGTTGAGCGAGTTCAGCTTGTCCGGCCGGTTCAGGACCAGATGCTCTGCCGCGCCCCGTCTTTCCCTCAGGACCATGTCCGTCATGTTTGCGTCTCCCTTTACAGGCCATCTCGGCAACAGGGAGGACATCGAGTCAACGCCGTCGCCACGCCGCCCTCTCCGGGCCATCTGTCATCTAATCGTCATCCATCCTTTGTAATCGATCCGTGGTTGATTTCGGGCTATCTTTTGGGGCGTGTCTTTTCCCAGCCCAAGTCGCCACTGACAGGATACCTCGTGAAGACCATCGCCATAGCTGCGGGTGCGCTTGTCCTGGCGCAGGGTTTCTTCGCCGGGGAGGTCTCCGCCCAGGTGCTCGAGATTGGCGAGGACGGGGCGGTAACCACCTATTCCGGCCCCATGGTCTTCACCAACTCTGGCGGCCAGCCCATCGTCAAGGTCTCCCTCCCTGCGCCATCCCTCGATACCGCGGAGGCGGAGGTTCCCCGCCTGGTCGCCGAGGCGGCGGCGCGGCATGGCGTAGATCCTGGCCTGGCGGCGGCGGTCGCCTGGCAGGAGTCTCGCTTCCGCCAGTCGGCGGTGTCGCCGAAGGGCGCCAGGGGCGTCATGCAGTTGATGCCCGAGACCGCCCGCGATCTTGGGGTCGACCCCTATGATCTGCACGCCAACATCGACGGCGGGGTCGGTTACCTCGCCCGCCAACTTCGTCGCTTTGGTGATGTTCGGCTGGCCCTCGCCGCCTACAATGCCGGGCCCGAAGCGGTTCAGCGTTACGGGGATGTGCCGCCCTTTGCGGAGACCCGGGCCTATGTTCAGGCCATTGTGAGCCGCCTCTCTATCCCTCGTGTCCAGACCTTCGGAGCCCAGTAGGATCATGAAGCGCAAAGTCGCCATAGCTGCCCTCGCCTCCGCCCTGCTGTCCTCGCCAGCCCTGGCTCAGGTGCAGTCGGATCCCTCGGGCTCGTCCCCCCTGATCGCCGCCCTGAACTGGGTCCAGGGCACGCTTCTGGGAACCGTCGCCACCAGCGCAGCCGTGATCGCCATCGCCGTGGTCGGCTTCATGATGCTGTCAGGGCGCATGGAGTGGCGG
>Ga0194055_10004196_pt1 | contig 10873 bp, 8 predicted proteins | sample SepL449m_MetaG_FD_155482 | JGI IMG/M metagenome (GOLD analysis project Ga0194055, IMG submission 155482) | Anoxic zone freshwater microbial communities from boreal shield lake in IISD Experimental Lakes Area, Ontario, Canada - Sep2016-L442-9m | ecosystem: Environmental > Aquatic > Freshwater >... | reverse complement strand
CTTCTACAACTCAGTCCGAAGGCACTCGACTTTGGGATACCTCTCTCCCATAATGTTCGAGCAGGCCGTCTAATCTCTCTCCTCGCGCCCACTTTTCTTGGGCAAGTCCAGGGCCGGGCATCAGGGTCAGCACCAGAGAGGCTATGAACAGAGCACAGAAACTTAGTCGCATGGCAATTCATCCCTTCCTTCATTTGTGATCGTACTTCTCGGCTCGATCCTCCATCGCTGTTTTTCGCGCATTGCGTGCGACAAGACCATGACATGCTCAACGGTGACTAGTTTGGCGCAAGCTTCACCTTGGCCAAATGGACGCAGTGCTTACCTTCGTGCGTCGTGGAGTAGCTGACCCACACGTGCCCGTCGTGGTACGCGAGGCTGACGTAATGCCACTCTCCGGGAAGTTCGAGGAACTCGGTGAGTGTCCGAGTCGCAAGGTCGAACTCGCAAAGCGACGTGCGATACTCCGGATCGGTCAACCCGGCCACGGCGATGATCCGCTGATCCGGCAATCGCAGCAGGTTGGCGTGGGCGAACGGCACGTTGATCTGTTTCCATTCCCACTCGTCATAGTGCGGTCCCTTGGCCGTCCCCAGCAATCCGGTTTTCCAGTGAGAGTGCGTTTGCTGCCCACTCACTTCATTCGCGCTGTATCGACTCATCAGGCAATTGGCACGATCGCCATCGACAATCATCGCCAGAGTTCCCGGACGAGTCTCATTGTCGAAGTGGCGTGCAAACACGCTCTCGAATCGTTTCCCATCCGGACTGGAAAACAAATTGATGTCCCAATTGCCGCAGTCTTCGCCGCGCGCAAAACCCAGAGCGACACCCTTGTTCCAGACGACGCGGTTGAGCGCGTATCCATTCGGTCCGGTAATTGGCGTCGGCTCGCTCCAGGCGACGCCGTCCTTCGAGAACCACGCCATTGCTAATTTGCGCGGTGTTGGCTCAGGCTTCGATTTGTCAAAGAACTCCCACCGCATGGCTCCCTGAGCCGCGATCATCAACTGGCCGTCCGGAGTCAGGCTGAACGAAGGCCGATACAGGTTTCGTCCCGGCGTCGGAGATTTGATCAGAGCCACCGATTCCCATTGGTCACCATCGTTTGAGGAAATCACGCGCAAGGCAGCCTCAGTCGATGCCTCGAATGGCGTTTCCTGGCACACGACGAACCAGCGGTCTTTGAATCGCACGATGTCGGAGTCGCGATTGATCCGCGCCTGATCCCAAATCACCTTCGTGCCGACAAGTTCCGCTTCGATCTCGGCGCTGGCATTGCCAGAGATCCCCGTCAGAACCAGAGTAGTCGTCAATAGCCCCACGAGAAATCGTCGCATAGAATTCCGTCCTTTCTCTCGGACAACTGCAGTGTCGACTTCCGTGAATGTATCTGTCAATGCTGGTTTGTTCGTAAGGATCACAGGTTCAAAGGGATAGCAGCTGGGTTTGCCAGTATTTCCGCCGTAGCAACGCCGCACCCTGTCAGTGTCAGCATCGTTTGGTAATCCAGCCCTCATCGCGCGATGAATGCGTGTGCGGGAAGAAGCAGACGACATCACTCCAATGGAACGTCAACTGCCTTGCTGAGGTCGAGATTCAAGCTGAAAACATGGCTGTTCTGATCAACGAACCAGACCAGTTTTCGATTCGGATCGTACATCATTCCCACCGAGTTGTGAAAAGCACCTGCTGACGTCCCTTTGCCGATCGGATCGTCGCCCGCCAGATCCAGTCCACGCCATGCGTTTTTCGTACAATCGTAGGCCAGCCACAGCGACCGTTCTCCGATGCGAGTCCTCGCCGCCAGTAGAACAATATCGTGTTCTGGTAGATAGACCGTTTCCCGCGAAGGGACCGTCGCGTGACTGCTTCCAGCCACGTCCAGCCACCGGGCAGTACCCGACTTCATATCGTATTCCAGCACACTCCCTTTTTTCTTGTCGGCATTGCTGAAGAAGAGCAATCGGTTTCGCTTCGAGTCAAATGCAAGACCATGTTGATCCGGACTCTTCTGGGGCAACTTGTCACCTGTCAGCGGAAGCTCACGCCAGGCTCGTGTGGTTGCATCCAATCGCCAGAGACCATCACCCCCTTGCCGTCGTTCAGCCCAGACGACAGCGCCTGCCGGGGTGGCACAAACGGTGACGTTATAGAAGTCGGCACGATAAGGATTCTTTTCGGGGCTGCGCGACCATTTTCCAGCGATGGGGTCGAAGAAGTACGTGTATTCATGCGGTGCGAAAACCAACGAACGCAGATTCGGGTCATAGCCAGTCGACTTGTACGTATGTCCCGTCATCCACGGGTTACCACGAAAACTCCATTCACCGCGGACCTGATCATTGCTGTAGACATATTCGAGTGGATATTCAGGAGCGAATGGCAGCGAATAGCGATCTGTCTTGATGTCATAAACCTGCGGCGCCGTTCCGCTGTAAGCTGAATGGCCTCCCGAATAGCGGACGATTCGATCGAGTTCCGGAGCCAGGATGGCACTTCCCCAATCCATATTGGGCCTCGGCAACTTCGGAGTCTTGTGTCTAACAAACTGATTCACAGGTAGCGCAGCGAGTCGACTGGCGACCTCATCGGGATTCGCGGCAGGGACTTCCCCCAGGAACCATTGAGGATCGTGCGGCCCCGAACGTCGCAGTGTTGTCCCCGGACTGACACCGAACATCTCCGTCCCTGCTGCATCGGGACGACTGGCATCGATTCGAGTAATCCATGTCCCTTTGGACAAGACGACCACTCGGTCGTCGTCACTCACCGCAGCCGCGAGAGGTGTCGGCGCGGTGGATTCGGGGGATGTCTCCTTTTCAAATCGAGAGAGTAACTGCCATTGCTTTGTTGTGATGTCAAATAACCAGCTTTCCAGAGGCAGGGGCTGATAGAGTCTCTCAACGTACCCCGTCGCCGAAGTGTAGGTATATCCGCCGAGTAACAAGATCTTTTTCGCTTTCGGCAGCCAGGCGAGTACGTGTCCCGCACGTGGCGACGGGGATCGTATAGCGGAGATCTGTGACCACGTCTTCGCTGCGAGGTCCAGGACCCACGTATCCGCGAGTAACTGATCGAGCTGATCCCCGCCAAACAGCACAATCTTCTGATGCTCGACATCATAGGCCAATTGTGAATTCGCACGTTGCGGAGGTTGCACAGCGATATCGAGTTGCGACCATTCATTCTTTGCAGGACTATATGTCCACGTTCCTGGATCACCCCTCTCTGTCTGAACATTGCCACCGCCAAACAACACGAATTTTCGCTCGGCATGGTGATAGCAGATCGAACTCCAGAGCAATGTTCCCCCGACAGCCGTTTCGGGGTTTGTGGCTGGCTGCAGATCGGCCCAGATGCGGCTGATCGGGTCATAGCGAAACGTCCGACCTGCTGTGAAAAAGTAGAAGCATTTTGTATCTGGGTCGTAGTCATAATTCCGTCCCAGAGCGAATGTGCCATAGACAGTCCAGTTTGGTCGCACGTTTCCTTCGCGATCCAGAAAATGAAAGTTTTCATCCTTCCATGCCGGTGCCGTGCAATCACCAAACCCTGGCCCCCAATCCTTTCCCTCAGGAAAGTCGTTGGCCCATTTCCCCTCCTTCAAATCCAGTGACAAGACATCGTAGGGGCGAGGCAGTTTATATTTTCCCCAAGAGGTCCTGCCGCCGAGGACGATGAACCGTTTGGAAAACGGAGAGTAGCCAATCGGGATATCCCAGCGTTCACCGTTGATCGTCGCTTGTTCCAGACGAGCCCACGTATTCGGTAAGGACTCCTGCCCCGCGGCTATACCAAATAGAACGAGAGTCAACGCGACAACGCGCAACGGAATGATAACAGTCGGGCGCGATTGCATGGAATTTCCTATTCGAGAGGATCAGTCCGCATTCGGCGATTTGAACCTGTGAGTGCGCATCCGATCGGCGGGACCCGCCCGATCTGAGCCGGTTTGGCTTCTCTCTTCGGCCCCATCGATCTACACCCCCACACACCAGCGTCGAATCATTTGTACGTAAACGTCGGTCCCGGCGTCAAATTGACTCAATGCAATCCATTCGTCGTCCGTGTGGGCCTGCTGGATACTGCCAGGGCCGATGACCAAGATCTGTTTCAATTCCGTGAAGCAGACGCCGTCAGTTCCATAACTCACAGTTTTTGCCTGCGACTTCCCCGCGATTTTCAGCGTTTCCTGGACAAACTCGGAATTGGGATCGCCCGATAGTGGCAGACCGCGACATTCGAGATGGAATTCCAGACCGCACTGCGCGGCAGCGGCTCGCGCCCGCTCGACAAGCAGATCGGCATTTTGTCCCGGCATCGGTCGGAAATAGACCGTGCAGACACTCTCTGGTGCGGTGATGTTGACTGCACAATGATGGTCGTTGATTCCCAGGTTCCAACTGATCCAGGGAGGGTCAAACGCATCGTTTCTCCATGCCGGGTCTGCCAGAGTTTCGTCGTGAATCCGTTTCATCTCCATCAGGAACGGAATCATTGCCATATTCGCGTTCACACCGTGACGAGTACTCGAATGAGCCGCCTTGCCGCGCGAGATGACTCGAAAACCATAGATCCCCTTGTGTGCATAAACAACGTTCAGCTCCGTCGGCTCGCCAATGATCGCACGACTTTGACCGGCCACCATTTCCCGATAGAAGTTCGAGGCGTCAACCACGCGACGAGCTCCGTGAAACCCGACCTCTTCATCGGCGGTGCAGACGATGTACAGCGGTGACGTCAGCTCCACGTCGCGCAGCCGCGCGGCTGCTGCCAGCATGCAGGCGAGCGAACCTTTCATGTCGCAGCTGCCGCGTCCATACAACCGGCCATCGCGAACGGTCGGCGTAAAAGGGCCGTGAGCGGCGTCCGTCCAGGTATCCGCCGGCACCACATCCGTATGTGAGAAATACGCCAGGCCACCGGTTCCTGGTCCCTTGCGACCAATCACGTTGACTTTGGGGACGCCATGGGGATCGAGAAACTCCTGTCGTTCGACCTGAAAGCCGAGGTCGGCCAGATGTTTCTCGACAACGGCACTGACAGGAGCATTCGAGTCCCGACTGACCGAGGGGACGGCGACCAGCGACATTGCATATTCCAAGGCATCAGCCACGAGATTCATCTCCCGGATCGGGTTGCGATTCGATGTTTTGTGAGTCATCCGACGGATATCCCAGGATATCGCCAATCTTGTTCAGCGACTGCGTCAGCGGACGAATCTGGTTCACCCGGCACGACGTGTGGATTGGGCAATGTCCTGTACAGTTCTCGTCAGAATTCTCGACCAGGAATTTTCCGTCCCGAATTCCTCTGGCGAGTTTCGGAATGACCTCATCCATTGTCTGTTCCAGCGACGAGACCAGATCTGTTGGCATTGCGACCCATGTCTTGCTGTCGCGCTGGTAACCCCGTTTGAATCCCGTCGCCTTCAGGCTCCAATACCCCATCTGATAAGACTCGGCATCCACACCGGCAATACCGAGTCGCCGGATCGCCAGTGCATAGAGTGCCAGCTGCAGAGACCGGCCCGCACGCAGGTCATTCTCGCTCGAACGTGGGGGAGTGCCCGTCTTATAGTCGATCACATTGAAGACTCGTCGACCTGCGGTAAAGCCTGTATCCACGCGATCGATTCGACCTCGAACATTCACGATGGCATTGGCCGAACCGAAGACCAGCGGATCGGTCGCTTCTTCACCGACAACGCGGCCACCGGGATTTCCGAACGGAATTTCCGGCGGGAGCGCAGATACGCCACCCGTCCAGACTTCTTGTAATTGTGCGGCGTAGTTGACCTGCTGCCTCGCGAACGCTCGGCCCCATTCGATCAGCAATCGCTCTTCAATCGAAGTCAACGCCCGCTGCAATTCGGTCTCGTGGAATCGCTTCGCCAGATGATCCTGGACCAGTTCATGGAACCGCTCGGCCAAACGCTCTTCCGGCAGATCCAGTCCTTCGCGCAACATGTGAGCCAGCACGACGTGCACCAGACTCCCTCGAGCCGCGTAGTCAGTCCCCTCTTCGGGAGTCACCAAGTCATCGACTTTCAAGACGCTGTTGACCCAGAATCGGAAGGGGCACGTCGCATACGCTTCCAGTTCCGTCGCACTGAACTGATGTCGAGTCCCGAATCGCTGCCAAAGTGCCGACAGATTCTGTGGAGCTTCCAGCCGCCCTTCGTAGCGGGTAAACCCACGTTCATGAAACCGTGCTGCATTCACATCGATCGAGGCGAGAATATTGTGTCCGGTCGCAAACCAGCCGGGTCGCTCGGCCAATTTTGAAAACAGGCCGGGATGACCCGAGCGCCCTTCGCTGATCGCCAGCAGCCGGAGATCCGATTCGGTCATCGCCCGCAGGCTGGTCGGAACCGGATCGAGCTGTCCTTCATGGCAAACCGTCAGGGCATGTTCATCGAACAACGACCGCAACGCGACCAGATAGGGGCTGGCAAATACCGGTTGCCCCTTGGAATTGACCGCGGGATAGGTCAACGTCAGATGTATTCGGGCGCGCGTGACGACGCTGTAAAACAGGAACATTTCATCGCGTTGATGCTGTTCACGATGTTGCAGGGGCAGGCCTCGCCGTGCGAACTCCTGGCGTTCGACTTCTCCGAACAGACAATCATCGCCACGATTGAGCGGAAAACTGCTTTCAGCAAGGCCGACGACGAACAGGTGCGGAACATCGATGTGCCGTGCCTGTTCCACGTCCATGATCCGGACGCATCCTCCTGGATCGCTACCCGCCTTGATCTGTTCGCCCCCCAGCAGGTCTCGCAATTCCGCCGTGAATCCGGCCAGATCGAGACGCAACTGCTTGACGCTCTTGGTATCGGCCGACAAGACCAGCCGCCGTTCTGCTTCTCCTGCTGTCCGGATAATGCCCTGCAATAGATCCCAGTCGCGGGCATCGTTGGAAAGGCTGGTCCCTGCTGGGACCGCATCAGATGTCTGCCAGCCCAGGTCTCGACCGAGCGAAGCAATGACATCTCCCCAGTCCGTGAGCGAACACTTTTTGCGCAGACGCTCCATGATCTGCGACAGTCGTTTTAGAATCGCTTCGGCACGCTTGGCGAGTGCGGCAACAGTGGCTTGAGTATCCCCGGTGAACTCTTCGCCCGTCTCTTCATCCACGATCGCCCCGGCACCGACGCGTGCCAGGGCTCGCATCATCAACTCGCGACCAGCATGCAGCTTCATCCGTCGCAGGGCGGCACCAACAAGTCGAGATCCCCGCCCGCGCGACAGTTCCGGCCATGCGGGCTGGAAATAATTGGAGCCCAGGACCTGAGTCAGCCGTGAAAACGGCCAGTCTTCCAGTTCCAGTTGCAGGACCGAAAACAGAGCCTTGACGATCGGACTGCTTGCCAGAGGTGTTCCCGCTTCACACCACGTCGGAATCCCAGCCTGTTCAAAATAATCGCGCCAGGCCGGTCCAGTTTCCATCACGGAACGGACTGCCACGACGATTCGCGAGGGAGAGACCCCGTCAATCAGCAGACGTTTGATTCGCAGGGCTACCGCTTGGCATTCCCCGAGTGGTCCGGTGGCCGCGACGAGTTCCAGGCCTGCGGCGTCTGTTGAGGGGGTCACAGCTCGTGGGTTTGAAAAGAGCGACTGGGCGACGACTCGCATTCCGGCGGGCCATGCCGACCGGTCGGCGACCATGTTCTCGGTTTGAAATCTTGTTCCTGAAGGAAGACACTTTCGCAGCCGGTCAATTGTTGTCCGTGGCTTATCAAACAATTCAGGCCGTGTCGGCGGATCTTCGTAGGGAAGCGTCACGGTGGCACGTGGAATCCACGACATCAGGTGCCCAAGGATTTCGTACTGGGTCTGCGTGAAGTCCGCAAAGCCGTCGACGGCCAGGAATTCGACCGTAGAAAAAGGCCCACGGACTCCCTCGGCCAAGGCTGTCCGGGCAAGCCAGAATCGACCTTCGTTGTCGTACCAGTTCTGCCGCGACAGGTGTAACTGGTATTTCGAATAGATCAAACCCAGTTCGCGATCCCGCTTAGCTCGCTTGGGAGGGCGATGAGAGCAGGCTTCCAGAAATTCATCGGGCCAGATTTCTTCCCGCTTCAATTCCGAAATGAAGGATGACACGACATCCAGGAATCCGGTCGTTTGCGTGACGGATGAGAAATTCACAAGCTGCCCGCGATTACTGAGATCCGCAACAATTCGCCGCAGCAGCAGTCGTTTCATCACCGGTGAAATCGGCGTGGCCGGCTTCCCGCCAGCCGCCAGCACCTGTTCTGCAAAGACATCGAACGTCAGAACGCGCGGAGCCAGTTGCACGGGTTCATCGCTATTGAGCAGCCGTTCGATGATCAGTTGCTGAACACGACGCGTCGGAGCCAGCCACAAGGCGGTCCCCGGGCGCTTCCGTTCGCGTCCATTCCGTAACGCCTCGCGGTACTCCTTCAGCAGACGCTCAGTCTTTCCTGTCCCGGCGTCACCAAACAGCAATGTCAATTGTGAGGGCATAGCGCGGATTCTAGTCTCCGACCGCCGCGCGATGCCAGTGCTCACACAATCAAATCTGATCCACAATTTCCAATCTGCTTGCAACCGCGGCTGCTCTGCATTCACTGAGCGAGCTGGCGGACACAGAAACCTCCGTCGACAGGGTTGTAGATTTCATTCGCTTTCGCCGTTTCGACATAAATCGTGTTGTCATTGTTAACGACACACGGTACAGCACCGTCGGTGGTCACCTTGTGAATCGAATAACTGCCGTACCTGTTCGACGCGGTGGCGGTCACTCGTGTGACAGTCGTGATGTCGTACATGATCGTAAAGGTTTGCGAAGTGGAGGCGTTGTTGACGACGGTGAATTTCCATGTGCCGAGAACATCGACGCGAGCCTTCGGGCGATAAATTCGTACCCAGCCATCGGTGAGCTGATTCAGATTGACCAATGCAGATTGAACGGCCCGTACCCGGTTAAAGTTCTGCCGGTAGACGGTCACAGAGCGATTGGTGCCATCACATTTTCGGATCACCGCTGTAAAATTCGACGGGTAGGTGACATCTCCGAATGAGGCCGGCCCGCCGAATTGCAGGATGTCGCCAGGCTGACAGGGGTTGTCGGGGTTAGAGTCAGTCAGACTGCCATCAACATATCGAATGACGGTAACAACCGTTCCCCAGACCTTGTCCCCCATCGCAGGATAATCCGCTCCCAGATCGCCGGGATAAAATTCGCCACCACTGACGCGCAACGCTTCAGAAGCCATGTGCGAGGAACCGCCGCCGCCCATTCGGTTGTTCAATTGGCTGTCCAGATACGTGATCATCGCGTCACCGATGGTCTGTGCCTGTACGGCCGCAGACATGACGTTACTGAGGACGAAAGCAAGGCCTGTGCACCAGACGCTACGACAGAGACGTTTCATGGAAATCCCTCCTTCAGTAGATCTACGGATGTGACATGCTGCGCACAGATGTTCATGCGGCATAATCCAGTCTCAGTCACTGCGCGATGCGGCAAGTGATTTTTCTGACGGGAATTCACGGCTTATTCCCAATCTGCGCCGGGACGTCCGTCATGATGTGAATCGACATTTCATGGACATCATCACGTTGTCAATCGTCGACAGGGATGATTCGAGATGTAGAAATCACGTTGAAAATGTGTTCAACAATCAGTCTCTTTTCAAGAAATTTTGAATTTGTTTTGACTTCGGAATTCTGTGGTCTAGCGTTGCTGAAGCACATCTGACGACAGCCGTGATCGGGATCATTTCACATCAGAGAGATTACCGGCTGATTAAGGAGGTCCTCATGAAGACATCCATCTTGCGACCACAGCGGCGGTCGACGCCTCGCCGTGGTGCCAGTACCGTTGAGATGGCATTGGTCGCACCACTGCTGTTTTTGGTCGTCTTTGGAATCTTCGAGATCGCCATCGGCTACATGGCGCACCACCTGATTCAGGATGCCGCACGCCAGGGCTGCCGCGTCGGCATCTGTTCCGGCGGATCAAATGCCACCGTGCGTTCCAGGATCGACATGCTGCTGCAGGCCGAACACATCACGGGCTCGACCACAAAAATCCTCGTCAACAACGTCGAATCCGATGTCTCTGTGGCGAAGCATGGAGATCAGATTACGGTTCAAGTTTCTGTCCCGGCTGCGAAAGTTTCGCTGTTTCCCGTCTCTGGATCTCTCAAGGGACAATTCACCGCATTGTGTACGATGCGTCACGATTAACAAACAGAAAGGGATGCGATGCGACGTCATACGTGTGCAGTTCAAACTTCATCACGACATGTCTGTCGCGGTGAATCGCCCGTCCGAAAGAATTGCAATCGGCGTGGTGCAGCGGCGGTCGAGATGGCACTGCTGGCTCCTTTTTTCGCAACCGTGATCCTGGGGATCACCGAGATCGGGCAGGTCCAGCGGGCTCAGTGTTATGTCTCTGAAGCATCGTACGTCGGCTGTGTTGCCGGCAGTCTTGCGGGAAGCAGTAATTCGGACGTGATCGGCGATGTCCAAAATATCCTGACATCCTGCAAGATGACAGCAGCTTCCGCCGTTATCACGATCAAGGTAAACGACGCCGTGGCCGATGTGGCGTCTGCAAAGCGGAACGACAAGATTACGGTGAAAGTCGCCATTCCCGTGTCGGCAATCTCATGGAGCGGAACCCATTGTTTCGTACCTGCGAATTCATTGGTGACAAAGACAATCGTCATGCTGAAACAGGGTTGAGTGCGCATTTTTTGAGGACGTTTGAGGTGGACCCCGTTGTCTAGACCAGAAAACGAGTTTTATTAGAGAGGCTGGCGCCAGCCAGGCTCCCAGATCTGCGTGTGGTGGCAGTGGCGCAGCGCAGGTGAGCGCAGCGAACCGGA
>Ga0194055_10004195_pt1 | contig 10874 bp, 11 predicted proteins | sample SepL449m_MetaG_FD_155482 | JGI IMG/M metagenome (GOLD analysis project Ga0194055, IMG submission 155482) | Anoxic zone freshwater microbial communities from boreal shield lake in IISD Experimental Lakes Area, Ontario, Canada - Sep2016-L442-9m | ecosystem: Environmental > Aquatic > Freshwater >... | reverse complement strand
CCGGAGCTATTGCCCGACAGGCTGACCGGGATCAAGCGCATCTCCCGGCGTGCGATGTCGGCGCCGTCATCGGGATCGTCGAAGGTGCACGCGGTCGAACAGCAGGAGATCATCGACGAGGCGTTCGGCTGAGGCGCGCCAGCGCCGAAGACGAACGACGAGGAGAAATCAGGTCGCGGAATCAGTTCCCGAACAACGGGATGGGCAGTTTGCCGTTCGCCAGGTCGTTGGTGACGTTCTCCACAGCCTTGGGGCACAGGAACGAGATAGCCACTCCGGTGAACATGGTGGCCGGCCCCAGCGGCCGACCGATCGCGTCGGACACCTTCGACGCGACGTCGGCGGTGTTCTGACCCCCCTCGGCCAGCACCGGGCACAGCGACTGGCCCAGCGAGACCGCGTTGGCGGGAGCGATGTCGCCCAGCCCGAGCTTATCCAAGCTGTTCAGGAAATCGTCGACGCTGGTCGAGTTATCGGCCTGGGCGGGTGCGGCGAACACACCACCGGCGAGGCCCACGGCCAGCACCAGTGAACCGGTCATACGACTGAGCTTCATGTTGAAGCAATCGTAGGCGCAGCCGCCGTCGTTACGGGCCTGAATCCGCGCTGTTACCCTCAGAGCGAACTCGACACGCGTCAACAGGAGTTTTCATGCAGGGATTCGCCGGCAAAGTGGCCGTTGTAACCGGGGCCGGTTCGGGTATCGGCCAGGCACTCGCCATCGAGCTGGGCCGTTCGGGAGCCTCGTTGGCCATCAGCGATGTCGACACCGACGGCCTCAAGGTCACCGGGGATCGACTGTCGTCGATCGGCGCGCGGGTCAAAACCGACCGCCTCGACGTCACCGAACGCGAGCGGTTCCTGCTGTATGCCGACGAGGTCAAGGACCACTTCGGCAAGGTCAACCAGATCTACAACAACGCCGGCATCGCCTACTCCGGTGACGTCGACATCACCGCGTTCAAGGACATCGAGCGGGTGATGGACGTGGACTACTGGGGTGTGGTCAACGGCACCAAGGCCTTCCTGCCGCACCTGATCGCCTCCGGTGACGGCCACGTCATCAATATCTCCAGCGTGTTCGGGATCTTCGCAGTCCCGGGCCAGGCGGCCTACAACTCGGCGAAATTCGCCGTCCGCGGGTTCACCGAGGCGCTGCGGATGGAGATGAGCCTGGCCAACCACCCGGTTAAGGTCACCACCGTGCACCCGGGCGGGATCAAGACCGCCATCGCCCGCAACGCCACCGCAGCGGAGGGCGTCGACTCCGCCCACCTGGCCGAGTGGTTCGACAGCAAGATGGCCCGCACCTCCCCCGAACGGGCGGCGCAGATCATCCTCGAGGCCGTCGCCAAGAACAAGGCCCGCGTCCTGGTCGGCACCGACGCCAAAATCCTGGACACCTTCGTGCGGGTGACCGGTCCCGGCTATCAGAGGGCGCTGGTGGCGTTGGCCCGCCGGGCCATGCCGCGCACCCGCTGAATCAGCGGCCCAGCGGATTGACCGCCAGCCATTCCTCGGCGACCGCCCGCGGGTCGGCACCGGCGTGAACCTTCGTCATCATCTGTGTCAGCGCCGAGGTGTCCAGCACCCCGGCGATCTCGTTGATGGCCCGCAGCTGCATCTGGTCGAGTTCGTTACGGCGGTAGAGCGCGACGGCGTTCTGCGCCGGGATCAGCGCGGGCTTGCGGTCGACCAGCACGACGACACCGGAAGGCACCCCGGTCGCGGCGGTGCCGGTCCAGGCCGCCGTCACCGCACCGCTGCGTAGCGCGTCGAACAGCATTGCCGCCGTGCCGAATTCCCGTGGCGGGCCAAACGTGCAGTCCCCCAACGAGTCGGGCGGGTTCGCACCCGTGGGAGCCCCGACGCTCACCCGGGAACAGTTGCGCACCAGTGCGGCCAGGTCTCGGTCACCCCACGCGGCGGCAGTTGCCTCGGTGACCGCCAGGGCGGGTTTGTCCTCAGCCGCCGTGGCGTAGTCACCGGCAGCCACCCCCTCCGGCAGCGCGCCGACCATCGCGCGGTATACCTGCTCAGCGGACCGGGCGGCGGATTCCGGATCGAACCGTTGCAGCAGGCGGCCGGTGAAACCGGTTGTCACACTGACTTTTCCGGTGTCCAGCGAATCAAGCGGATCATCGGTGCCCTCGACCTTCGCGGTGGTTCCGTAGTACCGCAATCCCGCCGCGTAGATGTTCGCCAACAGGACGTTCTCCGGGTCGGCCGACGCGCCGACGGTCATGGACGGACTGGGAACGCCAGAAGTGCCGCAGGCGGCGACGGAGAGGGCCGCCAGGGACAGCAGCAGACGGTGTCCCGCCCTCGCCCGCACGGCGGCTCGCTCAGGCCTCTGCGACCGCGGCCACCGCAGCCGCCACCGCCGGTCCGACGCGCGGATCCAGCGGGCTGGGGACGATGTGGTCAGGAGCCAGATCATCGCCGACGACGGAGAAGATCGCTTCGGCGGCAGCCACTTTCATCTTCTCCGTGATCCGGCGGGCTCCGGCGTCCAGCGCCCCGCGGAAGACGCCCGGGAAGGCGAGCACATTGTTGATCTGATTGGGGAAGTCGCTTCGCCCGGTCGCCACGATCGCCGCATAACGCTTGGCAACCTCCGGGTGGATCTCCGGATCCGGGTTCGAGCAGGCGAACACGATGCCGTTGGGCGCCATCGACGCGATGGCCGCCTCGGGCACCTTGCCGGCCGAGACACCCAGGAACACGTCGGCGCCGACCAACGCCTCCGCCACCCCGCCGGTGAGGCCACGCGGATTGGTCCGTGCCGCCAGGTCGGCCTTCACCGAGTTGAGGTCATCGCGGCCGGAATGGACGACACCCTTCGAGTCGACCACGGTGATGTCGCTGAGCCCGGCCTCCAGCAGGATGTTGGCGCAGGCCACGCCGGCCGCGCCCGCACCGGAGATGACCATCTTCAGCGAGCTCATCGGGCGGTCCAGCACGGCCGTCGCACCCAGCAGTGCGGCCAGCACCACGATCGCGGTGCCGTGCTGATCGTCGTGCATCACCGGGCAGTCCAGCGCCTCGATGGCCCGGCGCTCGATCTCGAAGCAGCGCGGGGCGGAGATGTCCTCCAGGTTGACCGCGCCGAACGTCGGGCGCAACTTCACCAGGATGTCGACGATCTCGTCGGGATCTTTGGTGGCCAGCACGATCGGAATCGAGTCCAGGCCGGCGAACGTCTTGAATAGCGCCGACTTGCCTTCCATCACCGGCAATGACGCCGACGGGCCGATGTCACCAAGTCCGAGCACCGCGCTGCCGTCGCTGACCACAGCCACCAGGCGATGCGCCCAGGTGTAGCGGGCGGCGAGCGAGTGGTCGGCGGCGATGGCCCGGCTCACCCGGGCCACGCCAGGGGTGTAGGCGATCGAGAGCGCACGCTGGGAGTCGAGCGGCGCCTTGAGTTCCACCGACAGCTTGCCGCCCTCGTGAGCGGCGAAGATCTCCTCGTCGTCGATGACGAGATGGGGGGCAGGCACCGTTTCAGACACGGCGTAAGGGTACTCGACCCCACACGTGGGCCCAGACCTTCGGTCCCCCGGGCGACCACCGGACACGTAGCATTCTCCGGGCAGGCTCATCTGGGACACATCGTGCGACGGAGGTCGAACATGCCGTATTTTCAACCGCGCCCGCCGATTCTGCTCGGGGTCAAACTCATCAATAATCCTGAAGTCGGCGACGACGTCGACGCCGACCAGAGCCCCGTGCCGGTCTCGGAGGCAGTGGTCGACTGTGCGGTGTACTGCGACGGCGAACGCCTGCCGGGCAAGTTCAGCTACGGCGCCGCGTTGGACAAGGTCCATGATCTGGAAGCCCTGGGACAGCAAGCCTTCGCCTGGGTCGGATTGCACGAACCCGACGAGCATCAGATGCAGATGGTCGCCGACGTGTACCAGTTGCACCCGCTGGCGGTGGAGGATGCCGTACATGCCCATCAACGACCCAAGGTGGAGCGGTACGACGACACCCTTTTCCTGGTCATCAAGACGGTGAACTACGTACCGCACGAGTCGGTGGAACTGGCACGGGAGATCGTGGAGACCGGCGAGATCATGATCTTCGTCAGCAACGACTTCGTGGTCACCGTTCGCCATGGCGACCACACCGGGCTGGCCGCTCTGCGGGATCACCTGGAGCAGGAGAAGCGACAGCTGGCGCTGGGCCCTTTCGCGGTCATGCATGCGATCAGCGACCACATCGTCGACTCCTACCGTTGGGTGGCCGCTGCGATGGAGGCTGATATCGACGCCGTCGAGGAAGCCACGTTCTCGCCGGACACCAGGACCTCGATCGAGCCGATCTACATGCTCAAGCGTGAGGTGGTCGAACTTCGGCGGGCGGTGTCGCCGTTCACCGAGGCGTTGACGCGCATCAACACCGATCACCAGGACCTGTTGTCAAAGGAGATCCGCCGCCAGATGCGCGATGTGCTCGACCACCAGATCCACGCTGCAGACCGGATCTCCAGCTACGACGAGATGCTGTCGTCACTGGTGCAGGCCGCCTTAGCCCGCGTGGGGATGCAGCAGAACCTCGATATGCGCAAGATCTCGGCGTGGGCGGCGATGGCCGCGGTGCCCACCGCCATCGCCGGCATCTATGGAATGAACTTCGAGAACATGCCGGAGTTGGCCTGGAGGTGGGGCTATCCGGCGGTACTGCTGTTGATGCTGTCGATCTGCGGGTTCCTGTATCGAACCTTCCACCGCAACAACTGGCTGTAGTTCACGGCAGCTATCCCGGGCGCTGCGCCCGTCGCCCCGGATCCAGCACATCCACGCAGTCGTCGGTCCACGCCTGACGCATCGCCTCGGCGCCCTTCAGTCGCACCCAGGCGCCCTCGGTCTGGGTGACCGGCACCGCCGACAGAAATTGCACGGGGTCACGCGGCGGGGTCAGGGCGAGGTTCGGGACCTCCGAATCCCCCAGCAGCACAGCGGTAAACGGCGCCTCCGCCCACAACGGCCCGGATAGATCGACCAGTGCGCCGGGCCCCAGCACCACACCCTCCACGGCCGGTGTCGCGGCCACCACCCCCAGCGTTCGGGCAAGGCCGGTGGTCGACGCCCCGGCCCGCAGACTAAGCACCACCTCCGCCCGTGGCCCCAGCAGCGGATCGGACATCGGCGCCGACGGGTCTGCCATCGGGTATCGCGAACACCCGAGCGTCACATGATGGAACACGCCGTCGAGTCCCGCGCGATGATCGGGACCGAAGCGAAGCACGTCGATGCGCTCCACACCCAGAAAAGTCACGCTGGCGACGTCGGGCTCGGAATCCATTCCCAGAGAGCTGAAGTGGGCCCGCAGATGACCGGCCACCGCCACCAACGGATCGGTCATCCCGACTGGGCGGAGAGGTTGACGCCGGTGTCAGCGTCGAATACGTGCAACTTGGTGGTGTTCAGCGCCAGTTCCACGGTCTGCCCGGTAGCGGCGCGGGAGTCCGCCGAGACCCTTGCCACGTAGCGGTTTTCGCCGACTCCGGAATCCGCCGCGAGCTCCGACAGATGGGAGGACCGGGCACCGCCGCCGCCGGTGGAGAAGTAGACGTACTTGTCCGCGCCCAGCGACTCGACCAGATCCGTTCTGACCCCGAAGGTCAGTGCCCGCGCCCGTTCGTGGGGCTCGAGCAGGGCGGCATCCTCGAAGTGTTCGGGCCGAACCCCGACGATGACGTTGGCGGGCAGCGTCGCGCTGTAGCCCGGATCCAGAGCGATCTGACCGAACGGCAGGCGCAGCCCGCCGCCACTCGGCGCCGCCGGGAAGAAGTTCATCGCGGGGGAGCCGATGAATCCGGCCACGAAGAGGTTCGCCGGGGTGTTGTACAACTGATCGGGCGTGCCGATCTGCTGGGCTTCGCCGGCCCGCAGCACCACGACCCGGTCACCGAGGGTCATGGCCTCGGTCTGGTCGTGCGTCACGTAGACGGTGGTGGTGCCCAGGCGGTTCTGCAGCCGGGCGATCTCCGCGCGCATCTGCACACGCAGCTTGGCGTCGAGATTGCTCAGCGGCTCATCCATCAGGAAGGCCTTGGGGCTGCGGACGATCGCCCGGCCCATCGCGACCCGCTGGCGTTGGCCACCGGAGAGCTGGGACGGTTTACGGTCAAGCAGGGCGGCCAAGTCGAGCACCTTGGCCGTCTCTGCCACCTTCGCCTCGATCTCCGGCTTGGCCATCTTGGCCAGGGTCAGCGGGAAGGCGATGTTCTGGCGCACCGTCATGTGCGGGTACAGGGCGTAGGACTGGAAGACCATCGCGATATCGCGGTCGCGAGGCGCCTTCTCGTTGACCCGCTGGCCACCGATGCGAAGTTCCCCGGACGTGATGTCCTCCAGTCCGGCGATCATGTTCAGCGTTGTCGACTTTCCGCATCCGGACGGCCCGACCAGGATCACGAACTCACCGTCGGCGATGGTCAGCGAAAGGTCCCTCACCGGCGTGGCGCCATCGGGATAGCGCTTGGTCACGTGGTCTAGAACGATCTCGGCCATAGGAAAACCCGCTATCCCTTCACCGCGCCGGAGGTCAGCCCGGCAACAATGCGTCGTTGGAAGATGAGAACAAACACGATGATCGGAATCGTGATCACCATCGCACCGGCGGCGATGGACCCCGTCGGCTCCTCGAATTGCGAACTGCCGGTGAAGTTTGCGATCGCGACCGGCGCGGTGATTGCCGCCTTGGTCGCCGTCAGCGACAGCGCCAGCAGCAGGTCGTTCCAGGCGAAGATGAACACCAGGATCGCCGCGGTGACGATGCCGGGCGCGGCCAGTGGGGCGATCACCCGCCGGAAAGCCTGCGCGGGGGTGGCACCGTCCATCTTGGCGGCCTTCTCCAGATCCCAGGGGATCTCCCGGAAGAACGCCGAGAGGGTGTAGATGGCCAGTGGCAGCGCGAAGGTGATGTACGGGATGATCAGCCCGGGCCAGGTGTCGAACAACCCGATCCGACGCTCGATGTTGAACAACGGTGTGACGAGCGAGATTTGGGGAAACATCGCGATCAGCAGGGCGGCGCCGATGAGCAGGCGCTTGCCGGGGAAGTCCAGTCGCGCCACCGCGTAGGCCGCCATGCCCCCGATGACGACGGCAACGACGGTCGTGATCAGGCCGATGCCGATGGAGTTGATCAGAGCCGAACTGAACACGTCGCCGCTGAAAATGCCCTTGTAGTTGGCCAGCGTGATCGACGACGGAATCAGCTTGCCGTCCTTGACCATCGAGGTCGGCTTGAGCGACAGGCTCAGGATCCACAGCACCGGCAACAGCGCGTAGAGCACCACCAGGACGTTGATGACAGTCCAGAAGGTGGCGCGCCTGCCGCCAACGTGTTCAGACATCGTTGCTCGCTTCCTCCTCGGGCCGGGGGCCCGCATCGTCAGCTTCGGACATCAGCGCACCTCGTCCTCGGCCCCGGGGGCGGCCGCGCCGAACAACTTGATGTAGACGAAGGCGATGACGGCCACGATGGCGAACACCAGCACGCTGATCGCCGACCCCAGACCGATGTTGAACGCCTTGAAAAGGTTGTCGTAGCCCAGGATCGACACCGAGGTCGTGTCGTTGGAGCCACCGGTCAGCACGTAGATGTTGTCGAAGATTCGGAACGCATCGAGCGTGCGAAACAGCAGCGCCACCAGAATCGCCGGCTTGATGAGCGGAATGATCACCCGGGTCAGCCGGGTCCAGGCGCCCGCGCCGTCCACCTCGGCGGCCTTGAGCAGATCCTCGGGCACCAGTGCCAGGCCGGCCAGCAGCAACAGCGCCATGAACGGCGTGGTCTTCCACACCTCGGCCAGGATTATCACCGCCAGCGACGGAATCTGTTGGGTCAGTGGGGCGCTGCCGTCGGGAAGCAGGTTGGCCAGGTACCCCGTACCAGGGGTCCATGCGTAGTACCAGCTGTACGACGCGGCCACGGTGACGATTCCGTACGGAATGAGGATCGCGGTGCGCACCAGGCCCCTGCCGAAGATGGTGCGGTGCATCACCAGCGCCAAAGCCAGACCCAGCGCGAACTCGATGGCCACCGAGATCACCGTGATGATCAGGGTGACGAAAAATGCCGTCCACCAGTACTTGTCGGACAGGATGGTCTGGTAGTTGGCGAAGCCGACGAACTTGGTGTCGTTGGGGCTGGCCAGGTTGTCGCGGTGCAGGCTGAGCCAGAACGCGTAGACGATCGGGTAGGCGGTGACTGCCAGCATGAGGACGGCAGCCGGGGCAATGAGCCAGTAGGCCAGCCGCCGCTGCGAGGCGAGGTCACCGCTGCGGGCAGCAGCGATCCGGTCACCGCTGCGGGCAGCAGCAGTCACGGTCACGGGATCAACCCCTTGCCGTCGATCGCCTTCTGTACCTGTTCGGCGAGTTCGTCGGCCGTGCGCTCCGGGTCGATCCCGGTGATCGGCGACAGGGTTGCCGAGATGCGCGTCGAAACCGCCTGATAATTCGGCGTCGTCGGACGCACCGCCGCGTTGGTCAACTGGTCTCGGATGATCGCGTACTGCGGGTACTTCTTCTGGAAGTCCGGGTCGGAGTACAACGACGTCCGGACGGCCGGCAGGCCACCCTCGATCGAGGTGTAGCGCTGATTGCTTTCGCTGCGGATGCAGCGCAGCGCCTCGAACGCCTCCGCCGGGTGCCGCGTCGTGGAGGCCACCGCGAGGTTCAGCCCGCCCAGGGTCACCCGCGCCGGTTGGCCCGCGGTCACCCCGGGATAGGGCGCGAAGGCGAATACCTCCCGGCTGCCGTCGAAGGCCACCTGGAACTGCTGATCGGTGGGCGCGAACGTACCGGCATCGTTGATGGCGCCGGCCAGTTCAGGCCTTTCGTTGAGCGGAAGGAACGGCACCCCGCCCTTGGTGGCGTTCTCCAGCATGGAGGCGAAAACGAACGGCCAGTTGACTTCCAGGGCGGCCTTGCCCTGTTCGAGGGCCAGGCGAGCGGTGCCCTCGTCGGTCTGGGTGACCGACGGATCAGCGCCCGGTGCGGTGGCCACCGCCTTGATGATCTGCAGGGCTTTGACGGTGGCGGCGCGATGCTCGGGAGTGTCGGTGAGGGTGACGGTCTTGCCGTCGTCGGACACCACCTGGCCACCGGCACTATGCAGCAAGGTGTTGAACCACACCACCAGTCCTTCGTACTGCTTGGCCTGCACCGCGATCCAACTCGGCTTGCCCTCGTCATGCAGGCGGGTGGCCTCGGCCACCATCTGATCCCAGGTGACCGGGGGCGGCGCGACGAGATCCGGCCGGTACCAGAGCATCTGGGTGTTTGTGGTGACGGGAGCGGCGAACAGCTTGCCCTTCCACTTCCCGGTCTCCAGCGGTCCGGGCAGGGTGTCGGCGGCGGCGTCGGCCTCGGCCGCACCGGCGGGGTCGGCGGAGAGCGGTAACGCCCAACCCGCCTCGGCGAACTCCGCCGTCCACACCACGTCCATCGCCATGACGTCCAGCGAGTGGTCGTTGCCGGTGATCCTGCGGGCCAACTGCAGTCGCTGATCGTCGGCGCCCTTGGGAAGGCTGAACTGCTGGACGCGGAACCGCCCGCCCAGTTCCTCGTTACACCGGTTGGCCACCGCGGTGAACGTCGCAGTCTCACTGGCGGGCGTGTACAGGCTGACCACCGTTGCGTCGGCCGTCGAACCGCAGGCCGACGTGGTCGCGGCCGCGGTCAGCATGACCAGGCCGAGTGCGGCCGCCCGTCGGTTGCGCTCACCAACGATCGTCACGACATTCGCCTTTCGGTGAGGAGGGCCGGGCTTACTGTAGACCCGCGGTCGACCTACAACGTCAAGCGCGACAGCATGTCCCGCGCCTGCTCAGCGCCCTGCGGATCGCACAGCACGTCGTAGCGTCCGGCCACCAGCTGCATGGTCGAGCTGAAATCCCTTGTCCCCTTTGTCATCCAGTACGGGATCGCCGAGGTGATCAGACCGAACATGACACCGGCAGGGATCGCGGCGATCAGGGCAGAGCCGATATTGCCGGTGAACATCCCGAGCAACAGGCCGATGAAGACACCGAGCCAGGCGCCGCTGGCCACGCCGGTGAACAGCACCTTGCCCCAGGTAAGCCGACCGGTGACCCGCTCGACCTGCATCAGATCCACCCCGACGATGGTCACCTGCTGCACCGCGAACTGGTTGTCGGACAGGTAGTCGACGGCCTTCTGGGCCTCGGCGTAGGTCGGGTAGGAGCCGACCGGCCAGCCTTTCGGCGGCGTCGGCAGGCCGAGCGGGCCGCGGCGCGCGCCCGCCGTGCCGCCGGGAACCCCACCCGGGTTTTGCGATGGCGGAAAGGGACTGGTCATGGGTGTTGCGTCTCCTTCGTCGACCGATTTAGAGCCACCTGCGGGCCCCGGTGCATAGGCTAGGTTCACAGCATGACAGCCGCTGGCGGTGACCCCGGCGAAAAGCCGGATTACGAGGGTCATCCGCCCAGCGGATTCGATATCCCCCCGGTCGATCCGGCCTACGGCGGCTGGCGACCCGCAGCGAGCGACCCACCGGTGGCGGACTACCCGCCGGCCTATCCACCGCCGGTAGCGCCCGCCGCCGGGTACGGCCACGGACACCCACCGCCACCGCCGGCCTACCCGTCGTTCCCGGGCTATCCGCCGCAGTACGGTGCCTCCCCGGGCGGCTTTGGCTACCAGGGCTATCCGGGCTATCCGGGCTATCCGGGCCATCCCGTAGCCGCGCAGCCGGGTACCAACGTGCTGGCGATCATCTCGCTCGTCAGTTCCGTCAGCGGACTGCTGTGCTTCGTCGGCTCATTGGCGGGGATCATCACGGGTGCGATCGCGATCGCTCAGATCAAACGAACCGGTGGCAAAGGCTTCGGT
>Ga0194055_10004194_pt1 | contig 10875 bp, 8 predicted proteins | sample SepL449m_MetaG_FD_155482 | JGI IMG/M metagenome (GOLD analysis project Ga0194055, IMG submission 155482) | Anoxic zone freshwater microbial communities from boreal shield lake in IISD Experimental Lakes Area, Ontario, Canada - Sep2016-L442-9m | ecosystem: Environmental > Aquatic > Freshwater >... | reverse complement strand
GGAATGCCCTGCTTGCGCAGCTGCTCAAGAATTGTGTTGAGCCGAGAAACCTCGGCGTGCCAGTGCGCTGATTCAGCACCGAACGCCGTTTCCTCGTCTCGATCAAGTACCGCCGCTGACGCAATCGCGATGTCGGCGTATCCGCTGACGGCAAGGCTGACCGCTAGGTCTCGTTCGACAGCATCATGCGTCACCCGGGTTGCCGCGACGCCCTCGAACAAGGCGCTGGCATCGGCTGCCGCAATCCGCAGTTCTCCAACGATGATCAGCTTTGCGTCGAGCGCTTCTGCGTCGATCGCCGCCGCTACGTCGCCCAGCCGATCGGCATCCTTGCGCTTTGCTTTGGCGATGGTCTGCAATTCATTCAGGAGCAACGAAGCGCTGCGCTCTGATCCCTGCTCAGCCAGGAGCCGAGCGTTCTCAGCGTCGATCCGACGCTGCAGGTGAACCACTTCGGCAGCAGCCGATCGCGCCTCTGCCAACGACTTGACGAGGTCACTGAGCGCCGTTGCAAGGTGTGCCACTGAGATGTCGGCACTCTCTGCGAGGACTTCGCGAAGTCCTTCGATGGTGATGCCGAGCTTCTGCACCTCTTCGGTAGCGCGAGACCAGACCCCGCGGGCGCTGTCGACATCGTCGTGATCGACAGACTCACCATCGACCACTTGAGCGGGATGCGGATGCTCAGGCGAGCCGCACACCGAACATGGTTCACCGTCGACGAGTTCTTCGGCAAGGCGCGGAGCGGTGGTGAGAACGAATTGAGCCATTACCGACTCGTACGTGAGCTTCGCCTGCGCCTCGGACTCGTTCGCGACAGGCAGGGCGGCCAATGCACGCTCAAGCTTGTCGCGCTGGTCGACGCGAGCGCTGGCGGTGTCGACTTCTCGCTCGAGTCGGTCGACCGATGATGCCGCGGGCGCAAGCACGGCAACCTGGCGACCGAGCTCATCGATACCTGCCTGCAACGACGTGATCGAGGCCTCCAGAATCTGATGCGCATCGTTGGCTGCGATAACGGCAGCTTCCGCCTCGGCGGCTTCGGAGGCAGCATGAGCTGCCTGGTTGAGAGTCTCGCGATCTGCAGCAAAATCAGTAGCCGCAGCCTGCACCGCAGCAGCAACGGCTGCAGCGTCCAACGCCGGCGACGCAAGGTCAAGTGCTTCGAAGCCCCGGGTCACAGCCGTGCTGAACTCAGCGAGCTTCGACTGTGCTTGTTCAGCATCGCTGCGCGCGAGCTCGAGCTTGCCCGCCAGTTCGAACACGGGGCGCGCTCGCTGGGATGCCGCCACAAGCTGTTCGTTGGCAGCCACTGATTCGCGTTGTCGCTCGAGTACAGCGAGATCGCTGGTGACAGAAACGGCGTCGTTGAAACGCTTGGCCTCGCCCTCGGCTTCGGTGAGATCGGCTGTCGCCTTCGTAGCTGCCGCCTGCAAGGTTTTCACCTGTGTGTCGCGTTGTCTGCGAACCGGAGCGAGCAGTTCGATGAGCTCGCGCAGACGATCATCGGATGCCTCTGCAAGTGGAGCGCCATTGAGATCGACTTTGGGATCGTCGAGTTCGGGCATCCATGCCTCACGGACATCGGCCAGCGAGTCGACCGCGTTGGTGCGGTGGTGCTGAACTTGGATATCGACGTCGGAGACCTGACCGTTGAGTTTGTCCATCTGTCGCTTGAGATGCTTTGTGGCTTCCTCGAATACCTCGCCGCTAAACAACTGACGCAGCAATTTCTCCCGATCTGCTTCGGGGGCAATGAGAAAATCTGTGAACTTGCCCTGCGGCAGCAAGACCACGCGCTGGAACTGCGTGCCATCGAGGCCAACGAGTTCTTTGCACTTCGTCGCTACGTTCGTGGAACCGGTGGCCAACGACTCGGTGGCTTTGTCGATCAGCTTGACAAGAGACGCGTGGGGCCCATCGGACGTGGTGCCAGAACCGTTCTTCTTGGGCTTGTCCCACTTGGGAGATCGATGAACGCTGTACCGCACTCCATCGACTTCGAACTCAAGGGTCGCGTAGGTCTCGACATCGGCTGCTGCGTGGTGCGATCGGGCGTCGCCGTCGGCAGATCGTCCACCAGGAAGGGCCCCATACAACGCATACACCATGGCATCGAACACGGTTGTCTTGCCGGTGCCCGTGGGCCCGGTAACGACGAACAGCCCGCGCTGCCCAAGTTCTTTAAAGTCGACAACCTGCTTGCCTGGGAATGACCCAAAGGCTTGGAACTCAAGACGGAGCGGGCGCATCAGACTGCCCTCAATTCGGCGTCGGCGATGGCAGCATGCAGCAACACACGTTGCTCAGCTGAGGGCTCGCTACCGGTGGACGCGAACCAGAATTGTTCGGCCGCTTCGCTCGCCGTGACCACGTTGCGGTCGAGCGGCGTTTCACCATCGCCCCCGCTGATGATGGGCGGGCTGAGCACAATCTCAACCACGTGCGGATACAACGCCAACAATCGCTGTTTGGCATCGAGCACAACGCCCGGATCGGTGATGATGGCGCGCACCAACGAACGCTGCGCCTCTCTGGTGGGCACAGCCTGCAGCAGTTGGTCGATGAGACCAGTGACCGTGAGCACCGGACGGCCCACCGGAATGGCCACGGATTCGATAACGCACGCGCCCTGCGCATCCATGTCGATGATCTCAATGCTCTTGGCGTGCTCTTCAGAGAACGAATACGCAAGCGGTGTACCCGAATAGCGCACCGTGGCGCGACCACCAACAGTTTGCGGGCGATGGAGATGGCCAAGTGCGGTGTATGAAAACTGGTCGAACAACGCGGCATCGACAGTGCCTGTACCGCCAATAGTGAGTTGCCGCTCTGAGTCGCTGACCGTGGCGCCGGCTACGTATGCATGCGAGATCGCCAGCGAGCGCGGAGCGGAAAGCGATGGAATCGCTTCGGTGATAGCCGCTGCGAGTACGGATTGATGTGTGCGCGCCCTGCGGCGCTCGGAGGCATCGGCAATGACCTCGCCAGCGCCCTCAGAAACATCGTCGGGGGCGGCTTGCGGATCGAGGAAGGGAAGCATCACGAGATCGAGCGGGCCGTCAGCGAAGGTGAGCGTGATGACCTCGCCGAGCTTCGAGTAGCCGCCACGGATATACACACCGCTGAGGTCGAGCAGATCGTCGTATGCAAAGACTCGGTCGGCGCCATCGTGGTTACCGGTAATGACCGCCACTGTGATGCCGGCGACCTGCAGGTCGCGCAGCGCCTTGCGAAACATCACCACTGCCTCGGTGGGCGCAATTGCCCGATCAAAGATGTCGCCGGCAATCACCACAAGATCGACCCCGCGCGCAGTTGCTTCGGCGATCATCCACGTAATGAACTGTTGCTGATCATCGGCCAACGAAACTGCTCCAAAGCTTCGGCCGAGGTGCCAATCGCTGGTGTGAAGTATTCGCATCTGGACTCCTGTGTACTTGCAACCGCCATGCGGTCGGCGAACCATACTGCTCGCATCAGTAGAGACAACGCACGTACCTGCACAGAGTGTGACGTCGCCCTAGACACCGACGAGTTTTGTTCACATGCGAGCAACAAAATCATGCTTCACCGGAAACGTCGACTCGGTAATGTCATCCGCATGCCCGCAGTGGTGATTCGTCTCTGGCTTCCAGACATACCCGGAACTCTTGGTCGAGTTGCAGCCGCCATCGGCCAGGTTGGTGGCGACGTCATCGGCATCGAAATCCTCGAGCGCGGCGCCAGCATGGCCATCGACGAACTGACCGTGTCACTACCCGCAGACGCGAGCCTCGATGCGTTGATCAGCGCTGTAGGCCGCGTTGATGGCGTCACCATCGAAGACGTGTATCCCGTTGAGACAGATCGCTCAGAGCAAAGCGTGCTGGCGCTCGATGTCGCTGCGCGAATCATGGAAACCGACGAACCCAACCGTCTCGACGCAGCGTGCGCTCTGCTGCGCAAACTGCTCCACGCCGACTGGTGTGTGATCACCAACGCCACAGATGCAGCCAACGCTTCACCTATTGCACGCTCGGGTGAGTTACCCGATCTGCAATGGGTATCGGCCTTTCTCGATGGGTCCAGCCACCTTCCACCCGACATCGCCCAAGAGCACACACCGGCCGACATTGCATGGGCGCCTATCTCGGGGCTCGATGCCACCATCGTGCTGAGCCGCCAACGCGGAGCCTTCCGGCTGCGCGAACGCCAACACCTCTCGCTCATCGCCCGCATTGTCGCAATGGCACTCGTTGCAAGCGGGTCGCCACTGAGCTATTCGTTGGAGTAACACGCTTACTCCTCGGTTGTGTACGGTGCCGCCACTGCACTGAAAGGGCCCACCCATGACCGTCTACGAAGACCCCAACACACCCAAGCCAAGGCTGGCTGTGTTCTGCGCCCCCTCTCGTTACGTGCAGGGCGCCAACGCAACCGCCGAGCTCGGCTCTGTGTTGTCGGCAATGGGACTCACCGGCCCTGCACTCATCGTGGCGAGCGCACGCATCGAAGCCGAACTCGGCGCCACGTGGGCAAGCACTCTTGGCAGCGCGGGCATTCCATATGTGGTGCATCGTTTCAACGGCGAGTGCACGCAAGACGAAATCGATGCTGGCGTCGCAGCGGCGCGAGCAGCGGGCTCAACCACGGTGATCGGAGCTGGCGGCGGCAAGGCGCTCGACACCTCACGCGCCATCGCTGCGGAGTGCGCGATCAGCGCCGTGAACTGTCCCACCCTCGCATCGAGCGATGCCCCGTGCAGCGCGTTGTCGGTGGTGTATGGCGCCGACGGATCCTTCGATCGCTATCTCTTTTATCGACGCAACCCCGACCTCGTGCTCGTCGACACCACCATCATCGCCGCGGCGCCGGCGCGTTACCTCGTAGGCGGTATGGGCGACGCTCTCGCCACATGGTTCGAGGCGCGCACCGTGATCGAGGCCCATCGTCCAAACCAACTGCAGGGCGCCACCACTCGCACCGCCGAGGCTCTCGCCAAGTTGTGTTACGAAACACTGCTCGCCGACGGACCCGCCGCTCTTGCGGCAGTGCGCGCCAACTCGGTAACTCCAGCGCTCGAACGCATTGTTGAAGCAAACACGTTGCTCTCAGGCCTCGGCTTTGAATCGGGCGGACTCGCTATCGCCCACTCGGTACACAACGGACTCACCACGGCCGAAAGCACCCACTCGTATCTGCACGGCGAGAAGGTTGCATTCGGACTCTTGGTGCAGTTGGTAGTCGAGGGCCGCCCGCACAGCGAGTTTGTCGATGTCGTGCGGTTCAGCCGAGCAGTGGGTCTGCCCACTTCATTAGCCGAGGTTGGCCTGGCCGACGCAGACCTCGACCTGCTTCGAGTCATTGCGGCGCGCACGGTGGCCACCGGCGAAACAGCTCACAACGAGCCGTTCACGGTGAACGCAAGCATGATCCTCGATGGCATTCGCGGCGCCGACTCGTTGTCCCGCTCGATCAAGTAGCGGCCCGATCGCCTGGGAAGTGGCGGCGCACGAGCCCCTCACGGGCGTCTACGCCGCCAGTTCGCGGTTGCGAGCGCGTCGTTACACCTGACGCGCGTCGAGTTGGATTTCGGAGACGTCGATTTCAGGATGGTCGAGCATTGTGGCGAACGACGATGCCAGCGACACACCCACATCGGCGGGCTCCATGAATCCGCCGGGCAACGCTTGCGTGCCCCAAATCTTCAGAGCGGCACCGAGACGCTCGAGGCCCATTTGGTTAACGAACTCGGTGGGCTGCGCGTTGCCCATCATGATGCGCAAGAAGCGCCGATCGGGATGTTCGACCTTCCATGTGCGAATGCACTGATTCAGCGCGGCCTTTGTAGCCGAGTATGTGGCGAAGTGAGCGTTTGAATCGAACACCGTGCGCGAAGAAACGAAGGCGATGAGGCCGTTGCGACCAACGTGATCGAGCGACGCAGCGGCGGCCAAATTGGCGCCGATGACATTGAGCTTGAACACATCGACCCACGTGTCGACATCGGTGTGTTTGAGTTCTTGCAACACGCCGTAGCCAGCCATGTACACCATCACGTCGATGCCGCCCATGGCTTGCGCCGCTTGGGTTGCCACTCGCTGCGCATCGTGAGCGAGGGTGGCGTCGCCAGCGAAGGCGAACCCGCTGCCCATGCGTTGCACCAAGTCGTCGAGTCGATCGGCGCGGCGAGCCGACACCGTAACCGTGGCCCCTGCCTGAGCGCACGCCAATGCCAGCGCTTCACCAAGACCCGACGAAGCGCCGATCACGAGAATGCGTCGTCCAGCAAGACGCTGGTGTGCGCTCACGACTTACTCGTAACAGGCTTCGCGAAGGCTCGTGTTTCGAGATACTCGCTGAAGCCGGCCATGCCCATTTCGCGGCCGATGCCCGAGTGCTTGTATCCGCCAAACGGCACATCGCATCCGTACCAAACACCACCGTTGACCGACATCGTGCCGGTGCGCACGCGGCGCGCTACTGACAATGCGCGGCCCTCGTCGGCCGAAACTACGGCGCCGGACAATCCGAACTCTGAGTCGTTCGCGATGGCAACAGCATGATCGTCGTCGTCGTAGGCAATGGCTACTAACACCGGCCCGAAGATCTCTTCTTGGGCCACACGCATGTCGTTGGTGACGTCGGCGATGAGCGTTGGCTCGTAGAAGAAGCCGTCGGGCATGTGCTCGGGGCGCTTACCGCCACACACAATTCGGGCGCCCTGCTCGACGGCGCTGGCCACGTATCCCTCGACGCGATCGCGTTGCGCTGCACTGATCAGCGGGCCCATCACGGTGCCCGCAGCTGTTGGGTCGCCGGGCACGATGCCGGTCATCAAAGCGGCGATTGCGGCGACACCTTCGTCGTAGCGTCTACGGGGCAACAGCACACGAGTGGTGAGTGCGCAACCTTGGCCGCACACCATCGCCAATCCGAACACGGCACCAAATGACGCGCCCGCGATGTCGTCGACATCGTCGAGCACGATGCATGCAGACTTGCCACCCAACTCGAGAAACACCTTGGTGAGGTTGACGCTGGCGTCGGCCATGATGCGCCGACCTGTGTCGGTTGAGCCGGTGAAGCTGATCATGTCGATGCGTGGATCGATTACGAGTTGCCGACCGATCAACTTGTCGCTTGAGGCAACGATGTTGATGACGCCCGCCGGGATATCGGTGTGGTTGGCGATGAGGCGTCCCAATGCCAACGCACCCCATGGGGTCTCGACGGCCGGCTTGAGAATGACGGTGCAGCCGGCAGCGAGCGCCGGCACGATCTTCGCCAAGTTGATTTGGGTGGGCACGTTCCACGGCGTGATGGCGGCGACCACACCAACGGCTTCTTGCTCGGTCCAACGTTCTGCCGGGCCGCCCATGGTGTTGGCTTCGCCGAGACTGCTGGACCACTGAAAGTTGGCGGCGATGTCGGCGTAGTAGGGCAGGAACTTCAAGGGCTCAACGACCTGAATGGTGTCGCACGCCATGCGCGGCGCACCAACCTCGGCCATGGTGATGTCGATGAGTTGCGGCAGATGATCGGCCAACGCCTGCTGAAGCTGACGGATGCAATGCACGCGGAACTCAACGTTGCGCGACCAATCGGTGGTGTCGAACGCAGTGCGCGCCGCCACGATTGCGGCCTCGATGTCGTCGGTTGTGGCGTCGGGCGACACGCCGATGACCTGACCGGTCGCCGGGTTGACGTTGTCGTAGACAGCACCGTTCGAGGCGCCTCGCAACTCGCCGTTGATCAACAGCAGTTCTTGTACAGCTTGGTGTGTGTGGTTCATAGGAGTGTTCATCAGATTCTCGTGATCTGTCCGCCGTCGACGGCAAGGATGTGGCCGGTAATCCATGCTGCTTCGTCAGACAGCAAGAAGAGCACTGGGCCTACATGATCTGCGGGGGTGCCCAAACGTTTGATGGCCAAGCTGGCCACCAGTGGATCGCGAAACTCAAGCGGCACTTGCTTGGCCATCGCCTGCGTGTCGGTGGGTCCAGGTGCGATTGCGTTCACGCGAATGTTGCGAAACGCCAACTCGTGCGCCAGCGAACTGGTGAGAAAGTTGATGCCAGCCTTGGCGAGCCCGTAGAACCCGGAGATACCCATCCACGATGCAGTGGACGACTGGTTCACGATGGAGCCGCCGCCACCTTTGCCCATCGGACGCATCACCGAACGGGTGCAATGCAACGCACCCATCAGGTTCACGTTCATGAAGTGGTTGAGGTAGGCGTAATCGACGTTGGTCAGGCCAGCCAGTTGCATGTCTCCGAAGATGGCCGCGTTGTTGACCAGATAATCAATGCGCCCAAATGACTCCATCACAGCGGCGGCCATGGCATCGGTGCTCGCTGGATCGCCCACATCGGTGCGCACGAAGATCGCTCGCTCGCCCAACGACTCGGCCACGGCACGACCGGCTTCTTCGTTGATCTCGGCGACGACCACGCTGGCCCCCTCGGCGTGCAACGCGCGCACATAGGCCTCGCCGATTCCGCCGCCGGATCCGGTGACGATGGCGGTGCGGCCCTCGAACCGTCGCCGCTGTGCTGATGCTTCGGGTTGGTTCATTGACGTGCTCCTGTAACGAGTGCGCTGTATCCGAGACGCAGATGATGAATCTGTTTGTCCGCTGGCCAATCGAGCGGGTTAAGAACTGCTTGCAACGCAATGCCATCGACCAACGCAATGAGGTGACGGCAGGCATCGTGCACATCACCCTCCACGCGACCCGCAAGCTGACCCGGCAGATAGCTGTTCCAGTGTTCGAGGATCATGCGGTCGAATCGACGCAGATCGGGGTCGAACATTGCCGAGGTGCGCACGCTGAATGCGAAGCGCCAATTCTCGACGGTGACTGCATCGATCGGCAGCACGGCGGCCAGCACATCGAACACATCGGTGCTGCCGGGCATCTTCATCACCCGCTGGACGATCACAGCGGCGGCGTGGTCGAGAGCGGCTTCAGTGAGCTCGGCGCGATCGGCGAAGTGATGCGACACCAAACCGGTGGTGGCTCCCAAGCGGCGAGCAACGGCTCGCAAGCTGACGCCTTCCATACCCCGCTCGGCGATGAGCTCGTAGCTGGTCTTGGCCAGCTCGGCGCGGCGGTTGGGGCGGGGCGATGAGGTGACGATTTGGCGACTGTAGCTGAGATAACAGCTGTTGTCATCCTTGGGCTACAGTCACCGCATGCCCGCCGAAGTCACCTATAACCCGTATGCCTTTTCGGTTCACGACGACCCATACGTGACCTATCAACAGCTGCGCGACAACGCCCCCGCATGGTGGAATCCAGAGCTCAAATTCTGGGTGCTCAGCCGATACGCCGACGTGCAACAAGCGTTTCGCGACCACGTCACGTTCTCATCGATGGGCGGCGTGGCACTCGAGAACCGACGAGCCATCACCACCAAAGATCTGTCGTTCCAACAGATGATCGAACTCGACCCACCCGAGCACACGGTGTTTCGTCGATTGGTGTCACGGGTGTTCACGCCCCGCCAAATGATGGCGATGGAAGACGACATCCGCTCCATCGTCGACGGATACATCGATCAAGTCATTGAGCGCGGCGAGGGCGATCTCGTCGCCGATATCTCGGGTCCGTTCCCGATGGATGTCATCTCCGCAATCCTTGGCATCCCTGAGCAAGACCGCACATCGTTGCGCACGCACGCCGACAAGATCCTGATTCGCGAAGACGGCTCAATGGCGATGCCCAAAGAGGCCCTCGACGGCATGTTTGGCTTGCTCGACTACTTCATCAAAGATCTCGCCGAACGGCGCGAGCAGCAGCGCCCCGGATTGATCGCAGACCTGATGGGCGTCGAGGTCGAAGGGCGCATGCTCACCGAGACTGAGCTACTCGGATTTTGTGTTCTGTTCGTGATCGCCGGCCACGAGACCACCACCAAGATGGTGGCGAACGCAATCGAGATTTTGTCGCACCACAAAGACCAGCGCGACCGACTCGTTGCAGATCCATCGATGATCCCCGACGCACTCGAAGAAGTGCTGCGCTTCCACAACTCAACGCAATACATGCACCGCACGCTCACCACCGACATCGAACTGCACGGCCAGCAACTCAAAGAAGGCCAATCGGTGTTGTTGCTCATCGGCGCCGCCAACCACGACAACCGCGAATATGGCGACACTGCGCATCAGTTTCAGATCGACCGCAAAGCCGAGAAGCACTTAGCGTTTGGCTACGGCTCACACTTTTGTCTCGGCGCTGCGCTGGCCCGCATGGAAGGCAAGGTTGCGCTCGAGCAGATCCTCAGCCGCATGCCCGACATCGATGTAGATCACGAGCGCAAGGTGCGCTTCCATAGTTCAAACGTCACCGGATGGACCAGCCTTCCCATCACGTTCACGCCTGGGGTTACGAAGTGAGCGAGGCAACGCAGCCGTCTACTGCCCGGTTCGGCTACATCGGTCTCGGGCAGATGGGCTCGGCAATGGCCGGTCGCCTGCTCTCCACAGGGGCCACCGTCACCGTGTGCGATCTCGACGCGCAAGCAATGGCCGCGCTTGTTGAGCAAGGCGCCACGGCAGCGTCGTCACCCGCCGAACTCGCGCAGGTCTGCGACATCATCAGCATCTGTGTGCCAGCCGACGCCCACATTCGCCAAGTGCTCACCGGCGCGACTGGTGTGCAACACGGCTGCAGCGCAGGGCAGACAATTCTGATTCACAGCACGGTGTCGCCACAGACCATCACGTGGGCTCGCGATACCGCAGCTGCTTGGGGCGTGGATCTCTTCGATGCATGTGTGGCCGGCGGCGGCGATGCCGCAAAGGTCGGCGAGCTCGTGATCTTGGCTGGCGGTGTCAGCGAGATGAGCCAGCCCGTGATCGATGCACTCAACACCTATGGAT
>Ga0194055_10004193_pt1 | contig 10877 bp, 9 predicted proteins | sample SepL449m_MetaG_FD_155482 | JGI IMG/M metagenome (GOLD analysis project Ga0194055, IMG submission 155482) | Anoxic zone freshwater microbial communities from boreal shield lake in IISD Experimental Lakes Area, Ontario, Canada - Sep2016-L442-9m | ecosystem: Environmental > Aquatic > Freshwater >... | reverse complement strand
TACTAATACTTGCTATATATATGTTTATTGTTTTAGCGACCGAAACTAGCCGCAACTATAACCTCCGCAGTAAGTCCGACAGCCTGGAATCGCAGATAACTCAGCTCGAAGAGCAGATTCAAGATTTGGGCTACAAAATAACCTATTATAAGACTGATTCATATCGCGAGCGATTGGCTAGAGAGAAGCTCAATGTGGCTGCACCAGGCGAAAACGTAATAATCATAAAAGACGATAAGCGTAATAATAAAGATGAATCCAATACTCTCAATAGCTCAATACTAAAAACAGATGAAGAATCGCTTTCCGAAAAGCCCAATTACCAGCAATGGAGAATATTTTTGTTTGGTAAATAGATTGATTAATTAATTATACAAAATTATATTTCTAGTAAATAAAAAAGACTCCATTTGGGAGTCTTAATTCTTGGTGGCTGGAGGAGGATTTGAACCTCCGACCTCAGGCTTATGAGTCCCGCGCTCTAACCAACTGAGCTACCCAGCCTTGCTAATGTACTATTAATTAATACATCCCATAGTAAACCATTTTCAAGCTGTTATTATCGCATATTTAAGCTGTAAATTCAATCTATTGGCGGGCTTCCTAAACAAAGTAAAAGCCCAACTATTAGATTGGGCTTTTACTTTGGTAGCGGGGGCAGGATTTGAACCTGCGACCTCCAGGTTATGAGCCTGACGAGCTACCGGGCTGCTCTACCCCGCGTTAAACAAACTATATTTTAACCTCTATCTGTAAAAAGGTCAATATATAGCTTAATAAACTGCCGAGTTTCGACTATAATGTATATATGTTAAGTCAACTACATGCTCATCTTCAGGCAACAAAATTGCTGCCGCCCAAAAGCAAATTGCTAGTTGCTGTTTCTGGTGGCGTTGATTCGGTGGTATTACTGCATTTGCTGCATAACCTAAGAGATAAGTACGGCTGGGAAATTGCTATCGCCCATTATAACCACGGCTTAAGGTCGGATGCCACCAAGGATGCTTTTTTGGTTGGCGACCTGGCTAACTCCTATGGCTACCAACTATATGTCGGTAAATATGAATTCACAGATTTTAGCGAAGCAGCCCTGCGCAGGGCAAGGTATTCATTCCTAGAAGAAATCAGAAGAGATATCGGCTACGATTTAATCTTAACAGCTCACCATAATAATGATTTTATTGAGACTGCAATATTCAATACCATCAGAGGATCCGATAGAGAGGGGATGGTTTCTTTAAAGGCCAAGCGAGGGAACATTATTAGGCCACTTCTGTTATTTTCTAAGCCCGAAATCATTGTCTTTGCGAATTTGCAAAATATCCCCTATAGAGAAGATAGTACCAATAGCGATGTTTCTTACAGCCGAAATATGGTCAGGAATGTATTAATGCCACAAGCTAGCCTGAAGTTCCGTAATTTTCATCATAATATGAATCAGCGACTCGCTAAGCTTACAGATGCAAATCGCCGAATTAATTTAGGTCTATCGCGTTTGGCAGAGATACTAGTGGACTATGAAGATAGTAAATCAATACAAATTGATATAGTTGAGTTTAATAAATTAAGCATAAATGTCCGCAAAAACCTGCTTGTCTTTTTAATCAAGAGACTTAAGCCAGCCCATGGTCTGACAAAAAATAATATTATAAAATCCGTCAAATTTATTGAAAACTCTAAATCCGGCGCCCAGATTCCTCTGCCAGGCGGGTTGCAACTGATTAACACCTATGATAAGTTTGTAATCACTTCAGAACCGAGTGAATACGCCAAAAATGTAGATGATATATTGCATGTTTTAAGTCCTGGCAAACCATTTAGCAATGAAATATTTAAATTAGCAGTGGGTGACGATTCCGCAAAAGGAGTTAGGTTGCCTAATGAGAAGCTGTATGTCAGGTATAGACAGCCAGGAGACAGGGTAAAACCACTCGGAATGCAAGGAACCAAAAAGCTACAAGACATATTTGTAGATGCGAAGATTCCGAGACACTTGAGGGGCTTATGGCCGATTGTCGTAAATGCATCAAACGAAGTCGTCTGGGTTCCAAATCTTGTCAAAAATAAAAATTTCTTTAATCAAAAGTCAGATAATTATCAGTATTTAATTTGTGAGGTGATATGAATAAAGTCCCTAAAAACGTTTGGTACGCAATAATAACATTGGCAATACTTATCTCAGTGGTAGTTTTGTTTGGTAGTGGCTCGCCTTTAAGCAAGCCCCCAGCAGAAGTGCCATTTAGTTCTGTACTCGAAAATGTAAAGCAAGATAAGGTCGAATCTATTCAGGTGACCGGAGACGAGCTAATAGTAAAACTTAAGGATGGCACTAAGCAAAAGTCTTATAAGGAATCATATAAGCTTGAGTGATTTTGGAGTTGACTATAATAAGGTAAAAGTAGAGGCCAAAAACCCCGACAACAAAAATATATTTTTAGATATCATTTTGTCACTACTTCCAATCGCCATTATTATTGGGTTCTTCTACTTTATTATGAAGCAAGCTCAGGGTAGCAATAGCCAGGCTATGAGCTTTGGCAAATCTAAAGCCCGCGTTTCTGGTATGGAAAAAAACAAAGTCAAATTCAAGGATGTTGCAGGATCTCAAGAAGCAAAAGTTGAATTACAAGAAATAGTAGAGTTTTTGAAATACCCTAAAAAATTCGAAGCCCTAGGAGCAAAAATTCCAAAAGGTGTTTTACTGTTCGGCCGCCCTGGTACAGGCAAAACTTTATTGGCCCGTGCAGTAGCAGGCGAAGCTGACGTTCCATTCTTTAGTATTTCGGGTTCTGAATTTGTCGAGATGTTTGTTGGAGTTGGAGCTAGCAGAGTACGCGATTTATTCTCTAAGGCTAAGAAAAATGCCCCATGTATTATTTTTATAGATGAAATAGATGCCGTCGGCCGACAACGAGGATCAGGTACCGGCGGAGGTCATGATGAGCGCGAACAAACCCTTAATCAGATATTAGTTGAAATGGATGGCTTTGAGCAGGGAGCAAATGTAATCGTTATAGCTGCCACTAATCGCCCAGACGTATTGGACCCCGCACTCTTAAGGCCAGGCCGATTCGACAGGCGAGTTACCCTGGATCTGCCCGATGTAAAAGCCCGCGAAGAAATTCTGGAAGTACATTCACTAAAGAAGCCACTTGATAAGGACATTGATTTTAGTGAAATTGCCCGTAAAACTCCTGGCGTATCTGGAGCAGACCTTGCCAACATTGCCAACGAAGCTGCTATATTTGCAGCCCGTTCTGACCGCAAGAAAGTTACGCAGGCCGATTTCCATGAAGCAATTGAAAAGATTGCCTTGGGTCCAGAGAGAAAGAGCCACATATTAAATGACAGAGAGAAGAAAATAACCGCTTACCACGAGGCTGGCCACGCATTACTCGGCCACTTATTGCCAAATTGCCACCCCGTACATAAAGTTTCGATTGTAAGTAGGGGCATGGCAGGCGGAGTTACCTGGAGCCTACCGCTAGAGGATAAGCACCTCCACTCAATTGCTGATTTCAAGGATGATATCGCCATGTCACTAGGTGGTAGGTCGGCTGAGAAAATTATATTTGGAGAAGAAAATGTTACTACAGGAGCTGAGAGTGATTTGAAGCACGCCAATGGACTGGCCCGTAGAATGGTTACAGAATACGGTATGAGCAAGGCTCTCAAGAACAGATTTTTCGGTGAAGAACAGGGCTCTGTATTCTTAGGCAAATCCTTCTCGCAAGATAAACAGTACTCTGAACAAATTGCAGCAAAGATTGACGATGAAGTAGCTAAAATTATTGACCAGGGTACCAAACGGGCTGAAGATACATTGACAAAAAATAGAGCTATGCTCGATAAAATTGCCGAAACCCTGTTAGTTAAAGAAACAATCGAAGGCAAAGCCTTTGATAAGCTAATGGCAGAAGGCCCTAAGACTAAAACGACCAAAAGAAATAAAACTAAAAATTCTTAACTTTTTGGTAATATCAGTAAAGACTAAAACGAATATTTCCTCGTTTAAACGGGTGTGTTCGGCTCATGTAGGATTTATTAGTTCTTAATCTAGATGTATAATAAGCTATCGTGAAGAACTTACTAGCCAGGATAAATAAATCAAGAACCATGGGTGTAGCGGCATTTTTGATATCGCTATCATATTTTTTAAGTCGCCTGCTTGGCCTGTTCAGGGATAGGCTTCTCGCTACCAATTTTGGAGTAAGCGCACAGACAGATGCCTATACTGCGGCTTTTAGAATTCCCGACTTTTTATTCACGCTGATTGTTTCAGGAGCTTTTGCTGTATCTTTTATACCAGTTTTTATCGGCTACCTAGAAAAGAAAAAACAAGATGAAGCCTGGGAGGTAGCAAACTCGATACTAAATATTCTTTTGGTCGTAGTAGGCGTAGCCTCCGTTTTAGCATTTATTTTTGCTGTCCCCTTGGTAAAATTACTTGCTCCAGGCTTTGATCCGTACCGAACACAATTGACAGTCAACATTACCCGTATAATGCTAATAACACCAATCTTCTTTGTTCTCTCGAGTGTGTTTGGTGCTATTCAGCAATCGTTTAACCGATTCTTGATATATGCCATGGCAAGCTTATTTTATAATATCGGTATAATTACGGGCATTTTATTCTTTAGTAAATTTTTTGAATCCAACCCAATCTACGGAGTAGCTATTGGCGTAGTTGTCGGAACTGCCCTACAGGCAAGCTTGCAAGTACTGGGTGTTATTGGATTGAGTTACAAATATAAGCCATCGTTCAAATGGAAGAATAAGGGGGTTACTAAAATAATAAAGCTAATGATACCCCGCTCTATTGACCTAACTATTGACCAGATAAACTGGATAATCCAATCGGCAATAGCATCCGGGTTAGCCTCTGGCAGTCTGTCGTCTTACTACTACGCGAATAATTTGAAAAATGTGCCAGTAGGTCTTTTCGGGGCTGCAATGAGTACCGCTTTCTTCCCAAGTTTAGTCAGGGCTGCCAATAGCAAGGACAAGTCAAAGTTGCCTGCAGCTATAGTCCGGGACGTTAGCTTACTCATGTTTTTGGTGATTCCATCGGCCTTTATAGCGATTGTAATGCGCGGTTATATTGTCAGGATACTATTCGGATTTGGCGATCAAGCGACGGCCGATACATTAGGATTCCTGGCAGGTTCAATAGTAGCTCAAAGTCTCCTTTTTATGGTTGCAAGAGTTTTTTACTCATTAGAAGACACCAAGACACCATTGTTTGTAAGTATCGGCACGATAATATTTAACGTGGCATTAAGTATTCCTCTCTCGAAGATGTTTGGTGTAGCGGGACTTGGCTTGGCGTTATCTATATCGGGCCTAGTAGAGATTTTAGTACTATTTGTGCTACTTAGAATCAAAATGGGTGATTATGGGGTCAAATCGATTAGCAAGTCAGCCTTAAAAATAATGCTTGCATCACTTGCGATGTCGGCATTTATGTACACAGCAGTAAAGTATTGGTTCCCACTTTATAAAAATAATGTAGGATTTTCACAGCTAGCACCGCAATTTACTCTAATTTGTATTATTGGCCTAGCAATTTATTACTTAGCAGCTAAAGTTTTGAATGTTCATGAAGTTCGAACCGTTAATAAAATCGTAAAGCGCAGTATAGGCAAGGTCGTGCATCGTGGATAAGATTAGGAATTTTTGTATAATAGCCCATATTGATCATGGCAAATCTACTCTAGCAGATCGCCTGCTTGAGATTACAGGAACCGTAGCCAAGCGCGATATGAAGGCCCAGCTACTCGATACTATGGAGCTAGAGAGAGAAAAGGGTATAACCATTAAGCTTCAGCCGGCTCGTATGAAGTGGAAGGACCATGAGCTTAACCTGATAGATACTCCAGGGCATGTTGATTTTAGCTATGAAGTGAGCCGATCGCTTGAGGCCGTCGAAGGGGCAATCCTGGTAGTTGATGCAAGCCAAGGCATTCAGGCTCAGACGCTAGCAAATGTGTATATGGCTATCGAGGCTGGACTGCACATAATTCCAGTGATGAACAAAATCGATCTTCCTGCAGCTGAGCCAGATAGGGTTGCGCAAGAAATTGGTAATCTTTTAGGGGTAGATCCACTGAGCGTCGGCAAGATATCTGCAAAGACCGGAGAGGGAGTAGATGATCTTCTCGACAGAATAATAAAAGATGTCCCCGAACCTACATATGAAGAAGGCCCAACCAGAGCTTTAATATTTGACTCAATCTATGATGGCTATCGCGGGGTAATACTCTATGTTCGAGTAGTTAGTGGTACTATTTCTACTAATTCCGAAATTACCTTAATGCAGTCTAAGAGCGATTCTCTGGCTCTGGAGGTTGGTCATTTATCGCCAGCCAGAGTGGAGGATCCTGAGATAGGTCCCGGCCAGATAGGATTTATCACTACCAACATTAAGTCGGTTCAGTTTGCTAGAGTTGGCGATACAGTAACCTTAACTGAAGATCAGGCCACCTCGCCTTTGCCAGGCTATAAAAAAGTTCAGCCATTAATCTTTGCAAGCTTCTATACGATAAGCCAAGAAGACTATCCAAAGCTCAAGGATTCTCTAGAAAAGCTGTCGCTAAATGATGCATCACTTTCTTATACAAGTGAAAACTCGGCAGCTTTAGGCTTCGGTGTAAGGATTGGATTTCTAGGCTTATTGCATCTTGAAATAATCAAAGAGCGGCTAGAGCGCGAGTTCGATATAGAATTGATCGTAACTAGCCCTAGCGTAAGCTATGAAGTAATGCTTACTAACGGCAGTACAAGTAGAATTGAGCAAGCTAGCGATCTGCCCGACGAGGCGTTAATTCTAAGTATTGCAGAGCCATGGGTTAGGGGTGAAATCGTAACCCCTTCAGAATTCATTGGTCCAGTGCTTAGTCTTATAATAGAAGCCAGAGGTAGGCAGACTAAGCTTGAATACTTCGACCAGTCACGGGCTGTAATTGGATTTGAAGCACCTTTGGCTGAAATTATTACCGATTTCTATGATGCCCTCAAGAGCCAATCGTCTGGCTTCGCATCGCTAACCTACGAATGGGATAGATATGAAGTGGGTGATTTAGTAAAAGTGGACATACTCCTGGGTGGAGAAAAGGTAGATTCGCTTGGGGCAATTATTGCCCGCTCAAAATCTGAAGTATATGGTAGGGATTTGTGCGCAAGACTCAAGCAGCTGATACCACGTCAAAATTTTGAAATAGCAGTGCAGGCTGCAATTGGAGCAAAGTTTATTGCCCGCGAAAATATCTCGGCAGTCCGAAAGGATGTCACAGCAAAGCTTTACGGCGGAGATATTAGCCGAAAGAAGAAACTTTTACAAAAGCAGAAGAAGGGTAAGGCCCGCATGAAGCAAATTGGCAAAGTTTCTGTGCCCTCTAGTGTTTTTATGGACCTTATTAAGAAAGCCTAGACTATTGTAGTAATGTCTAATGATTAGCTGTATGATATTAGTTAAGCTTAATACAGTCAGGAAACTTAATGGAAGAATATCAAAAAGCAAAACACGAGATTAACCAGAAAAATCCAAACAAAGGCTTAATAGCCGCAATTATTATTGTAATAATTTTAGCCATCGCTGCAGTCGGTGGCACTTGGTACTACATGAACAACAAAGCCAAGAATGATAAAAAAGCCCAAGATGCTCAGATTCAGCAACTCCAAAAGCAGATAGATGAATTGAAAAATAAAAACAGTACTTTGGTCGTCAATGATTGGGGCCTAGAAATTCCTAATGATGGTAGTCTGGATGGAATTGTATTTACTAGTCCTCAAAAAAGCACATATGATACTGAACAGAAGGATGAGTATGTATCTGTAGTTACCCCTTCGCTTGATTCGATTTACAAGTGCGCAGCAGCAAATGGTATTAAGGCCAGCATTGGCAACCTTAGTAGGACTACTAAGGCCCAAGCCGCAGGCCCTTACAAGCCTGGAGCTTACGTTAAAATAGGTCAATACACTTATGGCTTTTTCCCAACAACTAACCAGTCTACTTGCTTTACAGATGTTAATGCAGCTACCAAGCTGATTAATAGTTTTCAAACGCAATTACAGAATGCAACAACTAAATAATAATTTGAGGAAATATGGAAAATCACGAACCAATCATTGAACAAAAAAAGAAAAACAATAAAGGACTAATAGCTACTTTAGTAATAGCTTTAATCTTAGCCATCGCTGCAGTTGGTGGAACTTGGTACTATATGAACAACAAAGCCAAGAATGATAAAAAAGCCCAAGATGCTCAGATTCAGCAGCTCCAAAAGCAAATTGATGATTTAGGGAAGCAGCCAACATCGTCAGATGATGTTACAAATTGGAGCACATATAATGACGCATATGATAAATTATCTTTTAAGTACCCAAAGGACTGGAAGCTTACAGAAACCGACAAGTCAGCTCAATTTAAGGATCCAGCAGATTGGAAAGGGCCATTTACTTTTGTAGACGTTACATCGCCAAGTGGTTTTAAACTTTCACTCACCAATCACATACAGGGCATAGGCGGTGGTTGTGATACAGAACAATGTCCGCAAAATAAGTTCTACTCAGATGTGAAAGTAACCACGCTATCCAATGGTGTGGAATTACACCTTGTAAAATATGAGCAATTAGATCCTTCTGGCAAACAGATTACTGAGCGAAAGATTGGCTTTATTGGAATCAACCCTAAAGGCTACAAGCCTCAGTTAACAGATTATCAAGGATTCCCACCTTACTTCCTATTTGATTCCCCAGGTGTTGATGGGGCGCTTTCTGGTTTTTCAGGGCCAGAAGCGGAATCTAATTATCGCAGCGATTTGACCACTCAACAATACTTCAACCTGCCTGATTTAAAAACTGCTGAAAAAATACTGCAGACCGTTAAGCAAATATAAACTGATGCGAATGTAATTGCCTACAAGCAAATACTTCAAAGCTTAAATTAATAAGGAGAAAAAAATGGAAAACGATCAAAACAGTCAGATGCAAAGCAATGCTAATCAAGCTAATGTGCCCTCACAGCCCATAAAGCAAGGTGGAAAAGGCCCAATTATAGCGATTGTAATAATTATAATAATTGCAATTACAGGAATCGCCCTAACTTGGTATTTTGTAAACAATAATGCAAATAAAAAAGCCCAGGAAAAGGAAACTAAAATTAATGAACTCAATGTTAAGGTACAGGAATTGAACGCGGAAATAACCAAGCTTAAAGAATCTCAATCTACAACTAATGATCAGGCAGCAACAACCGGTAATGACCAGGCAACAATCCTTAGTAACATAAAAGCTCTTTATAAGGATAGGACGGGAGGTGGCAAAACAGAAGCTGAACAGAAATATTTCACAGAAGCCTATTACAATACTCTCAAGACAGGTCAGTTTGGTGCAGACCCAATACTATGCGCACAAAATGTTGTCGATTACGATAAATTGGTCTTCAATAATCCAACCATTACTGGTACGAGCGCAACAATTTCTGTGAAAACGCAGTATGGAACTACGATAAATCTTAAATTAGTAAAACAGAACAATGTTTGGCTGGTTTCTTCAGTGACCTGTCCAGCTCAATAAAAAAAGATAAAAACTAATTAGCACTCTTGACAGTTGAGTGCTAATTTCTTAAAATATGTATTAGTTAGCACTCTTAAGTGTTGACTGCCAATAGTAGTAGTATTACTATATTAACAACATGACTGAAAGACAAAGCAACATTTTGGCTGAAATTGTAAGTCTCTATGCTGATAGCGCCGAGCCTGTTAGCTCGCGCGAGCTGGCTCACAGCTTTAGCTTGAGCTCTGCGACTATTCGTTCCGAGATGGCTAGCCTAGAGGATGCGGGCTTCATATACCAGCCTCATGTATCTTCCGGGCGTGTTCCTACTGACGCTGGCTATCGACACTTCGTTAATAGAATTGTAGATCGGCCAACGGTGCCTGGTAGGAGTATGCAGACCATATCTAAGCGTGTCGATAGCCTAAAGGATAGGGCAGATGGAGCAATTAAAATTGCCGCCGAGACACTGAGTGATATGACTGGCAATATGACCTTTGCAACCCTCAGCGATTCGGTATATTTTCATGGAATGGGCCAACTATTTAGTCAGCCTGAGTTTATGGATATAGCGCAAGTCGGGCAAGCCGCTCGATTCCTAGACGCAATGCAGGTGTGGCTTGCAACAGCTAATATTGATAAAATGCAGGTATATATCGGCCAAGAAAATCCTGTGGCAAGAGCTAGCGGACTTACGATGATAGTCAATCGCTTTAGTAGTCCCTACTCAGACCGCAGCTATATTGGCATAGTAGGTCCGACCAGGCAGAGCTATGAAAAGGTATTAAATCTTGTTGATGGCACAAGTAAAGCGTTGCAGGAAGTATTTAGTGAATAATATATGAATAAGCAAAAACCCATTATAAAAAGTATCAAAAAAGATAAGGCTGCAGAGTCGGAACAAAGGATTGGTGAACTCACCGAAGCTTTGCAGCGACTACAGGCTGACTTTGAAAACTATAAAAAACGCCAAACTGAAGAGCAGGCTAATACTATGGTGCGTGCTAAAGAAATGATGCTGAGCGAGATTTTGCCAGCCCTAGACAACTTTGATTTGGCGAGCGCACATCTACCCAAAGAGCTTGAATCAAACTCATGGGCGCAGGGTATGATATTTGTCGGGCAACAACTTACCCAAAAGCTTGACGAGCTTGGGGTGATGAAGCTGGTGCCATTAGGTCAGCAATTTGACCATAATATTCACGAAGCAATTGAGCACGTCCAATCTGACAAACCGGAGGGAATTATAACCGACGTGATTACCCCGGGTTATCAGATTGGAGATAGAGTCGTCCGCCCGGCTCGTGTAAAGGTGAGTGGCG
>Ga0194055_10004188_pt1 | contig 10885 bp, 6 predicted proteins | sample SepL449m_MetaG_FD_155482 | JGI IMG/M metagenome (GOLD analysis project Ga0194055, IMG submission 155482) | Anoxic zone freshwater microbial communities from boreal shield lake in IISD Experimental Lakes Area, Ontario, Canada - Sep2016-L442-9m | ecosystem: Environmental > Aquatic > Freshwater >... | reverse complement strand
GTCGCCAGCGTGATCAATGCCCTGATGAACTACGACGGCTGCGTGGTGAAACGATGACAGAAAAAAAGGTGCCAGCCACCAAATTTGGGCAATTTGGAGAACGTGACTTGCCCAGCTTGCCTGGTTTTGGTGGCAGGCACCTTTTTGCGCGGCGCGAGTGGCTCCATTCGTTCGGGATGGGGCTCGGCGGGATCGCCCTGTCGGAGATGCTTGGCCGCACGTCGGCTGGGGCCGAAGGCAGCGGCGGGGTGCTCGGCGGATTTCATTTCCCGCCAAAAGCGAAGCGGGTGATTTACCTCTTCCAGTCGGGCGGCCCATCACAACTCGACCTCTACGACCACAAGCCAGTCCTCGTGGCGAAGACCGGAGAGCAACTGCCCGACAGCGTCCGTGGCGGCCAGCGGCTCACCGGGATGTCGGGCAATCAGAGTTCGATCCCGATGGTGGGCTCGCCCTTTGCGTTCGCCCAGTACGGATCGAGCGGCGCCTGGCTGTCGGAGCTTCTCCCCCACACCGCGAAGATCGCCGACCGGCTCTGCTTCGTCCGCTCGATGCACACCGAGAGCATCAACCACGGCCCGGGCGTGACGTTCATGCAGAGCGGTGCGCAGATCCCCGGCCGCCCGAGCATCGGCGCCTGGCTCGACTACGGCCTCGGCAACGAGCATGAAGACCTTCCCTCGTTCGTCGTCCTGATCACAAAGAACAAGGGCGGCCAGCCGCTGATGAGCCACCTCTGGGGCGCGGGGTTTCTGCCAACGAAACATCAGGCCGTGCGGTTTCGCTCCGGCGGCGACCCGGTGCTCTACGTAAATAATCCTCCGGGCGTGTCGCCGGAAAACCGGCGGCAGCTGCTCGACGGTCTCCGGCAGCTGCACGAACACCAGTTCGCCGCCACGCCCGATGCCGAAATCACCTCCCGGATCGCGAACTACGAAATGGCCTTCCGGATGCAGTCGAGCGTGCCGGAGGTGACCGACTTCTCCGACGAGCCAGCCCACGTGCTCGAGATGTACGGCCCCGATGCCAAAGACCCCGGCACGTTCGCGGCCAACTGCCTGCTGGCGCGACGGCTCGCCGAGCGGGGCGTACGGTTCATCCAGCTCTACCACCAAGATTGGGACCACCACGGTGCCCTCAAAGCGGGCATCGCCGGCGAGTGCCGGCAGACCGACCAGCCGGCAGCCGCGCTCGTGCAGGACCTCGCCGCGCGGGGCATGCTCGACGACACGCTCGTGGTCTGGGGAGGCGAGTTCGGCCGCACGAACTACTGCCAGGGGCTCTACAAGCCGGAGGGCGAGTTTGGCCGCGACCACCACCCGCGCTGCTTCACGATGTGGATGGCCGGCGGCGGCATCAAGCCCGGCACGACCTACGGCGAGACCGACGACCTGGGCTACAACATCGTGAAGGACGGCGTGCATGTGCACGATTTCCACGCCACGATGCTCCACCTGCTCGGAATCGATCACGAGCGGCTGACGTACAAGTTCCAGGGCCGGCGGTACCGGCTCACCGACGTTCACGGTAAACTCGTGAAGGGCATCTTGGCCTGAACGCGGCGAACGTTTCTCAACAAATCACTCAGCGCCATGGCCGCGGTCGGTATTCTGCTCGCGCTCTATGTCGCCTTCCTGCTCTGGCACGAACCGTGGTTCTCGCGGCGGCTGCTCCCGGGGGAGGCCGCCGCGGTGCTCCGCGGCCGGTACGACGATGTGGCCCCCGACGAGCGGGCCGCGTTCGAGGCGTTTCTAGATCGGGACGACGGCCGCCCCTTCTACATGGTCAACCTGCTGCAGTACCGGGTGACGGCCGCCTATCCCGACGGCCTGCTGCCCGATGGTACGCCCGCCGGCGGTATGACCGGCCGAGAGGCGGGGCATCGTTACACGCGGGTCGTCATTCCAGAGTTGCTGAAGCGCGGCTGCTACCCCGTATTCGCCGGTCGAAAGGTCGCGAACTTTCTCTCCGCCGGTGCGGGCACCGACTTCTTCGAGGAAGTTGTGGTCGTCCGCTACCGCAGCCGCCGCGACCTCCTCGCGATGGCTGCGGGCCGGGCGTTCCTGGCCGGCGTACCGCACAAGTGGGCGTCGCTGGAAAAGACCGTCGCCGTACCGAGCCGCCTGATGCTCCTCGCCGATCTGCGGATTATCATCCCAACCGTGCTGCTGGCAGCCTGGGCGGTGATCCGGGCGGCTTTCCCCACCTGACAAGTCGGAGTTTTGTCCGTGAAGACCACCACCTCGCCAGCCCGCCGTCTGCTCGCCCTGATCGTCGCCATCGCGATGGGCTGCGGACTGATCGCGGCGGTGGATGCCATCATCGGCGGCCGCGTGGGGGTGGCCCTGCTGGTCGCCCGGCTCAAGCGGGCCACCCCGCTGCCCAATCAGCCGGTGACGTGGCAGCAGGGTCCGGCCGAGGCGTCGGTGCCCCGGAAGCCCAACATCCTCGTGATCCTCGTCGACGACATGGGCTTCAACGACATCACACTCAACGGCGGGGGCGTGGCGGACGGCGCGGTGCCGACGCCGCACATCAACTCGCTCGCCACCGACGGCGTGAACTGCAGCCTGGCCTATGCCGGCAACGCCACCTGCTCGCCCTCGCGGGCGGCGCTGATGACGGGCCGCAACGGCACCCGGTTCGGCTTCGAGTTCACGAGCGTGCCGATCAACTTCGCGCGGGCGCTCGGCCAACGCGTCGGCAACAAGTTCCATAAGCCGATCTATCACCGCGAGTTGGAAAAAGACGTTCCCCCCTACCCCACGCAGGGCCTGCCCACGAGCGAGATCACGATCGCCAAACTGCTCGGCGGGGCCGGCTATCACACCGTGCAGCTCGGGAAGTGGCACCTCGGCGAATCGCCGGAGTTCCGACCGCAGCAGCACGGATTCGACGAGAGCCTCGGGTATCTCGCCGGCGCCTCGCTGCACGCTGACCCAAACAGCCCCGACGTGGTCAACGCGAAGCAAGACTTCGATCCGGTCGACGCCTTCCTCTGGGCGGCCCAGCCGCGGGGAGTCCGGCACAACGGCGGCCCCGTGTTCGACATCCGCGGCACGATGACCGACTACCTCACCGACGAGGCCATCGCGGCGGTGGAGGCCAACCGCAACCGGCCGTTCTTCATGTACCTCGCCTACAGCGCCCCCCACTCGCCACTCCAAGCCTCGAAGGCCGACTACGACGCGCTGTCCGCGATCGACAACCATCCGCTCCGGGTCTACGCGGCAATGATTCGCTCGCTCGATCGCAACATCGGGCGGCTGCTGGCGGCCCTGAAGGAGAAGGGGCTCGAGGACGACACCCTGGTGGTGTTCACGAGCGACAACGGCGGGGCCAACTACATCGGCCTCGACGGCCTCAACCAGCCCTTCCGCGGCTGGAAGGCCACATTCTTCGAGGGCGGACTGCGGATCCCGTTCTTCGTGAGGTGGCCGGCAAAGCTGCCCCGGGCGACCTCGTTCGCGAAGCCGGTCACGCATGTCGACATCTACGCGACTGCCGCGGCTGCGGCCGGCATCGACCTCCCCACCGACCGCGTGCTTGACGGCCAAAACCTCCTCCCATTCCTCGCGGGCGAAGTACCCGCGGCTGGCGGCGCCGCACAGCCGCACGACACGCTCTTCTGGCGGAGCGGGCCGTATCGTGCCGTGCGCTCGGGCGATTGGAAGCTGCAGGTGACCGAAACGCCGCCGAAGCGGTTACTGTTCCATCTGGCGGACGACCCCACCGAGCGGCACGACCTGGCGGCGTCTCATGCGGACAAGGCCGAGGAACTCTACGGCCTGCTCATGGGAATCGACGCCGAACAGGCCAAGCCGCTCTGGCCGGCCTTGATCGAGGCGCCGGTGCTGATCGACAAGCCACTGGGCCGGCCGATCACCACGGATGACAAGTTCGTCTACTGGTCGAACTGAATCGGGCTACGCTTCATCGGCGCGCTCGAGTGCGGTAGCGAGTGAAAGCCGACCGGCCGTAAGGCCGCGGGCGAACCACGCTGGACGCGGCATCTGCTGGCAGTTCACCCCACGCCTCACGGCGTTGGGCTTGGACGGCAGCTGTTCAAGCCGACCTGCCATAAGGCCGGGGGCGTCCCCTCATCGGCGTGAGCGAAAATGCTCCGGGGGGTGGAGCGAATCGCACCACCCCGTCGGCTCCGGGTGGAGCGATTCGCTCCAGTCGGCCCAGCCGGCAACCGGGCCACAACAGGCCGCAAAAGCACAAAAACGCTGTTTTGAAAGACATTTTTCAAAAAGGAAATATTCTCGGGTCCAGGCGGTCCTTCTGGCACGGGTTGTGCATCTCAGAAAAGTGTGCGGGGGGCGTGGCGCTCAGCGGGCCAACCAACTTTGGGTTCACCAAGGACGGCTGTCGCGAGGCGATCGAACGGCACTCGATCTCAGAGTGCGACAGTCTTACTCAACATCGAAAGGATTTCGACCATGGCGATGATCAAGCGGATGGTGATGGCGTGCGTGTGCACGGCAGCTTTGACGGTGGCGAGCACGACCGCGATGGCTCAGAGCACCTGGACTGGCGCGGTCTCCGGTACGGTGCCCGGCGGCACGACGTATGGGTTTTGGACCAATACGGGCAACTGGAGCGGCGCCAGTTTCTCAAATCAACCGTCGTTCTTGCCCGTCGTCAATGGACAGGGATACCCGGTGTTCATGAACGACGAGTTCTGGATGAGCTCCAACGTCGGCAACGCCAAGATGGGATCGCTGACGCTCAGTTCGGGCACGATCCAACACTACGACGGCACCGGCGTCTATAAGAATGGTCGTATCGGGGCATCCGGCTCGAGCACGTTCACGCAGACGGGTGGCGTGTTCTACTACAACAAGGGTGAACTGCGGATCGGCGAAAACGTCGGCACAGACGCCTCTTCAAACGGGCTGTATACGATCAGCGGAGGAACGTTTTCGACCGCTGGCGGCCTCTATCCTGGCGGCAACGTGGTGCTCAACCGCAATCAGGCGGATTCCAACCTCGAACAGGGCGAACTCCGAATCAGCGGCAACGCCACTGTGAACCTCGGCCAGCCCGCGACTGTCGCCCAGGCGCTGCGGTTCGGCGGCGGCAACGGCGCCGCAAACAGCGCGATCCTGTCGATCATCGGCTCCCAAGCCAATGTCAGCGTGTGGGGTCTCGAAATGGCCAACGTCACGAGCACCTCGAGAAACGGTCTGATTCAGTTCTCGTTCGATCAGACCGGCCCGTCGCTGATCAATCTGACCGGCACGATCACCGGCTTAACCAACGTCGCTGCCAATCTGACGCAGGGTTATATGCACATCGACTACACCGGCACGCAACTGACGCCCGGCCGGACGTTCAACCTGATGACGGCCAGCACGGGCACGATCGCTTTGAACAACAGCCTCTTCAGCCTGCAGGCCAGCGACACCGCCAACTGGCAGTTGCAGCTGACGAACAACTCCCAGACCCTGCAGGCGGTCTACGTGCCGGAGCCGTCGGCCACCGTGCTGCTCGCCTTCGGTGCGGGAGCCGGGGTGTTCGTGATCGGCAAGCTCAACCGGGCCCGAAACGCGCGGGCGTCTCGCTCCTGAGCATGCTCCTGCCGTGACGCGGCCGGCGATTTCGGGCCTTCCGCCCGAGGTCGCCGGCCGCACTCGTTTTTGGCCGGGGTCGATTGCTCAGAGGGGCGTCAGGGCGGCGAGCACGTCGGCCAGCGGCACCGTCGCGAACGACGTGGCGTAGTCGCTCATCGAGTAGGGGATCACGAGCAGCCCCTCGTGCACCATGCCTCCGCAGCTGTAGACCACGTTGGGCACGTAGCCCACCCGCTCGTTTTCGTTGGCCGAGAGCAGCGGCTCGGCGAGCCGGCCGATCACATGGCTCGGGTCGTCGAGGTCGAGGAGCACGGCCCCGATCGAATACTTTCGCATCGCGCCCACGCCATGCGTGAGCACGAGCCAGCCCGCAGGCGTTTCGATCGGCGAGCCGCAGTTGCCGATCTGCACGTATTCCCAGGGCTGCGTCGGCCGGAGGATCAGCCGCCGCGTGTGCCAGAAGTGGAGCATGTCGGTCTCCATCAGGGAGATGTTCTCCCCGTCCTGCCGGGAGAGCATCACGTAGGAGCCGCGGATCCTCCTGGGAAAGAGGGCCATTCCCTTGTTGGCGATCTCGGGGCCGTTGAGCGTGCTCACGCGAAACCGCACGAAGTCGTCGGTCTCGACGAACTGCGGCAGTGTCACGCTCCCGTCAAAGGCGGTGTAGGTGGCGCAGTAGCGGACCGAGCCGTCGTCATCGGTGAACCGCACGAACCGGGCGTCTTCGATGCCGTTGGTCTCCGCCGGCGAGTAGGGAAAGATCACCCGCTCCGAGATGTCGGAGGTGGGATCGCACTCGATCTCGTAGTTCGCCTGGGCGAGTGCCACGATCGCCGCCGCCAGCGGCTCCCACTCGCGGCGGCGCATCCGCTGCTGCCGCGACGTGATCGACAGGGCCTTGTCCAGATCGTGGAGCGTGAACTGCTCGTCGAGGCTCGCAAATAGCGGGTCGGTCAGCCCATCAACGATCCCGAGTTCGGCGAGCTTCCTCAGAAACAGCGGCTTGTCGTAGGCGGCGCTGACCAAAGCGCGGGGAGCCGTCACGTAGCCGGTGGGCGGGACGAGCGTGATCGTGCCCCGCGCATCGATCGTGCCCGACCGAAAACCGACGCTCGACACGTGCCCCTCGCCGGTGGCCCGGAGGCTGAGAATGAACCGCGCCATGCCGGGGCCCAGTCCACCCTGATCGGGGTGCAGCACGATCGAGGGATTGAACAGCGCGGCGCTCTCCAGGGCATACTCCTGGGTGAAGTAGGAGCCGATGAGTAGTTGCCGGGCGTTGGAAAGGGGCTGGTCGGTGAGAAGATGCTGCCGGACCGACTCGAACCGCTCCCTGAAGAAACTCACCAGCCGCTGGTGGCGGCCGTGGAACTCGGAGAGCACCCCCGCCAGAAGCCGCTCGACCTCTTGCTCGTCGAGCGCCATCACACGGCCGATGATCCGCATCGCGCGCTGTGGCTGGGGCGGCTCGAAGGGGCGGTAGAGCACCCGGGCGTTGTTCGGTCGCAGCAGCACGCCAGTGCGGGTTACCTCCATGGGCTACGCCCTAGCGCCAGTGCGGGCTCGGCGTTCGCGTGGCAACTCAGCCGCCAGCAAACGAGCGTCGATGACCGCGGCGAGGTAGGCGAGCGTCGATTCGGCCCCCTGGTTCTCGCTCACGCGATCCTCGAGCAGGCCGTCGTGGCAGCCGCCGGTACGGGGATCAGCCACCACCGCGCCAAGCACGTTGTGGCCGTGAAACCACTCGAAGGCGAGCCAGCCTCGGCCCCGCCACAGCTCGTCGCCGGTGGCGAAAAAAGCCTCCACACAGGCCGCCACCATCGACTGGGCCTCGATCGGCTGCTGGTCAAACATGGCGGCGGTACCGCCCCGATGGAGGAAGCCGCGACATCCCACCGGCGAGAAGCGGCCGCTCTCCGAGAGTTGCACGCTCCAGAGCCAGTCGAGCATTTCGAGGCCGGCGGCGCGGGCCTCCGGCAGGAACAACCCGCCTCCCGCGATCAGCGCCTGGCAGAGGCGGCCGTTTTCGTAGGCCACGATATCTTCCGGCCAGGGCCAGCCCGGGCCGGCGTTGGCGTGGTGCAGCGACAACAGCCGCGACGTCAGTTCGCGGCCGGCGGCGGTGGCGGCCCGGTCGCCGCGAAGTCGGCGGAGATATTCGCGGAGGCCCACGATCGTCAGCGCCCAGCACCGCGGACTGGTGGTGCGGAGGGCCGCCTGAATCGCCGGGGCAAACCGCTCCATCGCGCACCGGCGGAGGCTCTCGCGGCGGGATCGACCGACGCACGTGCCGAGGGCGACGATGCCTCGGCCGAGGCAGTCGTCCGAACCGGAGTCGTCGAGCCAGCGGCGGTCGTAGCTCATGAAGTTGCGAAAGCGTCCGGTGCGGATATCGAACGCATGGGTGAGAAACGACGCGAACGTGGAGGCCGCGCGATCCGACCATGGCGACTCGAGCCCGAGGTCGTCGAGGTGCACCATCACCGTCAGGGCGCGGGCGTTGTCGTCGGTGCAGTAGCCCTCGGCACGGAGCGGCAGGTCTCCGACGGCGTGCTGCATCACCCCGGTCGAATCAGTCAGCCTCGCGAGGTGCTTGAGCAGCGGTTCGGGGGGCCGGCGGCGGGCCACGGGAGGCACGGGAGCGTCGCTCCGCCGCCGCCTGACGAGCGCGGCGAGCCGCGTGCGGGCTAGCGACTCGGCGTAGCGGGCGGCAACCCTCGGCCAGATCATCTCGCGGCCAAGCAGCCAGCCCTGCGTCCGCAGCGCCTGGCGGCGGACATCGTCGCCAAGCAGGTCGCAGACGGCGCGGGCAATCGCGGCTGGGTTGCGGAACGGCACGATCTCGCCGCGGCCGTCGGCGAGCAAATCGACGGCGTGGCGATAGGGCGTGGAGACCACGGCCGTGCCGCAGCCAAAGGCGTAGGCGAGCGTCCCTGAGGTGACCTGATCCTCGCCGAGGTAGGGGGTGACGTAGACATCGGCCGCGCCGATGTATGTGACGAGCTCGTCCAGTTCGAGATAGCGGTCGCAAAACACCACGCGATCGGCGACGCCGAGTTTCGACGCGAGCGCGACGAGCGACTCGCGATACCGCTCCCCCTCGTCGCGCAGGAGCCGCGGATGGGTGGCGCCGGCGACGACGTAGACCGCCGCCGGATGCCGGGCGACGATCCCTGGCATCGCGTGAATCACGTGCTCGATCCCCTTGCCGGGCGAGAGCAGGCCAAAGGTGAGCAACACGTTTGCTCCAGGGAACCCCAGGCGGCGCTTGTGAAACTCCGGATCGATGAAGGCGGTGTCGGGGATGCCGTGCGGGATCACGTCGATGCGGTCGTCGGCCACGCCATGGACGGAGCGAAGCAGTTCGCGGCCGTGGTTGGTCATCACCGCCACGCGGGCCGAGAGGTGCAGGAGTTCGTCCATCACCCGCCGCTGCTCTGGGGTGGGCCGGGCAAGCACCGTGTGGAGCGTGGTGTGCACCGGCATCCGCAATTCGCGAACGAGATCGAGCACGCGTTCCCCCGCCGGGCCGCCGAAGATGCCGTATTCGTGCTGCAGTGAGACGACGTCCACGTTGTCCAGCGCGAGAAGTTCCGCCGCCCGGCGGTAACTGTCGGGATCGGCGTCGGAGCAGGTAAACCGCACCTCGGCCGGGTAGTCGAGCGGTCCGTCGCCATCGTCCATCGCAATCACCGAACACTCGGTGGCTGGAAGGTGGGTGGCGACAGCGGTGCGGACGTCGCGGGTGAACGTCGCCAGGCCGCAGCGGCGGGGGACGTAGTTACCGACGAAAGCAACGCGGTTGAGAGGCGGAAGGTGCATTGGGGCTCGTGGCTTGCGGGGCAGGCATGCATGCCACGGCGAACGGCGCCATCCTTTGGAGCAGGCGATTCTAGGCAGTGGCCGCGGCGGGCAGCGGCGAAGCGCGCCGGTGCAGGCTGTCGCGGCGTGGACACCTGCGAATGAGGCCGAATGAGCCCTGGCGTGCTTCGCCGCTATTCAGCCCAAGAGCACGTCGGGCAGGAGCCGCATGAGCGCCGGGAACGTCGCGCGGCCCGCGGCGGCGCGGGCATACATCGCCGTCACGCCGCGGGTGAGCGGAACGCCGCGGGTGTGCCACGCAAACCACGGCGGCTTCGGCCAGACGACGAGCGGGCCGCGGAGGATTGAGTTGTGCACCAGCGGCAGCAGCAGCGGATCGTGCACCATCCCCAGGCCGCTGCCGGGTTCCTCGAGCGTGCCGCCCGGAAAACCGCCCCAGGGAATCGACGCCATGGCATAGGCCAGGGCCGACCAGCAGTTCACCGCCACGACGCCATACGCGAGGTGGTCGAGCAGCATCTCCTGCCGCCGCCGCGTCGCCGGATCGACCGCGGCCGGAAGCGTGACGTTGGCGGCGAGTGACCCAGGGATTCGCCGGGTGTGCTCGACGGCCAGCGAACAAAAGGCGTCAACGGAGTCGGCTTCTATCGCGACCTCACCGACGCACGGCACGAACCACTCCCGCTCCATCCAGCGGGCATCCCGGTCGGGATCGAGCCCGGTGCGAAAGACGGTTGGCAGCGTGCCGTCGGCGGGGGCCTGCCGCTCGGCAAGCGTTTCCCAGAGCGCAGTTGATCCCGGATACCAGGCCCGGCGGGGAGGCTGCTCCGCAAGCCGCCGCTGCACGTGATCGAGAAACGCCTGCCGCTGGTCCCACGAGCGGCAGGTGATGACGAGCTTCGTGGCAATGCAGTTGAACGAGGTGTTGTTGACGATCGAGGCGGCGACCATGTCGGCCTGGCACTCAAGTTGCTGCCGCGTGTAGCGGCCGGGCACGACGATCCAGGGGGTTACATTGCCGAGTTCGCAGGTGATCGGCTTGGCGAGTACGGGGCGGGCGCCCGCGGGGCGATCCCGCCGCGGCCCGCCCCAGACCAGCGCGTCGTAGGCCCCGTCGCCTCCCGTGAGATGCACATGCGTGACGAGTGGCGCCGCCACCGCGGCCTTCGCCACCTCGGCCCCGCCGGTGACGATCTCCAAGACGCCAGCCGCCATCAGCGGCCTCAGCGCCTCGCGGAGAATCGGCTCCAACACGCCGTGCAGCGGATGGAGCTTGAGCAGGACCGTCCGGCCATGCTCGAAGATGTGGCTGATCGCGTCGGCCACCGCCAGGCCCGTGACGTTGCCCGCCCCGAGGGCCACGGCCACGCCACCTGCCGTTGGCCGCGTCTGAATCTCCCTGGCCCACGCGCGGTCGAACGCGGCCATATCTCCGAGGTTTCCGCAGCGAACGGTTGCCCGGTAGCCGCGAAACACCATCTGAT
>Ga0194055_10004187_pt1 | contig 10888 bp, 11 predicted proteins | sample SepL449m_MetaG_FD_155482 | JGI IMG/M metagenome (GOLD analysis project Ga0194055, IMG submission 155482) | Anoxic zone freshwater microbial communities from boreal shield lake in IISD Experimental Lakes Area, Ontario, Canada - Sep2016-L442-9m | ecosystem: Environmental > Aquatic > Freshwater >... | reverse complement strand
GTTTTTTAGAGTAAATTTATTTTTTACTTTAAATTGGGTTTAATATTGTTTAAGATTTTAGAGTAAATTATTTTTTTTATTCGTCCTCCAAATTCTTTGAAGCTCCAATAATTTCTCCTTATTATCCTCATACCATTTATAACATGTCCTTGATGGATAATTGCTATTTAGATTTGCGTTTAAAGCTTCAAACCAATATTTTTCTCTCAACCCAGCCTCTTGTCTATTTATGCAGGAACACTTTTCAAGAACCACCATGTCCCAGTTATCCCATCCTCCATTTTCTCTAATAAAATCATATAATTTTCCTTTTTTTAAATTGTTGCATGCTAACTCATGAGTCCTTTTCCTATTTTTAAAATTTATTGTTAAACCAACATACGTATTTGTTATACTTTCATCTTTACAAAATATTTTATATATTGTAGTATTTTCATAAGGAAATATAATATAAGGTTTATTTAACATTTTATATTATAATTCTATTTGAAATTTTTAAATCAATATTGTTGTTATATTTACTTTAATTTAATACAAAAAATTAAAAAAATTTAAAACAAATTAATATATAATATATTAAAGGCAATATAATATATTATTCAAATGGATACAAAGTCTATTACGATTACAGATGAGACAATTCTCTCTTATTACAGAACTAACCCTCATGTAGATATTGTTGCAATTAACCTTATGTTTATTGATATTCTAAAAAATCTCTCTACTAATCTATCTGCAACTATCAATTCAACTATCAACTCAAAGATTCTATCTATCGTTTCAGATATAGACAAGAATGTATCCTCTTTTCGGACTGATATTATTACCAACTTTAATGAAAAGCTTAATCAAACCAAAAAAGAATATGTTGAAGATTTGAAGACACAGCTAACAAATAATATATTATCAAATAATGAAAAGCTATCTTCTCTAATTGATCGGAATGCAGATAGTATATTAGCTAAGACAACCTCTATCATTAATGATATTATTCCTAAGAGTCAAGACAAAAATTATACCCAAATTGAAAATTGCATCAAGACCTTTTGCTCGTCCATTGAACAAGATACTAAAAAATTACTTGAAACAAAGCATAAGGATGAAAATTCTGCAAAATTTATTATAGATAACATTGAAAGCAACTTTTCTAAGATGGTTTCAAACATTCAAACCCCTATTTTTCATTTGGTTCAATCAAGTGAAGAGAGAACAATCGGAGGAATCCAAAAAGTAAAGGATGAAATTTCTCAACAAAAGCTTATACAAGAAAAGCTCACTGCCGAATTGAATGATTTCTTGAATAAATACAAGCATAATTCCACTTTGAAAGGCGGAGTTTCTGAAAATGAGTTGTATTTTATGTTGCAGTCTATTATGCCTAGTGATGAAGTAATTAGAGTTTCATCTGAAACTGCAACCTGCGACTTCAAGGTTAATAGAAAAAATAAGGACAAACCAACAATTTTGTTTGAAAATAAGGATTATAATCGCAGTGTTACAACAGATGAAGTAACAAAGTTTGAGCGAGATATTAAAATTCAAAAGGCACACGGAATATTTATTTCTCAAAATACTCCTATTACCTTCAAGGACAGTTTTCAAATTGATATTATTAATAATTTAATTCATATTTATATTCCAAACTGTCAATATGATACAGAAAAACTCAAAATTGCAATTGATGTTATTGATAATCTATCAGCAAAGTTAAAAATTATTAATAATGCAAATGAAGTTGATGAAGACCATATGTATCCAACTACTAAAACTGACATTGAAGACCTTGCAAATGAATATCGTAATTTTGCTGTTCAGAAACTATCAATTATAGAGATGGTAAAAGCAAGTAGCAAACTACTATTAGATAAACTTGAAGATATTCAGTTGCCCAAGATCAAAAATATATTGACTAAGTTTGGCATGATTGAAAACGAGAATCTCAAATGCCCTCATTGCAACATTTATGAAGGTAAAAATAAGGCCAGTTTGTCTGCACATTTTAGAAACTGTAAGGCAAACTCTTTCAAGAAAAAAGATGATAGCGACTCTTCTTCGGAAATTATTATAGAATCTGTAGATATGGAAAATACCGTTATTGAAACTGAAAATTCTACACCAGTTGTTAAAAAAATTAGTAAGTCTAAGAAATAATGTTTATCTATATATATGTCTCACTACAAGTTCAATCTTAAATATATTTCAGAAATGATAGATGTTGAAGACCCCGGTAAATATTATTATAAATTCAAAGGTATGCAATTTTATTACAAGAAAAACGACAATACAGATAAATTAGTCGTTTGTTTTCACGGAGCAATGTTTGGAGACCCTTGTTCGCCAACCGGCATGGTTCAACTTCCGATTTTTAGAGGTTTTGACTGGAAATATAATGTTTTATGCCTTTCTGATAAATTATTAGAAGACTTTACAGATAAAAAACTAGAAGTAGGATGGTTTTTATCTCCACATAACTCTAACTATAAGCAGATTTATACTGAAATTATAACTTTTATACTAAAATTTTACAAGAATGTAATATTTCACGGTTCTTCTGCTGGTGGATTTCCATCTTTATATTTTGCATCATTATTTTCAAAGAAGGTTCTTGCACTCAACAGTCAATTCTACCTTGAAAAACATGGTCTATTCACACATTTCACGGAAATTACACAAATGAAACTTACTGATTTTGAAGAATATGACTCTGAAGATATAGTCACCAAATATGGGGCCCCTTCTCATGCTGTTATTTACTGCAATGAGAAAGATTTCGCTCACATTAATAACCATTTTATACCACTTAAAACCTTTATTGAACGAGAGAAATTAGAGAACTTTTTCACTTTTACTACCTTCTCAAATGAAGAAGAACCTCCGCCAGGTAAAACGCATCATGTTGTATTTTTACCCACAAATGTTTCAATGAGTTCTTTATTGGATAATTTGTTTGCAAAATAATCTTTATTCAACATCATATAATAAATAAATTTTTATTTATTATATTTTTTATTTATCAGAAGTCTTATCTATCACGACTTCCTTTGCAATATTTCTAACGATTTTGTCATGCTTTTTATCATCGTTTTCAAGAGTGGAACCGCCCATAGATTCAATCAATATATGTTGATACTCAATATGTTTTTTGGTTTCCGTATCTGCTGCAGATGGGTTCTCTTCTCTCCATTTCGGTAGCTGTTTAATGTTTTTATTCTCAATCCCTTTTATTGCCTGCTTTATTTTTATGTTTTCGCCATTTTCTTTTTCCCACGCATCTTTATCCTTTACATATAAGGTTTCTCTCTTGAGATCACTGCAATGAATTGGTCGCTTGAATACATCCAACTCTTTCAGATTTCTAATGAAGATTTTGCTCATCCCCTCTGTGTATCCTACTCTACCAATCATATCTAAATCTGATAATTGCAGTTTAATGGTGCTCACAAAATCCATAATATTCAGCGCATCTTTACACTGTTCATTCAAAAAGAACTGCAAATTGAAGTTATTATTATTATTTGTGGTGCTGTTATTAATAGTTTTACCTTCTTTTGCCATTTCCAATAATTGTTGTTGAAGTTTTTGATTTTCTTTATTTTGCTCTATTAACAGCTCTTTAAATTCTTTATTTTGTTTTACAATTTCAAATATAATATTATAAGACATGTCCGTTGTCAGTGGTTGAATTATTTGTTCTTGAATATTGCATTTTTTTTCGTGATACCATAAACTATTACGAGCACTATAATTTTTATTACATTTATTGCACGTGTAAATTAACTTTGTAGAGTTTTTTTGTTCTTTTTGTTCTATATTCGTTCTATCTATGTGCTTGCGTGTCAATATGTGACGGTCCCATTCATTTTTTTTACATGTAGAGTAGTCACACATTTCACACTTTAAAAAAATTGAGTTTTTTGAGTCTTTTTTCATTCTAAAACGTTCTATATCTATAGAACACAAAAAACTCCTAAACCTTTTTACGAAAAATGTATAAATTTTATCGTAACAACATTTTCCTCCTTTTTTTTGCATTTTAGAGCATTATGCTCAGAACGGGTTTTGAAAAACGTGTTTTCATGAAAAGGTCGGCGCTTTTGAAAAAAGGACATTTTTTTTGTCCTTTTTTGATTTTCACGAATACTTTTGACCCCCTGAAATCTGCATTCTTCTCTAATCCCCTTTTGGGATAATATATATAATACTCTTTCATACTTAAAGAAATGGGATGCAGGATTCTTTAAGTCCAAAAATATAAGATATAAACCGGTGCTTTTTGGTTCCTTTTTTAGTTGGTAGATTTTGCAATAATATTGCAATTTTTTTGTGATTGCATAAGCTGGACATATGTTTGTAAATTTTTCCACAATTACATGCAAAAACTTTGTCGGCGTTTTTTTGCGTTAGTATTGCGTTAGGATTTGTTCGGTTTTTATGTTTGCGTGTCAATGCATGACGCACAAAGTCACTTTCTTTGCTGCATTTAAAGTCACACGCCATACATACAAATTTTTCGGCGTTTTCTGGCGTAACCGCGTTAGGATTCATTAGGATATATTACTAACACAAAAAACGCCTAAACCGGTGCCTTTTTTTTGGTTCCTTTTTTTCAGTCGGGAATTTTGCAATAATATTTAAATTTTATTAGATATTATTATTTATGTATTTCCAGTATTACTTGAAATTTTATGGATTTAATACATGAATTGGATTTGGTTGTTGCTATCAACATACGCACCGCTAGAGTTGTGGTGGAAGAAGTATAAGAAGAGCATGTCAATCTTGGCCAAAAGTTCAGCCTCAGACGATGTGCGGTTGGTTTGCTCAAGGTTCAAAGCAGCCGTCAAGTAGTTGATTTGGGTTTGGAGATCCGCGAAATCACTGTTCTCTTTGCTGCTCAAGTTATCCACACGTGTGTTTAATGAGTTATCGCCATATTTCTTTCAATGACATTGTTATTTATATAATTAAATAATATAAATTAACCAAAATTTAAGCGTCTAAAAAAGGTTTGTTTTTGAATTGGTCCCTGATTATTAATAGGTTGGCCAGGTTGGTTAAGTAATTGTTGCTGCATGAGTGCTTGTTGTTGTATAAATGCTTGTTGTTGTTGTTGAATGAGTTCGTGTTGTTGCATGAACGCTTGCTGTTGCTGTTGCATGAGCGCTTGTGGTTGAATATGTGTTGGTTGTTTAAATGCTGGTTGCGAATATGGTGTTCGCGTAATTATAGATGACGAAACAATAGGAGGTGCAAAATCATTGGCATTAAAAATAGATGGCCCGCGTTTTACAGGTTCTACATTTGCAATTGTTGGTTGCATTGCAGGCGCTTGTTTAGGCGTAGGCGTAGGTGTGGGTGTAGGCGCGGGCGCGGGCGCAGGAGGAAAAGTAGATGGTTTGCGAGTTGTGGAAGATGGTAATAAAGAAGATAATGTGCGCGCGACATCTTCAGAAACATTTTTGGAGTTGAAATCAAATTTTGGAACCATAGGGAATGCATGCTCTAAAACATCTTTATCATCCGCCGTTTTTGTCATAACTTCTTCCAAAACCATTTCATCTTCATTTCTATTTTTAAAATAGTCCAAAATATCTTTCTGGAAAGACCTAGAAAAACTTTCCGACGGTAAAATTAAACCAACATCATCATATGCAATATCTGAATATGGGTTATATTGATACTTAATAAGTATGTCTTCTCTCCCATAATAGTTTCTATTTTCCTTTTTTCCGTGGAAATAGTGTCTGATTGGACCAGGAACATATCCAAGTTTCAAGCCTTCAACCTTATCTTGAAAACCTTGAACAAAATCTCGGTATCCTTGTGACATTCCCTTTTTTAATGATTCCACCGCCTTTTTAATAAATGCATGGGCCGTAATATTATCACCAGAACCCAAAATGCCCGCTTCAAATATTCCACCTAATTTATCATATGTTGCTCTATTGCAAGCCCACGCAAACCCAGGATGCCAATAATTTTCCCCTGTTCCCTTTTTAAAATTATTACAATATTGATAACAAAAACTAGTAAAAGTATTCATAATTTTCTTATCAAAGTCCATGTCAATGCAATGCGTAAATAGTTGAATAAAATCTTTTCCATTATCCAATAATTTGAGAGCATCTGTTGCCCAATGCGGACTATCAAACGCTACGTCAGCATCAATCCATGCGACAGCTTTCCAATCAGATGGCAATAAATGTTTAATGCCCATATTAATCATGTTTTCTTTATGCCATAAAGGTATCTTTCCTCGCACTTGTAGATGTCTTTTGTTGTCAGCTGACGTTATTTCAAATTCTTGATTATTATAAACTAATTCTACTACATATAGGATTACATTTGGTTCTTTTTCCATTCTTTTAATGAATTCGTTCGTTAGTTTATAACGGATTTTAAAATTGCAAGGATTTGAAACAACTGCCACCACATGAAGCTTTTCCTCAATTGGTTTATTATTCAATAATAAATATTTTGTATTATCATTAGTAATGCCGAGGTTCATGATATACTTTAAATTAACATTATTTTATTTAATACAAATTTTACTGTATTAAATGCGGAAAATCTGCGGATCGCGTCTTTAAGTTAAAAATTATATGTTATTTCAGATTAGGAATTTTCCCCACATTTTTATCGTTTTTTATATTAGCATGTCATCGTCGTTTTTTGTATATCTGCTTGAATCAACGGATAAAGCTACTTATGTAGGAGCAACCGTGGATGTTGATCGTCGTCTCAGACAACACAATAAAGAGATCAAGGGAGGCGCGCATGCCACGGGAGCTAAAGTTGCCAAGGGCGAAATTTGGCATAGGGTTTGCTACGTAAAAGGATTCCCAGATTGGCCCGCCGCTTTGCAATTTGAATGGCGGTGGAAACAATTGAGTCGCAAATTGCCGATAAATATGGAACCAGTTCAACGTCGCAAACAGGCGTTGGAACAGTTGCTCTCAATGGAGAGACCAACTACCAAGGCATTGGCTTATACTGAATGGGCATCTCCGCCCGAAATTGTTTGGGAATAAAGTTTTCAAAAAAAAAATAATGATCACATAAAAACTATGCGTCGGCAAAAAAATTGAAATGTTTTTTCAACTTAAATATTTAAACAACTCATGCATATATTAACAACAACAATCATGTCTCTTTATTCATTCGCGCCAGAGCAAGCTCATAAGTTTTCCGGGTTCTTCGGAAAATGTGTCCGTGGATATCACTTGCTCAATTTGGATCCTATTAAGGAAAGCGTTTGGGAAACCATTAATACTCAGGTTTTAACCCACTCGGGTTGCACAGTGTTCTCCCAAGCAAGCGGTTCTCATTCGCCTGGAAGTGACATTTCCAGCAGCGTTGGGAACTTTTCCAACAAGTCTGTCAAATACGAATCGTCGCTGCACAATCATATGAATATTAGCTCCTACCGTTTGACGGCTGTATGTTCAGCTAGTAGTCTAGGCAATATCAGTGAAATCGTTGCTGAAATAAATAAAAAAAAAAATTTTCAATATTACTCCATTATTGCAAGAGATGAATCTCCTGAAACGATTCATTACGATTGGATTGTTCTTCCAGCCGATCATCCAACGGTCAATCCAGCATCTTATACGTGGATGCCTATGATTGGAAAACGCGGCAAAAACAAGGATGCGCAAATCGGATGGCAAACAGATGTGATAAACGGATCTAGTATGAGCATCACGTTTAGCATGTCATCACAGTTGTGGATATCGGTTTCTATTACTGATGAAATGAAACATACTTTTACGGTTGCTAGCACGCAAGCTAAGAAGAAAACCATTATGGACTATGTTCAGCTTGCAGATAATTATCCAGAAGAGGTTGATGCCGGTTTAGTTTAGTTTAGTTTTATATTCAGTTTTATATTCTGTTTTATATTCTGTTTTATATTCTGTTTTATATTCTGTTGTTTTGTTTTGACTTGTAATTTAATAATAAATAAAATGTTTTTTTGCTAAGAACATGGAACAAGGAACAAAGAACATATTATTATTTTGAAAATTCAACTTTTTGACCGCGTTTAATATGCAATAATTTACATGTGCCGCCAAGCATCTCTATAATTAGTTCTCCTTTACCAGGATATGATTTGCACTGGTCTGTAGTGCATGGAGGACAGTTATGATGTATTTTGCTTATTTTTCCATTTTGAATAAAAATCACATCCAACGGAACTATGCAGTTTTTCATCCAAAATGCCGATTCCGGTGTATTCATAACAAACAATAGGGCATCAAATTTTCCATCAAATTTTTTACCCATCATTCCAAGGGTTGTTTCCATTGGGGTTTTTAAAACCTTTGTTTTAAAAGAATGCTGATTTATATGTGTTTGAATATACATATATAAATCATTCAGATAAGTTTTTTATTGCGCTTTTTTATTATTTTCTTCTTTAATAAGACCGTTCATTTCTCCAATTTCTTTTGTTTGGTCATTTACTATTCTTGTTGCTAATGCGCGAACTCGCGGCGATATATTTGGTTTGTCTAATATATTTTTGCTGGTAAATAACGCCATGTCATGATGTTCAATCATTTCTTTCAAATAATCAACCTCAGTTATAGTCACTTGTCTTCTATAAAGCCACAAAAAAACTCCAAAACAGATAAATAATGGAATATAATATTGATAACTCATAGTTTTATGTTGCATGTCATGCATTAATACTTCTAAAATGCCCATAATAAATGCCATACAACTTGATAAATATATTTTACTTACATTGTTTGTAATATTTTCCAAATTATATGCCATCACATTTGACATAATAAAATAATGCGTAATAAATCCAGTAATTATCATATAAAATACTGAAAATTTCATATCCATTTTAATCATTTATATAATAGAATATAATTTCGGATAAATTTTATTTTATTTCCTACGTTTGCGGGTAATATTTTTTTTGCTTTGAGAGCCTTTATTTATGAATTGATATATTTCGCCCTTTTTATCACATATGATTGTAACGATATCTTGAAAATAACTGCGGAATTCTTTGCGCATTTTGGGCAATTCATCAACGCACGTCCATCTTATTTCAGCTTTTTCAAATATTTTTGTTTTTTTAATAATTTCTCGGTCTAGATGTTTTTGCAAGAAACGTTGATTATTGTTATAGTAGTGCGGTAATGCTGGATCATAGTCCATTTTAAATATATGCATGCGATAATTTGTGTGCCCATTACTCATGTAATCAATATTGAATGTGCCTCGTTTTTTTAGCATCTTGGATAAGTCTTTATCACTTCCTAAAAAACCTGTTAATTCTTCACCACCTTCACGAATCGCCGTTTGCATATATGTTTCGGAATTATCCGTGCCTCCTCCGAAATCACTCCATCCTGGAGTATCGCAATATTCGTGTTCTTTTCCAAATAAAAAATACAATTTATCTTTATAAATGCACGTTGGTAATATTCCAGCTCCCATAATTTATTACAATATTATTTTTCTCTAGACAATTTATATGATGAGTAAAACTCAAACAAGAAAAAACTATAAAAATCGTCATATAAAAACAAAAAAAATGAGAAATCGCATAATAAAAAGTAAAACTCCAAAAGATATTGAACGCGTTAGTTTAGTTATTGCTAATTCATTAAGACGGCATGGTTCAGCAAAAGGGATTGAAAATCCTATCACTGGATATACACGAGGTTATGGTAAAAAATCTTCATATGCACCAACAATCAATCAACAATTAGTGTCTTTGAAATCTATACCACGAGAGAAAATTGAGGATTGCAATAATTCAAATGCGTTTAAACTATTGGAACCGCTAAAAATTGCCATTCCAGGAAAATATTACGGAAATTCCTGTTTAAAATATACTAATTCCGAGGCAAAACAGTTCTTATTGCATAATCTCTCGGCAAATAAACATATAAATCCGAGTATAGTTGTGCCTCCTATTCAAATGCAATCAAACTGTTGGTTCAATACAATGTTTGCCGCTCTTTTTATTAGCGATAAAGGCCGTAAATTTTTCCATTATTTTAGAGAACTAATGATAGAAAGCAAGCAGGCAGATGGTTCTAAAATACCAGATAAATTGGCAGATGCATTTGCTCTGCTTAATTTTTCTATAGAATCTGCATTAACCGGGTCAAAATTTGCATATGAACTGGATACAAATAGCATAATTAAACAAATATACGAGAGTATTCCGGATAAATATCATAAAATGTTCCCCTATTTGGTAGGCGTAGATGAAGCGAGTAACCCAATTAGATATTATGGAAGCATTATTAGCTATCTAGACGAGAGATCATTGCAATTCCTCTTTGTTTCAAAGTTGGAAACTGATTGGAAAACAAGAATTAATGCAGATGTTAAGAAATTGACACATAAACCACACGTCATTGTATTTGAAATTTTTGACAATGCTTCTAATAAAATGGTAAAACCGGACAAATTTAAGGTGGGAGATGCAGAGTATAAATTGGATAGTTGCATTGTGAGAGATACAACCCAGCAGCACTTTTGCGCAACTATTACTGGTGAGGGGGAGGAAATGGCATATGATGGAATGAGTTTTCATAGATTAGTGCCAATGCAGTGGAAAAATACGATAAATACGAAAAAAAGTTGGGGGTTTGAAGGGTCAAATAATTCTGATGGATCGCCATTAATGTGGTCTTTTATGCAAGGATATCAATTATTATTGTATTATCGTGTAAAATAGTGTCTTTTCTTCAAATTTTATTTTATTTTTATATATTAGTATGACTTTAACAAGAAAACTAAATTATAAAAATAAATTTTATCAAAACCATAAAACCCAAAATGTATCAAGAAAAATGCGTGGTGGTGGTCGTTTTAGTGATTATTTAAAGAGTTTTTTTAAACAGAAACCACC
>Ga0194055_10004183_pt1 | contig 10891 bp, 7 predicted proteins | sample SepL449m_MetaG_FD_155482 | JGI IMG/M metagenome (GOLD analysis project Ga0194055, IMG submission 155482) | Anoxic zone freshwater microbial communities from boreal shield lake in IISD Experimental Lakes Area, Ontario, Canada - Sep2016-L442-9m | ecosystem: Environmental > Aquatic > Freshwater >... | reverse complement strand
CAAGTCGAGCTGAGATCGTGCGCGCTCATGTTTTGACGCAAACCCTAATTTGATTACACGTTTCTACGAATTCCAAAACCATTAGCCGGACACTTGTGACGGCATTCACGAACTTGGAGGAATGGGTGTGACACGCGGATTCTTCCATATCGGGAAGTGAATTTCATAGGGCCGCACAGGTCGCCGATTTGGGAGACCTGTGCACTTTTACAGATGCGGTTCCATCACCGCGGAACCACGAACTCCTTACTGTTCAACAGAAAGGAGAAAATGTCCCTGGTCGCTGAGGCACGGTCGGTCGCTTTCTTCAGATGCTGAACGAACTGACCTGCTTCGATTGGGGAGGGGAATCGTGACAGAGCCAGCAGACAGGCCAGATCGACGAATTGCTCGTCAGTTTTCGCGGCCTGATTTACCGCTTCCGCGCAGTCAACTGCAACTTTCTGAAACTCCTCAGCCGTCAGCAGAACGGGAACCTCACCAGCGCCGCGTTTGGTCGCAAGATCCGCTTGTATCTTGACCAAGCGGTCATTGGTTACGGCGAGTCGGGCATTAAATTCGCGGCTCTCGACCAATCCACGTGCGAGTTTCAGGACAACCTTTGTCCGGTCTTTGGTTTCGGCCAGTTCCTTTTGGGCTCGTTTCGATTCCTCGTCGTCGGGAGGTCGACCCACGGAGAGAAGAGACGCGGCCAACACGACTTGCTCATCGCTGAGATTCAAAGTCTTGGTCAGGACTTTGACGATGCGATCCTTGATCCCGCGTTGGGGGGCGTCGAGTTTTTCCCAGTGCGTCTGTTCTCCTTTCACGGCAATTTCGATTTGGGTTCTGATTTCCAAATCGCTCTTCGCTATCTCGAATTTACGCAGAGCAGGCAGGATTGGGCCGATGAGTTCCTCTGGTTTGTCGCTCAATTGCCAGATCACGGCCAAGCCGGATTTCGCGGTGTTGCTACCGCCGGCGGCGACGCGTTTCCCGTCGGGGCTGAAAGCGACTGCGTCGATACGCGCAGAGTCGAAGCGAAACGTTCGGACTTGGTCCCCAGTTCGCGTATCCCAGAGACGCACGATGCGGTCGTAACCGGCCGACGCCAACCGGCTGCCGTCGGGACTGAAGGCCACCGTTCGCACTGCGGAATTGCGACCGAGAATGCGACCTGTGAATTTGTCGACTTCAACGCTACCGTTTTGTCCTTGATGTCCTCGCAGCTCCAACAGTTCGCGTCCCGACGGAAGTTCCCACAGTCGAACGGTTCCATCCGTGATCGCGGCTGCAAGTAAGATCCCACCGGGATGGAATGCCACGTTCGTGACTGAGCCAGGATTGCCACCTTGCTCAACGTCCGGTCGCGTTCGAAAGGTGTGAAGTTGCTGGAAGTTGACGGCGTTCCAGAGATGCAATTCGCCTGGTTCCGGCAACTCGCCCGAAGCTCCTCCGGTGCCAACCGCCAGGTACTTGCCATCGGTACTGAAAGCGACTGCTTCTGCGCGGGTAGACAACGGTCCCAACTTTTGCAGTTCCTGGCCAGTCTGGGCATCCCATATTTTCACAATGCCCGCTGGCAACCCGTGCCGTCCTCCTACTTTTGTTTCACTTCCAGCCGTAGCCAGCCGTTTCCCATCGGGGCTGAAAGCGATCGATGTCATCGCGGGTGAAAATGGAAATGCCCGATCCCAATGACCATGCGGGTCGATATTCCAGATGTCGTTGCCAGTGGTGGTGTCCTGAAGCGTCAGCTTTCCTCGGCGCGCTGCGGGAACATCAAAATGGAACGATCTGGCGATCGCCAGACGATCGATATCTCGACTGAAACCGACTGCACTTTCGCCATCGACATTCAACCGCCGAATTTCTTTGCCGGTTGCGGGATTCCAGATGCAGACCTCCTTCTCGCTCGCAGAAACGATCTGGCTCCCGTCCCCTCGAAAGGCGAGCGATGTCACTGCTGTCGTATGACCACCATAGGTGATTGGTCGTGCAGCAACCTGGCCATCGTTCTTCTTATCCGAACCTGGCAAGTCGATCTTTGAACTTGTTTGACCTTGCTCGTCCTGAATGGCCCAGACCGTGAGCTTCAGATCCTTTTTTGCGGAACCGTCTGAAGCGCTCGAACTGATCACACGTGTCCCGTCGGCCGTGAACCGGACTCGAATGACCCAGTCCGGGGCTTCCAGTTCCTTCAGTTTGGATAGGTGTTGCGTGTCCCACAGGACAATCTTTCCCTGCAGTCCTGATGTGACCAGGAGATTTCCCTTCGGGCTCCAGTCCACAGAATAAACCTCTTCACAGCCGGAGCGTTCTGATTTCAACAGTTTGCCAGAGGCAACGTCCCACAGCGTCACCGTCCCATCCACGTAACCAGCAGCCAACGTCCTTCCATCTGGACTAAACGCAATCTCTTGCGTCATTTTCTTGCTGAGAGAATGCAGCAGCTTGCCCTTCGCGACATCGAACAGACGCGTCTCGTAGTTCCGGTTTCCAACGGCGAGCGTTTTTCCATCGGGGCTGAACACAGGTCTAAGGGCACCAGCTCCAGATTTCTCAAGCGTGTGAATCAGCTTGCCCGTACGGTCGTAAACCGTAATTTCGGAGTACCCGGCACCTTCTGTAATCGGATCCCAAAATGTCTTGCCAATTGCTATCAGCGTGCCATCCGGGCTAATCGCGGAATATCCAGGTTCAAATTTGCTATCAAGATCGATCGTGATCGTCTTACCTCCAGCGATCTCTTCGGCGATGTCTGCGAAGGTAAAGGACTTCTTGCCTGCCTCAAGCCACATCACGGACTTCCCGTCGGAACTGACCGCAAAGTCTTCCAGCGGAAACTTCGAAACCTCCCGCTGAGTGGCGAGTGAATCGTCATCCACGACTTCGACGCGTCCATTCCCGTTAAAGAAAATCAATTCGCCCGAATCAGGCCCTCGTATGATGTTGGTGATCCGCTTCGCTGTCTTTTTCTCGGCGATGGAGCGTACCTGTTTCGCGTTCTCCGCAGAAATCACCACCCGCTTTGGCTTCTCCCTGTTAGCGGCAACTTTCACGGGTTTCGCTGTCGGCTTGGATTCAACCTGCGGTTTTGGTTCCGCGACGACCTCGGGATTTTTTCCGTCCGGTTCTGGTTTTGGTTCATCGACCGCTCGGACTCCTCCGACGAGCAAGCACATCGTCAGGAATAACGCAGCCGTCAGGACGACGGTTTGACGCTTCGTGTGTGTCGTCGTATCTCGCCGCGGATTGAGGAGTCCGGCAATCCGCTCCTCCAGCGTCCAGCGTGATCCCAGCAGACCGAGCGCTGGCACAATGCGCTCGTGTGAAGAACTCCGTTCCGCGAGCTCCAGCAATGATTGTGCGTAACTCGGCGCGTCACTTCGTTGCAGCACGAAGTTGTCACACACTTCCTCCCTCGCCCGGGAAATCAATCGATTGACCCACAGTACTCCCGGATGCCACCACCACAGAACCGCTGCCAATCGTTGTGCCATATTGACCCACGTATCGCGTCGGGCGACGTGAGCACATTCGTGAATCAAGATCTCGCGCAGACGAGTCGCCATTTCGGGTTGAAGTAACTCATGTGGTATGACGATTATTGGTCGCCACATTCCCAGTACCAGCGGCATCGGAACAACGTCCGATACCACGATTTTCGGGAGCTTTCGCACGGACAATGCACCGCAGACTTCGCCAGCGATTCTCTCAATCGCTCGCTTCTCCGGTTCCGAATCGAGCGACAACGAACGCGTCAGCCACCGCAGTCGCCATTTCTGCCATCCCCAGATCGCCGCCGAGACAATCGTTCCTGCCAACCACAAGGCACCGAACAGACCTGGCAACCAGGACACCCAGCTTCGCTGATCGTGATGAGGGTTCACCGCATCGTTCACCTTGTTCGAATCGCCGACACTTGTCGCAGGTTTCGGCCGATTTATCGGCGCGACGACGCTTTCCATGAGCGGCATCGGCTCGTTATCGAGCGGCACGTCTTCCGACTTTACAAAGTTACGAGGGGCGACATGCGGTTGCAAATCCGGGCTCGAAACATCGTCCAACCGCGCAGACGACGATGCGATCAACGAATCTTTCTGCAAACTCGATCTCCACCAGGTGGATTGTGGCAGTAGCCACGTCACCAGAGGACTGCACAGTACGACGATTAGCCCCAGTAAGCCAAACGAATGACGTCGCGCGGCGCAGTGGCGTGAGGCCAACATCAGCAGTACCGCCACGAAACTGATCGTCGTCACTTGCCCGATCACGATCATTCCAAACTGCTGAATGAAGTTCATGACTTCTTCCTCTGAGCTGTGGTGATGAGCTGTCGAATCCGATCCGCTTCAATTTTCGAGAGCGTGCCGCCATTGAGCAGTGTGAGTACGAGTCCTTCAGGAGAACCATCGAACACAGTCTCTATCAACCGCTGAACACTCGATTTCTGTGACTCTTCCCGCGACAGGGTCGGCGAATACAAAAAGCCGCCATCCCCTTCACGGTGCGTCAGCCAGCCCTTTTCTTCGAGCCGTACGATTTGCGTATGAACAGTGTTTCTCGAAATCCCACGTTTCTCGTTGAGTACCTTCCATACACCGGCTACCGAACACTCTTCGCGTTCCCAGAACGCGTTCATGATCTCCCATTGAGTCTCCGATAACGCCGGAAGATCTCCCACGCCAGACATCCTTGACTCCCTGAAAAACGCGATACGAACCAACCTTCGATCAATTGACACTACATCTGTAGGCGCAGATTACCTACAGATGTAGGCGGACGTCAAGCCGGGAGAAGCAGAGATTTACTGTGAGAACGATTTTCCGTGTTGAGTTCTTCGCTCTCGTTTCGTCAACGACTTCCAAACACGAGACACTTCCTGCACAATACTCACATGAAACTCCTTTCACTTGCGAGTATCTTCAAAACAACGCAAGTGATTTCAAGTTTCTGTTTTAGCGACGCGTCCCGGCTTGGCTCAAGGCGGTTCGGAATCAGTTGTGCCAGGCGTCCCACAGCGCCGTTGACTGTCTGTTGAGTTATCTTTCCAGAGAACATTCCTGTATGTCATCAATCCCCCGACGAGCATCGTCCACCAGTCGCGTCGAGACTCATTCCACGACCATTCTGGCTGTCAGACATCGTGGCCAGGTAGCACTGGGAGGAGATGGCCAGGTCACTTACGGTTCCAATATCTTAAAAGCAGACACTCGCAAAGTCCGCTGGATTCTCGACAAGAAAATGCTGGTCGGATTCGCGGGTTCGACAGCCGACGCCTTTGCACTGCTGGAACGGTTTGAAGCCAAAGCGAAAAACTTTCCCGGCAATCTTCCGCGTGCAGCGACCGAACTGGCTCGCGACTGGCGGACAGATCGCATTCTGCGACGGCTCGAAGCCATGATGATCGTCGTTGATCCGGAACATAGCCTGCTGGTGACAGGACAAGGTGACGTCGTACAACCCACAGATGGAATTCTGGGGATCGGTTCGGGGGGCAACTTTGCCGTTGCTGCGGCACGAGCCCTGATCATGCACTCGTCTCTCTCTGCTGCCGAGATCGTTCGAGAGTCGCTTCGGATTGCGTCCGAAATTGACGTCTATACAAATGCAAACATCGTTGTCGAAGAGTTTCCCAGTTCAATCTGACGCAACACAGACACGCGTCGCCGTGTGAGAGAGAGAAGAATCACCATGCGTGACATGACACCGCGCCAGATTGTCGCGGAACTGGATAAGCACATTATTGGTCAGGACGCCGCGAAGCGAGCGGTCGCGATTGCACTGCGAAACCGGTGGCGCTGGCAGCAACTTCCCGAAGACGTGCGACGCGATATCACTCCCAAAAACATCCTGATGATCGGCCCCACTGGTGTGGGCAAGACAGAAATCACCCGGCGGCTGGCCCAGTTAATCGGCTCGCCATTCGTCAAAGTCGAGGCCACACGATTCACAGAAGTCGGATACGTTGGTCGCGATGTCGAAAGTATGATCCGGGAACTCGTCGACGCCTCCATCAATCTGGTCAAACAGCGGAAACGAACGGAAGTTGAGCAGCAGGCCGGAAAGAACGTCGAGGAACGATTGCTCGACCTGTTGATACCTCACGAACCCCTCATGCCGGTTCCCACATCTGAAGATCAGTCATCGGATTCGACGAATGACGCCGAAGCAAAACATGAACGGACCCGCGAAAAATTCCGCACGATGCTCCGATCGGGCTCTCTGGAAGACAAGCAGGTGGAACTGACGGTTCCACAGCGCCGGGCGCCAGTGCAGGTCTTTTCCAATATGGGTCTGGAGCAGATGGATGTTGACTTCCAGCAGATGTTCGAAAAGCTGATGCCTCGACAGCACAAGGATCGAAAGGTGACCGTCAAGGAAGCACGCGTTCTGCTTATGGAGCAAGAGATCGAGCAACTTCTGGATAAAGATGCGATTCACGAAGAGGGATTGAGGCTGGCGGAAGACAGCGGCATCGTGTTTCTGGACGAAATTGACAAGATCTGCGGCGAGTCTGAAGGACGGCACGGAGCCGATGTCAGCCGCCAGGGAGTCCAGCGGGATCTGTTGCCGATCGTAGAAGGGGCAACCGTGCAAACTCGGTATGGCTCACTCAAGACCGACCATATTCTCTTCATTGCCGCCGGTGCATTTCACTCGTCCCGGCCTGCCGATCTGATGCCTGAGTTGCAAGGCCGATTCCCCATCCGAGTAGAACTCAAGGATCTGACCAAAGCAGATTTCCTGCGAATCTTGACGGAGCCATCAAGTTCCATCACCCGACAATCACAGGATCTGCTGCGAGTCGACGGAATTGAATTGATTTTCACGGTGGATGGTCTGGCGGAACTGGCGGAAGTTGGTTGGCGTGTCAATCAGTCCACGCAAAATATCGGTGCACGCCGACTGTACACGGTGATGGAACGACTTTTGGAAAACGTCAGTTTTGAAGGCCCTGATTCGCGAGGAGCGACAATTACGATTGATCGAGCGTTTGTTCGAGGCCAACTGGAAGAAATCAGCCGTGACGAAGATCTGAGCAAGTTTATCCTCTAATCACTTCAACACTTTCAGAGATTCAGAGCATTTCGTAAGGAAACCATCCCGATGTCGAACACGTTGGACGAAGCTCTCGTACGAATCGGGGTCCCCGCAAATCCGAATGCGATCTGGATTGGTGCCGCAGATGCCGTTGGCACCGGTGAGTCTCTGCAAAGCCGTTCGCCCATTGATGGATCGATTCTCACGTCGATTGTTGCCGCCACAGCGAATGATCTAACTCCCGTGTTGAGTGCCACAGGAGAGGCATTTCAAATTTGGCGAATGGTTCCAGGACCGCAACGCGGAGAATTCGTGCGGCGCGTCGGGAATCGGTTCCGCGAATTCAAGTCGGAACTTGCCACGATCATCTCTTGGGAAGCAGGAAAGATCACTCAGGAAGCACTCGGTGAAGTTCAGGAAGTCATTGACATCTGTGACTTCGCTGTCGGACTGAGTCGTCAATTGCACGGGCTCACGATCAGCAGCGAACGCCCGCAGCATCGTCTGGCCGAGCAGTGGCATCCTCTCGGACCGATTGGCGTCATCACCGCCTTCAATTTTCCCATGGCTGTCTGGGCGTGGAACGCCGCACTCGCCTGGGTCTGTGGCGACCCCGTGATCTGGAAGCCATCAGAGAAGACGCCTCTCTGTGCCATCGCCTGCCAGACGATCGTCGCGATGGTTCAGCGAGAAATGCCCAATGTTCCCGCTGCCGTTTCGGCCCTGATCGTTGGAGGCCGTGATGTCGGTGAGGCTCTGGCAGACGCCCAGGAACTGCCCTTGATCTCGGCGACCGGGTCGACGGCGATGGGGCGATCTGTGGCTCAGCGGGTTGCCGCACGACTGGGGCGTTCGCTGCTCGAACTTGGTGGTAACAATGGAATGATTGTGGCCCCTTCCGCCGATCTGGAACTGGCGCTGCGAGCGATCGTCTTTTCAGCCGTCGGAACCTGCGGTCAACGCTGTACCACGCTGCGTCGGCTGATTGTCCATGAAAGCCTGTCAGACAATGTTGTGAAACGTCTCAAAGGGATTTACGAACGGCTTCCGATTGGAAGCCCTCTCGAAAGTACGACGTTGATCGGGCCATTAGTTGATGAACAGGCCTGGATCGCCATGCAGAAGGCCCTGGAATGTGCTCGAGCCGAAGGTGCTGTTGTTCACCGGGGCGACCGGATCTCTGACGGCGTCCCTCCAGGTGGAGTCTACGTTCGTCCTGCACTCGTGGAGATTGCGACGGGAACCGGAATCGTTCAGCACGAAACGTTCGCGCCGATTTTATACGTGCTGAAGTATCGGACGCTGGACGAGGCGATCGACATCCACAATCGAGTTCCCCAGGGCTTGGCGTCGTCGATCATGACGGGGAATCAACGAGAAGCCGAATGGTTCTGTTCACCTGCTGGCTCTGATTGCGGAATCGTCAACGTCAATGTGGGGCCGAGTGGTGCTGAAATCGGCGGTGCGTTTGGAGGCGAAAAGGCGACAGGCGGAGGACGCGAATCCGGCTCAGACAGTTGGAAAGCTTACATGCGCCGAGCGACGAATACGATTAACTATTCAGCCGACCTGCCACTGGCGCAAGGGATTCGGTTCGAGGTGTGACGGGTCGCTTTGTTGGCCTTTGTTGGCAGGTCGCTGTTCAGATGTGATCCCGTCAGGACGAGCTACGCGCAGAAATCTCTTTATTAGGCCGTAACTGCGGTACTGGTTTCCTCTGGGCTTGCCCCAGAGGAAACAACAACTTGAAGCTACCAGTCAATTTACTCTATTAGCGACAGCTCTCCACCCGGCTTAACCGTGTGGAAGCAACGACTTTGCAGGAATTCCAAAACGATGAACCACCAGCAATTCTGGCAATCATTTTCTTCATGATTTCATCTGACAGATCCGCTGGAACTTGGCATGATACTCTGGCCATGTCACGTAACTTGTCTTATTGCATATCTTCTTTCGTATTTCCGCAGGAGTTGAGTCATGAAAAACTGGTCTCGTTCTGACAAAGCGAAATCGTCCGGTCGCATGCCATTGCTGGTTCTCTCTTTGTTTGTCTTGCAATTGGCGGGGTGTGGCAAGGTCCCGACATGGAACGAACTGACAGGTGGAGGGGCTAAGCCCGCTTCGGTTCCGACCAGGACCGTTCCTTCGGTGACTGAGGTTCAACCGGGCCAGCCAACCGGTCCATTGACGACCTCACCGGATCCTGCACAAACACTGGCGTGGTTCAAAGCACTCTCGCCACAACAGATGACCGACCAGGGATTCGCTCAACTGACATCCATCACCAGTGGACTGGAAGCAATTACGGAAATTAATGCGAACGGAAGCCTTGTCACAGACACCGGTTTGACCGAACTGGCCAAACTGCCGGCGCTTCAGAAACTGTCACTCGACAATACCCCAGTCACAGATGCCGGAATGAAGTCATTGCAGCGAGTCGGCGCGCTTCAGTCGCTGGCAATGAATTCAACTCGGATCACAGCCGCAGGGATTGAGCATCTGGCGGGACTCCCGACGTTAAAGCGACTGGAACTCGTTGGCTGTAAACTCAGCGAGGCGGAATTCGCGGCGATCGGGAAACTACCCGCCCTGGAAACTCTGATTCTGAATCGGATGACGACTCTCACCGATACCGGCTTGGATGCAATCTGCGATGCCAGTACATTGAAAGTGCTGCAATTGAATGAGTGTTCCGGGGTGACGGACAAAGGTCTCGCCTCCCTCGCTAAAGTACCGGGGCTGGAGGAACTTTATCTCAGCCGTGTCGGGATTTCAGGAACCGGAATTGGTGCGGCGGTCAGCAAGGGAGGCCTGAAGTCACTGAAGGTTCTCGTTGTTTCGTATGCGCCAATCGCGGTCCCCGGCGTCCGGGCCATCAACAACATCAAGACACTGGAGCGTCTGGAGTTCGCTTTTGTTCCCGGCTTCACTGATACCGCACTGGTGGAACTGCTCAAAGGTATGGACAAACTGAAATACCTGGACGTCGAAGCCTCGCCGCAATTAACAGGACAGGGATTCAAGACCATCAAGGCGACGACAGAAAGCCTGGAAACACTCGCCATTCAAAACACGAACGTGAATGATCTCGGTTTGAGTTTTCTCAAATCTCACAAGAAGCTGAAGTTCATCGACGTCAGTAATACCCACGTGACACTGATGGGTGTCCAGCAATTCAAACGACTGCTCCCAGGCTGCGTGATTCTGCACGCCGGAATCCGTCACTGAATCCCTGTTGCTGTTGGCACGGCCAACGGAATGGAAGGCAGTTGAGTGGTGCCCGACAAATGGCAGGCCCCGATGTCCTGCCACTGAGCAGATTGCGTCTCATTCCGTCTTTTGCCTATGTCTCGCGGTTCGTTGCGGCGTCGGGTTGCTCGATTCCGGCGTGAACAGGCGTATGAGAGGCCATCAAACGCGGCTTACTTTCGCGTCTGTGCCACCGGAAAGAACTCATCGCGTACTTTCCACACCGCGTTCATGTCGAGCTTCTGGCCGTCAAACACGATTTGGCGACTCTGCTCTGTGGTAAACCGCATTCGTGTCCCTGTGGTAAAGCAATCGCCCAAACCATCAGTAAACGGTTTGGGCGAGTTGCTCAATCAACTTTCTGCCGACGATTCCAGGTAAAGAATCGTCGTCCGCGGGATCTCATCAGGTTTGCGGAGCCTTGGCATCGGGCTCAGTCGCTCCCTTGGGTTGAACGTCACGCTTTGGCTGTGGAACGGGAATCTGATTGGGTGCCACCGGAACCGTTTCTGGTGTCTCCACTTGGGAATGAGGTGCTGCTGGCAGAATCACAGACCGTTGCTGCTGAACGTGTTTTTCAATCGCCTTGATGTCCGTCGCACCATCAGCGCACAAA
>Ga0194055_10004182_pt1 | contig 10896 bp, 9 predicted proteins | sample SepL449m_MetaG_FD_155482 | JGI IMG/M metagenome (GOLD analysis project Ga0194055, IMG submission 155482) | Anoxic zone freshwater microbial communities from boreal shield lake in IISD Experimental Lakes Area, Ontario, Canada - Sep2016-L442-9m | ecosystem: Environmental > Aquatic > Freshwater >... | reverse complement strand
GGCCAATATTGGGGCGCTTCGTTATCTGCAATCAATGACATCGCCGTTGGCCTGGGCTACGGGCTCATTGGAACTAATTCGGCAGGGCTTAACGCATTCTTTGTTCGCGACGATCTGATTAAGCCACCGTTCCATCGCGCAAATCCAGAACAAGCTTTTAATTTCCCTACCTACCGTGATAGCCGCGATGCACAAGGGAATCTAAGTTTTATAGACTTTTCTGCGAGGCAGAAAATAATACAAGGGTTGCCGGTACTAAACACCGAAACGCAATTGCTTGAAATACTCTAAAATTTTAACACTCAAAAATATCTAGTGCTTAGGTCATGAGTTTGATTCTCATACTGTGATCTAAATCTGGCCAGTCATGCGTCGAGCAACTTCGTCCGAACCATTAAATTAACGAGAGTTTTCCCTCGTTCGCAATAATCGTCTGGTCACAATGCTCTAATGCGGAGATCCTGTGGGTAACGATCAAGATCGTCTTATTGGTTCTTAGGTGATCCAATGACTTCATCACCTCTTTCTCTGTATCCATATCAAGCGCACTCGTTGCTTCATCAAAAACCAAAATTGGTGGATCTAGATACAAAGCCCGAGCAATCCCAATTCGTTGCCTCTGACCCCCCGACAGTCTGACTCCCCTTTCGCCAACCAACTCATTCATTCCTTCCGGCAATTCATCCACAAAATCGTTCAATTGTGCCAATTTGAGAGCACGGACAACTTTCTCATCATCAATATCGCGCTCGTCAATACCGAAGGCAATATTGGCTCTGATCGAAGAATCCATTAGGAATATGGTCTGAGGAACATACCCAATAAGATCCTGCCAACTGCGAATGTTTGTTGAGATGTCAACACCATCGACCGTTACTTTGCCGCGAGTAGGTTTCAGCAAGCCAAGCAGAATATCTACGATTGTGCTCTTCCCAGCCCCCGTTGTACCAATAATGCCGACTTCGGAGCCTTTCTTGATTTCGAAACTCACTTCATCAATGACAGCTCTCTCAGTATTGGGATATGAATATGTCACGTCCTCAAACCGAATTGAGTGATCAAATCGCACATTCAAACCGTTGTTAATAACTAATTCACTGACGTCGAAACTCAGAAGATCCCTTATAAGAACATCAACTATTGGTCGACCCATCCTCAGTGATTGGAAGGCAAAGGTAATTCGACTAATCGCAGGCATGAGACGAAAAGCTCCACCAGCAAATAATGCGAGAATCGGCAATAAGGATTCTACGGTTCTTCCAAGTGCGAGCATTGAGATCACCAATACGGCAAGTCCCACAACTGACAAAAACTCTAGATAGAGACGCGGTATCCCCAATAAAGTTGTGAATTTCCGATTAACGTCTGAAAGCTGGGAAACATTTGATTCAAATCGTGTCCGAAAAAAATGCCCTCTTCCATATATCAGGACTTCCTTTATTCCACCGAATGTTTCATTCATGTGCTGCAACTTCAAACCATCCTTCAGCTGCCGCTCAACACCCCAGTGCTCAATCCGTCGTTTTGTAAAACCGTAAAAAACAAAAGCTGCGGTACCTACTAAAGATATTGTTATTAACATCGCAAATGGTTCAATAGTAATCAGCAAGATACAGAGTGCAACCGTAACAAACCCATCCGCGAGTAAAATAAACAGTGGATCTAAAACATTGTTGACGAAATTGTTTGAATTGAGAATGTTTCTTGATAGAAGTGCCGAGTTGTTAGTTATATGAAACTCGTGTCCCCTTTGTGTGTATTTATCAAATAATTGGTTTTGAAATCTGGATTCCAAACGGGCCACATACCCACGCTGCACCCAAAGACTAAACCCCGAAAAAAGACCTTTCAGTAAAAAGACAAAAACAACTCCTATGAGTATTAACGTCACAATGAATCGATCGTTTGAGTTTGGAAAAAGGCTTGCGATCACCGGGTACTTCGATCGAAGATTCGAATTAGTAAGTACCTGTATCAGCGGTATTAATACTGCGACGCTAACAACCTCTAGCACAGTACACATAATCAAGTATGCGATTATTACTAGTCCACTTCGTCTTTCTGACTTCGAAAGTAAAGCGAAAATCATCGGGGAATTCCGTCCATTGCTCATATGAATCAAAGACTATTACATTCGTTTAATGAATTGAGCTAAACGTTCAAAATCCAACCGAATCAAGCTTGAACCCTAAATCTAGAAAGAACGTGAATCACCGATCTGCATTCCGTGCTTTCCATCAAGTTCGCTACAACATCAAGCAAAGAGATGCATCGAATTGGAATACTTACGTATTAAGGCGTTTTGCATTGTATTTTCTTAACTTCAAATAAAATGGAACTTTTATAGTTCGTCTACGAGCATTACTCAAACCGGTGTCCGAGATTTCGATCTTATAATCATTTCTCTCAAGATAGTCAATAACTACAGCAGCTGCAGTTTGATCCAAAGTCCATTCACCTCGTTCGTTTAAAGCGAATTGAATGTAAACTTTGACAAGTAAAAGAAAAGTTAGAGATATGCTCGAGTACTTGAAGTAACAGATACCTGCGCTGTAGCGGCCCCAAGGAACCACAGCAGCAGAATCCACTGCGAAAGAAACATCATTTTTTAAACCCCGAACAAGTGCCTGAATCGAAAAGTTGGAATCAAGATCAATGTCAAGAATTAATACGCTGGTTTTTCTCTTTTTCATCACGTCATTTGCGTCAATGAATCTCTGGACCGACGCCAATAAACCTAAGCCAACATCATGCTCATACTCATCATGCACGCCAATTTTCGGGTGTACCTCAATATCTCCATACCGTTCTAACTGCCTCGCAAAAGTGACGATCTTTGACACTTCTTCTAAATCTCTGGCAACTACAAAAAACAGGATCTTATGGGAATTCTTCTTTCGTATTCGCTTACAAAAATACTTTGAAAAGATTTCAAAATATGAATAGTCACAGGAAACCAATACAGTGATTGACTCATCTATTCGATATTCGTTTGAATCCACAAAGGGTCTGATAGCGGCCTTTAGGCTTGGCCAGTATTCGTCTTCATAATGATAATTCTGGGAAAAACGCATCAAAGGAGACTTTTCGTTTCCTTCAACAAATTTGTTGCGGTAAGCAGAACCTGATTCACTAAATTCATTAATCCAACCAATTTTGTTTTTTGAAAACTTCAGAATGCCTTCGATTAATTTTGCTAGAGCATCCATATCTACTCTTGTTCGCATAACACCCAACATCCGGTGTAAGAGGTAGCAGTCGCCAGAGTAGGAGACTAAAAGAATAAAACTTTCAAGAAGATCCTGGTTGCCGAACAGATCTGCTTCCTGGTTTTCGGCGCGATTGACCAGTATTGAGGCTGTTCTCGAAAGCCGATCTGGTCGCTGGAATGTCGATGCTTCTAGCGACAAATACGTCATTAAAACACTGAATTTAGATTTATGGTGTATAAACATTCTGCCGTAGATATCAACCAACCATTTTATGGAATAAAAATAACTAATAATTTCGACGAATATCAACAGAATTTCTGTACCCGACCAACCGCTTCGTAGTATTCGCTTAACTACTGCTTTCACAATTACTCACCCTCCTCTCGATTGCAATATTATTTTTTGGTATGGTACTTAACAGTAAGTTGCTTGGAGTTTTTTGGGTAAAATGATATTTGTTCGGTAGAAAAAGGTTTGACTTCCCCACTGTTCTTGAAGGATAACTCGATATGTTATTTCTGTTACAGTTGGTCAATGTTCAGTCACTATTGGACTCATTCAACTATATTTTTAAAGGTTCGTATAGTTTCCAATTATTTATTTCGTAAAATATGGTCGATTTCTAATGGTTTTTGGGCAGTTCCGGCATCACTTCTTATATGTGCTATCCGAGCTTGGCGCCAATATCAATTTGTTGAAATACCCAATAATCGAATTGGTCATTTTGTAGCTGAGTCAGTTGAAAGATTTCACAACCACTTAATTTTGCGAAGTAGTGTTCGTTACGTTTATTACTTTGAAGGCCCTGTGTCTTGTAATTCTTTTTGGGATTTACTAGTTCGTAGAACCATACCGATTCATGGACGCTCATGTAGGCACATCGTTTTTTGGCTGAAACTCATCCCATCTGGACGACTTCATATCGCTCCTTCCGTTAACTTATTTGGCAGACTTCCATTTGAATGTTCAACTTCATCTTCGCAATTTAAATTTAGCGATTTGGAAGAAAGTGAAGGGCTCCGTTGGCTTAAGGAGCATGGTTGGAATTCCAGTGATCCAATTGTCTGCTTGATAGTGCGAGATGCGGCCTATTTGGCAAATGATCCATTGCACGGTGGTGGAAAAAGATCAGCAGCGAAAGCTTGGTCATATCACTCCTATAGAGACTCAGAAATAGATGATTACGTCCAGGGGATCCAATGGCTTCTCGATCAAGGTGTATTCGTGATCAGGATGGGGAAAATAGCGGAGAAAAAAGTTCTGCTTGAACACCCCAGTTTTCTCGACTATCCGTTCTTGTCGGATAGGTCAGATTTTCTAGATGTTTGGTTATTCGCTAAAGCTAGTGCAACAATTAGTACTGGTACTGGCCCAGATATCATCTCGAATTGTTACCATAAACCCGTCCTTTATCTGAATTTCCTTCCACTTTCTCGGATTCATAGTTGGGCTTTTTCAACAACTACTCCGAAAAACCTATACGACAAAACTAGCGCCCGATCTTTAAACCTAATTGAGTATCTCACAATTAAATTCATGTCTAGTGAATCCTACGAATTAGGTGGTATCAACATAGTTAATCTTTCAAGCGAACAAATCAGTAATTCAATTAAAGAGTTTTGGAGGGTGATTCAACCTGATTATTTGCCTGTTGGTGAGGAACTTCAGATTCAAACAAGTTTTTGGAGCGAACTGAAAAAGATTGCGGGCAACGAGAATCTGCACCAGTTCATTAATCCCAAAGCTCGTATTAGTGAGACATGGATGAAGGAGATACTCTCGGATCAGATTCGATCGTAACTCTTTTTTTAAGAACTTTTCGGAGATGTTGCTGTCAAAAGTTTGTGTCTCGGAAAAGCTCATTCGTGCCATTGATAGGATGTCCGATATGAAATCCTCGTTAGAGACATACATTCCTTGGTGGTCCACTGATTTTGTAAACGGAGAAGATAAAGCGGTCGCAGAAGCTGTTAGGAATCGACAGCTAAGCCAAGGGGAGCTCACACGACAGTTCGAGATGCTCTTAGAGGCCTATTTAGGTGTTCGCCACGTCGTAGCTGTTACGAATGGTAGCTCTGCCCTGCTCATTTCGCTTCTGGCTATTGGAATTCGGCCTGGTGATGAAGTAATAGTGCCTAACCGAACATGGATCGCCACTGCGCACGCGGTGCATTTGCTAGGGGCTGTCCCTGTGTTCGTTGATACGGAATCCGAGCGTCCGATAATGAACGTTGCAGATATTGAACACCGAATAAGTAGTAAAACCAGAGCGATCATTCCTGTTCATATGAATGGCAGATCTGTAAGGATGAAGGAATTGCAGCAGATGGCAAGTGCCTATGATCTGGCAATCATTGAAGATGCTGCTCAGGCACTCGGTTCTTTGAATTCAAATGGAAATCGACTTGGAACCGAGTCACTAATCGGTTGCTTTTCACTCTCTGTCGCCAAGATCATTTCTACTGGGCAAGGTGGCTTTGCAGTTACCAACGATGATGCAGTCGCTGATCGACTTCGAGCAATACGAACTCACGGCATTGAGAATTCGTTAAGTGGGGAGAATTGGCACATGCCGGGCTTTAATTTCAGATTCACCGATCTGCTTGCGAGTATTGGTATTGTTCAAATGCAACTACTGCCTACACGAATTAATCGTTTGGCCGAGATCCAGAAGTCGTACACAGTTGCCATCCAAAACATTCGTGGAATTCAGATGATACCGACTTACGAACATGAAGTTAGTCCCTATGTGGAAGTACTTGTAGAGAGACGTACAAGTCTGATCAATTATCTTAAAGACGAATTGATTGAGACCCGACCTTTTTACCCCGATCTAGACACCGCACCTTATTGGAAGAATCAAGGTGAATTCATCAACTCGAAGAAGTTTTCAAAGCATGGACTTTATTTACCCAGTGGTCCAGCTATAAGTGATAGACAAATTCAAATTGTTGTTACTGCATTAGAAAGGTACCGCTTAAGCTGATGAAGTTGCCCATTAGATTTGCTGTTCTCGGTAATTCAACTTTTTCACAGAAGATGGGCAGTGGATTTATCCGTCCCGGAATTGAGTGTGTCTATGCTTTTTCTAACTCAGAAAAGCAACTACCAGCTGCTTCGAGTGGAATTTCACATTGGGCATTTGAAAATGGAATACCCTTTAAGGAACTAGACGATGTAAATTCGCCTGACTTTAGCAATTTTCTAAGCCATCTTGATGTTGATTTTCTTGCGGTATCGTGGCCAAAAATACTTTCATCGCAAATACTTTCAATTCCAAGAATCGGTTGTATTGGAACTCACCCAACTCAGCTTCCGTTCGGACGAGGTCGACATCCGTTGCACTGGCTAATTGCTATGGGAGTCAGTACAACATCATTAACATTTTTTATGCTGGATAACGGTGTCGACACTGGAGAGATTCTTCTCCAACTTCCCATTGAAATTGATTCGACTGATGATATCAATTCACTTTCGAAGAAGATCGATGAATTGGCATATCAAGGAGCAGGCATTCTTGGGCAAATGCTGAAAGACGGTGAATCGCTTCCGACGTTTACTCAGCAGTCGCTAGGAGGAAGTTATTGGCGCAAGCGGGGCGCTACTGATCTACAAATTGATTGTCGCATGTCGCGTGAGATCATTATTAGGCTCGTTAAATCATATACTTCACCGTTTAATTGTGCGATTTTGGTTGGTCCATTCGGCGAACAAAGAGTTGTTGACGCAAGTGCGATTGATATTGAAGATGAAGATTGGAGACTTCATGCACTGGGAACAATACTGAAAACTAGTGATCACTCTATTGACGTGCGAGTAGATAATGGTGTAATCAGGCTTATTTTGGAAACAAGCCAGGTGCAATGTTTCAAAAAAAACGATGTCGTCTATCCACCCGCTCATTACTATATGAAATCTTTATTACTTTCGGAATGAAAATCTCCAAGGATTTCGTTTAGTCGTTCTTATTTCTGGATTTGTTAACTGGTCCACAGCAGACTGCAAATAAGTATTGTGCCATGCCATAGAATCCTGTATGTACAACTTCATCATTCATCGAAAAAACAAATACATTAGCAAAATACTTGTTCATCAGCCGCTTAAATTCTTCACCAGATTTGCAATTTACATGACCTGCTTGACTAGCTTCAGAAGCATATTTCTGCGACTCGATTGACGGCATTCCAAGAATTAACACACCATCATCTTTTAGACTTTCGACGATATTTGTTAAAAAAGTGTCTTCATTCATTGGATGAATATGTTCAAAAACATCAAGGCCATATATTCCGTGGTATTTCTTAACAGTTGACTCGTTTATAAAATCATGGACAAAACAATGGGTGGAGAATTCATCAACTAATTGAAGCTTTGCTTCTTCCACATAGATTGGATCAAAATCTGTCAGATCAAGCGTGGTCACAAACTGTCGTACTACACGGCTATAGAAGCCATCACCACAGCCAATCTCCAAAACAGATGGCAGATTTTCCATCATTCTGCCGACGAATTTATATCGTGAAAGAACAAACGATAACCTTTTGGGATCGAGTTCCCACGTAGTGTTGGAGCTAACACCGAATTTATTTCGTCCTCGCGTAGCTAGAACCTCAAAATGCAACCCATACTGTGGTTCTTTGGGCCTATTTGATTCGTTTTTCATCGTCAAACTCCATCTCTATGCATGCCAAAAGTATGCAGACTTTGCATATCTTCATACATGCAAAACGGCATAGGTATAAATACCTTTAGTTTCTCATCAATTTCGCGTAAACGTTTTAACAATACTCCACTGTGTTGCCATGCAAGGATTACAACGATTTTGAAATTCATTTCGGACAGATTTTCAAGACCCAATACGGGCAAGCCAAGTCCAGGAGAATATCGCCCTATCTTATTTATGTCATCGTCAAACAACGTTGAAACAAAATCATTTAGTCCAAATTGATACATCAAGTGCGTTGTGCTTATTGATGCACCAATTCCTGCCAGATTTTGAGAATTTAACTTTGCGAGCTCATGTCTAATCTCGTTGCCCTTTAGTTTGACCTCATCAGCAAAAGAGGTATAGGTGTCGAGCTCCGTTACACGTAACCAAGTTTCACGCTGCAACAATTGTTGCACGGAATCATCTGGGTGAGCATTTGACTCCATGGTTCGGAATATCAAGTGAATTGATCCACCCTTGTGTTCAACTCGTTGGGCGCTTACGAGAATAAGTCCCGATTCTTTTGCCAAATACAGTGCCGAATTTACAGTGAAGTATGACAAGTGATCATGATTAATGTATTCAAACATCCCGATAGCAAATTGGTCGGGATGATAACCAGTTACGATCGACACCCAACCGTCACTTGTGAGCATTGACCGTATATTTCTGAAGAAATTAACGGGGCTTGGAACGTTTGCAGCGACATAATTAGCACAAACTAATTGAGCAAAACCTAATTCAGAGATTACTTTTTTTACTGACTCATCATTTAAAAATTCGTTTAGTGTAGGAATGCCAGCACCGACTGCGACTTTCGCCGGATCATGCGATGGTTCAACACCCAATACTCTCATCCCGCACTCTTGAAATGGCCGGAGACCCGTACCGTCATTACTACCAACATCAACCACCAGGGATGACGGATTCAATTCTGCCAGGTTCACCATTCCTTGTGCAAGCCGTTGATAATAGCTCTTCAATCCTGCTGTGACGGATGATTGATAAACGTAATCACTGTAGATTTGCTTTGCGTCAACTTCTTCTGCCAGTTGTAATAAGTGGCAATTTCGGCAAAGCATTAATGTAAGACTGTGGGACTTCAAACCGATTGCAGACAGTTGGTCTTTCTGAAATAGGTCACCATAGGGCGCGGGGCAAAGACTCCAAGCAATCTCTGTTTCGTCCGAGTTGCAAAGGCGACAGACTCTCGAAGTACTCATGAGCAAACACCACCATTTGTTATTAGCCAAGGTGCGAACTCGGTAGTCGCTTCCGTAAATGGACCTTTCAAGACTTCGAGAAAGACGAACCATTCGCTCAGTATCTGGAGTGAGTGGAACTCAGTCGTGTTGGTATGTACATATCTCAGTCCATCTTGAGACAGAAAAATGCTTCTAAGCTCCAGCCCAACATCGTCATAATAAATGAACTTAGCATTCCCTTCGATGACAATCTTGGTGTCAAATCCGATCGTTCTGCGTTGGGGCTTTTCGATGGCAGATTCATGCATCACAATCAACATTTCCTGATGGACGTCATTTTGATTCGGATGCAAACACAAGCGAGCCCGACTCCTTGGATTATTGCGCGCAGCTATTTTTAATTCCTGAATGATTTCACTTCCAAATGTTGCTCCCCACTGCCTTGCATGGAATACTCCAACCGCAGTTTCGGTTGCCAATCTCAGCAAATTGGACGAGACTTCTTCCATGCTCACTAACTACGACTCATATCAATGACTGCGCGGCCAGGTAATCCATCACGCACCATGTCAATAGCTTCGTTAATCCTGTCTAATGGAAACATCTGAACCGGCAATGAATCAAGCCGGAAAATGTCAGCTTCTGCCAAGCGAATAATCCGCGGAATATCAATTTCCGGCCGAGTGCCACCACCTTTTGAACCTGTAAAAACTGTGTCGAAGTGCAAAGGAAGTGTGTCTATGCTCGCAGGCTCATCATGGCGAGGAACTCCAACGAGTACGCACCGACCTCCATGCGCGACAAGCTGGTAAGCCAACTCGATCATGCTGCGATTACCTGTAGTTTCAACTACTACATCTGGCATTCTTCCATTAAGAGAGAATCGTATTTTCTCTAAAAGATCTGGAATTGAGGACTCAAAGACAAATTGCGCCCCAAGTTTGCCAGCAAAATTTAAGCGCTCGGGAATTTTATCGACACCAAGGATTGGAAACCCTCCTGATGCTCGAGCCGCCTGGATTGTTAACAACCCGACTCCTCCGGTGCCAAGAACTACCACCGACTCACCAAGTCTTAAATTTGCATCTCTTCCAATCACCCCAATGGCAGTTGTTGCAGCGCAACCCAACAACGGTAAGTACTCGGGATTAAGAGTTGAATTAATTGGAGTACATCGATTCTCAGAAACAATCGTGACTTCGCTGAAAGTAGTTACCCAACCGGCATTCAATACTTGGTTTCGCCACAAATACTTAGCTGGATCACTTTGGATCCCAGCGCCAGGCATCCAGTGAAGAATTACTTTGTCCCCTGCAGACACGTGTTTTACTAACGGGCCAACCTCGAGAACTTCTCCATATCCTTCATGACCAAGCATGTGTGGTAAAAATCTGTCTGGACCTTTTGCCGCATCAATTTCATTCAATTGAGCTCCGCATATTCCGCTGTATTTCACTTTCACCAAAACTTGACCTGCAAGTAGTTCTGCTGGCAATTGGACATCGTCAATAATCAGTGGATTGCAACTCTTCTCCAAAATTGCTGCTTTAAAACTCTGTTTAAGCATATGAACCCCTATTCGAAATAGATGAATTCATAGTCGCCAGTGTAACCAAATTCGTTGTAAAGCCAGATCCACTCACCTTCATCAAGAAGTGACTCAGCTGTCAGCGCCCAACATTCCAAGTTGAAAAGTTCGAGCTCATTTCGATAACTTTCCAACATGACATATGCCCGCTTGCCGACTCGTTCAATTTCGGAGAGGGCAACA
>Ga0194055_10004180_pt1 | contig 10898 bp, 10 predicted proteins | sample SepL449m_MetaG_FD_155482 | JGI IMG/M metagenome (GOLD analysis project Ga0194055, IMG submission 155482) | Anoxic zone freshwater microbial communities from boreal shield lake in IISD Experimental Lakes Area, Ontario, Canada - Sep2016-L442-9m | ecosystem: Environmental > Aquatic > Freshwater >... | reverse complement strand
GAGCACTCCGGTGCACCAAAGGCATATGGCACCGATGATGAGCAGCTCTGCGGCGATGAGCCAGAGCACGAAGACCATCCCGGTGCAGATGGCCACAAGGCGTATGACGTGGATCCGGCGATCATGCGACCGCCAAGCCCACGGTGAGAACAGGGGCACGGCGGCGAGGAAGAAGGCCAACCCCAATATGGCCACAGGGATGCCGAGGATGACGCTCTCGGGAGATGTGGTGACCTTGGCGCAGTTGATGGCCCCGTTGTCCGAGCAGGCGAGCGCCTCGGTTCCCACAAAGTGGGCGACGGTCAGGTAGATCGAGATCCCGAGGCCGGCGAGCGCCAAGATGCCGGTGGACGCCACCGCCCACCGGGGGGCCTGAGCCAACTCGCTCGATCCTGCGCTCATCGGTGATCAGCTCCCCTAGAGGCCCATGTCCGTGGCCGCAGCCTTGACGCCCTTGGAGCCGCAGACCGAGCTGGGCTGCTGGTTGGTCGTGGCGCAGATCGAGGCGGTGAGGTAGTTCGCCGTGGCGATGATGGCCTGGGTGGCGGGATTGGTCGGGTCCGACAGGTTCGAGGCAATGTCGGACCGGCTCAGGCCACTCAGGATCGATGGTGAGAAGCTCGACCCGGCCGACAAGAACCGATTGCCCACGTCGAAGAAGGGAATCGATCCGGGTGATGCGCCCTTCAGGTACTTGGGCGTGTCGTACTTGGCAATCAGGGCCGACTGAGCCTTGGTCAGACTCTGGAGCTTCTTGTAGCCGGTCGTCGGGTCGCTGACGTTTGAGGATTGCTCGATGCCCTGGAACACCACATAGGGACTTGAGAATGTCGCCTTGTAGAACGAGAGAGTCTGGGTGTTGGGGAAGACATCGGTGGACGACGACTCGGTCACGCCGAGGTTCGTGAAGGTCCCGAACCTGCTCAGCGCTGCAACGACAGACCAACGCTGCGCTGCGCAGTAGGGGCAGTACTCGGCGCCGATGTAGATCGTCCCGGGCTTGGTGCCACCGGCTGGGTCGGCGAAGGTCAGCGCCGGTTGCCCCTTGATCTCGGTGGGCTTCGACACTGGAACGCTCGGCGAGGTGATGCCGACAGTGTCGTAGACGCTGGCCGGGATCTTCGTCGCGTCTCGGACGATGCTGGCCGGAGCAGGTGAGGAACCACCGCCCTTCCCGGGGGTGGAGGAACCACCGGCGATCTTGATCACCACCAGCGCGATCACGACCACCAAGACGAGGACGATGGCCCCCCAGGTGAGCAGGGACGAGGTCGACCGACGCTGCGCCTTGGTCGGCGCCGTCCGCTTGGTGGAGGTCGCCACCGATCGGTTGGCGTCCTTGCTGGCTTGCTTCTTCTTGTTGTTTGGCTGCTGGGCCATGGGTCGAGGACCTCCTGCTCGTTGCCACGATGGTAGTGGAGTCGGAACGCAGGGGACCGCTCAGGAGTACCCTCAAGGCATGGCCGATGTTCCTGACAAGACCGCCATCCGCCCTGCTGCCACGGTCATGTTGGTGCGAGACGTTGATGCGGGGGGCATCGAGGTCCTGATGGTGCGAAGGAACCTCAACTCTGACTTCGTGGGCGGCGCCTATGTCTTCCCCGGTGGCGGGGTCGATGCCGCCGACGGGGGCCCCGAGGCGGCGTCGGTGTGTGTCGGGCGATCAGCGGCCGAGGCCAGTGAGATTCTTGGGGTCGAATCCGGTGGTCTCGCCTACTGGGTGGCCTGTCTTCGAGAGCTATTCGAGGAAGCCGGCATCTTGATGGCCACGACGCCGGAGGGTTCAACTCTCGAGCTCACCGGAGGCGTAGCAGAGCGCTTCGTGGCTCACCGGGCCGACGTGAACGCCAGTGAGCGTCGTTTCCTCGACGTCATCACGCACGAGGGACTCACCCTCGATGTCGGTGACCTTCACTACTTTGCCCATTGGATCACTCCCGAGGGCTCGCCGCGGCGTTACGACACTCGATTCTTCGTGGCCTCCGCTCCGGCGCTGCAGACTGCGGCTCACGATGCCGGTGAGGTGATCGCAGATGAGTGGATTGCTCCTCAAGATGCGCTTCGGCGACACCGTGAGGGCGACATCGAACTGATCTTCCCGACGATCAAGAATCTCCAGGCGATCAGCCGCTTTTCTTGCACCGCGGAGCTGATCGAGGCGGCGCGCACCGCAGCGTCGGTGCCGGCCATCCTGCCGAGGATCACCATGTCCGACAAGGGAGTCCGGATCTTGCTCCCTGGTGATGACGGCTACGAGGAGGCATTTCGCGAGGGCCGAGCACCAGCCGACACCGAAGACTTCAACACTGCGGTCAGAGCCATCTCCCATGCCGCCAACCCGAACGTCGGCGCCTGAACCGACCGACCGATCCTGATCACGAGTCATCGGTAGCATCATTTCCATGCGAGTCCCTCGTCGATTCGTCGTGCTCCTCGTCCTCGGACTGCTCGCGATGGGAAGTGCGGGAGCCGAAGGTGGAACGGCCCACGCCGCAGCAGATCACCTGACGCGGGCCGAGCAGGCGGCCGCCAAAGCTGCCACTTCGGCCTTTCGAGCGCAGGTCACCCACGCTGCCGAGCAGCTCTCCGCCAGCCTGGTGACGATCGATGCCAGCTTGTCGCAGCCCGATGGCTCGGTGGACAGCGAGGCGCTGGATCGGGCGCGAGCAGCCTTCGATGTGGTGCGCGTCCAAATGGTCGATCCCCGAGCAGCATCGACCCAAGGGGGAACACACTTGCTGTCCTCGGCGCTGTGGTCACCCAGCGTCCTCGCGATGAACCACGCGGCGCTGGCCGCTGCGGCTCCCATCCTCACGGTGGTGCTCGACCGGGTGATCCTCTCGCCGCAGGCCATAGCGCTGAGCGCGCAGCGCTCCACAGCGTGGATCTCGCGCACTGCTCCTTCGGTTCTGGCCGGATCGACCTCGTTCACCCGGGGTGATCTCCAGGCGACGGCAGTGGCCACAAGAGCGGCGATCGGTTCGCTCGAGATGCTTGGCCGCCTCGTTGCTCCGGCTGAGACTGCCCAGGTCATCAGAGCGGGCGACCTCCTCGAGGCGGCCACCTCCTCGCCGACGGCCACCCTCCGCCAAGTGATGGCGGCGGCCGATGTGTTGGCGGTTCACCTGGGCTCGCTGGGTGGGGACCTCTCTGGCTATGGGAAGGGAGCGCTCTACCAGTGAGTGGGACCCCGGGACCCCGACTGAGCCGTCGGCAGCTCTTGGGTTCGTCAGCCGTCGCCTCCCTCGGCGCAGTGACGGCAGCGGTGACGCCACCGGCTGTCGCTGATGCGGCCGAGCCCTCGGCCATCGCCTTCTATGGCCGCCATCAGGCAGGGGTGGCCACCGCGCCGCAGGATCATCTCAGCTTCGCCACATTCGATGTCTCGTCCGACGCATCGCGCTCCGATGTGAGGGCTGTCCTGCAGACGTGGACTGACGTGGCGGCAAGGTTGACCAGGGGACAACCTCTCACTGGACCAACGAAGACGACGTACCCTCCGGCTGACTCAGGAGAGGCCACGGGTCTCGGGTCCGCCCGATTGACGATCACCCTTGGGGTGGGGCCGGAGTTCTTCACCTCCCGGCTCGGCAACCTCGCTGACCGACCAGCGCTGCTCGCCCAGTTGCCCGCCTACGACGGTGACGCGCTCGATCCAATCCGCTCTGGTGGTGCGCTGTGTATTCAGGCCTGTGCCGACAATGCCCAGTCCGCCTTCTCGGCCATCCATGAGCTTGCGCAGGCAGGTCTCGGAATTATCGAGCTTCGGGCACTCCAAGCGGGCTTCACCAAGAACCCGACGACGACCGACCCGCGGATGGCCCGAGACCTGCTCGGATTCCATCGCACCACCAACAACATCGGCTGGACTGACGTACCAACGCTTGATCGCTATGTCTGGGTTGCGTCATCCTCGCCGGGCTGGCTCCGAGGCGGGACCTATCTGGTGGCTCGTCGGATCCGGATCGCACTCGAACAGTGGGGAGCGGTGTCGCTCGACGAGCAACAGTCGATCATCGGTCGATACCGGGCCTCCGGAGCCCCGCTCAGCGGTCACCGCCTTCACGATCCAGCCGATCTGAAGGCGACCGGTCCGCAGGGGAATCTCCTGATCCCGCCCGGTGCGCACATTCGGGTGGCTGGAATCGACGGGAACGCCGGTCAGCGAATCCTGCGTCGGGGCTACAGCTTCTCCGATGGCGTCGATAGCTCCACCGGGGAGCTCGATGCGGGCACCTTCTTCATCGCTTTTCAGCGCGATCCTCAGCGACAGTTCGGCGAGATGCTCGGCCGCCTGATCTCGGGCGATGCGCTCCATCGCTATCTGGTCCACACCTCGAGCGGTGTCTTCGCCGTTCCACGCGGTCTGGCCCAGGGTGAGCACTGGGGTTCTCTGCTGCTTTGAGTCTCGGGCTAGTTTCTCGACAGGGCGGGGGCGGTGGCGGAACCGTGCATTTGGTACTCGTCGATTGAGGAGGGACCATGGGCTCACAAGGGGTCAAGAAGTCGGTGTTGGCCACAATCGGTGCGATCGTGTTGTCGGGGGGAGTCCTGGCGGCCTGCAGTTCCTCATCGACCACGTCGCCGACCACCTCGACGGGTCGCGTCTTGACCGTGGGAACCTTCCACGACAAGAAGGGCGAGTACGCCACGATCCAGGCGGCGGTTGATGCGGCCAAGAAGGGGGATTGGATTCTCGTCGCCCCCGGCGACTACAAGGAGACGGCCGACGTCTCGAACCCCAGTGCGTCAACCGACAACGGCCAGTTCGGAGGAGTCCTGGTCACGACGTCGGGCATCCACATCCGAGGCATGGATCGCACCACCACCGTCGTCGACGGCACCAAGGCCGGCGCTCCTCGATGCTCGTCGAGGGCTGCCGATCAGCAGTTCGGTGTGGTGAAGGACGGCAAGGCGATCGGTCGAAATGGCATCGTCGTGTCCAAGGCCAACAACGTGAGCATCGACAACCTCACGGTGTGCAACTTTCTCAATGGCGCTGGCGATGGTGGCAACGAGATCTGGTGGAATGGCGACCTCGGCACCAAGGCCATTGGCCTGACGGGCTATGAGGGCTCCTACCTCACGGCCACTTCGACTTTCTACGACGGCGAGGACACCGCAGCGCAGTATGGGATCTTCTCCAGCCACGCAGCAGGCCCGGCCACCTGGACCAACATCTACGGCTCGAACATGAACGATTCGGGGATGTACGTCGGAGCCTGCCTGCAGGTCTGCGGCATCACTATCGACAAGGCCTGGATGGAGTACTCGGCACTGGGGTACTCCGGCACAAATTCCGGTGGTGCCATCGTCGTGAAGAACTCCCGGTTCAATGACAACCAGGACGGTTTTGACACCAACACGCAGATCAACGGCGACCCGCCAGCTCCGCAGAACGGGGCCTGCCCGGGCAATGCGATCAGCCCGATCACCCATACTCACTCGTGCTGGGTCGTGATGAACAACGTGTTCGAGAACAACAACAACCCGAACACACCCAAAGCCGGCAATGCAGCTGAAGGACCGACGGGGACCGGCATGACCATCGCGGGGGGCAGCAACGACACGGTGATGAACAACACCTTCCGCAACAACGGCGCGTGGGGCATTTTGTTCATCCCGTTCCCGGACAGCTCGACACCATCGCTGAACCAGTCGTGCGCCGGCACCGGCGGGGTCGAGACGGGCGGCTTTGGCTGTGTCTACGACACGGTGGGGTCCAAGCTGGCCACGAACACCTTCGTGAACAATGGCTTCTTCGGGAACCCGTCAAACGCAGATTTCGGTCAGCTGGTCCTCAACGCCAACAAGCCGAGCAATTGTTTCGTCGGCAACAAGGCGCCCAAGGGTTCGTCGCCGGCCAACCTCGAGCAGTCCTCCCCGACATGTGGCATCAATCGATCGACCGCCAACGCGCCGACCGACCTGCTCGCCCAGGTTCTCTGCGACACGGGATTCGGGAGCTGCCCTGCGGGCACTTCCTATCCTCAGACGACCGGCGTCGAACTTCATCCGCTACCCAAGACTTTGGCCACGATGCCGAACCCCTGCTCCGGTGTCCCAGATTCGCAATGGTGCTCGGGCGGCAAGGTCGTCCGCTGAGTGGACCTCTGAGCACGGGGGTTTCGGCTCGAGTGAACCGATTCGGCGTCGTGGCGGCTCAGGCGGATGGCGAGTCGATTCCCGCCTCGACCGCCTGATCGAGCAGGTCGAGCATCCTCGCCGAGCATCCGGTCATCTCGACGGGGTCGGGAGCTGAGGCCACAAGTCGGTCGGCGAGATCGTGGAAGGACTGCGACACCGAGGACTCGCCACCGGCTACCGGTGTACCAGCATCGCCGCCCGCTGCCACTCTCGGATCGAGCGGGATCTGGGCCAGCAACTCGACGCCCATGGAGTCGGCCAGTCGCTGCCCGCCGCCCTCACCGAAGAGGGCGTATCGCTCGCCATGGTCGCAGACGAAGGCACTCATGTTCTCGATGACGCCGGAGATCCGGATCGATCCCCGCCGCGCCATGTCGCCGGCCCGAGCCGCCACATTCTGGGCGGCCAGTGCCGGGGTCGTCACCAGAAGCAGCTCGGTGCGAGGAAGCAGGCGAGCCAGGCTCATCTGGATGTCGCCAGTCCCTGGGGGGAGGTCGATCAGGAGGTAGTCGATACCCGACCAGTCAGTGTCCTCGATGAATTGTTGGACGGCTCGGCTGAGGATGAGCCCGCGCCACATGATCGCTTGGTCCTCATCGGCCAAGAACCCCATCGAGAGCACGCGCACCTCGCCGGACCCCACGGCCTTGACCTTGGGCACCATCTTCTTGTCCTTCGCCTCGACGGGACCCTCGAGATTGAGGAGTCGGGGGACGGAGAACCCCCAGATATCGGCGTCGAGGACACCGACGACGTGTCCGGACCGGGCCAGCGCCACGGCAAGGTTCGCCGTCACCGAGGACTTCCCGACGCCCCCCTTGCCCGATGCGACCCCGATGACCCGGGCGGCGCCAGGGATGGAAGTGGTCGGCGCATCGCGTTGAGCGGCCTGCCGGGCTCGGTCCATCAGAATGGCTTTGGCCTCCCGGCTCAGCTGACCCATGGAGATCTCGGCCGACTCGATGCCCTCGACGCTCAGCGCGGCCCGGGTCGCATCTTGTTCGATCTGACCTCGAAGGGGGCAGGCTGCGGTGGTGAGAGCAATCTCGATGATGGCGTGGCCGAGGTCATCGACGGTGGCGTCGGTCACCATCCCGAGCTCGACGATGTCGAGTCCGAGCTCGGGGTCAACGACGCTCGCGAGGCGCGCCATGAGACCCTCGACGAGGTCCGACCCCTTGCGTCCTGAAGGCACTCCACCACGCTACCGGGACGATGGGACCTTCGATCAGGGTCCTGGGGCATGGAGGGCCCGACTCTTCGCTACCATGGATGTCGGAGCAACTTCGTTGTGGACGTCCACGACGACCGCCTGTCAGGAGAGTGAACAGATGACCCTTGGTACCACCGTAAACATCGGAAGCAAGCCCCAGCCGGTGACCCTGTCTGATGTGGCCATCACCAAGGTGGCCGCCCTGCTCTCCGAGGAGGAGGGTGGCGAAGCCCTGGCGCTGCGGGTGGCAGTGAAGGCCGGTGGATGCTCGGGCTTCAGTTACGACATGTTCTTCGACTCCGAGATCGCCAGCGACGACATCGTCACCACCTTCGGGACCGTGCGAGTGGTGGTTGACCCTGCCAGCGCCGAGAAGCTCGTCGGCGCCTCGCTCGATTACTCCGACGGCCTCAACGGCGCCGGATTCAACATCACGAACCCCAACGCCTCCAAGACCTGCGGCTGCGGTTCCTCCTTCAGCTGATCTGGCCGTGACCTCAGCTCCCGAGGGAGCGAAGGCCGTGCTGAACGTCGATGGCGTCGAGCACGAGGTCTCGCTTGACGCCACCTTGCTCGAGGTGTTGCGGGGCGAGTTGGGCTGTACTCAGGTCAAGGACGGATGCAGTCCCCAGGGTCAGTGCGGCTGCTGCACAGTATTGGTCGACGGCGTGGCGCGCGTCTCGTGCGTGACGCCGGTTCGCCGGGTGGTCGGACGGTCCATCACGACGGCGGCCGGGATCGATCCGGTCCTCTCCGACCGAATCGTGACGGCCTTCGAGGCGACCGGGGGAAGCCAGTGCGGCTTCTGCACCCCAGGCATCGTGGCTCGGCTTGTGGGTCTGGCCCGTCGAGGGACTCCGACCGAGACACAGGTCCGCACGGCGCTCGGAGCTCATCTGTGCCGATGCACGGGCTTCCAGCCCATCGTCGAGGCAGCCCTCCTGGCACTCGATCCCATCCAGCCCCTGCCGGAGCGTCGGAATCCGGCGGCCGCCGAGGCTCGGGCCACGCTCGAGAGCGGACGGCCGCAGGTGGGGGGTGCCGACGTGGTGCTCGGTGCGTTCCGCTTCGCTGCCGACTCCGCACCCAGCGGCACCAAGGTGGCCGTGGCCCAGTCCACCGGCGGGTACAGCGTGGCGTCGACCGAGGCGGAGGCTGCAGCAGCCTCTGGCAAGGTGCAGGGTCGGAACTCGACCATCGCAGTCCGTCCGCCACTGCCGATTCCGATGGTCGAGGGGGCGGTGATCTCGCTGGCGACGTCATTCGTGGAACCGGCCTATGTCGAGCCTGACGCCAGCTGGTGCGCTGAGGGTGGAGATCCGGCATCGCCCTTCGCCAATGCTGGAGCCTTTGGGGCGAAGCGGACCTCGACGGTGTCAGCAGACGCACGGCGACTGGCCGATGAGCTGGGCGAGCCAATCCTGGCCATCTGGCCCCGCGAGGAGGTGGTGGCACGCGGCGCGAAGCGACCACCGCTGTCCCTGGCCATCCGAGCAGATGGGAGCGGCCGCCTGACGGTGGCGACCACCGAGGGATCCGAGGATCTCGCACCGCTACTCGACGCGGTGGCAGAGATCGCTCCGGGACTCGAGGCCTCGATCGTGGAGGTGCCCGGACCGAAGGTTGGTGCGACACATCGAGGAGCGGTGGTGTCTGAAGTCTTGGCCGCCTTGGCGGCTCGGGGGCTCTCCCCAGGGGACCCCGCCACGGTGGTGGCTCCGAACGGTGCCCGGGCGACAGTATCGATTGATCCGAGCAATGGAACCGTGAAGGTTGACGTCGATGCTGGCGATCCGATCTGCGCGATCACGCTGCGCAGCTATGTGATCGGGGCAGTCCATCAGGGCCTCGGCATGGTGCGCTCTGAGGGCATCGCAGTCGACGAGATGGGGGTGGTCCACGACCTCACCATCCGATCATTTGGCATTCTGACGGCCACTCAGACTCCGTCGGTCGTCGTCGAGGTCATCGACGCCTCTGGCCCAGCGGTGGCCTGCGGGGTGGCGGTCATGGCGGCGACGATGGCGGCGGCGTGGGCAACAGCCGGACATCCGCCAACATGGCCCACCGCGTGAGATCCTGTAGGCATGTCTCGACCCGTCGGTCCCTATACCCCCATCGTCCGCGCAGGTGACCTGCTGATTACCTCGGGCCAGCTCGGCCTCCAGGTCGCTCCAGATGGCTCCTCCTCGTTGGTTGACGGAGGAACGGTCGCTCAATTGGTGCAGGCCCTCGCCAATGGTGCGGCTCTGCTTGCGGGCGAGGGCGCGTCGATCGAAGACATCGTCAAGGCAACCGTGTTCCTGACCGACATGACCGAGTTCGCTGCGGTGAACGAGGCGTGGATCATGTTCTTCGGATCGCACCGTCCAGCACGGACGGCCATTGGCGTGGCGGCCCTCCCGCTGGGGGCGACCGTCGAGGTGGAGTTGCTCGCCCACCATCCTCAGTGACCACATCGGCCGACGACCTCGAGCCACATCGAGATGGGATCCTCGAGTGGTTCCTCGGCCTGGTCGACCCGGACTCTCACCCGGCTGGCCTGGTGTACGGCCTGGTGGTCCTCGGCTCGGTCCTCGCTGCGGAGAGCGTCCACTCCTCCGGGCCCTTGCGCGACATCCTGGCTGCGGTCACCGTGCTGGTCGTCTACTGGCTGGCCCACACCTATGCAGATCTGATGGGTCGTCGCTTCATGCGGATGACGCCGTTGACGTGGCAGGACGTATGGGAGGTAGCCCGTCACGAAGCGGCCATCTTGCGGGGAGCCGCCGTACCGGTCGTCGCCATGGTCGTCGCCATGGTCTTCGGACTTTCCGCGTGGCGGGTTGACGAGGTCGGGATCATCGCCGTCGTGGCGATGCTGATGCTCTTCGCCGTGGTTGGCGGGATCCGAGCCAACCTCTCGAAGCCTGCCCTGGTCCTGCAGGCCGGCCTTGCGCTGGCCTTCGGGATCTTCATCGCCTTGATCCGAGGAGTTCTGGCCTAACGAGGCCTGCTCAGCCGCCGTGGGTGTTGGTGGCGAACCGATAGCCCACCGACCGGATGGTTTCGATGAGGTGGGCATGTTCCTCGCCGAGCTTGGCGCGCAGGCGGCGGATATGGACATCGACTGTCCGGGCGCCCCCGTAGTACTCGTAGCCCCAGACCCGGCTCAGCAGCGTCTCTCGGGTGAAGACCTTGGCGGGGTGACCGGCGAGAAATCGCAGAAGCTCGTACTCCATGTAGGTGAGGTCGAGGACCCGCCCATCGATGGTCGCCTGGTAGGTCTCGAGGTTGATCTGCAGGGGCCCGGATTCGATGATCTGGCGGCCGACCCCCCGGCCGAGCCGGTCGAGCTCGAGGTTCAGCCGCGCCGTGAGCTCAGCCATCCGTATCGGACGGATCAGGAAGTCATCGAACAGGTCGTCGCGCAGACTCAGATCATCAACCCGATCGGGATCGAGGATCAGCAGCAGCGGTGAGATCGGACTCTCCCGTTTCCGTAGCGCCCGGCAGAGGGTGATGGCATCGGTGGTGTCGCCCTCGGCCACGATGATGG
>Ga0194055_10004179_pt1 | contig 10900 bp, 11 predicted proteins | sample SepL449m_MetaG_FD_155482 | JGI IMG/M metagenome (GOLD analysis project Ga0194055, IMG submission 155482) | Anoxic zone freshwater microbial communities from boreal shield lake in IISD Experimental Lakes Area, Ontario, Canada - Sep2016-L442-9m | ecosystem: Environmental > Aquatic > Freshwater >... | reverse complement strand
CTAATATTGGCTTAATTAGTTCGGGAATTTTTTCTTGAGGATACTGGTTGTCTCCGTCCGTTAGCACTAGAATATCGGCGCCCAATTCAAGCGATCTTTGTATGCCATCCCTTAAAGAGTGAGCTAAGCCTCTATTTTTTGCATGGTAAATAAATTCTGTAATTCCCAGATTCTTCGCCACTTCTACGGTTTTATCGGTAGAACCATCGTCAATAATAAGGGTGACTATACTTTCCACGCCCTTAATTTTTCTAGGAATTTTACTAATAACCAAAGGTAGGGTGGTCTCCTCGTTCAAACAGGGAATCATTATTACAAGCTTCATTAGATATATTATACCTTAAAACCTGAATTCTATCTGTAAGGCTAGCTAACTACGTATCCGGCAGTGAACAATATTAGAAACCAAGCCCAAAGAAAAGCAAATATTCCAACTATTATCCAAGCTAGAATTTTTTTATTTCTTGTGTAGCTAAAAATCATAAGCTGGATAGGGAAGGCCATTAATGCATATCTTGGGAATCCGCCAAATTGGCCACCTATTAAAGGTATGAGCAAAAATAAGGCAGAGTAGAGAGAAAAACTTCTTCGCCTCTTCCACCAATAAATAATCGAACAAATAAGGCCCACTATCATGAACCATTCAACAGTATTGATGGCCCAAATTTGGCTGAAGATGCTTTGATGAAGCCAGCCATGAACTTCTTGGGCTTTAAGAAATTCAATTGGGCTGCCAAAATTATTGTATAAATACCCCATGTAAGTAATCAGTCCAATTGAGCCAATTGCCATAGACAATATAATTTTCCATATTTTAACTTTTTGCTCTAAAAGTATGGATCCGATTAATATAACCAAAAAAGCGCCCCTTATGTGTGTTGCAGTTGCTAGAGCGACCAATAGCGAAGACTTAAGATATTTTTTATCTAGCGCAAAGTAAATTGACGACAGGGCAAGCAAAGCAAATAGACTTTCGGTATAAACAAACAAAAGATAGATTGCCGAAGGGAACAACAGAAAATATAAGACCGCTCTAATTGACTCCTGAGGAGTAATTTTTTTAAATAATTTTTTAACTATCTTAACGTAAAAATAAACCACTCCAAACAATGATGTCCAGGATATTAGAATACCACTAAAGAAATATGATCCAGTGATTTTCGTAATTATAGAGATTAATATTGGGTATAGTGGAAAAAATCCGGTCACGAAACTTTCGTTATAGCCATGCTGAGCAATAAATAGATATCTAACACCATCCCAGTTGGCAAAGCCACTGAGCTTGTTATTGGGCTCTAGCAAATATCTTGCATGGTCAGTTGAGTTAAGGATCATATATCGACAAGTAGTTAGGCATATTAGTATGCTAAATAAAATTAGCCCTATAGTCATAATAAGGGCTAGTGGAATTTCTTTTTTAGGTATAAACGATTGATGCTCGCTATATCTATTAAATTTAATATTTTTTACGATTTTAAACATTCTAAAAAGTATTGTGGCGGAGAGAGAGGGATTCGAACCCTCGCGGGAACTTTCGCCCCCCTAACGATTTAGCAAACCGTCCCCTTCAGCCACTTGGGTATCTCTCCGCGGTCTATTGGCGGAAGGGGTGGGATTCGAACCCACGGTACCGTTTCCGGTACTCCTGTTTTCAAGACAGGTGCACTCGACCGCTATGCGACCCTTCCAATACAGATTGATTATATCAAGAAATTTAAATTTTTCATCTATAAAATTATAAAATAGGGGTTGTTGTAATTATTGTGTTGTAAATCTAAGCCTGGCTTCTTGCAAGAAGAATGCAATGTGACTATACTGATAGTTAATACAAAAAATAGTATAGCCGAAAAAAGATTAATCAATGGAGGGTAACAATATGGCGCGAAATAAACGCGACGATGACCTTTTGATGGAAGAGGACGAGCTAACTGCAGCATTTTTAGGCGACGATGATTCATCGGCAGAAACTCAACCTAGTGGGGCACCAGAAGCTATCAATGAAGAATGGGACGAAGAAGACGCATTACCAGGACAACTGGCAGTAGACGTCTATGAGACCCGTGAAAAATTAGTCGTAAAGGCAAGAACTGCTGGCGTAAACAAGAGCGATCTTGATGTCAGTATTTCAGATAATACTCTAAGTATTAGAGGAACTCTTTCTGCTGGTAACGAGGATGATGTTGAAAACTACTTCGTCCAAGAATGTTACTGGGGTGAATTCTCAAGAAGCCTAGCGCTTCCTGTTCCCGTAAAAGAGGATGATATCCAGGCACAGCTTAAGGACGGAGTCCTTACAATTAGCTTTGATAAAATTAAACAAGATACTGTTAAGAAGATTCAGATCTTATAAAAAAACTATCTATTAAAAAAGAGCTCATTTACATGAGCTCTTTTAAATTTGAATAATTTATCTATTGACCAACTTGAGTTGCTGTTGCTTTGGTAAGCACAAACTGTACTATGATCTGAGCGATAGCTACGATAACAATACCGACTATTGCGAATAAAATTGCGTTCTTAGCTCCAGTTACGCCGCCAGATTCACCGCCAGACACGATATACCTGAATCCTGCAATAATAATCATAATAACGGCCACTATGCCCACTACCCATGAGAATACATTTAGAATGTTCTTAATAAGAACGCTTAAGCTATCCGCTGCTTTAGTGCCGGAACAATCAGTATTACTGCCTCCAATTTGAGCTGAAGTACCAGCACAACCCTTGGTCTGAAATTGGGTTTGAACGTTATACGCGTCAGCAGCGTAGGTTGTAGCTACTCCAAAACCAATAGGCATTAGTAGGGTAATTGCTGCCGATAAAGCAAATACATTCTTTTTTAATTTTTTAAACATTTCTATTACCTTTCGATTAATTAAAATTTCTTCCTAGCATTATATAACAATAAAAAATTTATTTAAACAATAGCTTTTAACTAGTTGCATTTTTTAATACATATTGGACAATTATCTGTGAAGTAGCTACAATCACCAGGCCAATAATTGCGTATAAGATTCCATTTTTTGCGCTATTAAATGAATTCGAGTCTCCTCCGGAAGCAATCATCCTAATTCCGCTTATAATTAGCACAAATACTGCAGCAATTCCCACAATATAGGAAAGTATGTTTAGAACGTTAGTTATTATCTTATTTATACTGCTTGATCCATTTGAGTCTGACGAACATGCATTTCCTCCAAGTCCCACACCGTTACATACCGAATTCTTTGAGCCCGAAAACGCTGAGTTATCAGCTGAAGCAGGTGTAGTAGCAGCTAAAACAGAAGGATTAGCTTCGCCAAGACTCACGCTATAAGCGAACACAGAGGAACCAAAAAGGCTCCCAACAATTAACGCCATAGCAAGAGTACTCGCAAATATTTGTTTTATCTTTATCTTTTTATTCATATTATCCCTTCATTAAACATTTTTTAGAGCAAACACCACTATAGACTGGGAAAGAGCAAACACCACTATTCCAATGGCGGCATATATTATGGCATTCCTAGCTGAAGTCAGTGTTTGTGGATCGCCTCCAGACAAAACTAACCTTAGACCAGCTATGATTATAACAATCACAGATATAGCTCCGACTGCGTAGGATAGTATGCTGAGTACCGATTTGAATATTCCATAGGCTGGATTTGAAGACGAGGCATTGGCGTCCTTACATACGCTTGGCTTACTGCCAGCCTGATAAGTTGCACTATTGCAAGTATCTTTTAGGCCGCTATAGGTTGCTGCGAAAGCATTATGAGAAAAGCTTATTATTGTGATTAGTAGCAGTAGTGATGTGAGTATTTTTTTCATATCTATAGGTTATTTAAAAAGAAGGTTACGATTGCTTCGGCACTAACTGCGATAATTAAACCAACTACAGCGTATATTATAGTTTCTCTGGCCTTCTTGGCAGATTCAGGGTTGCCTCCTGATGTAATTAATTGAAGGGCAGCTATAACAATAAAAAGTACTGCGACGACACCTATAATGCCAAAAGCAATTTGAAGGAGATTAGAGATAGTCCCGTTTGTAACTGCACTTCCGGGCAGTCCAGTATCGCTACAGGTTCCACTGCACTGATTTCCAGGAATATTAACCCTGCTACTATTAGCTGCAAATTGCCTGAGCAAACTAATCATAGCTGCCCCACTAAGAATGCAATCATTCCGGCGGCGCTGATGGAAATAGCAACTCCCACAAGGGCGTTTATGATAGTTGTCCTAGCCCTAGCAACCTTATCTGGCTGCCCCTGACTGCTTAGAAGCTGAACACCTCCATAAATAACAATAATAATTGCTATGAATGCCACCAGCTGAAGAAGCATGTCTATTACCGCAAGTAAAATTAGCCATATATCAGTAAGCTTATGTATTACTGGGACGCATGAATTATTTGCATCAAGAGCTCCACCTAGGTATTGATACCAATGGGGCAGAGTTAGAAACGCTCCTCCACTGAAAGAGCAGTCTGATGCAAAAATGTTAAATATGTGAGCTATCATCCGTTAAAGAACCCTCCAGGAATCAAGAAATTCATTATAGAATAAGCAAAAACAAAAACTACTAGAGCTATTACGTTTGAGACCAATCTTCCCTTAGCTTTTTGCGTAGATTCTGGATTATCTCTGGATGTGGTGTATTGGATACCTGCGAGAATGGTCGAGAAGACAACCACAACTCCTACTCCCGCTGATAAGAATCTTATTGCAGCAAATAACATATCTAGTATAGGATTTCCTTTGCCTGTACACCCTAGGTCTATGGAAGTCTCAACCGCATTCGAGCCTTCACCGCATTTATATTGTGTAGGCCCAGGCGTTGAAGCTGAAGGGGTAGATGATGTATTCTGTGGTCTCGGTATCCCTCTGGCGAAGGCCCGATTCGTGCTTGTGGCTGATATGGTCACAATACTAGCAATCACCAAGACGACAATGAATAAGGGCTTAGTTTTTAATTTTTTATATTTATTTAATGAGTTCATTTATTGATACTATATATATAAGAAAGAGTTAAATCAACAAGTCACATTTTTATGAATAAATTTTTATCTCTTAAAAAAACAATGGTTATGGTATAGAATTTAAGCAATGGTATTGAGTAAAGTAAAATCATTTTGGGTTGTGGGATCTTTATCCTTATTTGTATTTTTAGCTTTAAATATAGTTGCGCCCCCTAAAGCTAACGCTATTAGCCCAACTATGGCAATTGATGCAACCTCGAATGGATGTGATGCTAGCATTACCTCGCCCCTTACTTGGATAATTTGTCCAGTTATTGATGGTTTAACTGCCGGCGAAGGAGCAATAGAGCAGTATGTTTTTTCATTGCTAAAAACTCCTGTGGTTTCATTTGGTGGTAAATGCGGCTCGACCGATAGCGCTGGGAGTACGGTTACAAAAGGATGTACTTTTAAGGTTTGGTCAAACTTTAGGATTTATGGAAATGTTCTTCTTATAATTGCCCTTCTGATTGCAGTAATAGTAGAGATAGTCGGTGGTGGAGCAATAGCAAACTATACGATAAAAAAGATGCTCCCAAGAATCGTAGTTGCCGTTATATTGATTAACCTTTCGATCTATATAGTCGCAGTGCTTGAAGACGTAGTAAATATTATAGGTGCTGGTTTATTTGATTTAATAAAGGCGCCCTTTGGAAATGCGTGGAAGCTAGATCTAGGGGGCATATCTTCTGGACTGTTTAGCATTCTTGCTGGCGTAGGTGTTGTTGGTGGTGGACTTGCTGTTGTAGCGCTATGGGGGGGAATTGGTGCAACTATTCCGCTGATAGTACTGACCATAATTGTGCCGGTTGTATTAGCAGTTCTTAGCACATTAATAACTCTAATGGTGAGGCAGGGTCTTCTAGTGCTTCTAATCATGACTTCTCCTGTAGCATTCGCGCTTTATTGCTTACCAAACACTGAAGCATATTTCAAAAAATGGTGGGGACTATTGCTGAAAACACTTATGGTATATCCAATAATCGTAGGTCTAATAGCAATGTCTCAAGTGATGGGAATAATATTTACATCCCTGGGATCCACTAGCACTCTTGGTTTGCCTAAAATCATGGGATTATTAGCAGTTGCTGCACCATTATTCCTTATACCTTTTGGATTTAGAATTTCAGGAGGCATGATTGGTGCTGTATATAGCAGGTCTCGTGAGATGGGTCAGGCCTTAAATACTCGAATAAGAGGAAGAGCGGAAGATCCTAATAGTGCTATTAGCAGGGCTAGGGACAGGGCTGGCATGGCAACAACCGAAGCTGGAATTAGCCGTAGAGTTATGGGTGCAAGGATAAGAGGTAGAAGAGAGGGTGGAATAAGACAGCTTATTCCAGGACAGGCAGGTGCAGGGGCTAGAGCAACGGCAAGCCAGGCTGCTGCTGACTATAGGGCTGATGAAGCAGCAATAAGTAGCACCGAAATAGCTGCTCGACAACTTGCTAACGATAGATTCTTTCAGCAAAACAAAAATAATGATGAGTTCATTGAAGCAGGTACAGACGGTCCTGACTCAGATGTTTTTAGACAAAAAGTTGAATCTCAGGAGCAATTTGCAAGAGATGCAAGAGTTGAAGCAAATCAAGCGGCAGCTAGAGGAGATGTCGCAGAAAGCGATAGATTGAACGCACAAGCAGATGGATACGAGGCCAGAGCCTTAGCATTAAGGAATGGTCAAAGACTTGCTAGAAGAATTAGATCAACTCCAGGGTCAAGAATGGCATTTGCAGAACAGAAAGCTGCTAATGGTCGAACTTATGGCAGCAGAGATGACTGGCAAAATGCACATGATGAACTTATGAGAGATGCAATGGCGGGAATAAATGATGTAAGATTAGTCCCTCATCCTGATCAAGCTAATCACCCGGGTCAATTGATCTACGAAGGGTCTGGTGCAGCAGCTGCAAATAGAAGTCTAGCGGGCAAAAAAGCAGCTCTTAGAGCTGCAGGATTTAGTCATCTGGGTAATGCAGGGTCTACTGATGCAAACGCATTCAATGGAACTGATATGATGACCGGTGAGGAATTGAGTCACCAAAAGCCATCAGTATATACTGCTCTCGGATCCGAAATACAAAGACTCATTGGGGAAGGAAGATTACAAGAGGCTGCTATTAGAAGACAAGAGCTCATAAATGTTGCCGATGGTAATGGGCCTGCGGATAACAAGAGAATGGCTAGAGCAGCTGTCGATGCTCTTGTTATTCCTGTGGCTCCTGGTTCATTTGGCCCTCCAGCACCATTCGGATTATTTATTGAGTCACCTGCAAATCAGGCCATACAAGATACCGCCCTGCAACAAGCTAGAAGAGCTGACGATCAAAGAAGAATATTTGACTTTCCGACTCCACCACCAGCTCCTCCTACACCACCGACTCCACCACCAGCTCCTCCTACACCACCGACATATCCTAGATGGTCTGATGACATTATAGATATAGACTCGAGCGGTAGACCCAGGACTCCATCGGGTGAATTCATGAGTTACGAAAATGCTGACGTGGCCGAAGCAAACGCTGACTTTATTAGAGATAATCTCCCACCAACAAACAATGGTGGAAATGGTCAGAATAATCCCTAAATAATCTAAGGACAATGATTAATGGCAACATATAAAGTAATTCAGGACATAGAGGCTGAGGACAAATTAATTGGTCCTCTTTCTGCAGTTCAGTTTATTTTCGCCTGTGTGACAGCAGGCTTTCTTTACCTAAGCTACATCGTATATATCAAACATGCAAGCTTTCTGCTTTTTGTCTTTCTTCCCATATCCCTCTTTACAGGATTCTTCGCGTTTCCATGGGGCAGAGAACAGCCAACTGAAGTTTGGGCCTTAGCTAAATTGAAATTTCTTGTGTATCCCCACAGTAGAGTCTGGAATCAGAGCGGGAATATTAATCTAGTTAGAGTTACCGCTCCCAAAAAAGTTGCCATTAACTATACTAATGGTCTAACACAGGAAGAGGTCCAGGGCAGATTGAAGGCGCTTGCTGAAACAATTGACACTAGGGGCTGGGCTACCAAAAACGTCAACGTAAACATGTTCGATCCATCAAGTAGTGCTATGCCGGTCGTTCAAAACAATGACAGATTATCCTCTGGAAGCATGGTCGCAGAACAGGCAACTGAAGTTAAGGCCAATGATGACGTTCTGGATGAAAAGAATAATCCGACTGCATTTAAATTAACTGAAAAAATTCAAGAATCCGCCAGAAAACACAAAGAGGAATTATTAGAATCGCTCGCTAGAAAAGAAAAGCATGAAAAGGAAGAAGAGCCAAAATGGTTTGCCCAAAATAACCAGCAGCCGAAGCCATTAGTACCGAAGATCGAGAGGAGTTATTATACTCCCGAACAAGAAAAAGCTATTAGCGAAGATCTACATAAAAAACATGATAGGTTGGAGTCAGAATATAAAAGCAACCTGAAGATTATTAAGCCATTATCGGAGCAGAAAAGGGAACAGGAAGAAGCTCAAAAAGCTTTAGCTAATAAGATGACACGACCAATTGACCCTGCTATAATTAGTATGGCAAATAGTAACGATTTAAGCGTAGCCACAATTCAACATGAAGCTAATAAGCAAGGTAGGTTGGATTCGGGCGATGAAGTCATTATTAATCTGCACTAGTCTTAATTAGGCTAAGATAAAAGTATTTAAAGTGGTGGCGAAAGTGAAAAATGAATCCTAATAATCAAAATTCAGCCGTAAATCCTGGAATAGCTCCCGCTGTCACTCAACAAGCCGCCAAAGGAAAAAAATCATCTAACAATAGCACTCAAAATCTATTAAAGATTGCCGAAATTAGAGACGGTATAGCTATCATGAATGATGCCTCGTATAGAGCGGTCATTATGTGTAAGGCTATTAACTTTGATCTTATGAGCCAGCGGGAACAAGAGGCCGTAGAATTTAGCTATCAGGGCTTTCTTAACTCCCTATATTTTCCAGTCCAAATATACATTCACTCGGAACAAGTTAACTTGTCCAGCTATATTGAAAAACTTGAAACCCTAAAGGCTCAACACGATAACATGCTTCTATCTATGCTAATGGATGATTATCTAGATTTTATTGAGCAAATAAGTAGCCAAACAAACATCATGGATAAAGACTTCTATGTTGTTGTTCCTTTCTTCCCAGGCCCTGAGGTTAAAAAGAATATAACAACTGGAAGTAGAAATTTTATAACTGGTTTTTCAGATCTATTTGGAAATAAAGAAAAGCATGTCGTAGTGAGTGAAGCCGATCTAGAAGCTGCTAAAAACGAACTTAGAAACCGGGTTCAGGCAGTCATACAAGGCCTGCAGCAATGTGGTGTTAAGGGTCTTCCACTAGATACTCAAGAGCTAATTGAGCTTTACTATAACGTATATAACCCAGATACAGCCGCAGCTCAGCCACTTGCTCCAATCGATAGCCTGACAGTAGATGTAGTCGAAAAAGGTGAAGGGCACGCGCCTAAACCAAACGTATCGGGGATGGCATAATGGCATTTGGAGCTAAAAAAGTAGACCCTTTAATGGTTGCAGAAAGCCAAAAAAGGCAGGAGCAACAAGAAGTGATGAATGCTTTTCAAAAAGGCATAACCGCGCTTAGAGACTTCATTGCACCAAGCTCAATTGAACTTAGTAGCAATTACTTCAGAATCGGAACAAGGCTTGCTAGAAGCTATTACGTTTATGGGTATCCAAGGCAAATTTATACTGGTTGGCTCAGCAGCTTGGTCAATATAGATGAAGTCATTGATATTAGTATTTACATTTATCCTGTTGCAAGTCAGGTTGTTATGCAAAATCTTCGTAAAAAAGTTACTCAACTTGAAGCAGGAATACAGATTGATTCAGAAAAGGGAAGAGTAAGAGATCCAGCAAAACAAGCAGCAATCCAAGATGCAGAAGAGATGCGAGATAAGCTTCAGGTTGGCGAAGAAAGATTCTTTAGATTTGGACTCTACTTCAATATTTATGCTAGTTCAATGGATGAGCTTGAGTTTATATCTCACAAAGTTGAGTCTATGCTTGGGCAACAGCTTATTTATTCTAAGCCTGGTTCTTCTCAACAAGAGCAGGGTTTGAATACTGTGGTTCCTCAATTCGTTGATGAGATGCAGATTCGAAGAAATATGAATACCGGTGCTATCTCGACAAGCTTCCCGTTCACAAGTGCAAACCTGAGTCAGGACAATGGAATTCTTTACGGAATTAATATGCATAACTCAGGTCTTGTTATATTCGATAGGTTCAGCCTAGAAAACAGTAACTCGGTAGTATTCGCAAAATCTGGTGCCGGTAAATCTTTTGCCGTCAAACTCGAAGCGCTCAGAAGCATGATGTTTGGTACTGAGGTTATTATTATTGATCCAGAAAATGAATATCAGAAACTGGCTGACTCAGTGGCCGGAGCCTATGTCAGACTAAGCCTTAGTTCGAGTACTCGTATAAACCCATTCGATTTGCCTCAGGTTATTGACCCAGAGGAGGCAGACAACGCTCTTAGGAGCAACTTAATTATGCTTCATGGATTGCTTAGGCTTATGATGGGTGGAGCTCAAGCGCAACTAGTTGGCGGAAACAATACCGTTACTCCAGCCCTAAACCCTGTTGAAGAGTCAGATTTAGATAGCGCACTAATTGAAACTTACGCTAAAGCTGGAATAACTAACGATCCGTTAACTCATACAACTCTTCCTCCAACAATTGCAGATCTCTATGAAACGCTTTTACATATGGGTGGAACTGGTCCACAGCTGGCTCAGAGACTTAGAAAATATACTTCTGGAACATTTGCCGGAATATTTTCTCAGCAAAGTAATATAAACATTAATAACCCGTTTGTTGTTTTCAATGTTAGAGACCTTGAAGATGAACTGCGACCAGTTGCTATGTATATTGT
>Ga0194055_10004176_pt1 | contig 10909 bp, 6 predicted proteins | sample SepL449m_MetaG_FD_155482 | JGI IMG/M metagenome (GOLD analysis project Ga0194055, IMG submission 155482) | Anoxic zone freshwater microbial communities from boreal shield lake in IISD Experimental Lakes Area, Ontario, Canada - Sep2016-L442-9m | ecosystem: Environmental > Aquatic > Freshwater >... | reverse complement strand
CCATCATCCAGTGAGAGCGCCGTTTTTTAATCAGCCCAGCGTGGCGAGCGGGAAATACGTCACACCGCAGTGACCTTCCCTCTTTGGTTGCGGCCGATAGGCCGCGTTAAGGTTTAGGATTCAGACTGGTGAACTCGCTTAGGCCAGCGGGTTCTGATCTTGGCACAGCGTTCCCGTCGCCCCGTGAAAATAGCGGTTGCAAGGTCTCGCGGATGCTGCAGTGCGACGGCGTGGGCTTGAGCGGCCTGCCAGTAGCGTCGTGGCGGGGCATGCCGTCAGCTATGCGGTCCCAGACGTTTGAGTATGCGGCAGTCGGCTGACTACGAAGGCGGTATTCCGTAAAATAGGGACTAAGATTTTTTTATCCAAAAATGATTTTGCTTATTGTCCTTGGCCGGGCATTTTACGAAAGCAGGAGGACTGTTTCCCTGATACTGCTGATGACACCAGTTGCATTCGTACAAGCTTGTGGGAGCCAGCGATGTGCCGGCAAGAGCCAATGCCCCGACGGCCACGTAGGCGATGAGCGACAAAACTAAAACAGTCAAAACCGTACGGCGGTTGGTTTTCATTTTTGAATTTCCTAGAAAAGTGAAAGACTCCCTAATAAGAACTACAAAATCTACTTGTGGGGTGGCTTGGTTTGCAACAAGAATCCCGCTCCTATTGGATTTGGGGCCGCAAAATGCAGCTTTAGAGCTTTGCGGACGCCGAATCGCGGCGCCGCGTGCTGGAGTGTCCAGCAATTGGCGTAGTGGCTGGGCATAGGGTCGCCTACGCGGTCCAGACGTTCAATCTGGATTTTGCAGCGGTTGGCTGATCCTCCGGCCGGCCACGCTCTGCGCACTACCCTCCCCCTAGATCCACTGGGTAGTCTAATGGTTCTCCGGGATGAAACCATTTTCGAGCAAGAGAGAAGCTATGGGCCGTTTATTTGCGATGGTTGGCGTGGTGTTGAGGGCGTGGTTGGACGCTCAAACTGGGAGGGCGGCAGCATGAGCGAGGAAAAGAAAACCAGTAAGGCTGGCGATTTCATACCACCCGCTCAGTATGGCGTAACGCTGAGGGAGCGCTGGAGCAAGCTAAGTCGGCTATTTCGTTAAAACACTTATTGAAAGAACATGGGCGTTACAGCCGGTACACAAGCTTCTTGTTCACGAGCCACCCTTCCCGACGCAGGAGCACCCAGAGTCGTGGATATCCAAATTGCACACGACTGGCTGCCAGGTCTCGGAGTCGTACTCGAAGCTCGGCCCGCGGGTCACGTCTGCTCCGGTAACGGTAGGTCGTTCGGGAAAACCCGAGCACCCGACAGGCTCGACGTCTGGCTCTCCCGGTACGCCACCTGCACCTCCCGCACCAGAACACGCTGCACCGCGGGCCTCAAAGTTTTTTTGAGAGCACGTCCTGCAGCATCTTCTTGTCGAGGCTCAGGTCGGCCACCAACTGCTTGAGCTTCGTGTTCTCCTCCTCGAGGATTCGAAGCCGTCGCAACTCGGCGATGCCGAGCCCAGCGAACCGCTTCTTCCATCTGTAAAAAGTCTGTTCGCTGATTCCAAGCTTGCGAATGATCTCGGCCACCGAAGTGCCCGACTCCGCCTGCCGAGAGCACAAACGCAATCTGCTCTTCACTGAAATGCTTCTTTTCCATCCAAAAAACCCACCCTTTCTGGTGATGTCAAAAGTAAAAACCCTAACATCCCGGCTGGATCAATAAATGGGGAGAACGTCACCTCCAACAGACAAGCCCTGTGCGGTTGCGGAGGCGTAGCCTTAGCAACCGCACAGGGCTGCCACGCCTGGAGGGGCCGGGGCCGGTACCCCAAGGCACTGTGCGGTCGGATCGTGTTGGTGTGCTGCCGCCACCTTTCGAAGAGCACCTTTGGCCTCGAGCAGCGTGTCAAACGCTTCCCGTTCCAGCAGTTCGTCTCGCAGATTCCCGTTGAAACTCTCGATGGTGCCATTCTCCCTATGGTGAGCAATGGCTCGATATACAAAGTCTTCACGCCAACACGCCCCAGCCATTCACGGACGCTCTTGGCCGTGAACTCTCGCGAGAGTCACTGCGGATATGATCCGGCACACCCTTGTAGACGAACAGGTCGCTAGAGCCGCTCGAGCACATCTTCGCTCGTGAGCTTCTTGGCAACGAGAATCGCGAGGCACTCACGAGTGAACTCATCCACAAAGAGTCAGCATCCGAATAGGCCGGCCATCGGAGGTACGATCGGCCACAAAGTCGTAGCTCCATACGTGGTTACGACGGTTCGAACGTAGCCGAACGCACGAGCTCGCTGGAACCAAAGCTGCTTTCGTTTCGGCTGCTTTTTAGGCACTTTTAATCCCTCCTCACGCCAGATCCTCTCCATCCGCTTATGGTTCACTCGCCATCCCTCGATAGGGTAAAAGTGCCGTAATTCTGCGATATCCGTAGCGGCCATACTCACAGGCCAGCCATACGATCTGTTTCACTTATGCGCGGGCTCATCATTCCGAATATGCCGCGAGAGTCGCTGCGTGTTTCGATGCTGACCCAACACCTTGCATGCCCGACGTTCACGCCAGTGGTCATGCGATCACGGCCAAGAGCAGCTCTTGTCTGCTCAACTGCGCGTTGCCGCAATGAACAGGCTCGAGAAGTTGGCTACGCTTCCCTTCGGTCAAACCCGATGCGGCCTCCCGAAACGCCAGAGTCGAGTTCGGCATCGGCCAACAGCCGCTAGAGTCGGCTATTCTCCTTCTCGCGATCCTTCAGCCGCTTGGCCAAAGTCTTTTTCGGAGGCCACCGTACTGCTTCTTCTTTTCACGAGTACGTCTGCTCCGTCACACCGATCTTCTTGACCGACTCAGCAACCGTCTTACCTCTCCCCACCTCGACTTCGACACTCGCAGCATAGGGGATGATCTGCTCGGCCAGTTCTTTCTTTCCGCGTGGCATGGAATGCCCTCCTTTGGTTTTGACACTGACAGAATCTCGCTCTGGAAGTGGTGCCGTTTAAGGGGGGCAGGTCGTTTTCGCGAGTCACCACGAACTCTTGCAACTCCGTGCTCACAATTTTAAAGTAGGAATTCGTTAGGGCGCTTATCATTTGTACGGAGAGTTAATCTCGTGCTTACATACGATTTCGAAAACAGCGTCGGATTCTGGGTGATGACCACTGCACACGAATATCAGCGCGCGGTGAATGAAGAACTTGCGCCGACCGGTATCACCTATCGGCAATGCCAAGTGCTCGGGTTTCTGGCGCTCGAAGGACCGCTTCCGCAGGCCGAACTCGCCGAACGGATGCAAGTGGAGCCGGCGACCCTCGTCGGCATTCTTGATCGCATGGAACGGGACGGGTGGATCAAGCGGCTGCAATGTAAAATTGATCGCCGGCGAAAGTTGATCCATCCGCAACGTTCAGCCAAACCGGTGTGGACGAAGATCGTGGCATGCGTCAAACGCGTTCGCGCACGGGCCACGCAAGAGATGAAGGTCAGCGAACTCGCCACCCTGAAACGATCGTTAGGACGCGTCCGTAAGAACCTCCAACACAAAACACTCTCTGCGTCACGGGCAGGCTCAGTGGCTCAGATCCTCGCCTTCACGTCCACGCTGCTCTTCACGATCTCAGCACCACTCTTTGCGCAATCGCCAAAAGCGCCCACGCCACCGGCGTCACGGGTTTTTGTTGCCACGACGCGAATCGAAACGCTCGATGAACCAAAAAGTTTTGTCGGCACGGTCATGCCGCTGCGAAAGAGCACAGTCGGCAGCGCCGCACCAGGTCGTGTGGAGGAGTATCTCGTCAACGAAGGAGACTTCATCAAGAAGGGAGCGCCGATCGCCCATCTGCGCCGCGGCATCATCGGCGCTGAGAAGCGGGCGGCAGAGGCGGAACTCGAGGTTCGTAAAGCCGCTCTGGCCGAAATGGAAAACTCGCATCAAGACGAGATCGATCAGGCCAAAGCCCAGCTCGCCGTCGCCGAAGCGCACTGGCACTTTCAACAGTCCAAGGCCGAACGGGCCAAGCAGTTGCTCAACACCATCACGAAAGAAGCCCTCGAAGAAGCCTTGAGCCTCGAACAGCAAGCAGCAGCCACAAGGAACAATGCGACATCGGTCGTGCGGCTGATTTCGGGAAACGCCTGGGAACAAAGGCGAGAACAGGCACGGGCTAAAGTCGCCGTCCAGCAAGCCGAAGTCGAACGATTCAGCGAGCAATTCGATCGGCATACGATGTTTGCTCCATTCGACGGCTGGGTGACCGCCGAGTTCACCGAAGTGGGACAATGGCTGATGCAAGGGGATAAAGCAGCTGAGATTGTGGAGCTCGGCAGTGTCGACATCGAAATTGCCGTGCTGGAGGATTACATTTCTAAGCTGACTCCCGGCGTGATCGGTGATGTCGAAGTCAACGCGCTCAAGGGCCAGCGATTTGTTGGCACGGTGGCTATTATGAATCCGCAAGCCGACGCACGGGCGCGGACTTTTCCTGTGAAGGTCCGCGTCAACAATGTGGTCGATGATCGTGGTCCGCTGCTCAAGGCCGGCATGTTCGCCCGCGTCACACTTCCAGTCGGCGAACCCAAGCCGCTCCCACTAATTCCCAAAGATGCCATCTCGATCGGCGGCCTCACTCCAGTTGTTTTTGTCATCGATAGCACCCATGGCAAGAGCACGGTGCGGCCTGTGCCGGTGACGCTGGGTGTCGCCCATGGACAGTGGGTGAGTGTCGGTGCGAATGAACTGAAAGCCGGCGATGTGGTCGTGGTCGAAGGTAACGAACGCCTACGGCCAGGTCAGGAAGTTCGTGCCGAACCGATTCAAATCAGTTTTCCGTAGTTCTGTTGTTGCTTACTCTATCAACCTGCTTGTCATGGTTCATCGTTTTTACACCCTGCTGCTACCGTCGCCTGACCGTGACGAGCCCCGATCATGAATGTGATTTCGACATTTGTGCACAATCCGGTGAAAGTCACCGTGGGCGTTATCCTGCTTTTGATGTTCGGCATTTTGTCGCTCTTCACGATGCCGATGCAGTTGACGCCGGAAGTGGAGGTTCCGACCCTGACGATCGAAACTGCATGGCCTGGTGCCAGCCCCGAAGAAGTGGAAAAGCAGATTGTCCACGAGCAGGAAGAGCAGCTGAAAAGCGTCGAAGGCGTGCGGAAAATGACTTCCGAAAGCATGGACTCGATGGGGCGAATCACTCTGGAGTTTCCCGTTGGTATCGATGTCAGCGAGGCTCTGCTCAAAGTCAACACGAAGCTTGCGCAGGTCGCCAGCTATCCCGAAGATGTTGACGAGCCTGTGATCAATACCTCGAACGCAGCGAATCGGCCCATTGCCTGGTTGATCCTCAGCGAACGCGTGCCAACGCGGGCTGAAAAGGATGAGTTTGTTGCCCAGAATCCCTCACTGAAAGTGATTCTCGATAAAGCCTACGATACGAAGAACGAAGGGCTGACGATGCATCGGCTGAAAGAGTTGGCCGGCACAGAGCCGCGAATAAAGGCCTGGATGCCGCAAGAACGTGATGTCACAACGCTCCGAAAGTTTGCGGAGGATTTCATCGAGTCGACGCTTGAGCGCGTCGAAGGCATCTCGAATGCGAACGTGCTCGGCGGTCGCGAAGAAGAGCTGCAAGTGGTCGTCAATCCCGAGCATCTGGCGGCCCGTGGTCTCACCATCAACGATATTCGTATCGCGTTACGAAGTCAGAATCAAGACACGTCCGGCGGCGATTATTGGGAAGGGAAGCGGCGCTATGTGGTGCGGACGCTGGGGCAATTTCGCTCGCTGGAGCAAGTTGAAAATGCGATTGTCGCCCGCCGCGACGGAGTGCCCGTTTATGTCCGCAACATTGCTGAAGTGGTTGAAGGGTACAAAAAACCTGACGGTATTGTGAAACGCTTCGGCACCACCAGCATTGCCATCAACGTACAGCGTGGCCTTGGCGAAAACGTGCTTGATGTGATGAAGGGAGTTCGCACGGCCACCAAAGAATTGAATGAGGATGTCCTGCGCAACAACGAATTGCAATTGATTCAAGTCTACGATGAGACTGATTACATCTACTCGGCTATGAGCCTCGTTACCGACAACTTGTTCTGGGGAAGTATTTTCACGTTCGTCACGCTGCTGGTCTTTCTCCGTAGCGGTTGGTCGACGGTCATCATTTTCGCCCACATTATCATCAGCACCGTCGGTGCCTTTCTCGTGATGGCCGCGCTGGGCCGGTCATTAAATGTTCCTGCGCTCGGCGGCTTGGCTTTTGCAGTCGGCATGTTGGTCGACAATGCGATCGTGATGCTCGAAAATATTTTCCGCCGGCATCAAAGGGGCGAAGATCCCGAAACGGCCGCGGTGATCGGTGCCGGTGAGGTGTGGGGCGCACTGCTGAACGCCACGCTGGCGAACCTGGCGGTGTTTATTCCGGTGCTTTTCATTCGAGAAGAAGCAGGGCAACTATTCCGCGATATTGCCATCGCCATCTCAGCCGCCGTGGCCCTCTCGATGCTTGTCGCCATAGCAGTCGTTCCGACGGCAGCCATGCGGATTTTGAAGAAACACAAGCGGGATCACGATGGCAATGTCATTACCATCGAAGCCAACCCCAACCCCCAGCGGCGTTTTGGACTGTTGGGCATCCTCGATCTGCTGACGCTGCCAATTCGTTTGATCTTGAAGGTAGCAGACCGCGTCGCGGAATGGATGGTTGCACTTTTGATCGGCGTGAATCGCACGCTGCAAATCGGCCTGCTGCCGCGGATTATTGTCGTGTGTGGGGTGGTCGTAGTCTCTTGTGTGTTTACATGGATGCTGTTGCCTAAGGTTGAGTACTTGCCAAGTGGTGATCGTAACCTGGTCTTCGGCATCATCATTCCACCGCCGGGTTATAACCTCGATCATTTGCTGAAAATGGGAGACCTTGTTGAGGAGGAACTGCGTCCTTATTGGGATGTGGAATCGACAGACCCTGATGTCATCAGCGGTAAAAAGCTTGTCATTGACGACTTTTTTTTCGTTGCCCGTAATCGCCAAGTCTTTGTCGGTGCGCGGGCCCTCGACCCAACACGCGCAAAAGATCTGGTCGGTGTAATTCAAAAAGTTGGCGATAAACTTCCCGGCACTTTTTTGATTGCCAAGCAAGCGAGCCTGTTTGAACAGGGTCTCACCGGCGGCCGCACGGTGGATATCGAAATCACGGGCCCCGATATCAATCAGCTCGTTGCCTTAGGAGTTCAGATTTTTGGACAATTAAAAGGCTCCCCCGATGTGTCCGGCCTGATGCCATCTGCACAAATTCGGCCGACGCCCAGCTTAGATATGGCGAATCCGGAAATGAGAATCTATCCAAAGTTTGAGCAGGCGGCCGACCTGCGTATGACGGCACAGGAACTGGGTTACGCGATCGATGCGCTCGTCGATGGTGCGTATGCCACCGACTATTACAAAGGAGGGGATAAGATCGATCTTCGGATCATCGGTGAAGATAAATACGCCAACAGTGAGCAGAGTCTACAAACCGTGCCGATCTCGACGCCCAGTGGCCAACTGGTGCCGCTGGAGGCCCTTGCCGATATCCGCTTACAGCCTGGCCCTGAGCAAGTGAATCACCGCACGCGGCAACGGGCGATTACCCTAGAAGTCAGTCCGCCGCCAGAAATGCCTCTCGAACTTGCGATGGATATGATCACCAAAGAAGTGATTCAGCCGTTGCAAGCCAGTGGCCGGCTGAAGGGTGGCTATCGCATCAGCTTGGAGGGAACGGCAGACAAACTTCGCAGTACGTGGCAGTCGCTGCGATGGAACCTTGTGCTCGCCGTTGTCATTACCTACTTGCTGATGGCGGCGACGTTTGAGTCGTGGGTTTATCCGTTTGTCGTCATCATGACCGTGCCGCTGGGTGCGGTCGGCGGTTTCGCTGGTTTGTGGCTACTCAATATGTGGGTCCTACAGCCGCTTGATGTCCTGACGATGCTCGGCTTTATCATGCTGGTCGGAACGGTCGTGAATAATCCAATTCTCATCGTTGAGCAATCGCTCATTCACTTTCACGACGATCGCATGAGCATCGGCGATGCAGTGATCGAAAGTGTGAGGACGCGTATTCGGCCGATCTTTATGACGACGATCGGCGGTCTGGTCGGGTTGTTACCACTCGTGCTGGCCCCGGGTGCAGGGAGCGAACTGTATCGCGGCATCGGCGCTGTGTTACTTGGTGGTTTATTGATTTCCACGGTTGTTACCCTCGTGTTCGTCCCTTCGCTTTTGAGCGTGATGATTGAGCTGCAACAGTTATTTTCTGGTAAGAAGACCGAGAGAAGTATCGAAGACGATCGCAGCAACAAACTGCCGCTGCAACCCATACCCATAACAGAGACGGTGTCTGATAGGGAACGGTTGTCGTCTTCACTCGCATCGTGATCGCGGCTGACGTAAAAACGAGCGTCATTCAGCGAGCCCTGGTCACTCTGCTGAGGAGCCTGCTATTTTTAGAAGCGGTAATTGATTGAGAAGATTGTCGCAATAATCCCATTGATCGAGCGTCGCCTTCCACTCGTTTGGGATCGCATTGATCCCTCGATACGCGCCGAGCACCATTCCAATCGCGATGCCCCGGGACGCATTATCTCCGCCTACCATGGCATTGGCCACAACCGCTTTTTTGAAGCCGTCTTCCTGGTCGGCATATTTTAAAATGAAGTAGACGGCCCCTGGCAGGGTTCCCTCTGTCGGACTCGCCTTACCAACTTTAATGGGTTCAGATCGACCGACGTCCCATAGCCTTGCCATGGAAGTCAGGGCTAAATCATCCGCAAAAGGCTCACGCGACAGCGGTTCATCAGGATTGGTTGCCTCCCTGAATTTTGCCGTGGCCTGAGCGACTTTTGTTTCAAAAAATCCACCCATCAATACGGCGATTGCTTGTATCGCATCTTGAGGTGTCGCACCATTGATCACGCGATGGGTCACGCGAGCAAAAAATTCGCCTCCTCCAAGCGCATGGGCATCGGTATGAGTAAACATTGTTTTCCGTGCCACATCGACGAGCTCCTCTTCGGTTTCGTAATACGCATGTGCAGCGATGTGGCGAATCGCCATTGCATTAGAAATACCGCCTAATTGCTCAACGGGGAATCCATGCTTTACTTGCGCATAAGTCTCCTTGGTCATCGTGCAGACCCAGGAGCCCCAGCCGTTTTCCAAACGATTCATCCAATGAGGAATCATCGCCGCAACACCAAACGCTCTTGGAGGATGAGCCGTTGCCGCTAGGTGCTCTAACACAACGATGTTGTAATCGCCGTAGTCAGTGGTTCCGCCTGCTTTTTTGCCGGGATGATAGTTCCTCTCGCCCCAACCGATCCCGTGAGTTTGTCCACCCATCATTTCACCCGGGGACATGAATTTTTCGATCGGCTTATTTCCGTAGGCTTTATAAATTTTATGGGCGTCGTATTCGTAATGACTTCCCAAGCACAGGGCATCGGCAACGATTGCACCCATGAAAGCCCCCTTAATTGATTCTGCTTTTGATCTAGTTTGCATGCTCAAAAAAAAACGGTGCCTGGCACCGAATATGGGGGGTCTGCGTAGGCAAACTACCTATCTTGCCTAGATTCGGTGCCAGGCACCGTTTTCGATATTATTGTGATCGCTGCGGAGTCTACACTATTGAAATCTTTTGGGATGATTTTTCAGGGGAGGAGTCGACCTCTGTGGAAGGCCCAATGTCGAAAGTAATGGGTGATGAGAAGGTCGCCATGATCAATCGCTGCTCTAATCCGTTGAACAAAAGGTGCCGCTGTGCCGCGCACGAATCCTATTTTGAAGGTCATGTTTAAAGATGAGCGATAGTTGATAAAATTCTTCTGGAGAATGATCGCCTGAATGCTTCTACTGACCTGCCCCCCTTTAACGGCACCACTTCCAGAGAGAGATTCTGTCAGTGTCAAAACCAAAGGAGGGCATTCCATGCCACGCGGAAAGAAAGAACTGGCCGAGCAGATCATCCCCTATGCTGCGAGTGTCGAAGTCGAGGTGGGGAGAGGTAAGACGGTTGCTGAGTCGGTCAAGAAGATCGGTGTGACGGAGCAGACGTACTCGTGAAAAGAAGAAGCAGTACGGTGGCCTCCGAAAAAGACTTTGGCCAAGCGGCTGAAGGATCGCGAGAAGGAGAATAGCCGACTCTAGCGGCTGTTGGCCGATGCCGAACTCGACTCTGGCGTTTCGGGAGGCCGCATCGGGTTTGACCGAAGGGAAGCGTAGCCAACTTCTCGAGCCTGTTCATTGCGGCAACGCGCAGTTGAGCAGACAAGAGCTGCTCTTGGCCGTGATCGCATGACCACTGGCGTGAACGTCGGGCATGCAAGGTGTTGGGTCAGCATCGAAACACGCAGCGACTCTCGCGGCATATTCGGAATGATGAGCCCGCGCATAAGTGAAACAGATCGTATGGCTGGCCTGTGAGTATGGCCGCTACGGATATCGCAGAATTACGGCACTTTTACCCTATCGAGGGATGGCGAGTGAACCATAAGCGGATGGAGAGGATCTGGCGTGAGGAGGGATTAAAAGTGCCTAAAAAGCAGCCGAAACGAAAGCAGCTTTGGTTCCAGCGAGCTCGTGCGTTCGGCTACGTTCGAACCGTCGTAACCACGTATGGAGCTACGACTTTGTGGCCGATCGTACCTCCGATGGCCGGCCTATTCGGATGCTGACTCTTTGTGGATGAGTTCACTCGTGAGTGCCTCGCGATTCTCGTTGCCAAGAAGCTCACGAGCGAAGATGTGCTCGAGCGGCTCTAGCGACCTGTTCGTCTACAAGGGTGTGCCGGATCATATCCGCAGTGACTCTCGCGAGAGTTCACGGCCAAGAGCGTCCGTGAATGGCTGGGGCGTGTTGGCGTGAAGACTT
>Ga0194055_10004175_pt1 | contig 10909 bp, 9 predicted proteins | sample SepL449m_MetaG_FD_155482 | JGI IMG/M metagenome (GOLD analysis project Ga0194055, IMG submission 155482) | Anoxic zone freshwater microbial communities from boreal shield lake in IISD Experimental Lakes Area, Ontario, Canada - Sep2016-L442-9m | ecosystem: Environmental > Aquatic > Freshwater >... | reverse complement strand
TCGTGAGTTCGCGGCCAGGCTCATGGCCAAGGGCAAGCCGCCCAAGCTCGTGCTTACGGCCTGCATGCGGAAACTCCTCATCATCCTCAATGCCATGCTGCAGAGCGGAGACTCATGGAGTCCACGCCTGGCAACACTCACTCCGTGACCTTCTTCCCTCCTGGAAATGTCTTCTTCGGAAGCATGATCAGCACCATGCACCCCTTGACAACCAACACAGCCGCTGTGCTACGGGGGAGCGCCGAGGCAGGCCAGACGCTGGTCGACCCATCCTGCATCTGCCGTGCCGAACAGGATTGCCAGGATGGGCGCAGCGGGCGTCCGGCGACGGGCATGGGCAGCCCCGAGCCTCGTGAACGCGCGAGCATCAAGTGTGAGCCGTATCAGGCCGAGAGCGGACGCGTCATCTCCACCGGCACGACCCACTGGTCGTACTGCTCCGGCGTGACGTAGCCCAGGGCCACCGCGGCCTCCTTGAGGCTGGTTCCTTCGACGTGGGCCTTTTTGGCGATCTTCGCCGCCTTCTCGTAGCCGATGTGGGTGTTGAGTGCCGTCACGAGCATCAGCGAGTCGTCGAGGTGGTGCTTGATCCGGGCCACGTTCGGCTCGATCCCGCTCGCACAATGGATCCGCATCGAGTCGCAGGCGTCGGCGATCAGATCCGCGCTCTCGATCACATTGTGGACCATCAGCGGCTTAAAGACGTTGAGCTGGAAATGACCCTGCGACCCGGCGAAGGCGACGGCCGCGTCGTTGCCGAAGACCTGAACGCAGACCATCGTCATCGCCTCGCACTGCGTCGGGTTCACCTTCCCCGGCATGATCGAACTGCCCGGCTCGTTTTCCGGAATCGAGATCTCGCCGATACCGCACCGCGGCCCGGAGGCCAGCAGTCGGATGTCGCTGGCGATCTTGAAAAGGGCCATCGCCAGGCCGCGCTCCGCGGCGCTCATGTCCACCATGGCGTCGTGGGCGGCCAGAGCCGCGAACTTGTTGGCCGCCGACACGAACGGATGCCCCGTCTCCTTGGCGATGAAGGAGGCCGCCACCTCGCCGAACCGCGGATGGGCGTTGAGGCCAGTGCCTACTGCGGTGCCGCCGATCGCGAGTTCGTAGAGCCCGGGCAACTCCCGCTCGATCGCCGCGATCCGGTCGTCGAGTTGGGCCCGCCAGCTCGAGATCTCCTGACCCAGCGTGATCGGTGTCGCATCCTGGAGGTGGGTGCGGCCGATCTTCACGAGGTCGGCGTGCTTCTTCTCCAGACCGAGGAAGACATCGCGGAGCTGCCGCACCGCCGGAAGCAGCCGGCCGTGGATCACCTCGACGGCCGCGATGTGCATCGCCGTGGGAAAGGTGTCGTTTGACGACTGGCCGCGATTGACGTCGTCGTTGGGGTGGACTGGCTTCTTCGAGCCCATCACGCCGCCGGCGATCTCGATCGCCCGGTTCGAGATCACCTCGTTGGCGTTCATGTTCGACTGCGTGCCGCTGCCGGTCTGGAAGACGACCAGCGGAAAGTGTTCGTCGAGCTTCCCCGCGATCACCTCATCCGCCGCCTGCACGATCAGCTTCACCGTCTCGGCGGGGAGTTGGCCGAGTTCACCGTTGGCGATCGCCGCACACTTCTTGAGGATCCCGAGGCTCTTGTTGACGGCGCGGCCCCACTGGAAACGGTCGACCCCGATCTTGAAGTTGTCTCGCGAGCGTTCCGTTTGTGCCCCCCAGTAGCGGTCGGCAGGGACCTTCACGTCCCCCATGCTGTCAGACTCGATGCGGAAGGCGGGCGCTGCGGACATCGGCGTTGCTCCGGAAGGTGGGATGCGGGAGGAGCCGCATTGTAGATGGCGAGCGTGACGCCGACACGGGCGGGCCGTCTGGGCTCAGCGCTGCAGGATCCGCTGGGGAAGCTCGGTTGGCCGGTGCGCCGTCGCCGACGTCTTGCCCGATGCGGCCGCCGTCCCTGGTGCCAGGGCGATGGCGAGCCAGCCATCGGCGGTCACTGCCTGCACCGCCTGCACGCCGGCAAACCGCGGGTTGCCCACCAGCTTCTCGGGCACCAGCGGCACCGGGCGTTCCTTGGGGAACATCTTCCCGAAGATGGTTCGCAGCCCAAACTCCATCCGCCCCTTCTGCCCGGGGCCACTGAGCTGCACCGGCCCATCGCGTTCGAGCATTACCTGCATCCCCGACACCGTCGGCCGGTAGGCCACGTGGGCGACGATCTCGTACCAGTTGTTCCGGCGGCCGCTCTCGAGCGCATCGAGAGCCACGCGGACGTGCACGAGCCCGTCGCGGCACTCCACGCGAACCGGATCGACCTCGGCGAATGTCACCTCGACGCCCTCCGGAAGGTCGTTGGGAACGGTCGGCGGAAGCCCGAGCTGTGTGCAGACGTGGCGGGTCAGTTCCTCGAGGCCCAGCTTCCGCCCGGCGAGTCCAAGGCGCCCGCAGGCGTTGTTCACCGTCGACTCGTGCACCTGAATGCTGAAGAGCGCGTCTTCAGGCGCTCGCGGTCGCGGCGTATGGGCGGCGAGTTGGGTCGGGGCCGCCAGCCGGAGCCTCGCCGTGGCCGCTTCGGCCGTCGTCTCGAGCGCGACCGCGGTGGGCTCCAGGCCGAGCCGCTCCATCGGCGCCCAGAACCGCTCCTGAGCGCGTTTTGTGGCGGCGGTCAGCTGCGGCTCGGTCAACGCATCCACCTCTCGGCAGGCACGGCTCACGATCTTCGCGTTGACTTCGCGGGTCGCCTCGTCGAGGTTTTCGTCGTGCTGAGTGCGGGCGATGCTGCGGACGAGTGAGCCCATCAGCGGCACCGAATCGAACCCGGTCTCGATGCCGGCGAGCCGTGAATGATTCGAGGCCGTGCCGCGAGCGGCATCGAAGCCCAGCCCACGAGGTGACACCTGGATCGGCTTGTAGACGGTAAAACTCGACTGGCCGCGGGAGTGGATCGACACGGATCCGGCATCGGTGACCGTCCGCGATGCGACCTCACCACTGACGAGGAGATCGAGGCGAATCTCGGTGGGGTGCGGATCGAAGAGGACGGCCGTCGACTGCTCGACGGTCTTCGTGCCACGGACCTGGCGACCGAGCACGTAGTCGTGCAACGGGCTGGTGGTGACCGTCGTCTCCGGCAGCAGTTTCTCCACGAACTCCTCGTTGACGGAGATCCGGACGTTGGGCGAGAGGTAGTGGTCGTGGACGGAACGACCAATACCCTCGGCGGTTACCAGAGGCGCTGCCGTAATGAGCCGCGCCGCCTCCCGCACGCTGCGGGCGTCGGCCGGATCGTGAGACGATTCAAACCGTTCGATCGCGTCGAGCAGGACCGCCACTTCAGCAGCCGAATCCGCGATGGCGATGCGGGGGCTGATCTCGGCAGACGTGTCGCCGCGCGGCGTGGCGGCGATTTCGGCGCAGCAGGCCGAGGCCGCCCGCCACACCGTCACCCGGCGGGCGACCGCCAGCGCGGCCCGACGTGTCCGCGAGGCGAGCCCTTGGTCGGGAAGCGCGTCGGCTACCTGCATCCCTTCGGCGACGCGGTCTCCGAGCGTGATCAGGGCAGGCTCGCCAGCCGTGTCGCGCGGGCCGGCCGTGGCCAGCACCCCGGCGAGGCTCGCGAGGGTGGCGGTGGCCCACGCCGTGGCCGGATCGGGTCCTCGTCCTGCGGCGAGTGAGTCGAGCTGCCCGCGCAGCGACGCAGGCTCCGGCCAGCGGGAGCCGTCGAGCGCGAGAGCCGCATCGGTGACCTGTTGTTCCTCCCCTCCGCCGGAGTCGTCCGGCCTCGGACTGAACCGGTCTCGGACCCGGTCGAGGAGGCGGCCGGTCATGGGGGGGCCGGCACCAGTTGTCGCGCGGTCGGTCTCGCCACGCCGCTCGATCAGCCTGCCAAGCAGCCGGCCGCCGCGGGCCGGTGTCGCAGCTCGCGGCTCGGTCTCCGTGGTCGGTGAGTCGGTCCAGTTGGTGCCATCGGGATCGGTCCACGCTTCACCCGGCAGGGGTGCTGCGGGACTGGTCGGAGAATTCTCACTGGAGGGCGACGCCGGCTGGGCGACCGGCGTCTCGTTGGACTGCAAGCGGGAGATAAGGGCACGAAGTTCAGGCGACTCCTCCGGATCTGGTGGCGGCGACTCGGCTTCGGGCACCGCGATGACGGCGGACGGTACGGGAGTGGGTACGAGGTCGGCGTCCGCCGTGGCCGCTGTCGGAGTGGATTCCCGAGGTCGGTCATCGCCGACCTTCCCGTCGCCCGACGTCGGGAGGGCCTGCGCGACGATGGCGCCGACGATGGGCGCTGCCGCATCAGCGAGCGCGAGACGTTCTGGCGAAGCGGCGGCGGCACGCGGCTTGGCCGCGAGCAGCACGGCGGCATGCGGAAGATCGTCCGCGACCTCGACTGGCGGCCGTTCCGCCTCGACCGCGACGGCGTCGATCTGAAACGACGATTCGGGAGGCAGTTCCCAGGCCGCGGGGCCGACCGCCAGGATCGCGACCGCCAGGCCGGCGAAGAACGCCGCCGCCACGATGGAGCGGGCGCGGCCGTCGGCGGTCCGCTGGGTCGTCGCCATGATCGATGGTGTTCCGCCTACCAAACGAGTGGGGCGTTCCGAATCGGTACGACCCCTGCGGTTGGATCGACAGGCACGCGCGGAAAAATCGATGCGGGCCGCAGTGGCCGGCACGGTCGCCGCGAATCAGCAGCGTGGCGCGGCACTCTGGGCGAGCTGCGCGGTTGCGAGAAAGGCCCAAAGGCTCAGCGCAGCCGGCCGAGCCGGGGTTCCTCGAGCACGGCGGTCCAGGCATCGACGAGCATGCCGAGGTTGGCATTTCGGTCGATGGCGTCGGCCGCATCGAGCGTGCGGTCGAGGGCGGTGGCGGCGGCATCGATGTCGGTGGTCCAGGCCGCCGCAGCCCTGTCGAGCGTGGGATCACCGGTGCTGGCCCCCGCGCCGCGTCGCGACGCGTGCCGGAGAACGTCGAGTGTGGCGTCGAGCACCATCCGGAGCCGGGCCCGGCGCGGCGGCGCGTCTTTGCCCGCAGCCTCCACGAAGGCGAGCGTCTCGCGCGAGAGATCGACACCGTGCAGTGGCCGCCCCGCGAGCAGTTCGAAGAGCCGGCTGCGAAACGCCGTCGCCTCAGGATCCAGGAGGAGCCGCGCACGGGTGAGGCTGCCGTTGGCCGCGTGGCTGCAACGGTCCAGGGTCGCCGCATCGAGCGGTGTGCCGGAGGCGGCTGTCTCTCGCTCGAGAAGCCGCCGCAGGACGTCGGGCGGGAGGGCCGCGAAGCGGATCACCTGGCACCGCGAGCGGATCGTGGGCAGTTGCCGCTCCAGCGCCGTGCCGACAAGGATGATCGCCGCCCCGTCTGGCGGTTCTTCGAGCGTCTTCAGGAGGCAGTTGGCCGCCTCCTCGGAGAAGTGGTCGGCGTCCATGATCACGGCGACCTTGCGGGAGCCGAGCACCGGCTTGAGGAGAATCCGCCAGCAGAGTCCTTCCCGCATCCGGTGTTCGTCGTCGCCGATCAGGAGATCCAGCGGGATCGTCGATCGGTCGTCTGGCTTGCGGACAACATCGATGTCGGGATGGCTGCCGGCATCGGCCTGCACGCACGATGCGCAGCCGCCACACGCCACGAGCCCCGGTTGCGGTCGTTCGCAGGTGAGCGATTTGGCCAGCGCCAACGCGAAGGTCCCTTTGCCGACGCCGGGCGGGCCGACGAAGAGATACGAACCCGAGATCCGCCCCCGGGCGTGCGCGGCAACGAACCGCTCGGCGATCGCGTCGTGCCCTTCGATGCCCTGCCAGGCCATGCGTCCTCCTACACCCTCTCGGGCAACCGAGCGGCAACGGCTCGGCGGATCGCCGCCGCCACGTCGTCGATCCCCCCGGTCGCGTCGATCGCGACCACGCGGTCGGGCTGGCTCGCAGCCTCGGCGAGATAGCCGGCCCGCAGCCGCGCCCGGTATTCGTCGCCTCGATTCTCGAGCTTGTCGAGCGGCCGCGCGAGCCGCCGCGCGCTCGTCTCGAGATCCACATCGAGGAGGAGCACGAGGTCGGGCATCCGGCCGGCCGTTGCGATCCGCCCCACGTCGCGGATCGCCTCGGGATCGAGGCCACCGGCGTATCCCTGATAGACCACGTTGGAGAGCAGATAGCGGTCGGAGACGACCCACTCGCCGCGGGCGAGCGCCGGCTCGATCACCTCAGCCACCATCTGTGCCCGCGCCGCCATGTAGAGAAACATCTCCGCGGTCGCCGCCAGTTGAAGGTCGTGCCGGTCGAGGAGGATCGCTCGGACCGCGTCACCAAGCGGTGTGGAGCCGGGATCGCGGCAGGTGGTGACGTGGCGTCCTGTCGACCGCAGCCAGTCGGCAAGCCGGCCGATCTGCGCCGACTTGCCGGCGCCGTCGATGCCCTCCAGCGAGATAAAGCGGCCGGTCGTCACACGAGTCTCCAGGTCATGGAACCCACCACGCGGGAGGCGGAGGAACGGGGCGAGGACGGCGAGCGTCGGCTCTCCTGCCGTTGGTGAGCCGCCTTGCCCCGTTCCGCAGCCGGGTTCGTAGCGTTGAGCATGAACGCTAAAACCCTTGTGCGGCAAGCCAGCGGCGGCATTCATCTGTCCAGGGATGGAGCGTCTTCGAGGGTTCGTAGGGACGCACGCCGAGGCCGAGGCCGTGGGCGCCGGTTTCGTAGACGTGCAGTTCATAGGGCCGGGTGTGCGACTTGAGCTTCACGCAGAGTTCGAGAATCGGTTCGAGCTTCACGGCCTTGTCTTCCCAGGTGTGCCAGATGAACAGCGGCGGCACATTCTCATGGGCGGCGAGTTCGCCTGAGAGCTGGCGGGCCACCTCTTCGTCGGGCGCTTCGCCGAGGAGATTCTTTCGCGATCCGCCGTGCGTCTTCTCCGGCAGCATGCTCACCACGGGATAGCAGAGGATGCCGAGATCGGGCCGGGCCGACACGCGGTCGATCGGGTCGGCCGCCTGCTCGTCGCCGGCGCCGCCGTGGATGCACGACGTGAGGGCGAGGTGACCGCCAGCCGACGAGCCCATCACGCCGACCCGCTTCGGGTCGACGGCGAACCGCTGGTGGCTGTGCCGCACGAGCCGGATCGCCCGCGACACGTCGCCGAGCATCACCGGATGGCGGTAGCCCTTGTTGCCGAGTCGGTAGCGGAGCACGAAGGCCGAGATGCCGTGCGTGTTGAGCCACCGGGCATAGTCGCTTCCCTCGTGGTCGGCGAGGTGGCCGTAGCCCCCGCCCGGGCAGATCACCAGCGCCGCCGATGGCGTTGCCTGCTTCGCCGCCGGCCACCAGGCAAGGACTGGAATGTCGTGGTCGGCCGTACCCAACGCACCCGGCGCTGCGCCATCCCAGAGGCGGATCGTCTCGGCGGCAGTCGCCGTCACCGGCGGGGCGTCTTCGGCTCGTGAGGCGGCGAATGTTGTGAGGAAACCACCGGCTACGAGAGCGAGGACCACGGGGAATCGATTCGGCATGGCAAGACTTCCTCCGAAGACGGATGACGCGGACGACATGATACGGCCTGCGGCCTGTCGCTACCGCCCGGCGATCCGCTGGATGCCGAGCGGGTCGGTGGGGTCGAGCGCGGCCAGCCGCTGGCAGACGTCCTTCGCGGCCTGCTTTCGGCCGAGCTCCATCAGGCTGTGCACGAGCCCCTTCGCTGCCTGGAAGAACGGCTTGTTGCTATCCAGTTCGTAGGGCAGCGGTTGCGGCGAGCCGGCGGCGTCGAGGGCGCGGATCGCGAGCTCGTAGGCCCGGCCGAAGTGACCGCGGGCAAGCTTGGCGTCGTCGTCCTCGAGGGCGATCAGGCCGAGTTGCACGTGGGCCTCGAGGAAGTCGGGGCACTCGGAGAGCAGCCAGACGAGCTCGTCGTGCGCGATCTCGGTCTCGCCCTCCTCCACCATCGCCTCGACCTCCTCGATGTCTTCGCGCCGCTTCCGGCTGCAGCGTGGATGGACGAGTTCCCAGGCGGTGCCCATGGGCGTGTCGCGGCGGGCGACGGCAAGCTTTTCCTTGCCGCCGGCCTTGCGCGGTCGGCGGCCCGCTCCATCGTGGTGTTGATCGTTGCTCATCGCCAGCATCCGCGGCCGCAAAACGTTTACTACACTGCCAACGGTTTGACCGCACGGGACCGGAGAGTGCAAGTGTCGCGGGTTCGCCAGGCTGCCGGAAAACGGTCCAACGCCCGTGCGGCTGACGCCGCGGGGATCGCCGATCCGGCTGGTGTGCGGCGGCGACTGACACGCTGGTATGCGCGGGCCAAACGGGATCTCCCGTGGCGGCGAACCCGCGATCCCTACGCCGTGTGGGTCAGCGAGGTGATGCTGCAGCAGACGCAGGTCGAGCGGGTGAAGGATTTTTTCGCGAGGTTCATGCGACGCTTTCCCGCCGTCGGCGACCTCGCGGCCGCCGGCGAAGCGGAGGTGCTCAAGCACTGGGAGGGGCTCGGCTACTACCGCCGGGCGCGGCAGCTGCATGCGGCGGCGAGGGCGGTGATCGCGGAGCACGGCGGTGAGTTTCCGCGGTCGGTCGATGGGCTGCGGAGCCTGCCCGGGATCGGCCGCTACACCGCCGGCGCGATCGCCTCGATCGCATTCGATCATCCGGCACCGATCGTCGAGGCCAACTCGCGGCGGGTCCTCGCCCGGCTCGCCGGCCACGATCAGCCCGTTGGCGGCACGGGTGACGAGCCGATCTGGGAGCTCGCGGCGGCGGTCGTGCCCAGGAGGGGTGCGGGCGTCTTCAATCAGGCGCTGATGGATCTTGGGGCGATGGTCTGCACGCCCACGCGACCGCTCTGCGAACGCTGTCCGCTGAAGGGTGATTGCGCGGCAGTCGCGCAGGGTCGCGTGGCGGAGATTCCGGCAATGGCTGCGCCGCGGGCGACGAAGGAAATCCGCGAGACGGCGGTCGTGACGCGGTGCGGCGACCGCGTGCTCGTCATCCGTCGCGGCCCGGGGGAATGGTGGGAGGGCCTCTGGGATTTTCCGCGCGAGCCACGCGGGGCTGCAGGACGGCGGATCGGCCGCGTGGCCTACGGCGTCACGCACCACCGAATCGACTGCACGGTCGTCGAGCGACGGGTGCCGCTCGCTGGTCCGGCACCCTCCGGCGGCCGCTGGGTAAGCATCTCAGCGCTCGCAGGGCTCGCGATGACATCGCCGGGCCGTAGAATCGCGGTGATTGTGGCTGACCATGGGGCGGCATCGAGCCGGTCCGCATCGCCGCGGGGCGGCCGCAGGTTGAATCGGGGCAAACGCAGTGCGAACCTTGTGAAGCCGTCGCGCGTCGAGTGACTCCGAACGCGCGCGTTCCCACTTCGACAGGAGTTTCTTCATGGCCTTCGCCCGCCCGTGGTTCGCTTTGCTTTTGGCCGCAGCCGCGGTGGCCTGGGCCATGGTGGCGCCGGCACGGGCCGTCGAGCCGGCGCAGGCAGCCGCCGAGGGGATCGACGCGATCGCCTGGGACCTCGTGCGGGCCGCCGGTGCGGGCAACGTGGTGGTCGCGCCGGCGAGCATCTGGGAGGCCTTGGCGATGACGCACCAGGGGGCCCGCGGCGAGACGGCAGCCGAGATCGCCGGCGTGCTTGGCCTTCCTGATGACCGTGCGGCGATTGCGGTAGCGGCCGAGGCGCTGCGAACATCATTCGCCGAGGCGAAAGGGAAGGCGATCACGCTCGACGTGGCCAACAGGCTCTGGACGCAGCGTGGCACACCGCTCGAACGGGAGTTCACCGCAACGCTCGAGCGGCGGTTTGGCGCAGGGGTGGGTGTGGTCGACTTTTCGGCGACGCCGGAGGCGGCCCGCGGCACCATCAACGAATGGGTGGCCGGTCACACGGCGAAGAAGATCCCCGAACTGCTGAAGGCCGGGGTGATCACGCCGCTGACGCGACTCGTGCTCACCAACGCCGTCTATCTCAAGGCGCCGTGGGCGAAACCGTTCGAGAAGTCGGCCACGCGACCGGAGCCGTTTCAGCTCGCACCGGACAATGCCGTGGATGTGCCCTTCATGCACGCTTCCGAGCTGCTCGTAGCGGGACGGGTGGGCGCGGCCGAGAAGGCCGCGATGGTGTGTGAGATCCCCTACGAGGGCCGCCGGTTGATGATGGTCATCGTGGTGCCGGACGTGGTGGACGGTCTCGACGAGGTCTTGGGTGAACTCGACGGCGATTGGCGGGCAAAGTGGGGCGGCGCGGGGCACGGCGACATTCGCGCTCGCAAGGTCGTGCTCTCGCTGCCGAAGTGGACCGCCCGCAAGCCGCTCGGTCTGAACGAGGCGCTCAAGTCGCTCGGGATGAGGAAGGCCTTCGACGCTGGCGCGGCTGACCTCTCGGGCATCGATGGCACGCGAGACCTCTTTGTGTCTGACATCGTGCACGAGGGATTCGTGGACGTGTCCGAGGAAGGCACCGAGGCCGCTGCCGCGACGGGCGTGGTGGTGGGCGTGAGGAGCATGGCACCAAGTCGCGACGAGCCGCTCGTCATCAAGGCCGACCGGCCGTTCGCCTGGGCGATCGTCGATCGCGAGACGAACGCCGTGCTGTTCGCCGGCACGGTCATCGACCCACGCGGGTGACGACCAGCCCCGTCGGCGCCATCGTCCCCACTACGCGAGGATCGGCTTCACGACCTTCGCCGGTTCGACGCCGGTGAGCTTTGCGTCGAGGCCCATGAAGGGGAACGTGAATCGCATGGGTTCGATGCCGAGCAGATGCAGCATCGTGGCGTGCAGGTCGCGGACGTTCACGGGGTCGGACACCGCGAAGTAGCCAAACTCGTCGGTGGCACCGTGGGTGACGCCTCCTTTGATGCCGCCGCCGGCGAGCACCATGCTGAAGCCCTTGATGTGGTGGTCGCGGCCGATCTTGTTGCCCTCTCCTT
>Ga0194055_10004174_pt1 | contig 10912 bp, 8 predicted proteins | sample SepL449m_MetaG_FD_155482 | JGI IMG/M metagenome (GOLD analysis project Ga0194055, IMG submission 155482) | Anoxic zone freshwater microbial communities from boreal shield lake in IISD Experimental Lakes Area, Ontario, Canada - Sep2016-L442-9m | ecosystem: Environmental > Aquatic > Freshwater >... | reverse complement strand
CATTTACCTTTGCGGAGTGCTGCAATTGCCCCGACACCGATACCGATAATCATCCACAAAATAAATGCGCCGACTGACAGATACGCAGTAACGGGAAAGGTTGTCGCTATGAGCGATGTCACGCACGCATGTTGGTTAAAGGAATAGCCCAATGACGGTGCAGGGCATGAGAAGGCTGTGGCACCAACGCCATAGTCGCGACCGACAAAAATACCTCGCAGAAAATGCCAATACTGCTCATAAATCGGCTTGTCGTAACCCAAACGAATGCGATTTGCCAAAATTGTTTCTGGCTTGCAATGGATTCCACATGTCAGAGCAGCCGGGTCTGTAGGCAAAAGTGCAAACAACAAATAAGTGAATACCGAGACTGCAAGCAATAACAGAACCGCGAAAAACAGTCGACGAATAATAAAAAGAAGCAAGATGTAATCCTACGGGAGACCAATACCGACCAAGAAATGAAACAACGAAGGGGACGCCAGCAACGCCAGCGCCCCCTTCATGTAGTTCATAGTTTCAATTATGAATTGACACTCAGTTCACCGAAGTTGAAAGAACCGTACGGCGCCCAATGGTAAGCATTGCCCACCTTTGAACCCCAAATGGCCTGTGCCTTGGTGAATGTTCCGGGCAATGCCCACAACCGATCAACCACATACTGGTTGAGCGCTTGCCACTTCTTACCCTGCGACACGCGGTCAAGATCAGCCTTTGCAGCTGTTACTGCAGCATCAAATGCTGCGTAGTCCGCATCGTCCGCATTGTGGGTGAGGTTGAAACCACCAGAAGTTGAGAACAACTCAGGAATGACTGTTGAAGCATTAGCCCAGTCCGGAGCCCAACCACCACGAGCGATGTCGTAGTTAGCACTAGCGCTCATAACTGTTGGCCAATACTTCGAAGGCTCCACAGGAGTTCCCTTGATTGTGATTCCAACTTTGGCTTCAGAAGCAATCCAGATTGCAATTGCTTTCGCCCACACTGGAGTATCAGGGTATGGATACACCAATCCGTCGGCAGCATGCTTTGCTATTTCAGGACAACTTGTCTTGGCTGCATCCATCGCCGCCTGAGCGGCAGTGACGTTTGGAGTTCCATCAGTGTTCAGTCCATCAACAACTTTTGCTTTTGCATAGTCAAGCGCAAGCAACGGCTTAATAAAACCGTCTGCGTAAGTACCGGTGTACGGTCCGCCACCATTTTTGCGCAATGCGTCTCGGTCGAGTGCCAAATAGATCGCTTTACGTACATCCAGACAAGAAACATTTTTCACATTTATGTTGGTGTAGCTAACGAACGGGTCCTGGTAGTCAACACGACGATTTTTGTATGCGTCATTGTCAAAAATAGTTGGCAAGTTTTCTGGCTGAATCACATCGGAAACCGCGAACTTGTCGTCACCAGCATCCTTAATCATGCGCTCGTCAATAACCGACGGGTCAAGTCCGAATTCATAGACAATCGAATCTGCATACGCATGACGAATAGGGTCAGACGCTTTGTTCCATTTGTCGTTACGAACAAGAACAAGCGACTTGCCTACTTCATAACTTTCAATTTTGTATGGTCCAGAAGAGACAGGCTTCATGTCGTATTTTTCACCTGTGTCGAGTGCTTTTGGCACAGGACTAAAGGCTGCAAGAGTCGTGGTGTAGTTAAAGTCAGCTACGGGTACCTTCAGGTTGAAAGTAATTGTCTTATCTACACAGTTGACAGCCTTATCAAAAGCTGCCTGCTGTGCGGCAGTTGCCTTGTATGGACCTGGGTAATCAGCAACATCAAGGTACGAGATCGCATATGTAGGACCGTCAGTGATGATGTCTGTTGCGAATGTACGCGACACGCCGTAAGCGACATCCGCACAGGTGATCGCTGAACCATCTTCAAATGTTCCACCGTCGGCGAGAGTGAAGGCCCATGTTTTCCCAGAATTGGTCACTGTGCCAGTGTCAGTTGCGAGGTCCGCTGTGATCTCAGAACCGGCATCGCCAGCTGCGTACTTATATGACGTCAATGTGCGTTGCATAGTTGAGGCCACAAACGCAAGGTCAGAACCTGTGTAGTTGCGCTGTGGATCAAGGTGGGCAATTTGCTCGCCCAATGTCAGGATGTGAACGGTTCCGCCCGCTTTGGGCGTGCCTCCGCCACTTCCGCTGCTGCTATTGCTTCCGCACGATGCGACGATAAGCGAGGCAACAAGCCCCAAGCCGATCGCCCCAAAGATGTTCCTTTTGGACATGAGTTTCTCCCCTTCATGCTTGTGACTTCACAAGTGGTGCAAACATTACTACCTCTACAGAGGACCCCTGAACACCAGGGATCGCCTGGACTACAGGAGATTTTGTCGGTCGCCTTTAGGGTCTAGGGCATCGCGCACTGCGTCCCCAACAACATTGAAGGCCAGGACCAGCACGATCAGGGCAATCCCCGGAATGAACAAATACGTGGGGTCGGCTCGGTAGTACTTCACCGAATCGCCCAACATGACGCCCCATGAGGCAGCTGGAGCAATCATTCCCAATCCAAGGAACGACAGCGTTGCTTCTGTTGCAACATAACCAGGCAGGCTCAAAGACACAATCACAATCACAGGGGCCCAAAGATTCGGGAGCAACTCTTTGAAAATAATGTGTGAAGTGCTCGCTCCACATGAGCGAGCGGCTTCAACGAACTCTCGCTCGCGCAACGACAGCGTCTGACCACGTACGACACGAGCCACGTACACCCAGCCAAACAGTGAAAGTACGAGCACGATGTACGTCAGGCGAGCCGGATTTCCCTCTGGCACACCAATCGACTCGAGTCGTTGCGTAAAAGGACGCGTCAAAGCAATAATCAAAAGTAATGAAGGAAAAGCCAAAGTTAGATCTGTGATTCGGCCAATCACGGAATCAATTTTCCCACGCTTGTATCCAGCAACTACACCCAAAACAACACCAATCGAGGTTGTCAGGAACGTTGCAATAAAACCCACCATCAGAGACACGCGAGCGCCGTATAACAAACGCGCCAAAATGTCTCGGCCGGTTCCAGGTTCTACGCCAAGCAGATGTGATTGTGACACATTTCCATAGGGACCATTTGGTAACCCATAATCATTCAAAGCATGACCATCAAGACGAGTCGGACTTATTCCGAGCGCTCTGCAAATTAGCGGAGCGAATATAGCTATGAATACATATAGGGCAATAACTCCGACTGCAAAAAGAGCCAGTTTGTCCTTCCGAAAACGCAACCACGCGAGTTCGCGCGGCGATTTACCGACAACTGCCTGAGATACCGGCACAGTGTTATCTACTTCGACAGCGGAATCTAACGACATTGTTAGGCGGACTCTTCGTGAAGTCGGTACTGCACTATGCGAGCAAATTCATCCGGATCAAGGCTTGCTCCGCCTACCAGTGCGCCATCGATATCTGTTTGGCGCATCAACTCAGCAATATTCGAAGCCTTCACTGACCCACCGTATTGAATGCGAATGGCCTTAGCCGTCTCGGCACCAAACAGAACACCAATTTCTTGACGAATGACATGACACACCTCTTGAGCATCGGCAGTACTTGCAGTTTTGCCAGTACCGATTGCCCAAATAGGTTCGTACGCCACAACAATGGTTGCTGCTTGTTCGGGAGTAATTTTTGAAAGCCCTGATCGCAATTGGCCAAGGATTTTTTCCACTGTGTTATTGGCTTCACGCTCGGCAAGCGTTTCACCAACGCACAAAATTGGAATCATCTTGTTAGAAAGAATTGCAGACACCTTCTTCTGTACTACGTCATCTGTCTCACCAAATATTTCGCGACGCTCACTGTGACCACAGATGACATACTTCACGCCGAGCTTTGCCAAAAAGATGGGAGCCACTTCGCCTGTGTACGCACCTTTGTCTTCGAAATGACAATGTTGAGCGCCAAGAAGAAAGCGTAAGTCGTCTGCGTCAATTAGTGTTTGGACACTGCGAATATCTGTAAACGGTGCATGAATGCTGACATCAACGGCCGCAAAGTCATCCTTGCCAACGAGATAGGCCATCTTCTGCAGACACTGGATTGCTTCGTAATGATTCTGATTCATTTTCCAGTTACCACTAATAAGTGGCTTGCGAGAATTATTTGACATTTGGAGCACCTCTCAATGCAGCTAAGCCCGGCAAATCACCGAGCTCAAGCAGTTCTAACGACGCTCCACCACCAGTGGATACATGATCGATTTCATCTTCTAAGCCGAAGGTAGCAAGTGCAGCCGCGCTGTCTCCCCCGCCAACTACGGTAAAAGCTTTGGTCATTGCCATCGCGTCGGCCACGGTACGCGTGCCAGCTGCAAAACGAACATCTTCAAACATTCCCATGGGGCCATTCCAAAACACTGTGCGTGCATCCATAATCACGTCAGTAAATGCACCAGCTGTACCAGGCCCGATATCAAGTCCTTTGGCTCCATCAGGGAGACGGACACCATATGAAGCGAACTGTCCACTTGCATCAAGACCATTTATATCTTCAGGCAAATAAATTGGTTTTGAACTCTCCAGCAACTTCTTACACGTTGCAATCTGATCTAGTTCACATAACGAATCACCGACCGGATAACCCTGCGCTGCAAGGAACGTAAAACACATTCCACCACCAATCACCAATGAGTCAACTATTCGCAGCAAGGCCTCAATCACGCCAATTTTGTCACTGACTTTTGCTCCTCCGAGCACAGCAACAAAGGGCCGCTTTGGCGATTCACGCAATGAACCAAGAATCTCAACTTCGCGTTCAAGCAAGCGACCAGCAGCGGACGGCAATGTTCGAGGCGGGCCGACGATCGATGCGTGGGAACGATGCGCTGCGCCGAATGCGTCGTTGACATACAGATCAATTCCCTTAACGAGGTGAGCAACAAACTCGGGAGAATTACCCTCTTCCCCCGCATTAAAACGAAGGTTCTCTAACAACTCAACACCTGGCGCCAGTTCAGCCAGCCGACGACGGATAGGTTCCATCGAATATTTCTGAACTGGTGTGCCCTTCGGACGACCGAGATGACTGGCACACACAACGGTGGCTCCCCTACTTGTCAACCACTCGATCGTGGGCAACGCAGCTCTGATACGGAAATCGTCAGCGATTTCTCTCGCATCATCAGGGCCGTGCATGGGCACATTGAAATCAGTACGGACAAGAACGCGTTTGCCCGCAACGTCACCGAGATCCTCAAGTACTGGGACACGCGCCATATGCAAAAACTACTTAGCTACGTGCAAAGCAAGATCGACGAGGCGGTTTGAATAACCCCACTCGTTGTCGTACCAACCGAGAACTTTTACTAAAGATCCCATGCTCATCGTGAGATCGCTATCAAAAATGCACGAGTGCGAGTTTGTAACAATGTCACTCGAAACGATTGGGGCATCGGTGTATTCAAGAATTCCTTTGAGAGGTCCAGATGCTGCAGCCTTAAACGCAGCATTGATCTCCTCCACGGACGCTGGCTTCTTCAAGTTCGCAACGAAGTCAGTGATTGAACCAGTCGGAACTGGAACGCGCAGTGATGTTCCATCAAGCTTGCCCTTCATCGATTCTAAAACAAGGCTGGTAGCACGTGCTGCTCCAGTACTTGTTGGCACGATATTGATAGCTGCTCCACGAGCACGACGAAGATCGCTATGGGGACCATCTACCAAGGACTGATCACCTGTGTATGCATGAATTGTGGTCATCAAACCATTCTCGACGCCAAAGGCATCGTCGAGAACTTTCACCATCGGAACGAAGCAGTTGGTTGTACAACTGGCGTTAGAAATAACTTGATGAGTTCCACGTCTGAAATCATTGTGATTCACGCCGTATACGATGGTTGCATCAGCACCATTTGAAGGTGCCGACACGATGACGAGCGGGGCTCCGCCTTCCAGATGCATCGCTGCCTTGTCACGGTCAGTAAAGATTCCCGTTGACTCAATAACGAGGTCAACACCAAGTGCTCCCCATGGCAAGGCTTTCGGATCGCGCTCTGTGAGAACTTTCAAGACCTTCCCATCAACACTGATTCCGCCTTCGACAGCTTGAATGTCATTGGGTAGAACCCCAAGAACTGAGTCATACTTCAAGAGATGGGCCATCGTCTTGAGAGAGCCAAGGTCGTTCACTGCAACGATTTCAATGTCGGCGCCCCGAGCGGATATCGCTCGAAAGAAGTTACGGCCGATTCGACCAAATCCGTTAATACCCACACGTACAGTCACGATGAGGTCCTTTCACCAAATGTCATGCGACACACACCCGTGTTCCGCTGTACATACCTTAGTTCGCCGCTCACTCACGGCGGGTGCCCGCTCTGAAACCGAAGGGTTACAGGCTGATATCGCGGTGGGATACTCGCAACTGATACCCCATAGACGCAATCCGTTCGGCAATATGAGTAGACATAGCGACCGACCTATGTCGCCCGCCGGTGCAACCGATTCCGATTGTCAGATAGCTGCGCCCCTCTTGTACATACGCAGGCAAAATAAGCTCCAAAAGATTATTCACTCGCTCAGTGAATTCCTCGGCCAAAGCAGAGCCAAACACATATTTTTTCACGTCTTCATCGAGTCCGCTCAGTGGTCGCAAATCATCATCCCAATGGGGATTGGGAAGAAAACGAACATCCAAAACCATATCCACGTCAATGGGGACACCATGCTTAAATCCAAACGACATGACCGAAATCTGCAATGTGTCTTTTATGTCATCCACGCCAAACAATGACGACAACTGATTTTTCAGTTGATGCACATTGAGACCCGTGGTGTCAATAACGATGTCAGCTGCATCCTTCACTTCTCCGATTGCGTCACGTTCTCGTTCAATCACTTCTTCGAGACCCAAACTTCCATCACTCAGTGGATGCTTACGTCGTGTCGCTTCATAGCGGCGCACCAGTTCACGCGTCGTCGCCTCAAGAAAAACGATACGCACTCGATGACCCTCTGATCGAAGAGTCTCGATTGCACCGATAATTCCGGCTTGTTGACGAGCATTTCCCACGACTAGGCACAATTTATTGATTTCACCACCGGATTCACCGGAAAGCTCAACAACTTTGTCAATCAAAACAACTGGCAAATTATCAACAACAAACCAACCCATATCCTCGAGGCTGTCGGCGGCTTGAGAACGCCCACCACCCGAGAGTCCCGTCACTACGAGGATGTCAGTCATATCGGAAGGCTACAGGCTGGGCGTTAGTGCTTGCTTGAACGCAGATACAACAAACGAGGAACGGTGTGAGCAAGCGCATATTCAGGAGCACGCGCCAGAAAACCTGCAGGGGGTGAAGGTTCCACCATTCGTTCAAGTGTCATTCCGTTCGCAATCAATGCGTTGATATAACGACTTAAAGGACGATGTATGAACCGGATGTAGACGTCTTTTTCGACTTCTTCTATCGATTCAGTTTCCACGAGGTATGGACCAATTCTCCAATATTGCTCGGGAGGGTCGATGATGTGATCATCAATCCATCCGCTTCCAGGTGTTTGCAACAATGGATGATTAAGAAAGAAGCTGAACTGTCCCTTGGGCTTTAACACTCGAGCAACTTCAGTCATCGCTTCATCCATTTGGTCAATGTGCTCAAACACTAAACAGGCCACAACTGCGTCAAACGAATTATCTGGCGCTGGGATATTCGTTGCCCCACCGAGAAGATAACGCGGGCCTCCTGCGCGTTCGTTAGCCACGTCAATATGTAACTGAGTCGGATCAACCCCCAGAACGTCAGAGCCTTGAGCTGCCAAAGCACGAGAAATCTGACCATCACCGCACCCGAGGTCGAGCACGGTTGCTCGGCCAGCCAATTCTTCTACAGCTAACGGAATGATCTGTTCTACATATTCAGGATCAGCACCATTTGTGAACCCATCGATCCACCATTGGGCGTGTTCATCCCATAAACCGTTGTCACTCATGCATACACACTAGAGGTCAGAGTGAAAGTGAGAGTACACAGCATCAGCAACGGTGGAGGGTAGCCATGAGAGCGACGCTAAGTCTTCACGCGATGCATTCTTCACAGCGTTCACCCCTTTCATTTCTTTGACCAACCGTTTGGCTCGAACTTCTCCAAGGCCAGCGATTCCATCCAACTGCGACGACACCATTCTCTTGCCGCGTAATTCACGATGGAAAGTATTTGCAAAACGGTGCGCTTCGTCTCGAACACGCTGCAACATAAACAGAGCCTCGCTACCGCGCGGAATAATGATTGGTTCCTGACGCCCTGGGACAAAAACTTCTTCAAACTTTTTGGCTAGCGAGGCCACTGGTATCTCGTCAGTCAGACCTAGATCTTCCAGCACTTGCACGGCGACACCTAATTGGCCTTTCCCTCCGTCCACTAACAACAACTGAGGTGGATAAGAAAACTTCGAGGGTTTTTCGCCTTCGGTTACAACGGGAGCGTCGCGAGCATCAACATATGCCTGAAGTCTTCTGGTGAGCACCTCCTTCATCGCTGCGTAATCGTCATTACCGATCACTTCTTTCACTGCAAAGCGCCGGTATTCACGCTTATTCGGAATGCCATCTTCCAAGACCACCATGGAACCGACATAATCCGTCCCATGCAGGTGAGCCATGTCGTAGCACTCAATACGTAATGGAGCGAGGGGAAGACCAAGCAATTGTTGCAATTCGGTCAAGGCTTGACTTCGTGAGTTGTGATCAGAAGCTCGCCTCAACCGGTGACGAGCAAACTCTTCTCGAGCATTCACAGTGACCGTTTCATGCAGTTCACGCTTATCTCCACGTTGTGGCACACGAATCTGCACTGACGAGCCGCGCAAATGTGTCAACCATTCCGTATAAGTCGTTGCATCTTCAGGAAGTACGGGCACGAGAACTTGCGAGGGAATTCCAAGTGCCGGCTCGTCGCCGTATAACTCTTCCAAAATACGATCGATGAGACCACCTGGCGAAAGATCTTCCACCTTGTCAAGAATGAAACCTTTGCGACCAACGACGCGTCCCTTGCGCACGTAAAAAACTTGCACGGCCGCTTCCAATTCGTCATCGACAAGTCCGATGACATCTAAATCTTCATCCCTCTCGCCCACCATTTGCTGTTTCTCAAGTGCGCGTTCTACACCATTTAACCGATCTCGAATACGGCCAGCTTTTTCGTATTCCATGTTCTTAGATGCCTCAAGCATCTCGGTACGCAACTGCACTACGACGGAATCAGTGTCACCGTCAAGAAACGCGCACAACTGTTTTACATATTCTGCATATGCGGTATCTGACACTTCCCCAACACAGGGTCCACAGCATTTTTCAATGTGAAACAACAGGCAGGGCTTACCAAGCTTGTTGTGAGTATTGAATTTTGATTGACTGCAGGTGCGAACAGGAAAAGTACGCAATAACAGATCCAGCGTGTCCCGAATAGCCCACGCATGAGGGTATGGACCAAAGTAACGAGTGCCCTTCTTTCTGACACCTCGCATCACCACGGCGCGCGGCCACTGTTCATCCATAGTCACAGCAAGAAATGGATAACTCTTGTCGTCACGTAAACGAACGTTAAATCGCGGACGATGTTGTTTGATGAGCGAATACTCAAGAATCAAAGCCTCGACTTCATTGCGTACTTCTATCCACTCGAGAGAATACGCAGCCGTCACCATGGCGGCAGTGCGCGGGTGCAATTGCGATACATCCTGAAAATAGTTGGACACGCGTGATCGTAGATTGGAAGCTTTACCGACATAGATGACGCGCCCCAGTTCATCTCTAAATTGGTACGACCCTGGAGAAGTTGGAACAGACCCAGTCGCTGGACGTTCAACCGGCATATTTACTTCTTCGCAGCAGTAGTTCGCTTCACTGCAGTAGTCGTTTTAGCGGCGGCCTTCTTAGCGACCGTTTTTTTGACAGCAGCTTTTTTCACCGCCGGTTTCTTAACGACTGTTTTTTGGACATCAGGCTTCGTGCCAGCGCCTTTACGAGGTGTTGCCGCTGTACCCATTGGAATAGATTTCAGCCCCAGCATTGGCGCTAAATAGAAACCGGTATGACTGCCTGCCACGCCTGCGACTGCTTCTGGTGTTCCTTCAGCAATTACCAGACCGCCACCACTGCCGCCTTCTGGACCAAGATCGATCAACCAATCCGCAGTCTTAATGACGTCCAGATTATGTTCAATCACCAGAACCGTGTTTCCCTGATCGACGAGACGGGACAACACAGTCAACAACCGCCGCACGTCTTCAAAATGCAATCCTGTTGTCGGTTCATCCAACAGATACATGGTGTGCCCTGTTGAACGCTTGGCAAGTTCACCAGCGAGCTTTACGCGTTGTGCTTCTCCGCCAGACAAGGTCGGAGCAGACTGACCGAGGCGAACGTAGCCCAGACCAACATCCACAAGAGTTTGCATATGGCGGGAAATGATTGGCTGATTAGAGAAGAAATCAACGGCTTCCGAAATGGGCATATCCAAGATCTCAGCGATGTTTTTTCCCTTGAATTGAATCTCGAGAGTGTCTCGGTTGTAGCGAGCGCCCTTGCATACTTCACATGGCACGTAAACATCTGGAAGGAAAAACATTTCAATCTTGATTGTTCCGTCTCCGGAACAAGCGTCACAGCGCCCACCCTTGACGTTAAAACTAAAACGCCCTGGTTGATACCCACGCACTTTTGCTTCAGGTGAAGCAGCAAACAATTTACGAATCGAATCGAATACGCCGGTGTATGTTGCTGCGTTCGACCGCGGCGTTCGTCCAATTGGTGATTGATCCATGTCAATCACTTTGTCAATTGCCTCGATGCCTTCAACGCTCCGATGTTTACCTGGTGAGTCTTTGCTCTTGTAAATCTTCTGCATCATGGAAGGCAGCAAGATGTCACGAATCAGAGTGCTCTTCCCGCTTCCC
>Ga0194055_10004173_pt1 | contig 10913 bp, 12 predicted proteins | sample SepL449m_MetaG_FD_155482 | JGI IMG/M metagenome (GOLD analysis project Ga0194055, IMG submission 155482) | Anoxic zone freshwater microbial communities from boreal shield lake in IISD Experimental Lakes Area, Ontario, Canada - Sep2016-L442-9m | ecosystem: Environmental > Aquatic > Freshwater >... | reverse complement strand
CTATCGAGTTCCGGCTTGTAGTCCCACGTATCCACATGGCTCAGACCACCAGGGCAAAAGATCTGAATGACATTGGTCGCGGTGGCTGGAAAATGCCCGGACCTGGGAGACAACGGATGGCTACGTGCGGAATCCGCTCCGAGCAAACAATCATCATTGAGAAGTGAAGCCAGCGCAACACCACCAAACCCCGCTCCTGCCAAATTCACGAATTCGCGGCGAGAGAAATCACGGCGACGATGGAGTGGAACTTTCATGCAATCCCTTGTGCCAAAAACGATCAACGCGATTTTATAGCATTGGGAAGTGAAATGCGAATAACGGCTGGCAACGGTAATGCTGGTCATTCGTACTGCAAGCCGTTTGACCTCAACGCTCACTACACCTACGATACGTTGCTGATTACTCAACTTTTCGGAAATTCCACGTGAACGATTCGATGTCTGAATCCGATGATTGCGTCCACAGTTCCACTCCGCTGGTACCACCGGTCCCTTTGAAGCCAGTGGACTTGCCCCGGATCGAACGGGCCGTGCGCGAGATCCTGGCTGCGGTGGGTGAAGACCCCGATCGCGAAGGACTGCTCGACACACCTTCGCGAGTTGCCCGGATGTATGCGGAATTATTCTCGGGACTGCGATCTGACCCCGGTCGCCATCTGCATCGCGTCTTTCCTGAGCAATACGACGAGCTGGTTCTCGTAAAGGACATCACCTTTAACAGCATGTGTGAGCATCACCTGCTGCCATTCATCGGTACGGCACACATTGGCTATCTGCCGCGAGGCAAAGTCGTGGGACTTTCCAAGCTGGCCCGTGTCGTGGAAGAAGTATCGCATCGTCCTCAAGTCCAGGAACGGATGACACATCAGATCGCAGATCTGCTGCAGCAGGAGTTGGATCCCAAAGGGGTCATCGTCGTGATCGAAGCCGCTCATTCCTGCATGACGATCCGCGGGGTGCGTAAGCCAGGTAGCGTGACAATCACCAGTGCTGTCCGAGGTCTGTTCAAGACGAATCACTCCAGCCGTGCCGAAGTGATGGCATTCATCCAGGGCCGCAAATAGCGATTTTCCCCGGCAGGCGTCAAGCGCCGCGCCCGTAAGGAAGCGAAAGATTCACCCACCACGCACATTGCCACTCGTGGAAGTACGACCGAAGTCACTTCCATTGTCCTTGGCCAAAGCAACTGACGCGGCTGACGCTTCGTAAGAATTCGGTGCGAGCCAAGTAGTTCTCCCTCGCACACAAGCTCCAAGGCGAAGACCCCTTCGTGTGGGACTGGCAGTACTGGCAACGGGACAGTCAACTGCACGGTTTCGAGCGGGTTCCGACACTCCACCTGAAATTCGAACTTGAACATCACGGTGTTGTCATTCAGGTCAACATACCGCAATTCAAACGACCTTTGGCCATGAACCTCCGTCAGACTGACATAGGCCGACGGTGAACCCGCGCGGATTAACCGATTGAGCGGCATCTGTTGTTGGGAATTCGCATCGCCTGCAGCGCCGTTGCCAGCTCCATTTCCAGAACCTCCACCGCTTCCTGCTCCGGAATCTTTAGCTGGAGCGTTGGCTTGCGGAGACGGTTCGTCGTTTCCCGGTAGAAAAAAAATTGTGCCGAAGATCCCGCAAATCACAAACTTACCCGTCGCCTGATCCTGATAAATATGATCAGCGACGAGTAACGCTTGCAGTACCGGTACGGCCATAAAAACTTCCACAATGTGAATGACGAGATTTCGACGGAATAGACGGAAAGATACCAGAAATCAGCCGGCAATGTCGTGCGTTTCGCTGACGATTCGACGATCGCGATTGATCCTTTTTCAGATTATCAGCTCAGCCGGGTTGCAATTCTCGCGGGAATGGTCAAATTCTTGCAACTCGTACTTGTCACTGCGAATCAAGGAGTTCCCAATTGAATCTGAAAGATTATATTCGAAACGTCCCCGACTTCCCCAAGCCCGGGATTTTGTTTCGCGACATTACGCCGCTGTTGTCGGCACCTCAGGCGTTTCGTCATACAATTCGGCAATTTGCCGAACATTTCTGCGATGCCAAGCCTACGGCGATACTGGCCGCCGAATCACGCGGGTTCATTTTCGGTGCGCCGCTCGCTCTGGAACTGGGGATCTCGTTTGTTCCCATCCGGAAGCCGGGGAAACTCCCCTTTGAAACCCGTCGCTTTGAATACGATCTCGAATACGGCAGCGATTCGCTGGAAATGCACGTTGATGCTTTGCCGGAAGGAAGTCGTGTCTTGCTGCTCGATGACCTGCTGGCAACAGGGGGAACGATCGAAGCCTGCAAGAAACTCGCCGAACAAAGCGGTGCTGACGTTGTTGGATGTGGATTCCTGGTGGAACTGACATTCCTTAATGGACGCGATCGATTGAAGAATTGTGATATCTTCAGCCTGATTCAATATGATGGTGAAGACTGAGCAGGCGGTACCGGATGAGTATTTCCACCCCCATGGCAACAGATCAACGTCGCTATCGAATCCTGTTCGCTGTCGCACAGGGATTGGCGCTGTTGCTGGGGGGCTTCACCTTGTTGAACATCGCAGGTGAACTGAGAAACCCAGGATTTGATGCCAATCTCTGGTGGATTGATTTGAGGTTCGCGAATCGAAACTTAAACCGTGTACTGCTGATTTCCATTGCCATCGGGCTGATGGGATTTGCGATGCGGCCTCAATTTGCTCCGTGCCGAGGCTGGTTCCTGAGCTCACTTCTGGCGGTTTTGATTGTCATTGCGGCGATGAACGCGTGGGTGTTTCGCAAGCTCGTGTCATCGGGAGTGATCCAGTCGAGTTTCGGTGTTCCCCTGTCAGCCATCGTCGTAATAACGCTGATACTGATTGTCTGGGGCTGCCATTCGTCGACCCGGTTTTCCACTCGCACCTGGCAGGATCGCGGATACTACTTGCTGACGGTTGCGATCGGCCTGTTGTTGTTTCCGCTGGCACAAATGTACTGCTTCGGGAAGACCGATTATCGACGCCCGGCCGATCTGATCGTCGTGTTTGGCTGCAAGGTCTTTTCGGATGGGGTACCATCCATGGCGCTCTCTGATCGCGTCAAAACGGGCGTCGAGCTATATCACGCAGGACTAGCTCCTCGGCTGGTCTTTTCGGGTGGCCCGGGGACCGGCGAAATCGACGAAACAGCGGCGATGCGGAATCTGGCCATGGAACTGGGAGTGCCGGATGAAGCCATCATTCGTGATCCCGAGGGGCTCAATACCCAGGCCACTGTCCATAATCTTGTCGCCGCCAACAGTGATGCTACACGCCCTCGGGTTCTTGCGGTCAGCAATTTCTATCACCTGCCTCGCATCAAACTCTGCTTCCGCAGGGCCGGATGGGAAGTTTGGACCGTACCAGCCAGAGAATCACGGCGGCTGTACTATCAGGAACGATTCCTGCTGCGCGAAGTTGCGGCCCTGTGGTGGTACTATCTCAATCCCAGTTAAGTCGGCTCATGTCGTTCAGTTCACCAACTGCTGCAATGTGAACAAGTTGTTAACTGTCTCAAATTTCCGACAATGGCTGTAAGAATCACTTCGAACGTAAGGCAATCGGCATGAGTAATCCCAACGATCCTTCAGCGGTAGCAGAAGCGACGCCATTGACATTGCGAGACCTGCAGTCACTGATCCGGCAGATGTACGGTGCCAAAGACGAAGCCCGTGGAGTTGAAGGAACGTTCATGTGGCTGATGGAAGAGGTCGGGGAATTATCTGCCGCTCTGCGCGAAGGTGATCACGAAGCACTGACCTTGGAATTTGCGGATGTGCTCGCCTGGCTGGCGACAATCGCCAACGTTGCGGGAGTGGATCTGGAGGCCGCGATTCGAAAGAAATACGGTTCGGGATGCCCAGGCTGTGGTCAGTTTCTTTGCCGCTGCGACATCAGTGCCAAGCCGTGAGTATTGGAGCAGTTAGCTTTCAGCCATCAGCGATTTTGATTTTCCGATCTGCTCTGAACCAAACGACGCGCGATCGGCGTGGGTCTCCCGACCCCGCCGAAACGGTGGACCGCAGGTCTCCTCTTCATTGCTGTCGCTGATTCACTGACTTTCATCGTGAGAGTCAGATTAGAGTCTCAGGCGGCAGAGTTGCTGCACCTTGGTCGTCTCAGCTATCGTGTTGCGATGTCTCATACCGCACTACGGTGATCTGGCAAGGGGAAAATTTATGGACGGTGTTCGCAAGTTACCAAATATCATGTTCCCCGTGGCGGCAACCGTTTTTGCGTTATTGGGTCTGGCGCTCTGCCTGATGACAATGAGCCTGGATTCCCCAGTCGCGTGGTGTATGATTTGGATGGCCGTCCTATTTATTGGATCCGCAATGCTGCACTGGGTGAACTACTTGCGACAATACATCGACTATCGGCTTGAAAAAGCGATGCAGGAGGTTGTGTTGCAGTTGAAAGCGGACCCAAACAGCCAAGGTGGGTAGTGACCGGCACGTGTGTTGGTCTCTCCCGGTTAAAGGTGTGAATCGCATTTTCAATGCTCGCGACCAGCAAGCATATGGGGATTGACTGGCGGTGTTGAGCTTCAGAAAATCGTCGCCAGAGTACGCCTCGCGAACGAGGTGGAAATCCGTTTCACGGTCTTCCCACCAGTGGCGTCGACAGGGCATGCACGCCACTTCGATCACGCGGCCACGCGAGTAGATGCTGGTCGTACCAGCGGCCGAAAACGTGGCAGAACGCGAAACGGGCGGTTGCTGTCGGTTCCGTTCATGGAGTTGGTGGCGCAGATCCTCGATCCAAAGCGTTTCCCAGCGATGAAACCGATAACGCGATTCGTGCCGCGGTTGGAATGTCCAGAAACGTTTCAAACCGGTTTTGAAGTTGTTTTTGTCAGATGGCTTGGTTTAATCATGCGAAGGTGAGGAGCAACACTTGGCCAGAATCTCCCCGATTCCAAAAACTACTGGTTGACGTGCATGAAAATCGCCGAGACAATGTGAAGACGTTGGTGCAATCACTGTTTTCCCACTCATCCGGCGAATTTTGCCGAAGGCTGCCGCCATGCGACGACTTATCCTCACTTGCGGACTTCTCGCTGTCGTGGGTGTCCTGCCGACTGTCGCCAGCGCTCAGTTGAATAACAATCGCGTCGGGTCAGGTTCGACGGGGGGATCGTCCGGTTTTGGTGGATCCAGCGGTTTCGGTGGGACGTCAGGCTCGTCCGGTTTCGGGAACTCAGGATTTGGCGGGGCTGGTGGTTTCACCGGTGGCCTTGGTTCTGGAGGACTCGGCGGAGGTGGCTTGGGGGGAGGAATGGGTGGCGCTACCGCTGGCGGCCTCGGTTCGATGGGAATGGGCGGCCAGGGAATGGGCGGAATGGGGCAGAATCAGGGTGGTGGATTCATCGGCGGCAATAACGGCAACCAGGGTTTGATTGGGCGTAACGGCCAGAATCAAAACGGAGTTGGCGGAATGAACGGAATGATGAACCAATTCGGTGGTGGAAACATGAATCGCGGTCAACGCGGTAACATGAACATGAATAGCATGAACAGCATGTTTGGGAACAACGGGAACTCCGGAGCCAATTCCGCTCCACCGATTCGTCCCCGCCAGAAAGTTGCCTTCGAGTATCCGGTTCCCAAGTCGGAAGCACTCCAGACAAATCTCCAGGGGCAGTTGACTCAGGTGGCGAAGCGAAATCCCAAGCTCTCCAACATTCTGGTCAGTTCGGGTGATGCTGGCGAAGTCATTCTGCGCGGTGCTGTTAAAACGGAAGCCGACGCAAAACTGGCCGAACATCTGGTCCGATTCGAACCGGGAGTCCGTTCGGTACGAAACGAATTGACTTTCACGGCGGCACCAGAAACTCCGTGAGTTCGTCATCTAGCTCCGTCGAGCACTGCCGTTCTCTTTCCCCCGCCGGATCTCCATCGCGACAGCCGCGTTGAGGTAGTGATGTTGACCGTTAAATTGTTCGCAAAAGCGCGTGATCTTGTGGGGAGCCCGGCTGTTCAACTGGCGTGGTCGGATGGTCAAGTCGTGGCCCACCTCAAGCAAATCCTTGGCGAACAGTATCCGGCCCTCGTTCCACTCATTCCCCGCTTGTTCGTTGCCGTCAACAATGACTATGCCGCCGATTCAACCACGATCTCGCAGGCGGATGAGGTTGCGTGCTTCCCGCCGGTCAGTGGTGGATGAGTCTGGTGAATGACCGATCCTGGATGTGCAAATGATTTCGCTGACACATGAACCGATCAATTACCAGGCCCTGACGGAGTCGGTACGCTCACCGAATTCTGGGGCCGTTGTCCTGTTTCTGGGGACAGTTCGCGAATTGACCGGCGGTCGGCGTACAGTGGCGCTGGACTATGAAGGATATCCCGCAATGGCTGAAGCCAAACTCGCGGAACTCGAAGCAGAGGCCTGCCTGCGTTGGCCGATCGACCGTGTCGGCATCATCCATCGGTTGGGACATCTGGAACTTGGCGACATCAGTGTCGCCGTTGCCGTCAGTTGCCCTCACAGGGAGCAGGCCTTTGAAGCTGGCAAGTTTCTGATCGATGAACTGAAAGTTCGGGTTCCGATCTGGAAAAAAGAAAACTGGGACGATGGTTCGACCGAATGGGTCCACCCCGGCGGCGAAATGTCGAAGCCCGAGTGAGCATTCGGTCGCTCCACAGCGTAGAATCACTAGCGGAAGGTTGGTCCGGCCGGAATCGGTTGGGCCGCAGGATGTCAGTGAATGCATCCGCTCCAATTTGAAAGCTTCCAGTTGTTCCTGATTGGAAACGAACTGGCGAGATCAACGTCGAAATCTTACGGAGTTGCCTTGATTGGCAAACGAGTATGTCTGAATTACTTCCCCTGATTGATACTTTCGGCCGGATGCACAATAACCTGCGGATCAGTGTTACGGACCGTTGTAACATCCGCTGTTTCTACTGCATGCCCGCCGAAAACGTCGAGTTCATGGAAAAGTCGGAACTGCTGACGTTTGAAGAAATCGAACGCTTCGTTCGCGTCGCTGTTCCACTCGGCATCAATAAGCTTCGTCTGACGGGTGGCGAACCACTGGTTCGCCGCGAACTTCACAAGCTCGTTGAAAAGCTCGCAGCGATTCCGGGGATTCAGGACATTGGCTTGACGACCAACGGGATCATGCTGGCCGAGCAGGCAGCTGATCTCTATGCCGCGGGACTCCGGCGAATCAATGTCAGCCTGGATGCGCTATCGCCCGAGAAGTTCAAGCAGTTCACGCGGCGCGATGGATTCGAAAAGGTCCTGGAAGGAATCAAAGCCGCGCAACGCGTCGGATTTGATCCCGTCAAAGTTAATGCAGTTTCCGTTCGAGGGATGACAGAAGAAGAAGTCGTTCCGTTTGGACATTTCGCTCGTGAAACAGGTGCTGATGTCAGGTTCATCGAATACATGCCGCTGGATGCAGACAATGCCTGGGAACGTGGCAAGGTCTTGTTTGCTCACGAGATCATCGAACAACTTTCGTCTGAAATCATGCCGCTGATTCCCGAGGGCCAGCCGGACAAGAATGCACCAGCTACCGATTTCGTGTTTGAAGATGGTGTTGGACGGATTGGATTCATCGCGTCCATCAGTCAGCCTTTCTGCATGAGTTGCAATCGAATTCGCATTACGGCTGACGGTAAACTGAGAAACTGCCTGTTTAGTCTCGATGAGACGGATCTTCGCCCCCTACTCCGCGACGGTGGCAGCGACGCTGCGATTGCCGAAGCGATTCGCGCCAGTGTCGCGGCGAAGAAGGAAGGCCACGAAATCAATACCGCTCGATTCATCCAACCCGACCGCCCTATGTATTCCATTGGTGGATGAAATGCGTCATCGTACCGATGGCGGATGTGCAGTTTCACGAGCAGTGATCAACAACCTGCAATCCTTCAAAGGAGGCGATGATGGATGGGCGTCATACGTTTGTCGTGGGCTTGGGAACGCTGGCAATGATCAATGCCGGACTTGCTCAATCGAAAAATCGAAGTGGGCTGGTCTGGTTCCTGATTTCCTTGGTGGCAGGGCCGATCGCGACCTTTCTGCTGGTCACGGTTTTTTCGGACAGATTGCGGCAGGATTAAGGCTGCGGAATTGCCACTTGGTGGCGAGCGGCATGACTTCGAGCGTTGGAAGCCAGGGTTTGGTCAAGATGCAGGAAGCTGGTCGGACACGGGATCTATCAACCGGCATCAACGCCTACCGAGTGCGTAAGTGACCGAATGACTGAACGGTGCGTGCTAATGCAATCGGACTGACTTTCCAAGAATCGTCTTGATGCCTGCACGTACAATCTGAGTGACTGCGTATCCATAACCTGGCTTATTCGGGCAGTACTGCAAGAGAACTCGCTGACCTCCTCTGGAGGCGCTAACCCGGTGGTTGGACAGATAGGCGTGGTTCGTTCCGCGAACCAACGCTGCAACTCCTTACTTCCAACTCAATCAAAGATGTCTGTCAACGAAGAAGCGTTGGTTCGCGGAGCGAACCGTGGCTATCTCACGCCTCGCCTTGTATCGTTTCCTGACCACCCGCCAGTGAACCACCGGTCCATTCGTTTTTGCCGTCGAATTCGAGCACGCGAATTCCTTCGCCTGCACACAACCAGGTTTATCCTGTCGTAAAGCATTTCGGATCTCTGCCGCGCCAGCATGCCATTCGACAGACGAGCACATCACGAATGTTCAGGAAATGAAACATCCTGAGTATTCGGTTCGATTTGCATAATCGACGCAAAGTCGTCCAAAACGGTCTGGCAAAACTATTGACAGTGGAATGGCCCATATTCAGCCCGCTAGCGTCTCAATGTCGCTTTTCTGACATCAAAGGCAATGTACTTGAAAGCGTGCAATGATCTGCCCCGAAATTCTCGCCGAAGCGCCCACCGTTTGAGTTCCCTTTTGCAGAGCATCCCTCCCGGAAATGGCACACGATCAGGACTACATTCGTGAATTCGTCGTCGAGTGTCGTGAAGGCCTCGATCGGATCGATAATGTTCTGGTCGCGCTCGAGGCAACTCCTGGGGATCGGTCGGGACTGGACATCGTCTTTCGTTCGCTGCACACGATCAAGGGGAACGCTGGATTTCTCGATTTTCCCAAACTGGGTGCAGTCGCGCACGCTGGTGAATCACTGCTGAGTACTCTATTTGGCGGAACATTGACCGTCAGCGGTGACGTCGCCGAAGTTCTCTTGAAACTGGTTGACGCGATTCGGGGTTCTCTGGTTGAAATCGAAGCAACCGGGCGCGAGGGATCTACCGAACACAAGCCGCTCATCGCGGAAATCGAGCGCTGGACGCGTATCGCCAGTTCCGACACTGGTACAACACCTCCCGTCACACGTGAACCCCAAATTAAGCCTGCTCCGCCGCCCATGGAATCCACCATGGTGCATGGTCCCACACCGGAACAGCACCATCAGAACACCGAAAACTACGTCAAAGTGTCATCAAAGGATGGGACGCAACCTGTTCTAAAGAAGCCTGATGATATTACCCCGATTGCGACCGAAGGTATCACGAGTTCAGAGCAACCACCATCCGATGTTGCTCCGGCAGCAGGGGATTCGTCGTTCGTTTCAATGGTTGGCTCCAAGGTCGGTGACGCAGAACATTCGACATTCATCCGGGTGCAGATCGATCATCTGGATGAATTAATGAACCTGGTGGGCGAGTTAGTTCTTGTTCGCAATCGCATTCTGCAGATCTCATCCAGCCGACTGGATGACGAATTGACCGAACCGATCCAGCGCCTGCATCGGCTGACCGCATCATTGCAGGACGGAGTGATGCGCACTCGAATGCAACCCGTGCGGAATGCCTGGCGCAAGTACCCTCGCATTGTTCGCGACCTCGCGAAGCAGTGCGGTAAGCAATGTGAAATCGAACTCCAGGGAGGTGACACCGAACTCGATAAATCGATGTTGGAAGCAATTGCTGATCCACTCGTTCATCTGGTTCGGAACGCGATTGATCACGGCATCGAAAAACCGTACCTGCGCAAGATCAAGGGGAAGCCGGAAACGGGACGATTGCTCGTACGAGCATTTCAGGAAAGTGGCCAGGTCCATATCGAAGTCTCGGACGACGGAGCGGGACTGGACCTGGAACGAATCCGCAAGAAAGCGATCGAAGCCGGGATCATTGCCGCCGAACGAGCTCATCAGGTTTCGGAGTCGGACCTGCGAAACTCGGTATTCCTTCCGGGATTTACGACTGCAGACAAGGTGACAAACCTGTCAGGCCGTGGTGTCGGGATGGATGTCGTCAAGACATGTATCGAACAGATCGGTGGCACGATCGAGTTGCAGACGCAGAAGGATATTGGAACAACGATCCGGCTGACAGTCCCGCTGACTCTGGCAATCGTTCCGGCGATCATGGTCCGTTGCGGACATCAGCGATTCGCGATCCCACAAATTAATGTCATCGAAATGTTGCGGTTGCACGGCGACGAAATGCGGCAATGCGAGCGATTCCATGACTCGCCTGTCCTGCGTCTGCGCGGAGAACTAGTGCCGATGGCAGACCTGAGCGTCAAGCTGGAGATCACAACTCCGCTCGAACTCGATACGCGAAACACGTTGGAGATTGTCGTTCTGAAGACCGGGACAAGGCGTTACGCGCTGCTGGTCGATGAAATTGGCGATGCCCAGGAAATCGTCGTGAAACCACTGGGTGAGTTGTTCAGCGGTCAGACGGAATACAGCGGTGCGGCATTGATGGGGGATGGCAATATCGCATTGATTCTGGATGTTCTGGGCATAGCCAGGAACTCCGGTTTACTAGCCCTTAAACAAGCGAGTTCCGTTGCGGATTTGTAGCGATTATTGGCGCGCACGGCGAGCGTTGCCGCGGATGTCGGCTGGTGGTTTGAACGAAGATGGTTGTTTCAGAGA
>Ga0194055_10004172_pt1 | contig 10915 bp, 9 predicted proteins | sample SepL449m_MetaG_FD_155482 | JGI IMG/M metagenome (GOLD analysis project Ga0194055, IMG submission 155482) | Anoxic zone freshwater microbial communities from boreal shield lake in IISD Experimental Lakes Area, Ontario, Canada - Sep2016-L442-9m | ecosystem: Environmental > Aquatic > Freshwater >... | reverse complement strand
GATCTGTGGCGACGTTATGACGATGCCAGGTCTGCCGAAGATCCCAGCCTCAGTGCACATCGACCTAGTCGACGGCAAGGTAGTTGGGCTTTCTTAACTAGAACTCGAACAAGAAAACGTCCCCGTCACGAATGTGACGGGGACGTTTTCGTTCGTGTCTAGGAGCGCTTTAAGCGCTCCATAACCAAATCATGCGGCAGCGCTGGGCTCATCGCGCCAGCGCGACCATGCATTGTTTCGTTGTTGACGAGCGAGTTGAGCACCGACTCTTCGACGCATTGCACGACAGCTGCGTAGAACTCGTCCATCCAATTCCACGGGACGAAGGAAAGGTTCTTCAGCGCAACCTGATCCTTCTCGACCATCGGGAAGCCGCTGTCGAGTTCACCTGGGTTCGCAGTTGAGAAGGCTAGGAAGATATCGCCGCTGAAGTGACCACCCGTTGTTCCAGTGCGGGCCAGGCCCAGTGGGACGCGACGAGCGAGGGCTGACGTCTGATGCGGGGTCATGGGCGCATCTGTCGCGATGATCGCGATCACTGATCCAGCGCCCCCTGGAATGCGGGTCGCGTTTCGATCGCGCAGGATCCAATCGTTTTGCCCCATGGGATACCGAACATCGAGATCACCCATCGGGACACCGGCAATGTTTAGTTCATGACGATCGCCGAAGTTGCACTGCAGGAACGCCGCGACGGTGTACGTCATGCCGCCAAGTGATACCTGACGACTCGACGTACCCGAGCCACCCTTAAAACCGTAGCAATTCATGCCCGTGCCACCGCCGACGGATCCTTCGGCCACCGGGCCGCTCGTTGCTGCGTCGATCGCGTCGGCCGCATGATGCGTTGTGATGCTTGGGAGGTTGATGCTGTTGAGGTAACCGTCCCACGTCTCTGCCACGACGGGTAGCAGCCACTCAGAGGCCTTCACGGGCTCATTGGCAGCCATCCAGTCGATGACGCCACGATGCACAGTGCCAACGGCGTGGGTATTGGTGATCATCACCGGGCCACCAAGGGCACCCGTCTCGTTGATCCAGTGCGAGCCGGTCATTTCACCATTGCCATTGAGGGAATGGATTCCGGCAGCGACCGATTGCGTGATGCCATCGCGGCCAAGTGGCAGGATCGCTGTGACGCCCGTGCGCACTGCCTCGTTCTCGGCACAGTCGTTGTGGTTGAGAGTCACCATGCCGACGGTAAGGCCGGGAACATCAGTGATCGCATTGAATGGCCCGGGTGTGCCGGGCAGCTTGATTAAGTCGCGTGCGCGCATGACTGAACTGTACTGACTGGCGGCTTCGCCTGTACTGATGGGCGGCTTCGCCTGTACTGACTGGCGGCTTCGCCTGTACTGATTGGCGGCTGCGCCTGTACTGATGGGCGGGGCAGGCTGCGGTGCTCGCCACCGACGTGGGAGGCTGTGGCCATGCGCGTAACCCTGAGTGGCCGACCTGATGTGTCCGCCGATGTCGTTGTTGTTGGATTCTTCGCTGATCGCAAGCCAGCGCCCGGCGCCCTTGAGGCAACTGCCGAGAGCGGCGTCGATGTCGTCGCTGCGGTGAAGGGCACGCCGACGTTCCGCGGCAGTGTCGACGACACTCCGATCGTCATTCCACCGACCGCCGCCAAGCAGCCCACAACCGTCATCGTTGGTCTTGGTGATCGCGCCGCGGTTGGTCCTGATGCGATTCGTACGGCCGCACTTCGCGCGACTGGTTCGATCCGTGGACGTAAGCGTCTTGCCGTGACCCTGGGTCAGGCTGGCGATGATCGTGCCGAGTCGGTACGTGCCGCTGTTGAAGGTGCGATCTTTGGTTGCTTCGAGCGTCCACGTCCAGAAGGTCCGGCTCGTCCGGCACACGAGTCGCTGCCCACGTCGGTGACCGCCGTTGTGTCCGCTGATGACGCTCGCGATGCAGCGGTGAAGGATGCGGTTGTTCGCGGCCAGATCACCGGTGATCACACCAACTGGGTGCGCACGCTGACGGACACTCCCCCAGGACATCTCACGCCCACGATGTTGGCCGCTGAGATCGAGCGCGAGCTAGCCGACACCGGCGTCAAGGTGCACGTGTGGTCGCAGAAGCAAATCCGCGAGCGTGGCTTTGGTGGATTGCTCGCCGTTGCTAAGGGAAGTGCGGAACCGCCTGCGGTTGTTGAGCTTTGCTATGGCGATCAGAACGCACCGCTGGGTATCACGGGTAAGGGCATCACATTTGACGCTGGTGGCGTCAACTTGAAGAAGCCGATGTCTGAGGTGCACTGGATGAAGTCGGATATGGCTTCTGCTGCGGCCACCGCTGGCGCAGTTGCAGCTGCTGCACGCCTAGGTCTTGATGTTGGTGTGTGCGCGATTTTGCCGCTGACGGAGAACATGGTCAGCGGTACCGCGACTCGTCCTGGCGACGTGTGCGTGCACCCGAACGGAATGACGACCGAGGTTGCTGACACTGACTGCGAAGGTCGCGTGATCCTCGCTGACGGCATCGCCTACTTGGTCGCTAAGGGTGCCTCCGGCGTTATCGACATCGGCACGCTGACTGATGCTGCTGGCTACGGCCCGGATCTGTGGGCAGGCGCGTCGAATAGCGATGACCTGATGTCTGAAGTTCTTGCCGCTGGTTATGCCGCTGGCGATCGCGGATGGCAGATGCCGCTCGTGCCGGGTTACGTCGAGATGATGCGTTCACCTAACGCTGATTTGGTGAACGGCACGATTTCAATTCCGGACTCGTCGGTTCTTGCCGCAACGTACTTGCGCGAGTTCGCTGGCGACACCCCGTGGGTCCACATCGATACTGGCTCGAAGGCATACATCACCGCACCATGGGCCGGCTGGCCTGCTGGTGCCACGGGTGCACCGCTTCGTACGTTGCTGCGGGTACTCGAAGGTCGTAGCGAGTCTTAAAACTGGTGCACGCTGCATCGGTTTCGCGCGAGGCTCTTAGGAGGTTCATCAGATGTCGGATCGTCAGCGCGTAATGATTACTGCTGGGGCTTCGGGGATCGGTGCGGCCATCGCCCGCGCGTTTGCCGATGCCGGTGCGCGGGTGAGCATCATCGATGTTGATGGTGATGCTGTGCGGGCCGCTGTCGAGGCCGATGGTCGTCTTCACGGTATTGCCGGTGATGTTTCGGATGAAGCAGTTATTGATGCTTGGTTCGATGAGGTTTCTGCCTCGTGGGGCGGCGTTGACGTTCTCGTCAATAACGCCGGTATCGCTGGGCCGACTGCGTTGGTTGAGGACGTCTCGTTGGCTGATTGGCAGCGAACGTTAGCCATTGGCCTTGACTCACATTTTCTGTGCAGCCGTCGAGCTGCACCGTTGATGAAGGCACAGAGATCGGGTTCGATCATCTGCATCTCATCGACGGCCGGACTTTACGGCTACGGAATGCGCACCCCTTACGCCGCGGCAAAGTGGGCAGTGATCGGGTTGGTGAAGTCGTTGGCTATCGAATTCGGCTCCGATGGTGTTCGTGCGAACGCGATCTGCCCTGGGTCTGTAGATGGTCCCCGGATGCGTGGGGTGATCGAACGTCAGGCTGCTGCTACTGGATCGACAGCCGCTGAAGTCGAGGCTGATTACCTGAGTGGGCAGTCGATTTCGCGCTTTGTGCAGCCATCTGAGATCGCTGACATGTGCTTGTTCTTAGCCTCGCCGGCTTCCGCGATGCTCACCGGACAGGCGATCGCTGTCGACGGAAACACCGAGACGTTCCATCTGACCTAACTGCACTTTCTCGCTGCTGCTTCCAGCGGTTTTGAAGAGCGCGCCAACGGGGAACCACCTCGCCATCCACATTTCGAGCCGGGCTGTATCTCTTTCGCCTGGCCACAAAACCTTGAAAACTTATACACATCAGGCGTTTTCCACTTGACACATATTCGTACACATGTATTATTTAACTATGAACATCGTGGGATCAGTCATCGAGCAGGCATTCACTGCCGTTCACGATGCTGCGCCCGTTAGGCAGCCGGCTATACACGTGATGTCACATCTCGGTGTAGCAGTTTTGGCGCCCTACTTTGCCTGTCCCTCAGCTCTCATCATTGCGTTCACCGATCGGCCCCCAGACGGCAGTCGACTTCGCACACATTGATCCCAACCGCCTAGGTCCAGATGACCTCCTGCGCCGGATGCAAGTTGCAGATCTGGTCGCATCCTGGGCACAGTCGCAGGCCGCTCGCGCACTTGCCGATTACGTCGGGCCGGAGCTTCACGATCTCGATGCAGATCGCCACCATCGTCTTGAGGTACGCATAGCTCGTAAGTGTTCCGACGATGCCGCCGGCCGCGACATTTTCGCCGCTCGACGCCTTGCCGCAGATGCCCGCCTCGTGCGCGATGCCTGGGAGCGCGGCCAGCTCAACAGCCGCCACGTGTTCATCGCCATGGAGCGCACGGCGTTGGCCGAGCCTGAGCTGTCGCAAGCCGTCTTTGAAAAGCTGGGCGATCGGCTCACCACCGTCACGTCATCACGTCTCGGTGCTGTGATTACTAAGACGATGTGCCAGCTAGATCCCAAGGGCCAGGCTCGACGTTCGCGAGTGGCTCGCCGTCACAATGTTGGTGTCTCGTTCCGCTCACTGCCGGACGGTTTGGGTCAGGTCATCGCGACGCATCGCATCGAAGATGCTCGTTCGCTGATGGATGTGATTGACACGCGAGCTGATCAACTTCTCGAACATCGCCGAGGATGCGAACCGTGCGCAGATGCTCTGCCCGATGAGATCGGGCCGGCACGTTCCGCCGCTCATCTCTCCCTCACCCTTCATTCAGCCGCTGCTGAGCAGCCGATAGCAACACACCAACCTGCTCCTTCTCAAACTTCAAGCACCGCTTCGCTGCCGCGCAAGCGCAAGGGCGCGTCTGGAGGTCGCAGAGGGGGGCGCCGAGGGGGTCGAGGCGAGTTGCAGGTGGTGATCGATCTCAACACGTTGCTCGGCCTGGCCGACAACCCAGGGCTTGCCGGAGGCCATCCGATTCCAGCTGAAATCGCTCGCGAGTTGGCTGCTGAGTGTGGCTCGTTACGACGCATCATCACCGATCCAGTCAGTGGCCATCTCCTCGATTACGGCACGCGGACGTACCTGCCCGACAAACTCAAGAAGTTCATCGCAGCACGAGATGGCACCTGTCGAAGTCCCGGATGCGGCCAACCGGCAGCCCGATCCCAACTCGATCACATCGAGCCGTTCCCGGCTGGCCCTTCCAACACCGATAACACCCATTCCCTGTGCAAGCGCGATCACGATTCCAAGACCAAGGGTGACTTCCGCGTGCTCGAGCACGATTCGAGCGGGCGAGCTCGGTGGCGCACGCGGCACGGCCAGCACGGAGTCACCGAACCGCGGGCGTACTTAACCGATCCCCGCTCACCTGATATCGCCCAGCCCCCAGAGCCCTACCCGTTCTGACCTGCCGCAGGAATCATCGGTACGATCAGCAGCACCCGTCCAACGATGTCCCGGGAGTGATCTGAACGATGAGCGATGAATCCGCAGCGAAGTCCGCGGCACGAACAGCCACAGGCCGCGTTGGTGAAGTAGACGCCTCTGGAGCGACGCACACGCGGATCCGCCCGTTCAACACCAAACTCACCTACCCCGAGCAGAGTCTCGACAACGATCTGTGCCAAGCGGTCGTCGCTGGGAACACCGTGTACCTGCGCGGGCAGATTGGCCAAGATCTCGACACCCGCGAGAGTGTGGGCATCGGTGACGTTGAAGCACAGGCTGAGAAGGCAATGGCCAATATCGCGATGCTGCTCGAAGAGTCCGGCTCGGAACTTGGCGACATCGTGAAGGTCGTCATTTACCTCACCGACATTCGCTTCCGTGAGCCCGTCTATCGAGTGATGGGTAAGTGGCTCAAGGGAGTCTTTCCCGTCTCCACCGGCCTGGTCGTCACCGCACTTGCCCGGCCCGAGTGGCTGGTAGAGATCGACGCCACGGCAGTGATCCCCGAGTCGAGGGGCTAGGACGCAACATGACATTCAGCATCGTCGGCCGCTGCGAACGCACCGGAGCATTCGGGGTGGCGATTAGCTCGTCAAGCCCAGCAGTTGCGTCACGATGCGCCTACGTCAAAGCCGGAGTTGGCGCAGTCGCGACGCAGAACGTCACCGACCCACGCCTCGGCACCGCGCTCCTCACCCAGCTCGCCATCGGCAGTGACGCACAAACCGCAATGAGCGCAGTCAGCGCAGCAGCTGAGTATCCAGAGTTTCGCCAGCTCACAGCAGTTGCAGCAGATGGATCGACAGCGGTATTCAGTGGCGCCAATTCCCTGGGCATCAATGGGGACTCCACCGGCAAAGACTGTGTGGCAGCCGGCAATATGCTCGCGACCCTCGACGTACTCACCGCGATGGTGACCGCATTCGAAGCGGACCCAACGCAGGCCATCGAGCATCGACTCATCGCCGCCCTCGAAGCAGGCCTGGCACTCGGCGGTGAAGCTGGCCCCGTGCACTCCGCCGGCATCCTGGCCGCAGACTCAGCTGATTGGCCATCAACGAATCTGCGCATCGATTGGAGCGACAACCCCATCGACGAACTACGCGCACTGTGGGATCTATGGGCGCCCCAAAAGGATGCCTACATCACTCGCGCCCTCAACCCATCGGATGCGCCAAGCTACGGCGTACCGGGTGATGATCGGTAACGGACGATGACCCAGCCCACTAATCCAGCCAACCCATCACAGGCAACCGCTGCTGTCCGTACGGCGATACTCGCCGAGGTGAAATCTCACAGCGAAACACTGATTGAGCTGAGCCACCGCATCCACGCGAATCCTGAAATCGCATGGGAAGAATACAAATCCAGCGCATGGGTTGCCGAAGCAATGAGCAATGCCGGCTTCGATGTTGAGACCAACTACCTCGATGTTGAAACAGCCGTGCTCGCGACGAAGGGCAGTGGACCTCTGCACCTGGTTGTCTGCGCCGAGTACGACGCACTCCCCGGCCTTGGCCATGCCTGTGGTCACAACATCATTGCGTCATCATCGGTTGGTGCGGCCATCGCTGCGGGCCGAGTCGCTGATGAACTTGGCATCAAAGTCACGCTGATGGGCACACCCGCCGAAGAAGGCGAGGGCGGCAAACTCGTCCTGATGGATCGTGGCGCTTTCAATGGTGTGCACGCTGCCGTCATGTCGCACCCAGGCCCGGTCGATGTTGCCGAGGCACGTCCCTACGCCGTGACGCATCTCGACGTCCGCTACCACGGCAAGGCCGCGCACGCTGCCGCGTATCCGGAAGATGGCATCAATGCGAATGATGCATTCACGATCGCCCAAGTGGCGATCGGCCTACTGCGCCAACAGCTTTCCAATGAGGTCCGCGTGCACGGCTTGGTGACGAAGGCTGGCGATGCGCCGAACGTCATCCCCGAATTCACTGAGGGACGCTGGTACGTCCGTGGCACCACGAGTGCCCAGATGGACGAAGCCTTCGAACGAATCAAGCACTGCTTCGAAGCCGGCGCACTTGCAACGGGTGCCACCCTCGAACTTGGGCCCAGCGGCGCACCCTACGTCGAGTTCCGCACCGATTTCGAGATCCTCGATAAGTACGTGCGCAATGCCGAAGAGCTTGGTCGAGTGTTCACCGATGGCAACGTCGGCCTCGGACGGATGAGCCGCGCAAGTACAGATATGGGCAATGTGTCGCAGATCGTTCCAGCAATCCACCCCTACATCGGCATTGACTCAGCGCCGGCTGTCAACCACCAGCACCAATTCGCCGCCGCAGCAATCACCGGCGCAGCCGACCGCGCCGTCCTTGACGCAGCCACTGGCCTGGCACTTACCCTTGCCGATGCGGCGACCGATCCTCACACCCGTCAACGATTGCTCGGAAACTAGGAAGGCAAGTTATGACCCGCACCCGTGCCGATTGGCAAGCCATTGCCGATTCACTCAGCCCACGTACGCAAGCCTTCATCGACGGAAAGTTCGTCGACGCAGTGGAGGGTCAGACGACGACGTCGATCTCACCCGCAACCGGCCAGTCACTGGCAACCCTGGCCGAGTGCACCGCAGCGGACGTCGACCTCGCAGTGAAAGCCGCGCGCCGCGCCTTTGACTCAGGTGTGTGGTCGCGAGCATCAGCCGACACCCGCAAGGCGACCCTGTCGAAGCTTTCCGCCCTCATCATGGACAACCTCGATGAGTTAGCGGTCACCGATTCACTCGACATGGGCAAGCTCGTCACCGACGCCTACACCATCGATGTGCCAGGTAGCGCGATGATCCTGCAGTTCTACGCCGAGGCGATCGACAAACTCAACGGCGAAATCCCCGTCACTCCCCCGGGCAACATCGCTCTCGTTCAGCGCGTTCCACTCGGCGTTGTCGGAGCAGTGATTCCGTGGAACTACCCACTTGAAATGGCCATCTGGAAGCTCGCCCCGGCACTCGCGGCTGGTAACTCTGTCGTCCTCAAGCCCGCCGAGCAGTCACCCCTATCGGTGCTGCGCCTCGCAGAGCTTGCCGCCGAAGCCGGACTACCCGATGGCGTGCTCAATGTCGTTCCCGGCCGCGGCGAAACAGTTGGCCGCGCGATTGGCGAGCACCCCGACGTGGACGTTCTGACGTTCACCGGCTCGACTGAGGTCGGTAAGATGTTCATGGGTTACTCCGGTGCGTCCAACCTCAAGCAGGTCTGGCTCGAGTGCGGTGGCAAGAGTGCGAACCTCGTCTTCGCCGATATCGATAATCTCAACGAGGCAGCCGAATTCGCTGCTCGCGCGATCTTCTTCAACCAGGGCGAGGTCTGCTCGGCGAACTCACGTCTTCTGGTTCAGCGCGAGATCGCTGACGAGTTCGTCGCAGCCGTCGTCGCGCAGGCGAAGAACATCACCGTCGGCCACCCCTTCGATCCGGCCGCAACGATGGGGCCACTCGTCGACCGTCGTCACACCGATCGCGTCGAGGAATACCTCAAGCAGGGTGTCGCCCTTGGCACCGTGGCGGCCGGTGGACGACGCCTGACGATCGAGGGCTCAGATTGCTACATCGAGCCAACCGTCCTGACGAATCTCGCCGCAGATAGCGCCCCGGCCAAGGAAGAGATCTTCGGCCCCGTGCTCGCTGTCATTCCATTCGACACCGAGGATGAGGCAATCGCGCTGGCCCACAACAGCGAATATGCCCTCGCGGCCTCGCTCTGGACGGGAAACCTCTCGCGCGCCCACCGGGTAGCCGAGCGGCTACACGTAGGAACCGTGTCCGTAAACACCGTCGACGCCCTCGGCGTCACGACTCCATTCGGCGGATTTAAGGGATCCGGCTTCGGTCGCGACCTCTCGTTACACGCATTCGATAAGTTCACCGGGCTTAAAACCACCTGGATCCGGTACTAAGGTTCTAGCAGCAAGAGAAATCGCACCACCACAACAACGATGCTGGCAGGAGAAAGACATGACGATCATTAGTAACCAGTTCGACGTTGACACCCTTGAGAGTGTCGACCGGGCGCACATCATTCACCCGTACCTGCCATCGTCGGTCTCCGAGCGCGTCATCATGACCGCTGGCGACGGCTGCAACCTCACCGATGCTCAGGGCCGCGAGTACCTCGATGCCACCGGTGGTCTGTGGTTGGCTCAGGTGGGCCACGGCCGCGAAGAGATCGCCGAGGTCGCTGCCAAGCAGATCAAGACCCTCGAATACTTCACCTCGTTCTGGGAGTTCAGCAACGACAAGGCGATCGCACTCGCTGATCGCCTTGTAAGCATCTCTCCCGATCACATCAATCAGGTGTACTTCACCAGTGGTGGTTCGGAAGGTAACGAAGCGGCCATCAAGATGGCGCGTTATTACCACCACCGCAATGGCGAAACGAGCCGTAACTGGATCCTCGCCCGTAGCAACGCGTACCACGGCGTTGGCTACGGTGGCGGCACGGCAACCGGTTTCGACGTTTACCACAACGGTTTCGGCCCGATGATGCCGAACGTTCGTCACCTCACTCCGGCGTGGCCATACCGCAGCGAACTGTTCAACGGTCAGGATCCAACGGACTTCCTGATCAACGAGCTCGAAGAGACGATCGCCAGCATTGGCGCAGAGAACATCGCGGCGATGATCGGCGAGCCCATCATGGGCGTCGGCGGAATGCTCGTGCCACCCATGGATTACTGGCCGCGCGTGCAGGAAGTTCTGCACAAGAACGGCATCCTGATGATCTTCGACGAGGTCGTCACCGCGTACGGCCGCGTCGGTGAATGGTTTGCCGCGCAGTACTTCAACGTGCAGCCAGACATCATCGTCACCGCCAAGGGCATCACCTCGGGCTACATCCCGCTCGGCGCAGTGCTCACCACCGACAAGGTCGGCAATGCACTTCAGTCTGACTTCGGCTTCCCGATGGGTTACACCTACAACGGTCATCCCACCGCCGCGGCTGTCGCGCTGGCGAACCTCGACATCATCGAGCGCGAGGGGTTGCTCGAGCGCGCGAAGACGATGGGTGCGTACCTGCACGAAGGCCTTAAGTCACTACTCGATCTCGAGATCGTCGGCGAGGTTCGCTACGTCGCCATGATGCACGCTGTTGAGCTGGTTTCCGATCGCGAGACCCGTGCACCACTGCCGATGTTGCAGCCGATGCTTCCAGACGTCATCCGCCGCGAGACGGGCGTGATCGTGCGCGACTGTGGGCACAACCTCGTGCTGTCACCACCGCTGATCATGACCGAAGCACAGGCCGACCAGGCCGTTGCGGCTATGCGCTCGGTACTCGTGCGCACCGGCAAAGACGGAGTCATCTCCTAACCCCGGCGAGTAGCCAGCGACCAGAAAATCAATCAAGACCCCCTTGCTCCCGTGCGCCAGGGGGTCTTGATGTTTCGTCGTCTAACCGTCAAGACGTGGGGGGGGTGCGGGGTTACAG
>Ga0194055_10004169_pt1 | contig 10917 bp, 10 predicted proteins | sample SepL449m_MetaG_FD_155482 | JGI IMG/M metagenome (GOLD analysis project Ga0194055, IMG submission 155482) | Anoxic zone freshwater microbial communities from boreal shield lake in IISD Experimental Lakes Area, Ontario, Canada - Sep2016-L442-9m | ecosystem: Environmental > Aquatic > Freshwater >... | reverse complement strand
TTCTTCATTAGTGTGGGGATGTTACTTAATCTTCATCAGATTGCATCAAATATCGGTTTTGTCATTTTAATTACTTTTGGGTTTATTTTATTTAAAGCCTTTGTAATTGCATTGCTTACTCGATTATTTAATTATGAAATTGGTGTAGGTATAAGAACAGGCCTTATTTTGGCGCAAGCAGGAGAATTTAGCTTTGTGATTTTAGCGCTCGCTCGAGAAGAGCATGTCATTGGTGCTCATGCGTTCCAAATTATTCTAGCTGCTTCATTATTCTCAATGATGTTAGCCCCATTTATTATTCAGTATAACGGCCGTATAGCTCGTTATCTATCGAAAAGCTACAACCGAAATAGTGCAGATACAGTTGAAGCGATTCAATCGGTAGGCCGAACTTTGAAAGATCATGTAATTTTATGTGGCTATGGTAGAAGCGGCCAATACCTCGGACGTTTTTTAAAGGAAGAAAATATTTCTTTTATTGCGATTGATATCGATCCTAGTCGTGTGAATGATGCATCAGCTGGAGGGGAGCATGTGATGTATGGCGATGCAAGCCGAAGAGTTGTTTTAGAAGCTGCAGGAATTAAAACGGCAAAGGCCCTCGTTGTCAGCTATAGAGATTTTAGAGCTTCTATGAAGCTACTTCATGTTATTCAAGATGCCTATAAAAATATACCTGTGATTGTGAGAACGCTTGATGATACTCATATGGATGAAATTAGAAACGCAGGAGCAAGCGAAGTCGTTCCAGAAATTTTAGAAGGTAGTTTAATGTTAGCGTCTCATGCGCTTGTTGTATTAGGAGTGCCATTAAACCGAGTTGTAAAGCGTATACGTTCATTTAGAGAAGAGCGTTATAAAATGTTTAGAGGTTATTTTGGTGGAATGTCAGATGCTGAAGCTGAAGTTACTGATCCACAATTGAGACTTCATGCAATTGAAATTAATGAAAAATCACATGTACTTTCATGGCAGCTTATTCAGATTCCATTTTCAATGTTTAATGTTGAACTTAAGTATTTAAGACGCCCTAATATGCTGGAAGATATTGAACCAAGAAACGATATTGTTTTGTCTTCCGGAGATGTGCTCGTTATATTAGGCAATGCAGACAAACTTAATGCATTAGAAAAATACATACTGACTGGCAAATAAAGCATGACAAAAAAAGTTGTTGTGATTGGTGGCGGTATTGTGGGGTGCATAACTTCATTTTTTCTTATTGAAAAAGGTTTCGACGTCAGTCTGGTTGATCAAAGCGCTATTGGTCAAGAAGCCTCATGGGCAGGGGCTGGTATTCTTTCACCATTATTACCTTGGCATTATCAAGATAGTGTTAATCAACTATGCTTCGGCAGTGCAGATTTTTATCGTCAACTTTCAAATACGTTAAAAAAAGATACCGGTATAGATCCAGAATGGACTGAGTCCGGGATGTTAATTTTTTCTGAGAAAGATGAGCGTCAGGCCATTGATTGGTGTCAAAAAAATCATACTGAAATTAAGCAGACAGAAGATAAATGCTTACTTCTTCCGCGAGTTGCTCAAATTAGAAATCCTCGTTTGTTAAAAGCCTTAAAAACATATTTAATGAATAATAATGTTGTGATGATAGAGAATCAAAAAGTAAGCCCCATGAGTGATTTAGGTGATTCCATTCGCCATCTTCAAACTGAAAAAGGCATTAAGCTAGAAGCTGACTATTATGTAGTTGCTTCAGGTGCCTGGAGTTCATTTGTTTTGAATGAAATTGACGCGCCCAAGATAAAACCTATCAGAGGACAGCTCATTCAGTACCCTGCAATACAAGAAAAATTACCCAACATTCTTTATAAAGATGATTTTTATCTAGTGCAAAGACAAGATGGTGTTGTTCTTGCTGGAAGCACCTCAGAAGACGTTGGTTTTAATAAAGGGATTACAGAATCTGCAAGGCATTCACTTCAAAACAAAGCTGAAGAATTGATGCCCATATTAAAAAAATATAATATTCAAAATCAATGGAGTGGATTAAGACCGGGTTCTGAAGGTAATGTCCCTATGATTGAGAAACATCCAAAGTACAATAATGTATACTTAAACATAGGACATTATCGTTACGGATTAACGATGGCTCCTAAGGCAGCAGCAATTGTTACTGATTTAATAACCTCAAATGGATAAGCACTATGCGCTTGAATATTCTTATAACTTTTTTTCTTTTTTTAATAAGTCATACAGCTATGGCAATTGAAGAGCCAGCATATGTGAGCATTGAAAAAAAAGATACTTTTGAAATTAGGGAGTATCAGCCCAAATTAATTGCACAAGTTTTAGTCAATGGCACATTTGATAACGCCTCTAGTAAAGGATTTCGTTTATTAGCTGATTTTATTTTTGGAAACAACAAGACCAATGATGGGGCAAAAAAGATTGAAATGACAGCTCCGGTAGTCAGTCGTGATGCTTCGGAAAAAATTGAAATGACTGCGCCGGTTTTGTCAGAAGAAGTTGAAAAAGGTTGGTATATTAGTTTCAATATGCCCAAGCAATTTACCAAAGAAACGCTTCCTATTCCAAATAATTCAGAAGTAAAAATTATAGAGATGCCTGCAGAAAAATATGCTGTGATTACATTTTCAGGTTTAGTGCGTGAAAAGAAATACACTGAAATGTTAAATCTACTTCATATAGAAATGAAGACTAGAAATTTAGAACCAAAAGGTCCAGTAATACTTGCACGTTATAACCCACCTTGGACATTGCCGTTCTTGAGAAGAAATGAATTGATGTTTAGATTTGAATAGTTAATTATATTGACTGTTCGATATAGTAATGTTTGCTTTACCAATCCTGAAGATTATTAAGATATTTGCGTCTATTGGGACAGAAAAAGGACAGCGCTATTATCTCTTTGCTTTAATGCCCTTCTTAGGTTTAGCCTCAACCTCTCGTTTATAAAGTCCAGAGCGTCCTCCAGACTTTTCCACTAAGTGGATATTTGAAATTACCATCGTACGGTCTACTGCTTTCACCATATCATAAATAGTGAGAAGGGCGATGCTGACCGCTGAGAGGGCTTCCATTTCAAGACCTGTTTGTGCAAAGCACTCACAAGATGATTGACAAGTAATAGTATTATTTTTTTTATTAATAATAAAATTGATATCAATCTTAGTGAGGCTTATAGAGTGACAAAGTGGAATGAGTTCCCAAGTTTTTTTTGCCGCTTGAATACCAGCAATTCTAGCTGTATTTAGAACATCGCCTTTTTTAATCAAATTATTTTGAATTAGTTTTAAGGTGTCTTTATTTAATTGAATTGAACCTTCAGCGGTGGCTTTTCTATGGGAGATAGCTTTATCGGTAATATCGACAAGCTGTGCATCCCCTTTTTGATTTATATGGGTTAGTTTTTTCATAAATTTAATTAGCCTGCCTTCACAAACTTAGATGTAAGTGATTATTAATCTAGGTATCATACCAATGATGAAATTTAAAATTACATTGATAGCGAGTTTTTTTTGTTGCTTATCCACCTTTGCTGATGAATTACCTGATTTAGGCGACTCATCTCAACTCATTATATCTGCAAAAGAAGAGCAAGCTATTGCAAGAGAGATTTTGAAGGAAGTCGCAGTTAGTCCTGAAATTGTTCAAGATGTTGAGGTTATCGATTATCTAAAAAATTTAGGCGATAGATTGGTTGCATATAGCCCTAATAAAAGACAGCAGTTTAATTTTTTTGTTGTTAATGAATCCTCAATTAATGCATTTGCAATGATCGGAGGCGTAATTGGGGTGCATACAGGACTTATTCTAGCTTCCAATAATGAATCAGAGGTTGCGAGTGTACTAGGCCATGAAATTGCTCACGTGACGCAGAGACATCTGCCACGAATGATTGCTCAGCAGAAGAACGATTCAATTAGAACTGTTTTGGGGATTGCTCTAGCACTTCTTGTGGCAAGAGCTAATCCTCAGTTATCAGCAGGAACTATGACAGCTGCTTCAGCTATGGGCGTTCAAAAACAATTAGATTATACAAGAGACCATGAAAAAGAAGCGGACCGAGTAGGTTTTCAGATTTTGACAGATGCGGGTTTCGATGGCCGATCAATGGTTTCATTTTTTAATACCCTTCAAAGAGGCTCTCGCTTTTCAGAAGGGGCAGCACCTAGCTTCTTAAGAACACACCCCATCACAGCTGATCGTATTAGCGATATTTCAAACAGAGTTAAGGAAAGTCGTTATAAACAAATACCTGACAATCCTGACTTTATGTTTATCAAATCAAAATTGAGAGCAATGAATAGTACGCCTCAATCTGCAGTGGAAACATTTGAGGGCAGCCTCAAAGATAAGCGTTATATAAATGAAGGTGCTGAGCGATATGGTCTTGCAATAGCCTATATGAGAAAAAATGATTTTATAAAAGCACGACAAGAGATTGATTGGTTAAAAGTAAATGTTAAAAAAAACGCTCTTATAGAAACGCTCGTATGTAAATTTGAAGTATCCACAAATCAACCAATACAGGCGCTCAATCTTTATTTAAAAGCCCTTAATATTTACCCTAATTATCGAGCTTTAATTTACGGATTAGCAGAGCATTATCTAATGACCAGTGAGCCAGAAAAGGCTATTAAACTTATTAACGACAAATTAAATATTTATCCAGATGATAGTTATTTTTATGAATTACTTTCTAAAGCATATGCAAAAGAAGGTAAGGAGCTTTTGCAATACCAAGCTCAATCAGAAGCTTATTATCGTAAATTTAATTTACCTAGAGCAATAGAGCAGATGGAGTTTGCTGTTAAATCTAAAGATGGTAATTTTTATCAAAAATCGATTGTGGAATCTCGTTTGAAACAGTTGAAATTTGAGAATAGTCTCGAAGATATCAAAGATAAAAAATAAAAAACACATTTTCTAACGCTACCTAGCTTAGTATTCGATGCTTTATTATGATAAGTAATATTTATCATAAATATAATAACAATTGATTATACATATTAAAGTGACTTACCTATAATGATCCTTTTTTAACCAACCAAAGAAGGAAAAGATGATGTCTTCATTAGTTAATACTGAAGTAAAACCGTTCAAAGCAACAGCGTTTCACAATGGCAAGTTTATTGATGTTACAGAAGCAAATCTTAAGGGTAAGTGGTCAGTGGTGATTTTTATGCCAGCGGCTTTTACTTTTAACTGCCCAACAGAAGTTGAAGATGCTGCTGATCACTATGCAGAATTTCAAAAAGTAGGTGCAGAAGTTTATATCGTAACAACAGACACGCATTTTTCCCATAAAGTTTGGCATGAAACATCGCCGGCAGTAAGTAAAGCTAAGTTCCCGTTAATAGGTGATCCTACTCATCAATTAACACGTGCTTTTGAAGTGCATATTGATGAAGAAGGCCTAGCTTTACGTGGCACTTTTATTATCAATCCAAAGGGCGAAATTAAAACCATGGAAGTGCATGACAATGCGATAGCTCGTGATGTTAAAGAAACATTACGTAAGCTCAAAGCCGCACAATATGTGGCTAATAATCCAGGCCAAGTATGTCCAGCTAAATGGCAAGAAGGCGCTAAAACAATAGCTCCATCACTCGATCTCGTAGGTAAGATCTAACTACAAAATATGAATCCCAGGCCATAAAAGCCTGGGTATTTCATAAACACTTTTAGGTAAATCAATGGCGCTAGATATAACAATTAAAAATCAATTACAAGATTACATGGCTAGACTTGTCTATCCAATTAAGCTTCTGGCAAATGTTGACGTGGCCGCTTCATCTCAAGAGATGTTAGAGATGTTAGAGGAAGTTGCTTCTTTGTCTGAAAAAATAACTTTAAATAGGGAAATAGATACTTCTAAAAGAATTCCATCTTTTGAGGTTAATCGAGATACGGATACTACGGGTATTACATTTGCAGGCATTCCCTCAGGACACGAATTTACCTCATTTGTATTAGCCTTACTTCAGGCTGGAGGACATCCAATAAAGATAGATGCTGAAAAAATAGAGCAAATTAAGAACATTCAAGGTAAGTTCCATTTTGAAACTTATATTTCATTGACTTGCCATAATTGTCCTGATGTTGTGCAGGCGTTAAATGCAATGTCTATTATCAATCCTAATATTTCTCACGTCATGATTGATGGTGCATTATTTCAAAAAGAAGTAGAAGAAAAACAAATTATGGCTGTACCCACTATCTTTCTTAATGGCCAATCTTTTGGTCAAGGAAGAATGGAGCTTGATGAGATTGTAAACAAGATCGACGCAAGCGCTAGCTTAAAAGAAGCTGAAAAAATTTCCAAAAAAGAAACTTACGATATTTTAATTATCGGTGGCGGCCCAGCAGGCTCGTCAGCAGCTATATATAGCGCGCGAAAAGGCATACGAACAGGCATTGTGGCTGAGCGCTTTGGTGGTCAAGTTATGGATACTTTAGGCATAGAAAATTTTATCTCAGTGAAAGCCACAGAAGGACCAAAGTTAGTCACAGCTCTTGAAGAGCATGTAAAGGAATATGAAGTTGATATTATGAATTTACAACGCGCAAAGAGTATTCAAAAAAACGATGAAAATGCTTTGTTTGAAGTAGAGTTAGAAAATGGGGGAAAGCTTAAAAGCAAATCAGTCATTGTTGCAACAGGAGCAAGATGGAAGGAATTAAATATTCCTGGCGAAAAAGAATTCAAAGGTAAGGGCGTAGCTTATTGCCCACATTGTGATGGACCTTTATTTAAAGGAAAGCATGTTGCAGTAATAGGCGGAGGAAACTCTGGTGTTGAGGCTGCTATTGATCTTGCAAATATTGTAGGCCATGTCACGCTTTTTGAATTTGCCCCAGAACTGAAAGCTGACGATATCTTACAAAAGAGACTCTATAGCTTGTCAAATGTAGATGTCGTATTAAATGCACAAACAGTAGAAGTGCTTGGCGCTGACAAAGTGAATAGTATGATTTACCTTGATCGAAAAACAAACGAAAAGAAAACGATTTCGCTTGAGGGTATTTTTATTCAAATTGGATTATTACCAAACACTGATTTTGTAAAAAACACTGTAGATCTCTCCAAGTTTGGGGAAATTATTATTGACGGCCATGGCCAATCTTCGTTGCCAGGGCTATTTGCAGCTGGTGATGTCACTACTGTGCCTTATAAGCAAATTATTATTGCCTTGGGCGAAGGCGCTAAGGCCTCTCTAGGAGCTTTTGACTACCTGATTCGCCAATAAATTAAATTTTATTGGCTGCAATAATTTCTTTAAGTAGTGGCAGCGTAATAGGCCTTTTGTAGCTTAAAGACCATTGATCTAAATCTTCCAAAATAGAAAATAAATTGGGCATATCTCTTTTTAGATACTTTAAGCAATAGTCAATAATATCCATATTTAGTTTCATGCCTCTTTCATCAGCGTGCTTAAGAAGGGCTAACTTTTTTTCTTCATCTGAAAGAGCTATGACTTCGTAAGTCACGCCCCAAGCAAGTCTTGTTGCTAAATCATCCCTTAATTTCATCTGGAGCGGAGAATAAAGACCTGTCACCAGCATATTCTGATGAGATTCTTTGCATCGATTATATGTGTTGAATAATTCGATTTGACCTAAGTCATCAAGTAAATGAACGTCATCGTGAATGATAAATCCATGATCATAAGCAATATGAGCTAAATGCGATTTGCCTGATCCTTCGTTACCCCAAAGATATATGAATTGAATAGGCAAGTTATGAGAGATGATTTGCTTTAACGTATGAGTTACCTCGATATTGTGACCAACTACAAAATTTTCAAAAGATTGTTTTGGGGTTGGAGATAGGGCTAATAGCATCTGTTTCATATCTATGGGGGAAAGCTTAATTTAGGTAAAGATAGGCTTAATTATGCACATCTTTAAAATATATTTCGGTTAAAATTTCAATTATAACGACTAACCTAAATGTTTAATGAAAGAGAGTTAATCTTTTGAATAAAGATGACACAAGAAAAGATAGTCAATCCATCACCTATAAAGATGCAGGCGTAGACATTGAAGCTGGAGATGCACTTGTTGAAAAAATTAAGCCTTTTGCAAAAAAAACTATGCGAGCAGAGGTTTTGGGGGGTATTGGAGGTTTTGGGTCTTTATTTGAGGTACCTAAAAAATATAAAGAACCCGTTCTTGTTTCAGGTACAGACGGAGTAGGCACAAAACTTAAATTAGCTTTCGAATTAAATAAACATGACACGGTAGGCATTGATTTGGTTGCCATGAGCGTCAACGACATATTAGTTCAGGGGGCTGAGCCTTTATTCTTCCTTGATTATTTTGCATGTGGAAAACTAGACGTAGATATAGCATCTCAAGTTATAAAAGGTATTGCGGAGGGGTGCGTCCAATCAGGATGCGCTCTCGTAGGCGGAGAAACGGCAGAGATGCCAGGTATGTACCCTGAAGGTGAGTACGATTTAGCTGGATTTGCAGTTGGAGTTGTAGAAAAAAGCGAAATCATTAATGGTAAAACAATTCAATCTGGCGACGCCGTCATTGGACTTGCTTCTAGTGGAGCCCATTCAAATGGGTATTCTTTGATTAGAAAAATTATCAGCAATGAAAAAGCTGATTTCCTAGGACCTTTTGATGGAAAAACTCTAAAAGATATAGTCATGGAGCCCACTAAGCTCTACGTAAAATCTATTCTCAAGCTTAAAGAAACAATCAAAATTAAAGGTATGGCGCATATCACGGGGGGCGGTATTACAGAAAATATTCCGCGCATTTTAGAGCCAAATTTAATGGCAGAAATTCAATCTTCAAGCTGGCCACTGCCAAAACTTTTTCAATGGTTACAAGATAAAGGTAACATCTCTAATTCAGAGCTTTATCGAACATTTAATTGTGGCATTGGTATGGCTATCGTGATTGATAAAAAAGATGTTGCAAATGCAAAGCGAATCTTACAAGAATCAAACGAAACTGTTTATGAGATAGGTATCATTAGAAAACGTGAAGCTAATGAACATCCTACTATGGTGATTTAAACTAAATATGAAAAGATCATTGCCATTCAAACAATGGCTCATATTTTTTTTATTTTTGTTTAGTTCGTTAGCTTATTCAAAAGAACTCCCCAGTATTTTAGAGTTGAAATACGAGCTCACCCAGAATGGAGAATTATTAGGCACAGTCATTGAAAGATTCTTGATCGATGAGAAGGGAAAGTATCATATTGAAAGCTCTACTAAAGGCATTGGACTCTATGCTTTATTCGGAGATCGTGTTTTGACGAGTGAAGGAAGCATCACTTCTGAAGGTTTGAAGCCAAAGCACTTTGAGCTTCACCAGGGAAGGAATGCGAGCAAAGATGCAATTGTTGATTTTGATTGGGATAATCAAATATTAATAACTCGTTATAAGGGTAATGAAACAAAAGAAAACATAGAAAATAAAACCCAAGATTTAATTAGTTATTTATATCAATTTAATTATGAGAATTTTGATGAATCTATGATTGAATTTGCAGCGGCTACAGGAAAAAAATATAAAAAATATCAATTTAAAATTACAGATAAAAAAGTAGCACTTTCATCAGCTGATATGAATTTTGAGACTTATTTAGTTCAAAGTTTGGCTGAAAAAGATGGAAAGCCGGAAACTCAAATATGGCTTAATAATAAGCTTTATAAACTGCCTATTCGAATTCGTTACCAAGAAAAAAATGGTGCAACACTCGAGCAAAATTTGGTACAGACAAATATAGATCTCAATGGACTTTAATCGCATAAAAAAATTACTGAAAAGTAACCATGTAAAATTCTTGTTAGCTGTTTTTTTTTCCATCTTAATTCATCTTTTCTTATTGGGGGGTATTGATGTATACAACCCATTCTTTTTAAAAAATTCTGATAGCCTTAATATTATTATTGAAAGCCATCTCGAGAGTTCAATCGAAGATAAAGAACTATTGAACCAAAAAAAATTATCCACACCCAAAAAAGAAATTAAGAAAAATAAGCAAATAGATAGTAATTCAAGCGAAAGTAAAGATAATTCAAAAAATGATCTAAATCAGAATTCTGAAAATAATAATTTAAATCAAATTTCACAAAGTAGTGAAAAAAAAGAAATTCAATATAAAAAAATAGTTATTGATTATGATGTAAGAAGAAGTTTAGATGGCTCCCCGGTGGGAGCTGCAAAAACAACATATTTGCTAGAGAAGGACACTCATTACAGTATTAGAAATGAAATTGAGGCAAAAGGATTTGTGTCTCTTTTTTATTGGAATAAATTAGTACAGACAAGCGATGGGTTAGTCACGCCAGAGGGTTTAAAGCCAATAAATTTTCATTATCAATTTGGCAGCAAAATAGATAATCTAGCAGTCTTTGATTGGGAATCTAAAAAAATAACTATCACAGTCAATGGCAGCAAGAATGAAGTTGAAATGCAAGAGGGCTCTCAAGATACGTTAAGTGTAATGTTTCAATTTATGTTTGAGCCCCCTTTAACAAAAATGAAACTTTATGTTACCAATGGAAAGAATTATAAGGCATACGATTATGCTTATGTTGGAGATGAAATTATTGAGACGGAAGTTGATAAGATAGAAACTATGCATATAGCAAAATTTAATTACACTAATGAAGAAAGAATTGATCTGTGGCTGGCAAAAGATTATAGATTCATTCCGATAAAGATAAGAAAAACAGAAAAAGATGGAAGTATCTTAGATCAATCCGTTAAAAAAATAGCAATTGAAAGTTTAGGCTCATAAATATGTTAAATCTTAATTTGATACAGCACTGCGCAAATATTTTGGGCGAAATATTAGATTTTCATGGGCCCGCAGATATGAAATTGAGCAATTACTATAGGGAGCATGGCGAACTTGGACAAAAAGATAGGGGAGAAATCGCTGAATGTATTTATGGC
>Ga0194055_10004167_pt1 | contig 10918 bp, 5 predicted proteins | sample SepL449m_MetaG_FD_155482 | JGI IMG/M metagenome (GOLD analysis project Ga0194055, IMG submission 155482) | Anoxic zone freshwater microbial communities from boreal shield lake in IISD Experimental Lakes Area, Ontario, Canada - Sep2016-L442-9m | ecosystem: Environmental > Aquatic > Freshwater >... | reverse complement strand
GTTCGGGGCGTTGCCGATGCTCCCCACCTGCTGCCAGGTGAAGTTGTCGGCCGAAGCCGGCGACAGGAGGGCGAATAGCACCAGGGCCACGGCCCCGGCGAAGGCACGCAGGTTGGCAAGCCGGGCTTCGGCGCCAGTGCCCCACGTGGGTGATTTGTTGCTGCGGCAGGGCATCCCGCCACCAATCTCTTCGAAGCAGCTGATCACAGTGGTTGCGTTCACGAGCGGATCCTTTGTGAGTCGGCCCCGGATGCAGGGCCTGGCAGCAATCGAGATCGAAAAACCCTTAACCACGCACGCCCATGGCGGACGTCGAACCAACTTCAACCCGCGACTCGGCAGCGGAGCGACGCTCCGAAACCAGGCGGGCCTCGATGAACACCGACACGAGCGAATCCCCCGACGAAACTCCGGGGATGTGGACGAAAGCGCCCTGGGCACGCGACCAAGCCTCGTCCGAGCCGCTCGATTCGCCACCACAGACAACCAAGAGCGTGTCGGGGCGGCTGGCGAACTTGCGGGCGAGCGATTCCACCGCGGTGCGGTCGCCACCCAGCGGCGAGACCAGATCGATGACCACCAGTTGGTGGGCGTGGCGGCGGGCTGCGGCGAGCGTGGCCGGAGCGGCGATCGTCGACCAGCCACCGAGGTCGGCGGCCGCGTCGAGGCGGCGACGCAGCGAGTCGTTGCCAGTCACCACCAGGCAGTTCAGCGGCACCGCAGCGGAGCGAGAGGTGCCGAAGGGACGCATGCTGACGGCCCGGGCCACCCCGACGTCGCACTGGCGGGGTGCCACTGGCACCAGCACCGCGTCGAAGTCTAAGGCTACGGCCATCTCGAAACCCTCCAGCCCCAGCGATCAGAAGCCGGTTGATCACCGGTCTCCTTTGGGGCTGAAAGGAAGGAATGCACGGCCCGTGCCAATCGTGCCGAAAGCTCAAGAAATTCCAAATGAGCCTGTTTTCAGGCCGAATGTCGATCGCCCCGCCGCGCAGGCCCCACCGGCCTCACCACAATGCCCGTCACCGAAAAGGTGAGACGGTCATCAGCCACGGGAAGGAAGGGCCAAAAAACATTGTTTTTCCCGATGAAATTGAACCTTTCACCAGATCGGTGAAGCCCCTTCATGAGTACCGGGGAAGACGGTGTTAGTTCAGGCAAGATGCGCAAGCGAGGGAAGTGTTGTTCCCCGGCGACCGTTTGGTCCCCGACCCCGCGACGGCGCGGTCTGAAGAAGAGAGGGGGTCGGTTCTCTTGCCCGGTTTGAACCAGGCCGAATTGTTCCCCGTGATGGGACGAGTTCCTTCACGGAACGGGCCGGCTCGACACGATTCGGAGGGGGTGTGATCGCGCGGGCGTAAATCCTGCCCGGCGAGAGATGTCTTCCTGTCTTTCGCCGCTTCGCCATCCCTTCCAGCTTTCATGGATCGGCCACCTTATCAGCGTCTCCCGCTCGTCGGCCGGATCGGCTGGGGGGTCGTCGTCTGCGCTGTGATGGTCTGCGGCTGCACGCCGCTGCGCGAGTATTGGGACAACGGATTGAAGGTTGGCCCCGACTATCTCCGGCCGGTTCCGGAGGTGAACGGGGAGTGGATCGATGCCGACAGCGAGCAGATCCGCTCGGAGTCGCCGGCGGAGGTCGATTGGTGGGAGCAGTTCAACGACCCGGTCCTCGGGGAACTGGTGAGCCGGGCCTACGATCAGAACCTGCCGCTGCGCGAGGCGGGATTCCGCGTCCTCGCGTCGCGGGCCGCCTACAACATCGCCGTCGGCGGGTTCTTCCCGCAGTCGCAGTCGTCGGTGTCGTCCTTCAACCGCTACCAGATCAGCGACTCGCTCTCGACCTTGCCGCCCCTCCAGGGGCAATCCTTCAGCATCTGGCAGACGGGCTTCAATCTTTCTTGGGAGTTGGATCTGTGGGGAAAGATCCGCCGCGGCATCGAGTCGTCGGCGGCCACCTATCAGGCAAGCGTCGAGGAGTACGACGGCGTCCTCGTGACCCTGATCGCCGACGTGGCCGAGCGCTACACGCAGGTGCGGATAGCGCAGAAGCAGGTCGCCGACCTCCGCCAACTCGCCGCCATCCAGCGCTCCTCGCTGCAACTGGCGACCGACCGCTTTGAGGGAGGGGCGACGGGGGAGCTCGACGTCTCTCAGGCCCGGCTCAACCTCGCCCAGACCGAGGCCTCGATTCCCCGCTTTGAACAGCAGGCTCGCGTCGGCGCCAATGCCTTGTGCGAGCTCCTGGCGATTCCAGCGGAGGATCTCACGGCGCTCCTCGGCGAGGGGGGGATTCCTGTGGCGCCTCAGAGCTTGGCGATCGGCATTCCAGCCGATCTCATCCGCCGCCGCCCCGATGTCCGCCAGATGGAAAGGCTCGTGGCGGCCCAGTCGGCAAAGATCGGTGTCGCCGAAGCTGATCTCTATCCCGCCTTTTCGATCAACGGCTACCTCGGGGTCTACGCCAATGAACTCGGGGAATTGTTCCAGACCGACTCCACCTTCGGCTTCGTGGCGCCGGTCGTCGATTGGAAGGTGCTCAACTACGGCCGGATCCTCAACAACATCCGCCAGCAGGATGCCCGATTCCAGGCGCTCGCGGCCCGCTACCAGAACACGGTGCTCCAGGCCGGGCGCGAGGCCGAGGACGGGATCGTGACCTTCATCAAGGCCGGCGAGGCGACGACGAAGCAACGCGAGGCGCTCGCCGCGGCGACCCGGTCGGTCGAGCTGGTCCAGATCCAATACAAGGAGGGTTCGGCCGACTTCAATCGGGTGTTCGTCGTCCAGAAGAACCAGGTTGAGGAGCAGATCCGCCTCAACGAGAACGTCGGCGCCACCGCCATCGGGATGATCCAGCTCTACCGTGCCCTTGGCGGGGGCTGGGAAATAAGGCTGCGGGGCGACGGTGACGATTGCTGTGATCCAACCCCCGTCCTCGAGCGGGTGCAATGCGACGACTACCTCGGCAAGACACCGCCGCGCCGGTTTGACGCCTGGTGCCTGTGGCGGGAATGGCTGCGGGATTGGAAACCGCGCTGACGTCAGTCTGCGCCGCGTTTCTCCGCAGCCGGCGGCGACCACCACAACAGCGCGAAGAAGAAGACGGGCGTCAGAAAAAGGCCGAACAGCGTCACCCCGAGCATCCCGCTGAACACCGACAGGCCGAGAGTGCGCCGCATCTCGGCACCTGCCCCCTCGGCGACCAGCAGCGGCACGACCCCGAGGATGAATGCCAGGGAGGTCATGAGGATCGGCCGCAGTCGCAGCCTGCAGGCCTCGACCGTGGCGTCGGCAAGCGACCGTCCCTCACCGACGAGCTGCCGGGCGAACTCGACGATCAGGATCGCATTCTTGCAGGCCAACCCCACGAGGACGATGAATCCGATCTGCGTAAAGATCGTCATCTCTGCGCCGACGAGCCTGATGCCGACGAGCGCGGAGAGAATCGCCATCGGGACAACGAGGATCACCGCGAGGGGGAGCCGCCAGCTCTCGTAGAGGGCGGCGAGGACGAGGAACACGAGGACGCATCCGAGGAGGAGGAGCGTGCCGGCAGTCGACCCTGATCGAACCTGCATCTGGGCCATCTCCGTCCACTCCCAGGCCATCAACGGGGGGATCCGGCCGTCGGCCTGGAGGGCTTCGAAGTGCTTCTCCATGACGGCCAGGGCCGAAGTGCTCCCCGTGCCGGGGGCCGGTGCCCCGAGGAGCGCTGCTGCGGGGTAGAGGTTGTGGCGCATCGCCAGCGACGGCCCGAGCCGGTCCTCCACGCGCACGAGCGTCGCCAGGGGGACCGGCATCCCGTTGGCGTTGGGGATGGAAATCCTCGCAATCGCCTCGCGGATATCCTGCCGATGGGTTCCTTCGGCCTGGATGTTGACCTGCCACGACCGACCGAAGCGATTGAAGTTGTTGACGTAGTACGATCCCAATTGGATCTGGAGCGTGTCGATGATGTCCTGCATCGACACGCCGACCGACATCGCCTTCTCGCGGTCGATGTCGAGGAACAGCCAAGGAGTGCTGGCGGAAAAGTTGCCGAACAGCCCGCGCAGTCGTGGATCGCCAGAGCCTTCCTCGATCAGCGCCGTGACGGCCGATTCGAGCGTCGCCGGCCCATAGTCGCCCCGATCCTCCACCACCAGCTTGAAGCCGGTGATGCTGCCGAGGCCGTCGACCGGCGGCGGTTCGAACACCTCCACCACCGCCCCTTCGATCCCCGCACTCCAGCCCGCGCGGATCCGCGCGGCGATGGCGCCGGCGGTGGCCGTAGGGCCGTGGCGTCGGGCGAAGGGCTCGAGGAGGAGGTACATCCCGCCACGGTTGGCGGCGTTGGCCCCGAGCACGAGCGATTGGCCGGCGATCCCCAGGCTGTGGGCCACGCCCGGCTCACGGCTGGCGAGCGCCTCGATCTGCCCCATCATCGCCGCTGTGCGCTGCACGCTCGCCCCGTCGGGGAGCGTCACCTCAACGATCAGATAGCCCTTGTCCTGAAGGGGGATGAAGCCGACGGGGGTTTCCGTGAGCAGTTGCCAGGTGAGCCCGAGCAGGGCGACGAACACCAAGAGGATCGGGACACAGATCCGCAGCGACAGTCCAACGAGGGCTGCATAGGCCGCTGTGATCATGGCGAAGAACCGATTGAATCCCCAGAACAACCAGCCGAACAGCAGCCCCAAGAGCCGATCGACCGGATCGGGAGGCGAGCCCTTCGGCTGAAGAAGCAGCGCCGCAATCGCTGGGCTCAAAGTGAGCGAGTTGACGGCCGACAGGACCGTCGACACGGCAATGGTGAGGGCGAACTGCCGGAAGAACTCCCCCACGATCCCGGTGATGAACCCGCACGGGACGAACACCGCACAGAGCACAAGCGCGACGCCGACGACCGGCCCGGTGACCTCCTCCATCGCCTTCACCGCCGCCGCCCGCGGCGAGAGCCCTTCCCCGATCCAGCGTTCGACGTTCTCGACAACGACGATCGCGTCGTCGACGACGATCCCGATCGCCAGCACGAGCCCGAACAGCGAGAGCGAATTGAGGCTGAACCCCAATCCCTCCATGAACGCGAGGGTCCCGATGATCGCCACCGGAACGGAGATCAACGGGATCAGGGTGGCCCGCCACTTCTGCAGAAACAGGAGCATCACGATCGTCACGAGGACCACCGCGATGCCGAGCGTCCGCAGCACCTCAGCCTGCGATTCCTCGATGAAGGGGGTGGTGTCGTGGACGATGTCCGCCCGGAGCCCGGCGGGGTACCTGCTCTGGAGCCGGTCGAGCCGCTTCCGCACTTCCACGGCGGTCTTCAGCGCGTTCGATCCGGGGAGCTGGTAGATGTTCATTCCCACGCTCGGCTCGCCGTCGAGGCGGCAGATCTGGTCGTACTGCTGCGATCCCAGTTCGATCCTGGCGACATCCCGGAGCCGGACGATGACCGCCGAAGCGCCCCCTTCCCCTGCCTCATTTTCCTTGACGACGACATCGCCGAACTCCTCGGCGGTCATCAGCCGTCCGAGGGCCGCCAGAGGTGTCTGGAAAGCCTGTCCTTCCGGTGCCGGTTGCTGGCCGATGCTGCCGGCGGCGACCTGGAGATTCTGACGCTCGAGGGCCAAACGCACGTCGCCGGGGGAGACGCCGATCGCGGCCATCCGCTCTGGATCGAGCCAGGCCCGCATGCTGTAGTCGCGTTTGCCCATGAAGTCGACGTCGCCGACCCCCTCCACGCGGAGCAACTCGTCGCGGAGTTGGATCGTGGCGTAATTAGAGAGGAATGTCTCGTCGTAGAGTGGCCTGCCGGTCGGGTCGCGCTCGGCGGTGAGGTTGACGATCATCATCGGCGCCGGCGATTTCTTGAGCACGGCGACCCCCTCGCGCTGCACCAGCGACGGGAGGGTCGGCAGCGCCAGGGTGACGCGAACCTGCGTCAGCACCTGCGCCATGTTCGGATCGGTGCCCGGGGCGAAGGTGACGATCAGCCGGTAGCGGCCGTCATTCGTCGACAGGGAGCTCATCGACAGCGCGTTCTCGACACCACTGACCTGCTGCTCAATCGGCGCGGCGACCGTGTCGCGCACCATCTCGGCGTTCGCCCCCGGGTAGACCGTCGACACCTCGATCGTGGGAGGGGTGATGTCGGGATACTGCGTCGTCGGGAGGACGAGGGCCGCGACGCCGCCGGCGAGCACCAGCACGATCGAGATCACCGCGGCGAAGATCGGTCGGGCGATGAAGTAACGCGCGATCATGGGCGTTCTGCGGGCAGGTGCCGGTGCGGTGGATCACCCGGGCTGCCAGTCCGGCGGTCCACGGCCGAAGCGAGGAGATGGTAACAGACTGGGGTGATGAGAACGCCGAACAGCGTCACACCGATCATGCCTGAGAAGACGGTGATGCCCAGCGACCAGCGCATCTCCGCGCCGGCCCCTCTGGCGACGACGAGCGGGAGCACCCCGAGGATGAAGGCGACCGACGTCATGAGGATCGGCCGGAGGCGCAACCGGCACGCGGTCAGCGTGGCCGACCGGGGCGTCTCCCCAGAATCGACGAGCTTCCGTGCGAACTCGACGATCAGGATCGCGTTCTTGCAGGCCAAGCCCACGAGGACCACAAGCCCCACCTGGGCGAGGATGTCGATCGGCAGCCGTGCCACGGCCAGGCCGATGATCGCCGCCAGGAGGCACATTGGGACGACGAGCACCACGGCCAGCGGCTGCAGCCAGCTCTCGTAGAGCGCCGCCAGCACCAGGAAAACCAGGGCCACGCCCAGTCCGAGGAGAACGCCGGCCGTGTTTCCGGCGAGGATCTGGAGCTGAAACACCTCCGACCACTCGTAGGAAAACGTCTCCGGCAGGGCCGTCGGTGCGGTCCTGGCGACGCGGTCGATGAGCGACGATCCGCTCTCAAACGGATTCGGAATGCCAGTGATTGCCGCAGCGGGAAAGCCGTTGTAGCGCATCATCATCGTCGGGCCGACGTCATGGCGCAGCGTCAGCATCGTCGCTAGCGGCACGCTCTCCCCCCGGCCGGTGGCCACCTTCAATCCGAGGATCTCCTCCGCCGAATCGCGGAACATGGCGTCGGCCATCACCTTCACCTGCCACGATCGTCCGAAGCGGTTGAAGTTGTTGACGTACACCGAGCCGACTTCGGCCTGGAGCGTCTCCATGACGGCCGAAACGGGGATGCCGAGGGCCCGGATCTTGGTGCGGTCGATGTCGAGGAACGTCTGGGGAGAATCGGCGCGGCAGTCGGTGTGGACGAAGGGAAGATGCCAGTCCCCCATCGTCGTCACCAGCCCCTCGGCGACCTCCTGGAGGGCCCGGGGCCCGAGGTTCGTTCGGTCCTGGACGTAGAGCTTGAAGCCCCCCGCGGTGCCGAGTCCCTTGACGGTCGGGGCGGGGAACACCCCCACCTCGGCATCGCTCACCTCCGCCCGGCAGCGTTTTCGCATCTCGGCGATGATCCCCATCGCCGACGTTTCGCGCGTGCGACGCCGGTCGTAATCGTCGAGGACGAGGAACATCGAGCCCCAGTGGGGGGCTGTGGCGTTGTAGAGGAGCGAGGTGCCGGCGATCGTGAGGGTCTCGCTGACGCCGGGGATGTTGCGGGCGATTCGATCGAGCCGGGAGAGCACCGCGCTTGTGCGCTGCACGGAAGCCCCGTCGGGCAGTTGGGCGGTGACGATGAGGTAGCGCTGGTCTTGGAGGGGGACGAAGCCGACGGGATAGACGGCCGCCAGCCTCCATGTGAGCAGGACGAGCAGGCCGTAGGCACCAAGAACCATCCCGCCGTGGCGAAGGAGGAACTCGATCAGCCCGCTATACCCGGCCGTGAGCGCCCCGAAACCGCGGTTGAAGAGCCGGAAAGCCCAGCCGAGGAGGAGATCAAGGAGGCGCTCGAGGGGATCTGGCTTGGCATCGTGGGGGCGGAGGAGAATGGCCGCAAGCGCGGGGCTCAAGGTAAGCGAGTTGATCGCCGAGAGGATCGTCGACACGGAGACCGTGAGGGCGAACTGACGGAAGAACAGCCCTGTGACGCCGCCGATGAAAGCGCACGGGACGAACACCGCTGAGAGGACAAGGGCGACGCCGATCACCGGCCCGGTGACCTCCTCCATCGCCTTCTCCGCGGCCTGACGGGGCGGAAGCCCCTCGGCAATCCACCGCTCGACGTTCTCGACGACGACGATCGCGTCATCGACGACAATCCCGATCGAGAGCACGAGGCCAAACAGCGACAGGGTGTTGATGCTGAAGCCCATCGCCGCCATGGCGGCGAACGTGCCGACGATCGCCACCGGTACGGCCACCAGCGGGATCAAGGTCGCCCGCCAGTTCTGCAGGAAGAGGAGAACGACGAGCCCCACGAGCACGATCGCGTCGCGGAGCGTCTTCGCCACCTCCCCGATCGAGTCGGTGATGAACGGCGTCGTGTCGTAGCCGATTGTGTGGGTGAGCCCGTCGGGGTACCGAGTGGCGAGCTCCTCCATTTTCGCTGTGATGGCGCGCGAGCATTCCAGGGCGTTGGTGCCGGGAAGCTGGAAGATGGCGATCGCGACGCACGGGGCCCCGCTGTAGCGGCAGATCTGGTCGTACGACGAGGCGCCCAGTTCGATCCGAGCGACGTCTCGGAGCCGCACCAGCGGCGTGCCTGGGGTGTCGGGATCGGCGGCGAGGATGATCTCCCCGAACTGCTCCGGAGTCTCGAGCCGTCCCCGGGCCGCCACCACGAGCTGTGTCTGCTGGTCGGGGGACGATGGCGGTTGGCCCGCGACGCCCCCGATCACCTGGAGATTCTGTTCTTTCATCATCCGCTGCACGTCGCGGGTGGAGAGCCCCCGGGTGGCGAGCTGCTGGGGATCGAGCCAGGCCCGCATGCTGTAGTCGCGCTGGCCGAGGAGGGCCACATCCCCCACGCCGTAGCAGCGGAGGAGCTCGTCGCGGAGGCGGATCGTGGCGTAGTTGCTCATGAACACGTCGTCGAACCGCCCATCGGGGGAGAGCAGGTCGATCGTCATGAGGATGTCGGGCGACCGCTTCCTGACGCTCACCCCCTGCTCTTGGACGACATCGGGGAGCAGCGGCATGGCCAGTTGGACCCTGTTTTGGGTCTGGACCACGGCGAGGTTGGCATCGGCGCCGACCTCGAAGGTGAGGGTGAGGCAGTAGAGGCCATCGTTGGTCGACTGCGACTGCATATAGAGGAGCCGATCGACGCCGCTGATCTTTTGCTCGATCGGCGCCGCGATCGTCTCGGTAACGACGGCCGCGTTGGCCCCCGGATAGCTGCAGACGACCTGCACCACCGGCGGCGCGATCGTCGGAAAGAGGGAGATCGGGAGCGAGCGAACGCTCACGAGCCCCGCCAACGAGATCACGATCGAGATCACGCTGGCGAAGATCGGCCGCTGAATGAAGAACCGAGAGATCACAGTTCCGCCCCGGACGGCCTCGGCAGCGACTCCGGCTCCAGTTCCGGGCCGGGCGCCGGTGCTGGCTCACCCGCGGCGCTGCCCGGGGCCTCGAAGAGCGGAATGGCCGGAGGCGGATCGGGTGCTTCGCCGTCGCGCGCCGCGACCGCCACCACGGGCTTGCCGTCTCGGCAGCGCTGGAGGCCGCGGATCACGATCCGCCCCGCAGGGTCCAGCGGTTTGGCCGCATCGGTGGGCGTCACGGCAACCCAGCCGCCGAGTTTCTGGCCCACGACCACTTCGCGGGAGGAGGCATTCGACGCGGCATCGACCATCCAGATGATCTTGTGATCCTGGATGTTCCCGACCGCGGCCTCCGGGGCATAGAGCCGCTGCTGCGGTTCGTCGATCGGCACGCGGACGCGGCCGAACATCCCGGGGCGGAACTGGGGGGGCGCGTTGTGGCCGGCGGTCGGGTCGTACGGGTTGGCGAGCCGGCCACGCATCGTGATCGTCGCGGTCTGGGAATCGACCTGATTGTTCAGGAAGTCAACGGCGCAGCGGTAGGGAAACGTCCGCTCGATGTCATCGACGAGCCCCACCATCACGGCCATCGTGTCGGGCGATGCGGGCGATCGGCTGGCGCCGTCGCGAAGGTTATTCCCGAGGCGGATGAAGGCCGGCTCGTCGAGGTTGAAGTAGACGAAGACCGGATCGACCGACACCACGGTGGCGAGGGTCGTCTGGTCTTGGTTGATGAGGTTGCCGACCTGGAGTTGCGTCCGCCCGATGAGGCCGTCGATCGGGGACACGATCGTACAGAACTCGACGTTCAGCCGGGCCGACTCCACCTCGGCGCGGGCTGCGGCCAACGCCCCGGTGTTTTCCTCGAGCTTGGCCTTGTGGGTGTCGAGTTCCTGCTGGCTCGCCGCCCCCTTGGCAACGAGCTTCGTGTAGCGGTCGACCTGCACCTCGCTGAAGCGGCGTTCCCCGAGGAGCTTCTCGACGTTGCCTTGGGCCACGAGGAGCTTGGCCTGGTAGGGCCTGGCATCGATCTCGTAGAGCCGTTCCCCGGCTTTGACGAACTGTCCATCCCGGAAGGCAACCTCCGTGAGGTAGCCGGTGATCCGGCTGCGGATCTCGACGGTCGAAACGGCTTCGATCCGCCCCGTGACCTCGATCCACTCCGGCGTGACGCGGGCCTCGAAGGGGACGACGGTCACCTCGGGCACCGGAGGCGGCGGTGGGGGAGGGGCCGGCGGCCGAGCGCATCCGGACAGAAAGAAGCCCCCGCAGACAATTCCCGCACGCACCGGCAGCCACGCCCGATCGCCCCGGGCGCCAATGTCGCGATGTCGACGAGTTGATGGGGAGATCGTGGTCACGTTGACTCACTCGGAACCGAGGCTTCCGCGACGGCGGGAACAATGGCTGCGGGTGCACGTTGAGCCCGTTCGTGGAGAACCCGGTATCCTATCCTTACCCCTGCCATCGTCGACACCCGAG
>Ga0194055_10004165_pt1 | contig 10925 bp, 7 predicted proteins | sample SepL449m_MetaG_FD_155482 | JGI IMG/M metagenome (GOLD analysis project Ga0194055, IMG submission 155482) | Anoxic zone freshwater microbial communities from boreal shield lake in IISD Experimental Lakes Area, Ontario, Canada - Sep2016-L442-9m | ecosystem: Environmental > Aquatic > Freshwater >... | reverse complement strand
ACGCAAGTCGGTCTCGGTGAGTTCGAGTGCACGTTGAATCAATACATGTGCGCCGCCAGCGAGATGGGCGATTTCTTGGGCTACAACAGCATCTGGTGCTGGCTTGAGCCGTGATGCTGCACCGTCCCACCATCCGCCATACAGTCGCCAAATATTGCGCACGACAAACTCTGGTTCATCGTAAAACGGGCGCATGTATGGCTTGTCAAGAATGTGTTGTGGAACTTTTACTGAGTGAATGATGGTGTCGAGTGTTTCGCCCGCGTTCATCATGGCGATGACCTGGTAAACCAAGGTTTCGAGCGAAGTCGCAATGTCGTCAAGAACCGTGGCAATACGTTTTTTGCCCTCAATGGGCAATCCGTGGGCGGGTAGTAGCAACTCCGGTCCTTGGGCGATCATGCGTCGCAATGCGGTTGCCCACTCAAGTGCATACCGCTGCACTTTTTGAGGGTTTCCTGCATTTGGGTAATTCCAAATCACAAAGTCGCCAGTAAACAGCCACTTCTTTTCAGGAATCCAACCCCACAGATGGTCATCAGTTTCGCCACGAGCATGGTGAAACTCAACGGATGTATTTCCAGCCTGAATGATGAGTTGATCTGAAAATGATTCGTTGGGGCGAAGTGTGGCAAGCGGAAGAAATTGGTCTGCTTTTTCGCCAAGTGAGAGTGCCGTACTGAGGTTGCCCGTAGCTGGCTTCATGTCCGAATTGATGCCACCGAACTGACGTCTATTGATGCGCAGATTCCATTCGTTGGTGGTGGTGTATCGGTCAATGCGCTTCACAACGTTTTCATGACCAATTACATGAGGTGCTGGTGTGCCTTTTGAGGTGGCGTCATTTGCGAAAGCAAAACTGCCACCAACATGATCGGCATGACCGTGTGTGTAAACAAGGGTCGAAATGGGCGAAGTGCGCCATGAGCGAATGGACTGGACAACAGCTTCACCGCTGCCTGATCCTGATGCATCAAAACACATCAGTCCGTCGCCGGTGTCCCACACAACTGAGTGGCTGAAACTCTCGACGATCGCGAGGTCTGTTGCGAGCTCGGTGATTTCGTTGGTGACGCGGTTAAGCGGCTGATCGGCAATTCCTGAATCAATGACCTTGGTGGAGAGCTCGATCGGATGCATATGCAAACTCTAGTTGAGCGATGATTTTGAAATCGTTGCGGGTGGTTCTTTTGGCAACCCCAGCACGCGCTCTCCCAAAATATTGCGCATCACATTGGACGTGCCACCCATGATTGTGTATCCAGATGCGTAAGCGAGACCTTGTGTGATGTCATCCCAGAGCGTTGCATTCATGCCAAGTGTGTTGAACACAAAGTTGGCGATGCGAGTTTCAAGTTCGGTGCAAAAACATTTTGTGGCGGCCGAGAAACCCACTGGTGCCTGACGAAGTGTTTCTCGAATGACAAGGATGCGGCCAATCCGGTATCCGATTTCGATATTGGCAATTTCCTGGCGCACGACCTTGTTGGTTGTGTCTGCTTGCTTACACGCCATGTCGTACAGAGCTTTGTTGGAAACGAGTCTGTCAATGCCTCCACGTTCGTGCTCGAGTTGCCGCATGGTTTGTGAAAACGCACCACCTTGTACACCGACCAGATTTGATTTAGGAACTCGAACATCTGTGTAAAACACTTCGCAAAAATGACTGTTTGTGGTCATGTCTTTGATTGGTCGAACATCAATTCCTGGAGTGTTCATCGGAACGATGATTTCGCTGATGCCTGCATGAGGTGGCCCGTCGATGCTTGTGCGGCAGATGAGGTAGCAATAGTCAGCCACTTCGCCAAAACTTGTCCAGATTTTCTGGCCATTTATGACCCATTCGTCGCCATCGTCCTGGGCAAATGTTTTGAGCGAGGCCAAGTCGCTACCTGCGTTGGGTTCACTCATGCCAATACACCAGGTGGTTTTGCCCGCAAGCATGTCTGGTAAAAACTCATCTTGCTGTTGCTTCGAGCCATAGGCAATGAGGGCTGGCCCCATTTGTCGGTCAGCGAACCAAGACGCGGCGATAGGGGCTCCTGCAGCAATCATCTCTTCAGCAATAATCAAACGCTCAATTGCTGGTCTGCCACCGCCACCGAACTCACTTGGCCATGTCATTCCTATCCAGCCCAGTGCCCCGAGTTCCCCAGAGAAATCTTTGGAGTAACCATTCATCCATGTGTCGTTAAATCGGCCGTAACGTGCAACGGCATCGTTGGCGACAGTGCGTGCACGCGCGCGCAACGCAACATGCTCGGGGGCCCACGCAAAATCCATGCTCACGATGGTAGTGGGGTATTCTTTAGTAGTCGGATACAAGTTCCGGTCACATTCGGATCAACAAGTTGGAGCCCCTCATGGCCACAAAAATCAAGGTTCTCAATCCCGTAGTTGAACTCGATGGCGACGAGATGACTCGCATCATGTGGAAGTTCATTAAAGATCGGTTGATCCTGCCGTACCTTGACATCAACCTCGAGTATTACGACCTTGGAATTGAGCATCGTGATGCGACAGGTGATCAGGTGACGATTGACTCAGCAAATGCAATCTTGAAGCACGGTGTCGGAATCAAATGTGCGACTATCACCCCGGACGAAGCACGTGTTAAAGAATTCAATTTGAAGCAAATGTGGAAGTCGCCAAACGGAACGATTCGAAACATTCTGGATGGCGTGGTGTTCCGTGAGCCAATTATTTGCAACAACATACCCAAGTTGGTGCCGGGCTGGACTAAGCCGATTGTGATTGGGCGTCATGCTCACGGCGATCAGTACAAAGCAACAGATTTTCGCATTCCCGGTGAAGGAACCGTGACGATGACGTATGTGCCAAAAGACGGAAGCAAACCGATCGAGATGAAGGTTGCCGACTTCGCTGGTTCTGGTGTGGTGATGGGTATGTATAACTTTGATGAATCGATTCGCAATTTTGCACGAGCAACTATGAACTATTCGTTGCAACGCAACTACCCGTTGTTCCTCAGCACAAAGAACACGATCTTGAAGGCCTACGACGGTCGCTTCAAGGATTTGTTTGAAGAAGTTTTCAACCAAGAATTTAAAGAGCAGTTCGATAAAGCCGGGCTTTCCTACGAGCACCGACTCATTGACGACATGGTGGCGTGCATGTTGAGATGGGAAGGCGGATATGTGTGGGCGTGCAAAAACTATGACGGTGACGTGCAGTCAGATATCGTCGCGCAGGGTTTTGGTTCGCTTGGTTTGATGACTTCGGTGCTGACGACTCCTGATGGTCGTGTGATGGAATCGGAAGCCGCGCACGGCACAGTGACTCGTCACTATCGCGATCACCAGGCTGGCAAAAAGACGTCGACCAACCCGATTGCATCGATATTTGCGTGGACACGCGGACTTGAGCATCGTGGCAAGTTGGATGGCACTCCAGCCGTTATTGATTTTGCGCGCAAAGTAGAAAAGGTGTGTGTTGAGGCTGTTGAGGCAGGCGAGATGACGAAAGACTTGTCATTGCTCGTCGGTGGCAACACAGCCCCATGGCAGACGACCGAAGAGTTTTTAGAGACTCTCGATCGTCGCCTGCAAAGGATAATGGCGTAAAACAAATCATGCGCGCAGTTGTATTGCGAAGTCATGGCGGTGTTGAAGTATTGACGTTTGAAGACATCGACGCACCAACTGCTGGACTCGAAGAAGTACTTGTGCGCGTACGGGCGACGAGTCTTAATCGCGCCGACTTGTTGCAACGAATGGGCTTTTATCCAAACCCGTTTCCCGATATGCATGATGTGCCCGGAATGGAATTTTCTGGAACCGTGATTGGTCTGGGTGCGCGAGTGCGCGCATGGAAATTGGGTGACGAAGTAATGGGAATCGTGAGCGGAGGAGCGTATGCCGAGCAACTCGTGATTCATGAGCGTCAAGCAATGCGTATTCCGGCAAATGTTTCACTCGCTGATGCTGCAGCAATCCCCGAAGTTTTTATCACCGCTTGGGATGCACTTGTTGTGCAAGGTGGATTGACGAACGGCCGCTGGGCACTTGTGCATGCAGCGGCTTCGGGCGTGGGCACCGCAGCAATACAGATTTGCAGAGCAATTGGCGCGCGCGTGATTGCTACGTGTTCAACAAGCAAGGTGGATGCATGCAAGGCCCTTGGTGCTGACGTTGTTGTTGACTACAAGACGGAAGATTTTGTAGATGCCGTGAAACAGGCAACGAACGGCCGTGGCGTAGACGCTGTGCTCGACGTGATCGGCGGAGACTATGTGGACCGCAACGTCGCGTGTCTTGCGCTCAAGGGCCACATCGTGCAAGTGGGAGTAATGGCTGGTGGCAACCTTCAATTCAACTTGGGAGCGATGATGGGTAAGCGCGCCAAGTTGTCAGGAACGGTTTTGCGCGCGCGGCCGCTTGAGGAAAAAATTGCGATCAGTCAGCGTTTCGCGCTCGAAATATTGCCTCTGTTTGAAACTGGGGCTATCAAACCAGTGATTGACAGGCGATATGCATTTGCGGATATTGCTCAAGGGCATACGCACATGGAATCGAATGCCAACATTGGCAAAATCGTGATTGATATCGGCGCTAACTAGCGCTTTTTCATCTCCACATAATTGCGCTCGTCGACACCGGTGTACCACTGGCGTGGACGGCTGATCTTTTGTTCTTTGTCTTTGAGCAGCTCGGACATGTGAGCGAGCCAGCCAACAGTGCGAGGGATTGCAAACAGCACGGTAAACATCTCGACAGGGAAGCCAAGTGCTTGGTAGATCAGTCCAGAGTAGAAGTCGACGTTTGGATACAACTTGCGCGAGATGAAGTATTCGTCATTGAGTGCAACTTCTTCAAGCTTGAGCGCAACGTCGAGCAATGGATTTTTGCCAGTGACTTCAAAAACGTCGTATGCAGCCTTCTTGAGGATGGTCGCACGTGGATCAAAGTTTTTGTAAACGCGGTGACCAAAACCCATGAGTCGGTCATCGCCATTTTTTACCTGCTCAACAAATGCAGAAACGTTTTTAACATCACCGATCTCGTTGAGCATGTGGATAACCGCTTCATTGGCACCACCATGCAGTGGACCTGACAGTGCTGCGGCTGCGGCTGCTGTTGCCGAATATGGGTCGGCATGTGACGAGGCGACTACACGCATTGCTGTCGTGCCACAGTTTTGTTCGTGGTCTGCGTGCAAGATAAACAACACGTCCATGGCGCGGGCAAGTGCCGGATGCACTGTGTAGTCGTCACCGATGCGGTACATCATGTTGAGGAAGTTCTGTGCATAAGACATCGAGTTATTTGGCAACACGAAAGGCAAACCAGATGAGAATCGGTATGTCATGGCCGCAATGGTTGGAACTTTGGCGACAAGTCGAAGAATCTGTTTATTGAGTACGTCTTCGTCGAAAATATTTTTTGAATCGTCGTAGAACGTGCCGAGAGCGGCAATAGCCGAAATGAACATGCCCATTGGGTGAGCGTCGTAATGGAAGCCGTCGACAAAACGCTTGCGCATGTTTTCGTGGATCATCGTGTGATGAGTGACATCGAAATTCCAGGCTTCTAATTCTGTGGTTGTTGGAAGTTCGCCATTGAGCAGCAGGTATGCAACCTCGAGGAATGTTGATTTTTCGGCAAGCTGTTCGATTGGGTATCCGCGGTAGCGCAGAACTCCTGCTTCACCATCGAGATAGGTGATGGATGAAGAGCATGCTGCTGTCGACAAGAACGCTGGGTCGTACATGCGAAGATTTGGGTCAAGCTCACGGAGCGCCGACGAGGCAAAGACGCCATCTTTGACTTGAACAGTAACTTTTTTGCCTGTTCGGTCATCGATGATGGTGATTGTTTCAGCCATCTGGATTCCCTTCAATTTTGGTGAGGAGCTTCCTGTCCTCAAATATGAGTTTAGCGGTTGACTTGCTACAGAGGCGTGTTGTCGTGCTTACGAGCAGGGAGTCGCTCGCGTTTGTCGCGCAGCATCGTGAATGCAGCCGAGATTTCACGTCGTGTTTCCGCTGGGTTAATCACTGCATCGATGTAGCCACGCTCGGCTGCCACATATGGATTGAGCAGTCGCTCGGTGTAATCGGCTTCAAATGCTGCTCGTTCCTCCGGTGTTGCACGGCGTTGCAAAATCGCGGCGGCTTGACCTGCTCCCATGACTGCAAGTTCGGCACTTGGCCACGCCATGCACAAATCGTTGCCCATGCCCTTTGAGTCCATAACGATGTAGGCGCCGCCGTAACTCTTGCGCAAGATGACACAAACGCGAGGCACGGTTGCCCGAGCATAAGCAAACACGAGTTGGCCACCATGACGAATCATTCCGCGCCACTCGAGATCTTTACCAGGATAAAAACCGGGTGTGTCGACAAGTGTGAGTAGGGGAATATTGAATGCATCACAGAAGGAAACAAATCGCGCGGCTTTTTGTGATGCAGGAATATCGAGCGTGCCAGCAAGGACCATTGGTTGATTGGCCACTACTCCAACTGATTCGCCACTGATGGTGATGAATGCAGTGATGACGTTGGCTGCCCAACTCTCGCGCACTTCGAGCATGTCTTCGTCGTCGGCGATTGCCCGAATAATTTTGCGCACGTCGTAGCTGCCAGTTGCAGTGTCAGGGATGATTGCTCCAGCCTCTGGAGTGAGGCGATCGCCTGAATCATTAGTTGCAACGTGTGGAGCAACGCTGTCGACATTGTCTGGAATGAATGACAAGAGCTGTTCGAGGGCGATGAGCGCACTCGCAACATCGTCAACCACCAAGCTTGCTACTCCGCTTTGGCGAGAGTGCGCATCGGTGCCACCGAGCTCTTCGTTGGTCATCGTGATGCCCGTGAATTCAGCAACCATCGTCGGACCAGAAACAAATGCATACGAATCTTTGGTCATGATCACAAAGTCACTGAGTCCAATCAGCAACGCTGGACCACTCACGGCTGGTCCGGTCACGATGGTGAAAATAGGGATGATGCCAGAGCACATTGCTACACGGCGCGCTGCTTGACCCCAACCAAACAACGCGTCTATGCCACCCAAAATGTCGGCGCCAGATGACGCCATCGACAACACCAATGGCAAGCGTTGATTGAGCGCCGTGGTGGCGGCATTGGCAATGACGCCAGATGCTTCTGCTGAGAGTGCACCGTAGTGAACAGTTGGATCAATTTCGACCCACACAACATTGCGTTGAGATTCGGCGAGCAATCGAACGTCGGCGCTGACTGCACCTTTAACTGCTTGTTGTAATTGAACCGGAGTCGACACTTTGCTCTTCAATCCCGTCACGCTTTGAGCGTAGGCGATGCTTGGGTAGATGGAAGAAGATCAGTCGTTACACCAGGCTGACGATCTCCACTTTTTGCGACAACATTCTTGGTGATTTCCAATGCAGCACGAGTTGGCTTATTTGGAATTGGTCGGCGACGTGATGCCCAGCCGACCACTCGTCGAGGAAGTTCAGGAATCGCAACTCTCGCAAAGTCGCCCTTGAGCCATCCTGGAATTGCAGTTGCTGGAACAATTGCCGGTCCAAATCCTTCGAATGCAAGCGATGTCAAGAGACGCACACCATCAATTTCTGCTTGAGGTGTAAATGCAAGTCGTTGTGAGCCTGCTGCACGATCGATGATTCGTCGAAGAGCGGTATTGCGTGGCGCGAGCAAAAGTGGTTCGGTGGCGAGTTCGGCGATGGTGATTGTCTCAAGTGCGGCCCATCGATGTTTTGCGTGCACAAGTAAAACAAGATCTTCAGAAAACAATGGTTCAAGAACGAGTTCGGGATCCTCGACAGGGAAGTGAACGATGGCTGCATCAAGTTCGCCATTGAGCACGCGAGGTATCAGGCTCGAGGTGCCACCTTCATGGATGATGGCGCGCACGAGCGGATGTGCTTTTTTGAGAGCAGGAAGAAGACGGGGCATCAGCCATCGACCAGTGGTGCCAATGCAGCCGAGGCGTGTTTCACCCTCTACTTCGGTATCGCTCGAATGAATGTCTGCTTCGATGTCTTGAAGTTCGTGAATAATCCGCCGAGCCCGCTCGACAACCACGACGCCCTCGTCGGTAAGCGCCCCGCCATTTCGTTCGACGAGCACCACTCCGAGGTCTTTTTCAAGCCTGGAAATATGGGCGGAGACGTTGCTTTGCACGGTTCCGAGGGCCCGAGCAGCCCCAGAAAACGAGCCATGATCGGCAATTGCGATCAAGCTAGCGAGGTGACGAATCTCCATATGCCACAGGATAGCCAAAAAAGGCCTGACCTATCTCAAAAATAGATAGGGGTTATCGTGTCGTTCACCTTGCACGCTTACCCACGGGTAGGGCATACTGGAAAGATATCGCGGTGGGCTCCCCCCAAGGCCCGCCCGACAGAATCCAAGAATGTGGCTCCCCCGCCACAGGATTCTTAGGTTGAGAGGCCCCGCAGAAATGTGGGGCCTTTCCCGTTTATTGGCTCAGATTTATTGGGTGCGATTTAGTGGCAATTATTTTTTGGAGAGTAGCGACTTGATGGCCATCACTGTTGCAATAAGAATTGCAACACCCAACATGCGCACGCCAATACCTACCGAGAGAGTGGCGAGAAAAACTCCGATGCAAAACACGGGAATCATTAACACAGTGAAAAATGCGCGAGCAATGATGTTACGTGGTGGTTTGCGCCACAACACGACCGCAATTATCCCTGCAGCGATTGCAGTACCAAGAATGATCGCTACGAGACGAGCAAGACTCTCCACAGTCGAACTGTAGTTGATCTATTTTGTTTTTGCTTGCGCAGTCTTTGCTGCTTTCGCTGCTGCCTTCGCCGCGGCCTCTACTTTTTTGCGCACAACGTTGAGCGCGCTGCCGGCCTTAAACCACTCCACTTGCTCTTTGCTAAACGTGTGTAGAGCCTGAAACTCGATTTGGTCTCCACCGCGTTGATTGAGGTAACAACGAACTGGCTGATCTGGTTTAGGTGGCATGTCGCGCACCGTGATGGTGTCGAGTTCTTTGATCATGTCATACATCGCTGGGTCAGCAAATGTGAGTGGCACGATGCCTTGCTTTTTGAGATTGGTCTCAGCAATGCGCGCAAACGATCGGGCAAAAATTACTGCTGCACCGCGATATCGCGGTTCCATTGCAGCGTGCTCACGGCTCGAGCCTTCGCCATAGTTTTGATCGCCGATTGCAGTCCATTGAACCTCATTGTCGCCATAGTGGCGAGCAATTTCTGGGTAGGTGCGAGTTTGTCCATCAATCATGTCGATGCCTTCACCAACAACATCGTTGTATGCGTTGACAACACCGGCGAACAAGTTGCCACAGATGTTTTGTAGGTGTCCGCGATAGGTAAGCCACTTGCCAGCCGCCGAAATATGGTCGGTGGTGCATTTACCTTTGGCTTTCATGAGAATTGGCATGCCGAGGAAGTCGTTGCCGTTCCATTTCTCGAATGGCTCGAGCAATTGCAAGCGGTCGCTTGTTGGGCTCACACTTACTTGCACATCTGAGCCGTCTGCAGGTGGGGCAATAAACGTGTCATTGCCTGCGTTGTAACCGGACTTTGGCAAAACTTCGCCTTGAGGAATCTCGAGCCTGACTTGGGTGCCGTCAGGTGCGGTCAATGTGTCGGTTGTCGGATCAAAGTCGAGACGACCAGCAAGTGCGAGTGCGATAACGGTGTCAGGGCTTGTAACAAAACTGAGTGTGTTGGCCGAGCCGTCGTTGCGCTTAGGAAAATTGCGGTTAAACGAGTTGACAATGGTGTTCGGTTTGCTCGTTATTTCTTTTGATCGATCCCATTGACCAATGCACGGACCGCACGCGTTGGCCAAAACTGTTGCACCAATTGCTTCGAGATCCGCGAGAAGTCCATCTCGCTCGATTGTCGCACGAATTTGCTCGGAGCCTGGAGTGATCAGCAGCTCAACTTTTGCTTTGAGACCATGAGCACTTGCTTGACGCGCAACAGACGCCGCACGCGTGATGTCTTCGTATGAAGAGTTGGTGCAACTACCGATGAGTGCCGATGAGATCTCGAGTGGCCACTCGTTTGCTGCTGCTGCGGTGGCAATATCTTTGCCGATCTTGTGGGCACGGTCTGGAGAGTGCGGGCCATTGATGAGGGGCTTGAGTGACGACAAATCAATAACGATGGTTTGGTCATAGGTTGCGTCGTCATCTGCACGCAGGTTTGTTGCAACACTGTCGGCGGCCTTGGCGATGTCAGCACGGCCTGTGGCTTGCAAGTAAGCCGACATGTTTACGTCATATGGAAACACCGAACACGTTGCGCCAATTTCGGCTCCCATGTTGCAAATTGTTGCTTTGCCGGTTGCCGAAATGGTGTCGGCACCATCTCCGAAGTATTCGACAATTGCGCCGGTGCCGCCTTCGACGGTGAGCACACGTGCGACTTCAAGAATCACGTCTTTCGGACTCGACCAACCAGAAAGTTTTCCGGTGAGTTTCACGCCAATTACTTTTGGCCAACGAACATTGAATGGGAAACCAGTCATCACGTCGACTGCATCCGCGCCACCAACTCCGATTGCAACCATACCGAGGCCACCTGCGTTTGGAGTGTGGCTGTCGGTGCCGATCATCATTCCACCTGGGAATGCGTAGTGCTCGAGCACGACTTGATGGATGATGCCGCTGCCCGGACCCCAGAATCCGATGCCGTATTTTGCTGAAACACTTTGCAAAAAGTCATACACCTCCTTATTGGTGTCGATTGCAACACCCATGTCGATGCGCGCACCGACTTTTGCCGAAATGAGGTGATCGCAATGCACGGTTGAAGGCACAGCAGTAGTTGGAAGTCCAGCAGTCATGAACTGCAACAAAGCCATCTGTGCAGTGGCATCTTGCATCGCCACACGATCTGGCGCGAAGTCTGCATAGCTGCGTCCGCGTTCCATCTCTTGTTTTTTTGGG
>Ga0194055_10004164_pt1 | contig 10925 bp, 26 predicted proteins | sample SepL449m_MetaG_FD_155482 | JGI IMG/M metagenome (GOLD analysis project Ga0194055, IMG submission 155482) | Anoxic zone freshwater microbial communities from boreal shield lake in IISD Experimental Lakes Area, Ontario, Canada - Sep2016-L442-9m | ecosystem: Environmental > Aquatic > Freshwater >... | reverse complement strand
CCTATGACCAGCCCGCAACCGAAACCTGCCGCCACCAAGCGGACCCCGATCACTGGCCAGCCATGCACCTGCCGGCGCGGTCAGGAGCGCGATAACTGCCCCCGGTGCGAAGGGACGGGCATGCAGATTAATTTCGCCGCCATCCGCGCGGCCCGGTAAACGCCTGACCTATTCAACCTATGACAAAAGCACAAGAAATAGAAATTCTCCGCGACACTGTGGCCCGCCTCGGCGCAAACTCCTATTGTGGCCCGTGGCTGGCGGATCAACTGCCTTCCATTGAGTCCGCTATAACAAGCGACTTCGCGCCGGAAGCCTACGCTATGAGCATCCGCGAGGCCCGGATTCACTGTGGACAACTGCTTGCGGATGCGCGGGCGGAAGTCGCCCGGATGGAAAAAGCCAGCGTAGCACAATCCAAATCTCGGTTCGATGCGGCGGACAAGGAGCTTGCCCGCAAGGTGGACGGCTTCCGTGAAATACTTAGAGAGTGCATGGCTTCACTCTGATCATCCGCGCGGATCCCCGGTTCACGCTTGGGATCCTAGCGGGTAATCATGCCCGGTAAACAAACCATTGCCCATCATGAAATTCGAGACCCTATCTGAATTCTTGGCCCGTATCGGATCCCGCGTCCACGCAGTTAGCGGCGACGTCCAACTGGCGTTCGTTCCGGACAATCAAAGATTTAACGCATACCTGTTAGATGACTATTTAGTGTCGGGCAGTTATTCTGCACAGCAGATCGGGTTCGTGCTCCGGCCCGTCGGCGAATAACCGGATGCTGCACTTTTTGATCATCATCATCATCAACATGAAACCAACCATACCACAAATTGCCAAGACGCTTTGCTGCACCGAGGCACAGGTTCGCGAACAGTTCCGCAAAAACCTCGCGTCAATGCGCGAAGATCTCGCGCAAGCGAATCGCACAGGTCGTCCCGTCCGCGGCTATTCAGCGGAGCGCATCTCGGAGGACATCGCAGAAATGGAATCAAGACTTTCGCAGTAATCATCAACATCAAAACATATGCCTACTAAAACACACCCTGTGGACGACGGTTTCCTCGCGCGCGAAACAGAGCGGCTGGAGCTTCTTCGCGCGACCTATTCCATGCGCGCGGACGGCGCAATCTTCCGCGATCGTGGCGACGGGTGGAAAGTCGTCCGCTTGGTCGTCGGCGTCACCCCTGAATCCTACTGGTCGAAGATCAAGGTCAAAGACGCGACGCTTTCCCGTGAGTTCCGCGCATATCGTTCCGCCGTCATCGATGCGATCCCATTGTCGGACCGACCTGAATATTTCACCCTGGTCGATCTTCTCGGCGACGACGTTGACGGGATCTGGTCGCACATGGACGAGATTGGCAAGCGAATCGAAATCGAAACCCTGGTCGAACTCAACGACCTGGACAATGCACGGCGCGCCGCTTTTGAGTGAACATAAAAACACGAATCAAAATGAACAAATATAACGGACCCTGGGAGGTGATTGCATCATCAAAACCGGGAAACGGCACTGGCTGGCGCGACATTGTGGCGACGACTGGGCCTTACGCTCCTACGTATGTCGGTGAAGCGTTTGAGGATAACGCGCGCCTTATCGCCGCTGCTCCGGAGTTGCTGGGCCTGTTGGTTGAAGCGGTACGTTTGGCCGATGCGGGCCGTGTCATGCCGTCGGATACGCTCCGTGCCGCCCGCGCCGCCATCGCCAAAGCTACCAACAATTAGAACATCATGAACACGATTTACCATAAAACATTGTCTTCGCTATACGCCGCAGAAGAAGAGTGCAAGGCGTCCCATCGCGCACTCGGGATTAAACGAGCCGGAAACAGTGCCAAAAAATCCGACTACGCTCGCGCGGAGAAGGCGGCGCGAATCCTAGACTTCGAGGCCGGAAAGCAGCGTCACCATCTGAATCCCTAGAACCACGCGCCGGCCCTGGTCGGCGCGCATTCTGCGGATACAAAATAACATCATCATCATGCAAACATATACATTCACTTACTTAGACGAAACGGTTACTGTCGAGGCTCATAATTATGAACATGCTTTGGACAGTCTGTTATTTTATGTTGGTTGTTACGAGGAAGCTGCGTTGTGGACATATCGCGGAGAATAAAAATGAACGCATTCAAAAAGTTGGCCACCTTCCTCCTTTTCTCCTTGTCCGCGCTTGCCGCGACCGATGAGCAGATAGCGGATGCGGTCTATCGGGTCGAGGGCGGTGCTCGCGCTCGTGTTCCGTACGGGATCCTCTCCATCAAGGTCCGCGACGCCGCGCACGCTCGACGCATCTGCCTGAACACCATCAAAAACAACCGTGCTCGCTGGATAAAGGCTGGACAACCGGGGAGCTATATGGACTACTTGGCGGACAAATACTGTCCGCGCTCTGCGGATCCTGTCGGCAATAAAAACTGGAAAATCAACATCAAGAGACTGGTCAAAGAGTGAAAAACAAAACTAGCGGTTTTAGGCTTATGTACTACGCGAAACAATTCTCACCGGGTAACTGGCACGTCATCAATCCGGCTGATGGCCGACCCATCACCGACAATGCGCCTTACGGGGTGGACCGCATCCTGGTGTTCCGGGATGAGGATGCGGCTCTCGAGCGGGTGGAAGCGTGCAACGACGCTCTGGACCTGGAGGGTGTGCTGTGACCTCATCAGAATGGAAACCCATCGCGGACGCACCTCGGGACGGCACATGGATGTCGGTGTCCTGTGTTCGCCCGTATATCGGGGGTCTGCACATCGAGAAGTGCAAGTGGGCTGGACATTACTGGTCGACGCCATCTGCCGGCAATCGTTTCGCCGGCGGCATTGTTGAGCCGACCCATTTCATGCCATTGGACAAGACAACGGAGGAGGCTTTGTGAAGGTTATCTATCCATCATCTCTCCGCGAGCGCCGGCGCGCGGCATACGTCTTGAGCGTGGCGAAGCGCAGGAAGCTCGCTATCGTTGGCAAACTGTCCTGCTTGTGCTCCTTGCCGGCGCATCGCTTGAGCAGCAGCGGGCCTGTGTGCGCGAGGTGCGACAATATCGAGGCTCGTTTGAGCCGTAGTTATGCCAAGGAATTCTCTGGCTCTAATCGTCGCGGCGACAATATAGCTGGCGCGATGGCGACATATTCTGTGCATTGCGATATGCACTGATCATTTTCGCCGCTGCACCCAATGTGCATCGGTTCCCGCCCGGTGTATCTCAATGTGGAAACTGAGGGTCGAAAAGCGCCGGGCGGGGTTTAATTCTATTACGTAAAACATAATGAGCGCATACACATATATTATAATTGGTATCTGTTGGTTGTTAAGCATTGTTGGTATAACAATGTTTTTGAGAGGATGTTCTAAGCGACCGTGTCCTGCGTGTCGCGGTATCGGAAGCAGATATTGTCGGGTGTGCGATGGGGAGGGAGTATTGTGAGGATACTTGATTTGTACGCGGGTGCGGGTGGAGAGCGGAGGCGAGCGCGCATCGAGGCGCGTGGTCACACGTATGTCACGCTCGACCTGGACCCGAAGTTCAATTGTAATCTTACAGCGGACATGTTGGCCATTGCCCTCGTTCCGGCGGAGTTCATGTATCACAACGCATATTTCGACCTCATCTGGGCGTCACCGCCATGCGAGGCGTTCAGCGTCGCGTCGATTGGACATCACTGGACCGGTGGAAAAGGGGCGTATGTTCCGAAGACGACAGAAGCTCGGTTAAGCCAGGAGCTTGTTGTCGCGACCTTGAGCTTCATCCAGTGGATGAATCCGCGTGGCTGGATCATGGAGAATCCTCGTGGTGTTCTGCGGAAACTGCCCTGTGTCCAGGGTATCCCGATGCAAACGGTCAGTTATTGCCGGTACGGCGACACCTCGATGAAACCGACGGACCTGTGGGGTAATGTTCCGGGATGGATTCCGAGGCCGATGTGTTGCAACGGACATCCTGATCATGATGCAGCGCCGCGTGGGGCGAGGACCGGTACGCAAGGGAAGGGAGGAGCGGCGGAGCGAGCGGTTGTGCCGTGGCAATTGTGGGCTGACGTTATCTACGCGATGGAACAATCACTATGAGCACTCCCGAGCCGATTGCGTGGCGCGTCAAATCTGTGTACGGGATCAAGCTCATTGTTTTTGCGCTGACAGAATCAAAAGCAAAATTCAAAGCCTGGAAAGTTTTGGACTCGGAAGGTTGGCCACCCCTTTCGATAGAGCGCGCTCCAGAATACGATAAAAGCTATCTTCGCCATCGCTCCACGCTGGCTTTCGACGAATCCCCACAACCATAAACCATAAACAAAAATGAAATTAACTATTCAATCCACACATAACGCGCAGACTATTGTTGATTTGTTCAACGCGATCATCACCGGCAACGAGGCAGGGGGAGCGACGCCGTTGAGTATCTACGACGAGGACAAGCACATCTGTTCGCTCGTCGGGAAAAGCGGCGAGCAGATTCTGGAACTGATCATCGAGCGCGAGGTCGGGGACAAATTGTGCGCCGTCGCTATCGAGGAAGTCCATTCCCCTGAGAGCGTTCAGGAACGTCCAGAGGTCAATTGACCCATCCCTCGCATTCAAATCGCTCCACGGGGCATTTCTGAGCGATTACGACACATCCACATGAGAGCGTTGCATCCTCTTTCTTGTCCGTTCCCCAACCCCCCGCACAGCGTCCGGCCTCAAAGCCGGGTTAGCGTAGTGCGGTTGGGGTTGGTACCCTCTCCCATTAGAGGGAGGGTAATGTTTATCTTTAGAATAAAGTAGAAGGGGGGATGCATAACCGATTGGTAAAAGGTAGGACTATTTGCTTGGGTTACTTGACAGAAGCGTTCGGGTGTTTAGGGTAAGTAGGAAGTGATTGGATGTTCGAGATAACAAAAACCATATGAGCTACTTGGAAAACGGGACAACATTGAGGTCGCAGTTTAGCGAGATGGATCCGAAGCGCCATCATCGTGAGATGGAGGAATCGGAACTATTGGCCCACATCGCCGGGAAGTTGGGATGCGATTTGGAGCGGGCGTCCAGAGCGTTCGATTCCATGCGGAACACCAAGAGTCGCGTCCTGGTGTTCGACGCAGTTCACGGGGAATGGAGGGGTTGCGACTGGAAACCTGCGGACAAGGCGTCGTTCGAGCAGATGCTCAGGGACGACCAGCGAGCATTGGAGCGGAAATCAATCCACGAAGCGAAGGAAAGGAGACAGCTAGAAGCAAACGTCGAGAAGCTGCTGGCCCGCGTGGAGAAGTTGGAGAAGCGGGAGAGCAATCTTGAGGAGACGATAGAGAACCTTGAGCATCTGCTGGCCCGTGTCGAGTCTCTGGAGCAGATGGCCGACCAATCCGACGTCAGCGACAAGCCTAGCAAAAACGGATTCCTTGAGAAGAAGGCTCAGGGCCGATTGGAGCAAAAGCAAAAACAGCCGACCCGTGAAGAGCAACAGGCGGCGTGTTTGGCAAAAGCGTTGAGCATGGATTGGAAAAACCAGCCTCCTGCCCCAGAATACGTCCGCCCAAAGACGTTCTCTTCAGGCCCAAAAGCCACCGATTCAGGCCCAAAACGTGTCTGGCGTGAGGATTCAGGAGATGGGCGCGAGGATTCAGGAGATGAGTACGCCGAGACGATAAAAAAACATTGGCAAGAGGCTTGACGCGATTCTCGGCAACTGCGACACTGTTTGAGCAATCGGGACTAGAGCGGAGAGAGAGTCTCCGACAGGGTGAGGCATGTTTCCCTTGATGAACACCCGGTTGCAGCAATTTCCAATGAACGTTTACACGGCCAAGGATGCAGCGAAGATGATGTGCATCTGCACGGAGACTCTTAGGCGGATTGTCCGGCATGACGGGATCCAGCACAGGAGGATTGGCCGACGGATTTTGTTCACCGATTCCGACATCGCAGCGATTCTTGAGAGTCGGCTGATGACCGGCGCGGTGAACCCATACGCACGAAAAGTAAAACAAGAGAACAAAAGTACAGAAAATGAGCACAAACCCAGACTACACAGTGACAGTTCAGCAACCGTTGACGGTCAGCCCGCCTGACTCGACGACGTTCTACGACAGGATCAACAGCCCGCTCGATGCGGTCAAAACGATGGGCGATTGGATAGCGCATTCCGGCATGTTCGGATGCGTCAAACCGGAGCAGGGCTATGTCCTGGCTCTTGAGTGTCTTGCGAACAGGCAGACTCCGCTTGCTTGGAAGGTGCAGAACCATCTGATCAACGGGAACATCACCATGAAGAGCGAGGCGATGCTCGCCGGCATGATGAACGCGGGATGGGACATTGACTGGATTCAGTTTGATGCGGCGGCTGCGGTCGCTGAGTTTGTCAAAGGAACCAAGAAGGTCCGGGTCGAGTTCACGTCGGCTGATGCGAAGCTCGCCGGTATGCTTCCTGCAAAGCCTGGTAGCGGGTGGGCCAAGTTCCCCGCCGAGATGCTGCGTGCGCGCGTCATCAGCAAAGCGACACGCATGCTGGATCCGCGAATCACCCAGGGTCGATACACACCGGAGGAGGTGGCCGACTTCAGTGGCAGTCCATTGCCGGCACAATCGATTCCTGCGGTCACTGTTCAACCGGTTGTTCCTACTGCCACCACCGTCAACCAGTACACACTGGTCGAGAAGCTGGAAATCATCCTCGAAGAACACGCGGACATCGCTAACAAGTTCTTGATCTATAAGAACCTGATCAACGAAGGGCAGAACTTCCGCGATGTATCGTCGAAAGTGGCATCGATGATTGTCGGTGATGCAGAGGGGTTCATCAAAAAGGCGTATTCGTTTGCTGCGGAATCGAAAGGAGCACAATGAACCATCACACAGTCGTCGGTCGCGTCATCAATGAAACGATGCCGGCAGAGAAGTATCACGCGGTCCAGGCATTGTCGAAATCGATGATGGCGAAGCTGCTCAAATCTCCAGCCCATTATCGAGCCGCACAGGAAGAGCATCAGGAACCGTCCAAGGCGATGCAGCTTGGTACGGCGATTCATACCGCTGTCCTGGAGCCTGACCTGTACACCGATGTTGTGGCCGTTACCCCCGATGGTATTGACGGACGCACCAAGGAGGGCAAGGCGTGGAAGGACGCGAACAAGGACCGCATCTGTCTCAACAATACGGAGAACCGCGATGTGCAGGGTGTTGCTCGCTCGATCCGCAGTCATCCATTCTGGTCCATCTACCAAGCTCCTCATCGCATCGAGGCGAGCGTGTTCGGGCTGGACGCGGATACCGACATCGCCATCAAGGCTCGTCCTGATCTGTGGGTCGATGACCATACTATCGTAGACATCAAGACAACCGATGACGCGACACCTGAAGCGTTCACCCGTACTGTCCTGAACTTTGGATACCACATCCAAGCGGCGCATTATCTGGCGATGACCGGTGCCGCTCAATTTGTTTTCGTCGCTGTCGAACGCACCGCTCCATACGCTGTCGGGATCTATCGTCTCGATTCAGAATGGTTGCAGGCTGGCGAGAACATGCGACGCAAGGCAATCACGTTGCTGCACGAATGCCAGGCACTGGACAAGTGGCCTGCTTATCCAACATCGACGCAAACTCTTTCATGCCCAAAGTGGGTGTTAAACAAGTCGGAAAACTAAATCAATAAATAAGTATTATGTTCAAAGTCAATCGACAGGATGGTGCCGCGCAATTCATCAACACCGAGGGCGATTTCGTCGTCACCGTCTCCAAGGTGGAGGAGGCTCTTGATAACAAGGGGCGCGAGGTGTGCAAGGTGACGTTCAAGACCGACGACGGATCATCGACCAGCGACCGGTTCATCAATCAAGAGAACACATGGTTCCGCGTGAACCAGTTGGTTGCTGCGACCAATCACAATGTTCCCGACGGGACCGAGGTGGATTTCCTTGGGAAGAAAGGAAGCTTTGGAGAGTTCATCAAGGCGATGGTCGGCGCGAAGCTGATTATCGTCGCTCGTTTCGAGGAGTACGTTGATCAGGCCGGCGAGAAAAAGAAGATCATCCGCGTGAAGAACATGAAGGCTGTCGCTCCGGTCGCCGCCGAGGACAACTTGCCGTACTAAGTGATCAGGAGGGGAGCGCATTCCTTTACAACGCTCATCAATTTTGTATCTATGAATGTAAAACTAGTGGCGATAACAAAGCCGATTGATGATATGTCGGCATCCGACTTTATCACATATTGCGCGCGTGTCAGCAATCCATCGAACCAGAACAACACTCTGACCAGTCCGAAGTTGTTGGCCTACTGTATCAAGAATGGACACTGGAGCATCTTTGAGCAGGCAAGTTTTACGGTCGAGATAGTGACAAGCAGGGCGATATCTGCTCAGATACTCAGACACAGGAGCTTTTCGTTCCAGGAGTTCAGCCAGCGGTATGCGGTCGCAACCGAGTTCGAGCCGGTTGAACTCCGCACCCAAGATTTGAAGAATCGTCAAGGAAGCGGCGATATGGTTGATGGAGAGTATATCAACGAATGTGTCCGCAAGTCTATTGAGTTTTCAATTGATACGTACAATATGTTTATTTCCGAGGGCGTCTCCAAGGAAACCGCGCGCATGGTACTTCCGCTCTGCACGCAGACGACTTTGTACATGACCGGAAATGTCCGTTCATGGATACATTATCTGGAGCAGCGATGCGCCAAGGGTACGCAGAAGGAGCATCGATTGATTGCAGAAGCTATCCGCGATGAAATCTTTGCGGTTCAATTTCCAGCAATCCACGAAGCATTGAATTATGAAAAGAACTGATATCAAGATATTGATCGAGGCGATGCGGATTCTATCCGAAGGGATACAGAGCGAGGATGGAGTGGCCAACGCTGCGATTGCCGAAGCCGGACAAAGGCTCCAGGAGCAGAATGATTATATCGAGAAATTAGAACGGGTTGGTGACGACTTTTCTATTTTAGCCGCCAACCCTGCGATGTATTCGCAAAATCAAGTACTTAAATCTGTCAAAGCATGGGGCAAACTTGAGGAATCCAAGCCATGAATCATACACCTAGAACCAATGAACGTGTCATCATCAATGACGAAGGAGCATGGGTCAGTGCCGCATTCGCTCGAACTCTGGAGAATGAGTTGGACACAGCAACCGAGCGCATCAAATTGCTTGAGAACGGATTGATCAAAATGGCGCTCAATAAATTGAACCCGCCGGGAGGATTTCCCTATGAACAAAAGCAGCAAAACAACTGACAAAATCAAGACCGTCCGGCATACGTTTCCTTGTGTTGAATCGGTGCGTCGAGTTCCGCTATCCGGTGGCCGAGCGGTCACGGTATGGCGCGACAGGACAGCAGAACCGATCAAGGCCGGGTACGAGGACGAGGACATCGTGATGAGTTGCATCGCTAACGCCGGCGACGACTTGGATATGATCTGTCAGTTGGCCAAGCTCAAGGGCGTCAAGGCTGTCGAGGTCAACTGGCCCGGTGGAACAGGAGCGATCATCCGTAACTGAACAACATCATGGAAGACATCGTTGCAGACACAATCAATGAGCGCGGAAAGATATACGGTGAACCGCACCTGAGCCATTCCAACATCGGATTGGCTTGGGCAGGACTCATCCAACAGTATTACGGCATCAAACTGCCAGGGCCGATGCCATCGCATCTGGTCGAGTTGATGATGGTGGCATTCAAGATCAATCGCAGCGTCCGGGTATTCCATCCTGATAATTATGTGGACCTCCGGGCATACGCAGATTTCGCGGAACACGCACAGAAAAACCCAGGTCAAGAGTACAAACCAAAAGCATGAAATACATCAAACGAACTATCAAGTGGACCATTGTAAGAGAGAAAGAACCACTGTTCGATGAACTTGCAACGGACATCGAGATCACGGACGAAGCGGCTGGTGAATTTATTGAAGTCAAACAGCACCTCGAAGGAAACGGAAAAATCCAGATCGACCCGGAAGAGTGGCCGGCAATCAGGGAAGCAATCGATTGTGCGGTGAAACTTTGCAGGAAATAATACACATGAAAGAAAAAACCAAAAGCACAGTGATCACAATCGACGCGACCATCCATGAACAGGTGCGAAAGCATTGTGTCGAGAACGGCATTAAGATCGGGTTCTTTGCCAGCCAAGCGTTGCGGGTGGCAATGATTGGAAAGACTCCAGAGGTCAAGGTCGAGTCAGGCGAGTAGCATAAACATCCCGGTCGTCTTGAATGGCGACCGGGATTCAATATCATAAAATTATGAATCTGAGAGAGTACCAAAAGAAAGCAGTTGAGTGGGCCACCAAGTCCGATGGTTTGATCATCGCTCCTGCCGGTAGCGGAAAAACCTGGATAGCGGCATCAATCATCAAGCATTATCACAAGCTGAATCCCGATTGGCTGTTTGGCTGGACCGCTCCAACGATTGAGACGTGTCAGCAGGGACGTGTATCACTAAGTGTTGCAGGGATTCCTGATGGAGTTGTTGATATCCGGTGTCCACATGAGTCGGTTGACTTCAGCAAGAAGAACCTGCTCATAGTTGACGAATGCAAACATAGCCCCGCTGTCAGTTGGAAGCGCATCATCGAGTCATGCAAAGGACTTCGCTACGGATTCGATGCGACCCCTTGGAGCGACGATGATGATCGGAACAAGGTCACCCGGTCGTTGTTCCGGGATTCAATCTACGAGATCTCTCGAAGCGACATCGGAGATTCATTGGCCGACGCCTACCTGGAGATCAGCGACGCCACCGACCTGAACATCCAGGCCAAGATTGACGAGAACATCGACCGGCTGTTCCAGACGCGTCGCAGATACATGCGGATCAGCGATGAAGACCTGAAGAAGATGTGCGCTTGGGAATCGCTGGTGGACATCGGTATCTGCCAGAACAAGGAGAGGAACCGGTACGCCGTGCAGTATGCTCTGGACCATCTGGACATGC
>Ga0194055_10004163_pt1 | contig 10927 bp, 9 predicted proteins | sample SepL449m_MetaG_FD_155482 | JGI IMG/M metagenome (GOLD analysis project Ga0194055, IMG submission 155482) | Anoxic zone freshwater microbial communities from boreal shield lake in IISD Experimental Lakes Area, Ontario, Canada - Sep2016-L442-9m | ecosystem: Environmental > Aquatic > Freshwater >... | reverse complement strand
GACATCCGCTAACGTCCCGTCTCCAGCGACGGAGTAGTAGTAGGCCGCCCAACCCAAGTCCGATGAAACGAACTGCACGCGCACATCGATTGGAGCCGCGACAGTCGGGTCAACGACAGTCGGGTCGGTGACGGTGGGGTCGGTGACGGTGGGGTCGGTGACGGTGGGGTCGATGGCGGTTGGGTCGACAGGAATGGGAAACACGCCCGTGTCGATAGGATCAACAACCGCGACGGGGTCACCACTCGTGGGGGCAGTTGTCAGTCCGTTGCCAGAGTCCGCTGCGCCAGAAGCACTTCCGTCGGCTGAACCATCGGAGACGCTGCTATCGACGGAAGAATCACCGGTCCCTTGCGTCATGCCATCGGTCGATAGACCGTTGCCATCGGAGCTGCCTGTCGGATCAACGACACAAATTGGCAGGAATGTGCTCGTATCGAGGACGCTGTACGTCCATGGCACAGGGTCGGTGGCAATGGATGGCACAGCGACAGGGTCTGCTACCGTCGTATCAACCGGGCACACAGCGACCTGAGATTCGGTGGGTGTCCAGAAGCAGGCCGGAGTTTCATCAGTGGGTGGTGTGACCAACGCATCGATGGTGTCGGCCGCGAGCATTGACCGCGGCTCAAGGGTCTCGATGTCCAGATGACTGCGCGCAGCTGCGAAGACTCTTGCCGCGGTGGGCCGAACGGTGTTGCGAGTGCGTTTCATGGCTGTGGACTGCGGGTGGGAGAACCGGGTAATAAGGCTAACGTCCGTTAAACTACACCCTCCTTATCGGGTTTTGCCGGATTTGACGCTAGAAAAAGATGGGGTGGACTGGCGGGGTGCGGCGACTGCCCCGTCTGGGTCGCAATTTGGCCGTGGCGACCATCTCGGAATAGTCGGGCGGCGTGCAGGGCGTGGGCGGGTTGATTGCCTGCGCGAGAAAGAGCGGCCGGGGTTGAAATACACCTCGGCCGCTTTTTTTTGATGTCAGCGGTCGTGCTTGCACTTTCAGGGTCGACCGTATCCCTGTGCCCTCGCATTTGCCTGCGCATCCAAGTCCAGTTCCGCATGCCCGATAGCCTCAAGGCTGCGCTGGCACTCGAAGATCAGTTCGTTCAACACCCTCACCCCCGCATCCAAGTCCGCATGCCTGATTCCGTCGGTGTGGAGTAGATCGAACTCGTAGGGCTGGGGCATCTTCCGGGCGAGCTTCTCCAGCTTGTCGAGAAATTCCAGATACGGCGACGCGAACTCCTTATTCTTGCGGCCCGAGTGGTATTTGGGATCGCCGAACTTGTTCCGTCGGGCGTTCCTGAGCATAGCCAACAGTTCCCGGCCTGCTGGATCATTGAATGAGCTTGCCTTCGACATGACATCCTCCTTGATGCGTTGGGTGTGCCGGGGCTGCTTTGGCCGCGGCAGGAATCCGGACTTTCTGGGAATTCGCGTGTTGGCCGACGTCGAAAACCATGAGCTTCCGTGTCAGTTTCTGCGTCGAGCCAGCCCATATTTTAGCGCATCGAGGCACCTGATTCGGCATGGTTTCTTCTCACACGCCCCCGAAACCACAGGGGACCACGGGCCAGACCATGTGTGTTGCAAAATGCTGCGCCCACCAAAGATGTACCCCCCAGATCGAGGCTTCATGGATGGCTGAAAAACGACTGCCCAACCACCAACCTCACGCCGTCTGAGCCACCGGGGCCGCACTTCCCGACTGACTGGCCTCTTTCATCGCAGCAGCCTTGGGCACGACAGCCGGCACCTGACACGCGGCCATGATCGGCACCTGCGTATCCATGAACTCCAGAATGCCCGCCTGTACGCCCTCTGGCAGGCTCTCGAACCACTCCAGCCACCCATAGGCAGTCGAGCGGGCCACCTTGAAGAACCGTGCCAGAGCCGCGCCGCCATAGCCCGAGCGGACATGCAGATGGATCGCGAGTACTCTTTTCTCGTTCTTCATGATCACCTTCCGGACCGTGGCGTCATCCGGCTTCGCGAAATGGGCGAGCCGGTGTTTCAGTTGGCGCTCCAGAATCTCTACCTCCACCTTCATGCGGTCTCGGTCACGGCCGTAGAGTTCGATCAGCGGCCGGAGCGTCTTGCGGCTGGGGTCTTGGGCGAACGCCAGCACTACCCCGAGAAACTTGGTCTGCCAGTCGATGTTCTGCAGCCAGTAGCCCACGTCTGCCAGTTTGAAGCCGTCTTGGAGGAGGATGCCCCGGGACTCAGCCTCACGGAGAAGTTCAGCCAATCGGTACGTGTTGTCGGCCAGAAATTGGTGGCACTGTACGAACTGCTGCTGGAATCGCTGGACTTCGAGGAGGATCGCGTCATGGTCAGTTGGGGGCATGGTTGGGCTCGATAGTGGCGGGGTTTCGAGGGTGGATTGGGTACCCATATTTTCGCAAAGTAGAGTTGCGCGCGCCAGTGAAAGCGCTAGGCTGGGTGGATGGAGAACCGCCCCCTCGACATCCCGTGTATCCAGCCACAATCTGCCGCTGCGGTTCGGCGTTCCCGGCAGCGGAATGAACCGATTCTGTGCTGCCGCCGTACGTGTGGTTCCAACGCAGCATCCATGGCGGGGGACTTGGGCACCGACACTCACCGGAGGCAGAGTTTTCTGAAACGGCAGGGGTTCGACGAGTTCCGGAGGGTCGTCGTGGAACTACGTGAGCGGTGCCCGACAGGAAAGCCCGTCGTAGTCAGAACAGCTTGGATGCCGCCGACAATACTGGGTGAGTGCATCAGACGCCCGGCGCGGTTCGTCATCAGGCTGAACAACCGGCTGGATGAGCAGGGTGCCATCGAGACGGTGCTGCATGAATGGGCACATGCAATGGCGTGGAGCTATTCACTCGACAGCCTCGCCAAGCGGCCGGATGTAGACCGCGACGAGTTCGAGCGGGCCTGCCATGACGAGGCTTGGGGCTGCGCCTATTCGCGGGTCTGGCGAGCCTATACGGTCGACATCCTGCAGCGGCCCTGACGACTGGTTGGCCCGGATGCGGCGGAGGAGTATTCTCCCTGCGGGCGGCTACGTCCCCTTCGATCCATAGTTGAGGTCAGGCGCATGGCCGCATCAGGTGACAACACAGTATTCCGACTGCTCTGCCACCTTGCGTGGTTGAGGACAGAGACGCAGGGAGACGAGAAGCAGCAGACGTTGGACTGGGCCCGGAGGGTCTACAACTCGGCCGTTCATCTCCAGTTTCGGTTTGTGTATCCCCACCAACCCAAGGACCATGTTGCCGCGGCGGATCAACACGCGTTGGCAAGGGCTATCGAGGACGTGGTGGGCCGTTCGGCAGATGCGGTATCGCCGATGCGGGGGGGCCACGCAGGAGCGACAACTGCTGCCCTGCTCGACCCCCTCGTTGTGCGCGACATGCGCGACCTGCTGGGCACTATGCTGGATACGGCGTCGATGGTGGGCTGGGGAGGAGTCCATGCCCCAAAAGAGCACGCGGAATGCGACCGACCGGTGAACCCTCTGAGGCTGCTGGCGAAATGGAGGCGGCACAACCGTGGCGCGGGAAAACGCTCTGAGGAGTCACCTGCGACAACAGCTCCGGCCGATGAAGCCATGGCTGAATTGTGCAAAGGGCTGGCGACGGAGATTGTCGCTCAACACTCCCGCGTGATGCCGCGGCTACCCGTAGAGGCTTCGAAAGCGCTGCACGATGCCGCGGCCGCTTTCTTGGAAGTTGACATCGACTCTATTGGCAAGGTGGGGCGTGACCAGTGGATCCAGCCAATCGCCACCCATGCGCTCCGGCGAAGCAATAGAACTGACAGGTGAAACCGGTGGCCCAAAAGAAGAAGTCAGCGAAGAAACGTCCCAAGAAGGCTGCCGAGAAGAAGGCTGCCAAGAAGAAGCTTGCAAACAAAAAGGACAGTGGCTCTCGCCCTCGCAAAGAGGCTCAACCTATTGCCGCTAGGTATGCAACGGCCGCTCCTCCACCATCTCGACGTAGGACTGACAAGGACGGCACACGAGCCGTAGACAACAAGGCGTCCCCGGCTGCAAACGATGCATCTGGCAAGTCGCACGACGTCATCACACCCATAAATATAGTGCGTCTGATCAACAACATGGACCGCAAGGAACACCAGCGTGAGCCGCTTCAGACGGGAGTCGACAAGCCGCCTGAACACATCGGGCAAGTTGCTGATGGGGTGGCAGAGCAGGAGGACAGGCTGGAGTTGATTGCGCCCGAGCTGACGAATGCAGACACGAATAAATTGCTGCAGTTGTCATTGTGGTGGGCAGGAGGAATGCGACTGCCGCGCGCTGCATTCGTTGGGCGCGCACTTCACGAGCTGAAATCTATCGATGAGGAGCTAGCGCCTATCCGAGGTACTGCTGACAAGATTTGCCAACGGATCAGGCGGAATAACGCCAATCAATTGCGACTACGCATAACTCAGGTCATGGACAGGCACAGCAAAGGAACGATGTCCACGGAAGATGCGGCTTCAGCCTTGGTGGGCTTCCTAGATAAAACTTGGGCTGTATTAGAAGCGCTTGGCCTACTGAAAGCGGCATACCCTGCAGGCGTCTACTTAGTTGGTGATGGGCTTACCGTGTTTGACGGGTTCCCAAACTGGAAAAAAGTGGACGATAAGTTACCGAAGAAACCGGCCCGCCTGCCGAAAACACCGCGGCCTTAGCTGATCAGTCGGCCGGGTACTTCATCGTCAGTACCGCCTCCGCCTTGCTGAAGGACGGCGACACGAACGCCTCGACTTTCACGAGCATCCCCGGGATCACCTCGTGCATGCCCGCGATCATGAGCCGGGCGATCTCGGCGGCATGGGCCTCGCGGTCAGATCCGACGGGAATCTCAACCACGATCTCGTCATGGATGAATGCCACGACCCGGCAGCCCGCACGGAAGAGCTTCCAGAGGGCAAGCAGGCCACCGTCGGCCGCGACACTTTGGAAGATGGTGTTCCGACTCGCCGTTGCCCTCGCACCGGCCCTGATGCGCCCCGTTGCCGACATCACCGGCGTTTTATCGAAGTGGTTCACGACGGCGCTACGCAACTCCCGGGAGGGTTGTCTGCGGCGCAACTGCTCCGTCAGTCGCTGTCGCTTCTTGTCGTTGCCGGGAAGTATGTCGGCAAGCCTCTGCGCGGCATCCCAGAAGTAATCGACCTTCTCGGCTTCGTACGGCCTTCCGTCCTTGTACTGCGGCGCTGGATCGCCCAGCACCTTGAGAAGCATCCAGCCGATCCAGACCGCAGGTTCATCAGAATCCTGCCGGTCCCGGTGTCGCTGGCCGCTACCTTCGTCGAACGCGCGGGCCGTCAGGCGTAGGTACTTGGCGACTTCAAGCCCGCTGTCCACGTCGCCGCGCTCTGGGTGCCGGTCAAGGAACGTCGTAAGTTCTGGAAAGGCTGTGTGATAGGCCTGCAGGGCTACCTTCACCTCGTCGATGTTCAGGTCCTTGCCGTAGTTGTTCTTGGCAAGCTTCTGGAGCGTCTGCGGCCCCATCCTGCCCGGGGCGCCGAACGAGATCGCCTTGGCACCCTTACGTTGGTCATCCGTCACATCCTCCGGGCTGATTCCGAGCACGGTGCCGGCGATGATCCTATGCACGTCATTACCAGAGTTGATCACGTCATGAAGCCGCGAGCCGAACTGAAACTGGTACTTCCATGCGAACGCGAGAACAACCAACTCAATTTGCGCAAAGTCCGCCATGACGAACTCGTGGCCCGGGCTGGCGACGATGCACTTGCGGACGGTCATGGTGGTGGCCTTCGCGCCTGACTCCTTCGGAATCGTCTGGAGAGCAAGGTCGCCGGTGCAGTTTGTCCGTCCCGTGACCTTCAGGATGCCGAAACGCGGGTGCAGCCGGCCGGTCATCTTCGACATGTAAGTCGACTTGAGCTTCTCGGCAGCCTTGTACTCCACGTACTTCATGAGCACACCGTCTTCGTCGTGCATCGCCGCCTCGGCCAAATCCTCCGCCTTCGTGGAGAACTTGCCGCCGGGCGTCAGGTGCAGTTCGAGGCCGGGTGTGTTGGCGACGATTGTTTCGAGCCGCTGCTGGATCGCCTTGATTGAGCCGCTCGTGCTGACAGGGATACCGGCCACCATCAGCGCCTCACCGTGCTCATTGAGGATTTGGTCGAGATCCCGGAGTTTTTCTTCCCGGCGGTCAATGTCGATGTGGATGCCGTTGGACCGCATCACGTCGCAGACAATGGCTCCGCGCAGCTGCGTGTCGTGCGTGAGCGGGCCGTATTCCTGCCAGCAGTCGTCGAGGTGCATCTGGTTCACATAGCCGAAGCAGCGGTGGGCGTTTTCCCGCAGCCCTTCCAGCCGTTGCATGAGAGCGACGAGCAGGGCGTGTGCAGCGAGTACGTCCTTGGCGGCGTACTGCAGGGCGTCGGCGGGGATATCAGAGATCCGGTGCCGCAGGTACTTGGCGAAGCTCGTGCGGGTATCGTCGCCGTCTTCATCGATATCCTCTTTCGGCAGATCGACACCGACACAAGCCTTCAACGCCGCCGCTAAAGTACTCTGCCCCCTTCCCGGCACCGCATGCCCATCCTTACCGAGCACGATCAGCTTGTACAGAATCCACGTGTCGATCACCTGCCGGGCGTCGACAAGGGTGTAGACGTCGTAGGGCACTTCCAGCCTCTCGTGGGTCTTGTTGATCACCCGAAGGTCGAAGGCGGCGTTGTGAAAAGCAAAGTAGCTGTCCCGATGCGCGGCCATGAAGGCGGGCACGTTCTCTGGGGCGATGAAGACTCCGCGATCACCGTCGTAGGCCTGCATGAGGACGATTGTTGGCGTCATCCAAGGGTTCGCTTTATCGATGCGGGTCGTCTCTGTGTCGGCGGCGATGATGGAGCCGGAGAGCGGGGTGGAGCTGGACAGCCACTCGGTGAACGTGACGGTGGTAGTTCCGAGCGCGACGGACAGGGGTGAACTGCTGTCGGCTGCCGTGTGGATATCAGTCTGCGGCGCGTTGGAAGGTGTGGTGGTCATGGATGAGCTCCGGGGGTGATGAGAGTTAAAGTGAATGTGGTTCTCAGGCCTTAACGGTTCTCCTAACTCGCTGTAAACCATTGCAAAGCAGGGGTTTCCGACCGAAGAGTTAGGAAGTTAGGACAGTTGTCGATTTCAGGCGGTCGTGGAGAAATCACCAAGGTGCAGCACTGGTCGCGGCGGTTAACGGGTATTTCCGCTCGGCCGCCTCCAGCACGAAATTTCATTAACTTCCTAACTCTCATGACGTAACTCCTTTCAAGACAATGCCTTCTGATGAGTTAGGACAATCGTGAATATCCAGTAGGCATATTCACCTTCACTGGTTTGTGGATGGCTTCGATGGAGCTGTGGGGTTGGCAGCAGCCTCCGCGGCATGCAACCAACCCTTCCGAGCCCCTGACGGCGAGTGGAGGGCGTCAGCACGGCCCACAGCGGGTTGGACAGGGCTTGCCGGTGCCGGGCCGGCGTCGGTGCTACCTGAGGTCGAATTGCCCCTGTCTTCATCAGCGGTACAGGCGGCGGCGGAGGCCGCCGCCTGGTGCTCGACGTCGCCCACGACTGGCTCGACCTCGGCGAAGTAAAACTTCTTGTTACCGCTGCGGCCCTCCCGCTTCCGAATCGTGACCGCAAATTCCCGGCCGCCGACTTCGACATTCAGTGTGCAGTCGACGTAGCGGCTGAACACCTTCCCAGCCATCACGGTCTTCGCCTTGTCAGTCGCATCCGGACAGTGCTTCAGGTCGATCAGGTGCAGCTGCTCAAACGCCTTCACCCAGTCGCCTGCAACACGTCCTGCTTTGGACGAGTCCTCCCCGGGCTTGATGACTGTTTCCGCCCCGTGTTTTCCGGCGACGATCTCGGCGGCGAGTTCAAGCATCCGCTGCAGATCGTCATCCATCTCGATTGCCGCGGCCTCCGCATTCGATGCGAAGCCCGGAAAACCGTTAACGTCGAGGATGCCGCCGATGACCTGCGAGACCCTGTCGAACCGGGTATTCACTTCACCGTCAGGCTGGCCGGCATCCACCCAACGCAGCACCATCCCGGCCAGTTCGCCGAGGATCTCCGCGCGGTGCTCCGCGGCGTAGGCGAGCGGCTTGCTTGCCTTGCGCGCTGCCTGCCGCTTACGCGGATCACCCTCGGTGAAAAGGTCAATCGTCAGGTTCCGGCTCACCAGATCGCGTCCCGCCACGAGATTGTTGCTCGTGAGCACGAACAACACGTCGTTGGGCCACTCGCCGAAGTCGTTGACGCCGAGGATCCTCACCATGATCGTCGGACTCGTCACGATCTGCTCAATACGTTCAGAGTCGAGCTTGTCGCGGAGGTTGTCCAAAAAGATCATGCGGCGACGCTTCTTGAGCATGGCGCACAGAAGCTTGTCGAACTCCTCGTCACCACTTTTCTTGATCGCGGCGACCAGCCTGCCATCAAACACCACTCCGATAGCCTTCGCCAAGAGCGACTTGCCTATCGACGGCTGGTTGCCACGGATGACGACCATCGGGTGGCCGTCCTGCACGAAATGGTTCATCAACAGCCCCATCAGGAGCGAGCCGGTCGCGTTCGTGAGATCGACCGGACCTGCCCAGTCAAAATCCTTGAGCAGTCGACGAAGGTGAGGCGGAAGGCGGTCGACAGCTTCGGTAACCGTACGGGCCGCCGAACGGGTCTCGCACGGGAGCACAGCGATGTGTGGGTGGATGTCCAGCCCCTGCACAAGGATCTTCTGTTCCTCGTGGTAGCCGGGCCCATGAAGTTGGAAGTCCGCGTCGAACACCGAATGCGTTGCGTACGTCGTGACGGCCGGCAATTTGACCATGCAACGATCCATGGCGAATAACTGGTCGCAGATCGAATCGGGAAGGCGGAACTCCCAACTCTCAATTTCACCGGTGCCGGGGTTGGGCTTGTACTGCACCCCTGCAACGATGTTCATGAGCAACGAGCCCGCCTTCTGTTCAGCGCGACCATCAACAGCCAGCAGCTTGAACTTGGTGTTGGCCTCATTGGTGAGCATGACATCGTCATGGTGGGCGTAAACACGCCCCGACAGCGCGAGCTTGTCGAGCAGGTCGTTCAAAACGACGAGCCCATCGCCCCGTGTCGAGCCATCTTTGGTGATCCCGTCGATGAGTTCCCGGTCAGGGAGATCGTTACGGAGCTTCGCCACCGCCACCGCAGCGTCGTTAAACGCCCGGACCGTTTCACCAGCGGCCGTGTCGATCATGTCCTTCTTGCGCTTGCGAGCCATTATTCGTCTCCTTGGCCTTTGGCCGTCGTGGAAAAAAGCGTGTCCTGATCGTCGGGGTCAATCGGCGGAACTTCAGTTTCGGCAGCTCCTTCGCCCGTGTCGTCGCCGTCTTCGTCATCGCGACCCTTCAGCACTAGATCGACGAGACTCACCAGCGGCACTTTGCCGCAGTAGTAGCACGACCCGCGGCTGGTGATCCGTGGGTCACTCGTTCGGTACTTCGGTGCGACGCCGTAGAGTGTGCTGTCGCTCTTGCGGCAGATGGGACAGGGGGAGACGTTTGACGCGCCGAAGAGAATCTGCGTGAAGGTCGCAAAGCCGCGGCACGTGAGGTCCTCGGCAAGCTGCAGCACTTCCAGCTCAGTCACCGGCTCGCTAGCTCTGAGCAGCTCCACCCGCCGGCCGTTCTTCGAGTTGATGCTTCCAACCGGTCGCGTCATCGCCAGTAACGACGGCGCTTCTGGATCGGACGGGAGCGCGCGCTGAATCGCCCTAATGGCGGTGTTCCACAGGTCGCGGCGGCGGTCACTCTTGATCTCGACCGGCTTGTCGAACCTGAGGACGCAGTGCAACCCCCGCCCTGTAAACAGGACCTCGCACTTGCGCAGGACAGGGTGGTTGTCCAGCCAACCGCGGACATACTTCTCGTACAGGTCGTGCCCGTCCACAAGTGCTTCAGTGATCACCTTCCCGACGCGAAGGCACTCAATATCGATATCGATCATGATGCCGCGCACGAACGTTACCTCGTGGGTCGGCACCATAATCTGCTTGAAAGTTCCAACCGCCCCCGTGTTGAAGAGGGCCTCCCGCTGGTCGCTGGCCCCGGGCTTGGGGGCACGGCTACTGGCAACTTGCTGGACTGCCGCCGCGGACGTCGCTGCTACGGCTACCTTCGTAGACCGTACCGGCTGCGGCTTATCAGGATGCTGGCTCGGCTTGTCGGTAGGCCCCTTCTTCGTTCGCTGCCGTTCGGGCTGCTTGACTCCGCCCGGCTTCTGCCGCTCGTCGCCATCCCGTGGCGACTGCTTCACTGCTTTGCTTTTCATCACTAGGTCCTCGTAGTTTTCATTGCTGCTGCACAGCGTCAGCACGCGATGTCAACGATACAGGGATGGGGTGGGAATGCACTCGAAAATACGGCTGTTTCACGCACAAACAATGCTGCCCCAATCACATCGCACTGTGGTTTATTTCACAGCGTTCGAGTGCGTCGCACATGTTGCGGTGAACGTATGCCGCGCTACCATAAGGACACCGCGATGAGGCGATTCGGCCCCACGTGACGCGCCACTCACATCGCAGACAACGAAGGAGCATCTACATGAAGAAGCAGCACAGATGCGGCTCAAGCGATAGCGGAGCGGCCCCCAAGAAGACGACCACGTTTGAGGGTCAGGTAGCCAAGGACTGGAGGCGGTTCAAGGAGAAGTACTTCGCCTGCACTGAGTACCCCGATGTGCGGCGGGCGATTAAGAAGATTCTGGCTGCCGAGGAGAAGGAGATGACTGGTGAGAGATAGAACGTGAACTCAACAAGGAGTCTCAATATGGAGAAAGATTCACAGCAGAAAGTCGGCTTGCTTGGTCCGCAGACGCTCCTTGACGAGCGTGCCGCGGCCAAGCTTCTTGGGGTCAGCCCGCGTGTGCTTTGGGGACTTGCGGATG
>Ga0194055_10004160_pt1 | contig 10936 bp, 9 predicted proteins | sample SepL449m_MetaG_FD_155482 | JGI IMG/M metagenome (GOLD analysis project Ga0194055, IMG submission 155482) | Anoxic zone freshwater microbial communities from boreal shield lake in IISD Experimental Lakes Area, Ontario, Canada - Sep2016-L442-9m | ecosystem: Environmental > Aquatic > Freshwater >... | reverse complement strand
TGTCACCCTTCACTCGGGCATGGGAGCTTGGCCTTGGTGGTCTCTGCGTCGTTCTGGCCCCATGGGCACAACGTTGGCCGCGAGGCGTGGCGGCGGCTGTCGGATGGCTCGGTCTTGGCGGCATCCTCGCAGCCGCCTGTGGCTTCGACGCGTCGACCGCATATCCCGGGGTGTCGGCACTCGTCCCGGTGGGAGCTACGGCCCTCGTGGTGCTCGCGGGATCCTCTGAGCTTCGATCCGGTCCAGAATGGCTGCTTCGCCGGGGGTCGCTGCAGTGGGGTGGTGCCGTCTCATACTCGCTGTACTTGTGGCACTGGCCGATGCTGGTGATCGCCACCGAGGCGGCAACGACCCCGCTGTCGCCACTGGATCGCACGTCACTGGTGGTGGCCTCCGTAGTCCTGGCAGAGTGCTCGCGGCGGTTCCTCGAGGATCCGGTGCGCCACGCGCCAGGACTCGGAGCATCCTCGCGGCGGAGCTTGGGCCTTGGTGCAGTCCTGATTGCAGGAACAGTCCTGGCCACCACGGTGCTTCTGGTGACGACTGCCTCCTCGACGCCCACCTCAGTCAATCCCAATCAATCCCATCGGCCAACGCTCGCCGCGTTGCGCGCCAAGATCTCAGCGGGAGTGGTGACGACGGCGGTACCCCTTGACGCTGTGCCGCCGCTCGGACCACCGACCCTTTCGTTGTCGGGGCCGCGGGTTCCAGCACGCTGCGTGGTCGAGTCAGCCACGCAGTCCTCGATGGATCCCTGCACCTTCGGCCGTCCAGGCTCATCGACCACCATCGTGCTCCTCGGGGATTCGACGGCAGCCATGTGGTCGAGCGCCTTCATCCGTCTGGCGACCACCGAAGGCCTTCGTCTGGTTCTGCTCGCCAAGACGGGCTGCGCCCCATGGTTGACTCCTGATCTCATCTTCGGAGGGGGAAGAAATCCGGCCTGCGATGCGTGGCATCGCTTCGAGGTGGCCGAGGCTCGCCGGCTCCGACCAAAAGCGATCTATGTCACGGGATATGTCGGCGAACCGGTGGCATCGTCAGAGGTCCCAGCCGGGATTACTCGGCTGCTCTCGGCCTTGCGACGCACCAGCCGTCACGTGACCGTGCTGAGTAACCTTCCGGCCGTCCCACAAGGCCAGTCCGACCCGGCCGTGTGCGTGATGATGCACCCGACAAGTATCGAGCGGTGCAACCTTGACGTGGCGGCCTTCGAGTCGAGCTACGGATGGTTCCGCACCGCGCTTGAACGAAGTGCAGCGGTGACCGGTGCTCGGTTCGTCAACCTCGATCCCCTGTTCTGCACGGCCACGACCTGTCCGATGGTCGTCGGGAGCCACCTCGTCTGGCGCGACCTCTTTCATGCCAATGTGGCCTATGTGGGGTGGACCTCGCGGGCGCTCGGCGAGGTGCTGGGTCCCTTGGCCGGTGGATCTTCGACAACGTCTGGGTCGACCCGATCGGCACCGAGCTCGCCGTGACCATCCCAGCGCAGCGAGCGCTTATTGATCCCAAAGCTTGATGGCGAGGGACTGGCTGGCGGTGGCGAGCAGGGTCCCCTTCTCGGACCACATGTACGCGGTTCCCTGGGCGTAACCGTTCACGAGAGCGTCCATCCGGATATCACACAGGACCCATTCGGTCTCCTCGAGCTGGACCATGCGAATGGTGTTGTCAAGGCTCCGACCCATGACTCGCATGCCGAGCGGGTGGGCGACACCACCCGAGACATAGTCGCCGAAGATGGCGAGCGTGGCGGCTGAGGGCTCAAGATGGCCTGGGACTCGGGCCCACATCGCAGAGTTCGGCCCCCCTGGGGTTCCATCGATCTGCTCGAAGGTGCGACCGAGCGCCACACGAGTCTCGACATGCTCGAAGATCGAGTTGCGAACCTCGTCAGGAAGCCGGCGGGGCGGGCACAAGTCCGGTGCAGGCACATCAGGCATTTCCACCCACACGCCACCGATGTCGAGTGTGTTGGAGCCGAGCGCGGCGGTGACGCCGAGGACCTCTCGGTCACCCTCTCGGGCGACTGCTCGAGCCTGGGTCAGGCGGCCGCCGACGGCCTGGATCTCGACGGTGATGTCAACGGTCGAATGGGTCTTGGCGTAGGAGACGTACTGGGCGGTGGCCCACACGGTGGGTCGGCCTGTGGCCTCCTCAAGGGCGACCAGGGCTGCCCCGAGCCCACATCCACCGAAGAGAAACTGCCCAGGGGTGATCAGGTGGGTGCCGACGTCGAAACTCCAGCGCAGGTCATCGCCGGAACGGGTGAGGCCGAGGAACTCGCGTACATCCATGACTCGGGACCCTATCGGTCGGACCCTCAGCAGGGCCATGTCGGTCAGCCGTTGGTGACCTTGGCGGCGATGAGTTTGCTCAGCGCATCGGGTGCCGGACCAGAGAAGGCGATGTGGGTGCCATCGGCACCGAACCACTCCGGGTGCTCGCTGGCCAGAGCATTCCAGTCGGCCAGCACGGCATTCTTCGAAGCCGCGACGCCCGCAGCCAGGACGGCATTGTTCGGGTCTTGCCAAGGTTGGTCTACGTGTACGTTGACGAACACCACTCGGGAGGCACCCGCCAGGGTCGTCATCATCGAGTCGAACATGGCGGCCGTGATCGGTCCATTGGTGGAGAGTCCTACGACCACCACCGCACCGAGTGTCCCGGCCGCCTTCTGATTCGCCAGCAGCTGTTCGCCGGTGGCCCACTGACGACTCACCGAGCCATCCACCTCGATCCCCGGCACCAGCTTCTCGAGATCGGCCTGGTAGTCCATCATCACCGAGTCACCCACCGCAGTGACCTTCCCGGGAACGAACCCGGGTCCCGGTGGCTGAGTAGTGGTCGTCGAACTGGTCGTCGAACTGGGCGTCTGATTTGTCGAGGTCGAGGTGGGAGCTACGGAGGACACGCTCGACGGATGCGTTGTGCTCCACCATCCAGCTAATGCGGCGGCTACGACGATGACCAGTGCGGTGCTCCCGGCGATGATCTTGAGACGCCTCCGGCGCTGTTGGCGTCGGCGGGAGGTTCGGGAGGTTCGGGGATCGGGGGCGTGATCGGCCATGGTTCTCCATCGTCTCACGGCAGGGACTCCAAGGGTCATCATGACCAACGTGCGAACATGGGGAAGTGATCAGCCCCAACTTCGTCCTTCTCGCCGTGGTCATCTCCGTGCTCGGCGTGTCGTTCTATGCCCGCGACACCGTGAGGGGTCTCACCGAACCGAACCGGGTGACCTGGCTGCTCTGGACGCTGGCCCCGCTCCTGGCCTTCATCAGCGAAATTCGCCAGGGCGTCGGCATGACGTCATTGATGACACTGGCCTATGCCCTCTGTCCACTCATCGTGCTCGGCGCGTCGTTCGTCAATATGCACAGCCACTGGAAGCTCGGCCACTTCGACATCGGCTGCGGAATCGCCTCGTGTGGAGGCCTCATCTTGTGGTTGGTAACGGCCAATGACACCGTGGCGCTGTTCTCGTTCATCGTGGCTGACCTGCTCGCCGGCCTCCCCACTGTGCTCAAGTCCTGGCGCGATCCCTCCTCCGAGAGCCCATCGGCGTTCCTCGGTGGGACCCTGAGCACGCTGGTGACGCTGGCTTCGGTGAGCACCTGGACCTCTGCTGAGGTGGCATTCCCGATCTTCGTACTCGCTTACAACCTCTTCCTTCTGAGTTTGGTGGCTGGTCGGCTGGGTCCTCGCCTGCGTCGGGAGGCCGCACCGGAGTCCCTCGCCCCGGCTGAGCGGGTCCTCGGTAGGGTGCACACGGAGGTTTCCGATGATTGAGCAGGCGTCCATCCCCACCAGAGAGACAGTCAAGGGGCGAGCCGAGGGTCGCCGCCGTCGCGCTGAGCTCCCTCGCAAGGACCTCGCCACCCTGGGGGATCGCCACCTCGACTTCGACCCCATTGACACGCTGGTCGAACAGGGTCGTGGTCGAGTCGAAAGTTTGCTCCCACTGCGAGCAGAGCGCATGGCTGTGGACGAGTTCTCCTTCCTGCGGGGGGCGGCGGCGATCATGGCCTATGACCTCGCCATGACCCCTTCGACACAGATCGACGTGCAGCTGTGCGGAGACGCCCACATCTCGAATTTTGGGGTGTTCTCCTCCCCTGAGCGCCGGCTGACCTTCGGGCTCAACGACTTTGACGAGACCCTGCCGGGACCCTTCGACTGGGACGTGAAGCGGATGGCGGCATCGGCCGCTGTGGCGCTGCGGAGCCAGGGTCGCGATGAATCAACCATCGCCAAGGCCCTCCGAAAGGCCATCGCTGTCTATCGGACCACCATCCTCGATCTAGCCGCCCGGGGAAATATGGCGGTCTGGTACACGAAACTCGACATCGAGGCCAACATCGATCAGCTTCGGAGCGCCTTCACCGACGAACATGGCTCGCGGGTGGACAATCTGGTGGCGCAGGCTCGCCGCAAGGACTCCCATCACGCCTACGGCAAGCTTGTCGGCATGGTCGGGAGCAAGTTGGGTTTCCTGGCCGACCCGCCGTTGATCGTGCCGATGAAGGACCTCTTAGCCCAGGGCGAACCCGGATCAACGACGGAGGCGATCCTCGATGTGGTCTTCGATGGCTACCTCGCATCGATCGGCGAGGCACCACGCCACCTTCTTGAGACCTTCGAGCGAGTGGACATCGCCCGCAAGGTGGTGGGCGTGGGCTCAGTCGGCACCCGCTGCTTCGTAGTCCTGCTGCTAGGCCGCGACCTTGACGACCCGCTGATCCTGCAGATTAAAGAAGCAGTCCCCTCGGTCCTCGAGGCCCACCTCGGACCCGACCACCACACCACCCATGGGGATCGGGTTATCGCCGGCCAGCGGCTACTGCAGTCGACGCCCGACCTCTTCCTCGGCGCCTTCCGGGCGCAGTACTCAGCTACCGAGACTCATGACTTCTACGTGCGCCAGTTCCACGATGGTAAGGCTGCCGCTGATCTATCGAGCATCAACTCGACCAAGATCTTCACTCGCTACGTGGGAGTCTGCGCCTGGGTCCTGGCCCGAGCGCATGCCCGTTCGGGCAACCGGGCGGCAATCGCCGCGTATCTGGGTCAGTCAACGACCTTCGAAGAGGCGATCACCGACTGGGCAATTGCCTATGGCGAACGGAATGCCTCTGACTATGCCGCCTTCATCGGTGGTGGAGCGGCCGGCTCTCCGGCATAGCGATTCATCGCAGTGGCGGCACGGGGAGACGTGTGTCACAGGTGGTCCCAGCGGGGCTTCCAGAGAACCGTTGCTGGAACCACGTGGAGGCGATGGGTGCGGCAGCGACACCGGCCTTCATGTGCCCCAGCGCCCCGATGAACACAGCGGTGACCTGATCCGTGGTCGCACACGCTCGCTGCACGTAGAGCGCGTTGGTCCCAGGCAGAACGATGGGATCGTCGGTTCCCTGGACGATGAGCGTGGGAATCGACGGCGTCGGTGGGGTGTTCGCCATGAGAGCGGCTCGCCAGCCAGGCTCGGTGAGAGGGTTGTGATCGAGGAGCGGCCCACCCCCCACCACCTTCGAGGCGACGATGTCGAGCATCGCCGGGATGATGCATCGATCAGCGAGTTCCGCAATCCGTTTCTGTGGTCGGCTTGTGACATCCCTGAGCCGAAGCGTCGGGTAGGTCGAGGGATAGGCGACAAGCACCTCGGCTCCAATCAGCGAGCCGTAGATCGATGGCCACTGGTGGTCGATGAGTGGTCCGAGTTCAGCGGCCGGTGCCGCGGCTGCGACGCCGACGAGGGAGAGCTCCGGGGCATAGGACGCATCGTCGGCAGCCCACAGCGCTGCCTGTCCACCTTGGGAGTGACCAAAGACGGCCACCGAGGTACCCGCGTGGGCGGCCCTGATGGCTCGAGCAGCGCGCACTGAGTTCAGGACGTCATGGGCCTCGGCAGCACCGACCAGGTACTGCTCGGTCCCTGGTGTCCCGAGACCGGCATAGTCGGTGGCAGCCACCACCCATCCGGAGGCCAGGAAGTCAGCGAGGCCGGGGATGTCGGACTCGACATTCACGGTCCTTGAGGGTGCGCACTGGTCACCCATTCCGACCGTGGGGTGGGCCCATGCGACGACGTTGCGCCCCGGGCTCGGGATCGAACCGTGGCCGGGGGCGAAGACCAATCCCGAGGAGACGACCTTGGTGCCCGCAGCGTCCTGGCTGACATAGAGGATCCGCCACCCCAGCCCCCCAGCGGGGACGCCACCGACATGTTCGCTTCTCAAGAGAGTGCCCACCGCGGCGGCGGACCATCCGGCGGGAGGGAGGTAGAAGGGTGCGAGCGCCTGTTGACGCGAGGAGGTCTGGCCGGTGGCGATGACGTGGGTGACGCCGAAGTAGGTGGTGACGCCACCGACAAGAACGAGGAGGGTCAAGCCGACGCCCAGAAGGTAGTTGGCCAACGGGTGCGACTTGGGCCCGCCGATGGGTGCGACCCGAGATGCCATGGAGTGAGGCTAGTGGTGTGAGGCATGGACCACGGGCCTGCTCGGGAGGGTGAAGTCCACTACCGTGGGGCGCACTCAGAAAGGAGCACGTTGTGAACTTGACCCTAGGTATCCGCGCCTCCCTTGCCGCCCTCGCCCTCGTCTTCTTGGGACCGGCCCAGCTGGCGGCCGCTGACACGACGACCAGTACCGATCCCGCGACGACGACCACTACCACGGCCCCGGCGACCACGACCACCACGGCCCCGGCGACCACGACCACCACCGCTGCGTCCACGACGACCACGGTGCATCCGACCACGACGATGCATCGGACCACCACCACCGCTGCGGTGCCAACCACGACGGGAACGTCCTCCTCATCCGCAGCGACGTGGGCGTGGATCCTCGGAGTCATCGCGTTGCTCGCGTTGATCGCGGCAGGTGTCGCCGGCTTGGTGACGACCCGACGTCATCGTGATGCGGGCGATGCCTGGATTCCGTCGGCCCGTGCCGGCTACGAATCGGCGGTCCTCGCTCGACAGATGTTGGTGGCACAACCCACCGGGGGTGACGAGGCGTTACCGCGTGTGCGAGCCCAGGCCGAAGATGCTGCCCGAGCTCTCGACCGGGTGGCGTCCGCTGCTCCCGATGAGGCTGGGCGATTGTCGGCAGCCTCTGTTGCTGAAGGGCTCCGTGGGGTGATGTTCACGCTCGAGGCAGAAAACCTCCTCCGCACGGGACCGACGGCGCCGACGGCCGACCAACTGGCCGACGCCGATATAGCTCGCCGTCGACGGGGGGCCGAACTTGACGCCGCGTTGGCTGAGCTGCACACCACGACGCACCCTCCAGTCCGATGACCAGGGGCTATCGCATGGGAACTCGACCACGGTAATCAATGGCGCTGGTCTCCGATCACGCTCAAAGGAGCAGCACATGCAACTGGGAATGATCGGATTGGGGCGCATGGGCGCAGCGATGTCGCGTCGGTTGATGGCGGCCGGGCACGCCATGGTGGTGACTGATCGAGACTCCCGAGCCGTGGCCGACCTCGCGTCAGCGGGAGCGGTCGGCACACAGGACCTATCTGACCTCGTTGCTGCATTGGTGGCACCGAGAGCCATCTGGCTGATGGTGCCGGCCGGAGCCGTGGACGCTGTCTTGGCCGAGTTGGTTCCTCTGCTCAGCTCCGGCGACGTGATCGTGGATGGCGGCAATTCGCACTACCACGAGGACATCCGCCGGTCGACCTCGCTTGAGGGGACCGGCATCTCCTATGTCGACTGTGGGACCAGCGGCGGGGTGTGGGGTGAGGAGCGCGGGTACTGCCTCATGGCCGGTGGCCCTGACGAAGCGCTGAGGTTGCTTGAGCCGGTCCTCTCGGCCCTCGCTCCCGGTGTTGAGGGAGCCCCGCGAAGCCCTGGTCGGACAGGGGAGCCGTCGACCGCCGAACAAGGATGGTTGCACTGTGGGCCATCGGGGGCGGGTCACTTTGTCAAGATGGTCCACAATGGCATCGAGTACGGGCTCATGGCTGCCTATGCAGAAGGGTTGAGCATCATCGAATCGGCTGGAATCGGCCGGAACGAGGTGCCCGCTGACGCAGAGACGGCACCGCTCGAGCACCCGGAGCACTTCACCTATGACGTCGACGTGGCCGAAGTGGCTGAGCTGTGGAGGCGCGGGAGTGTGGTCAGCTCCTGGCTTCTCGACCTGACGGCCCAGGCGCTGCACGCCAGTCCTGGCCTCACCGAGTTCTCGGGCCGAGTTTCAGACTCAGGAGAGGGCCGTTGGACGATGCAGGCAGCCATCGAGGAGGGTGTTCCTACCCCGGTCCTCTCGGCGGCGTTGTCGAGTCGCCTGGTTTCGCAGGGCGCAGGACTCTACGCCGACAAGGTGCTGTCCGCCATGCGGTTTGGCTTCGGTGGGCACCTTGAGAAGCCGGACATCGTCAATGGTTGAGAATGCAGACGCCCTGGTCTTCTTTGGCGCCAGCGGTGACCTAGCGGCCAAGCAGATCTTCCCCGCGCTGCAGTTGCTCGTCGCCAATGGGGAGCTTGATGTCCCGGTGATTGGTGTGGCCAACTCGCCATGGTCCCTTGAAGAGTTCCGAGCCCACGCTCGAGCTTCCATCGAGCAGCATTCCACCATCGACGAGGCCGCTTTCGAGGTGCTCGCCGGTCTGATGTCATATGTGTGTGGTGACTACGGCGACCAGGACACATTCCTCAGGCTGCGCACCGAGCTTGGTGCGGCTGAGCGACCGGTCTATTACCTGGCGATCCCGCCGTCGCTCTTCGAGGTGGTCGCTGAGGGCCTGTCTGCCTCTGGCTGCACCCAGGGGGCGAGGATCGTGGTGGAGAAGCCCTTCGGTCGCGATGCCGCCTCGGCAGCCGGGCTTGATGCAGTGCTTCACAGGCACTTCACCGAGGATCGGATCTATCGAATCGACCACTATCTGGGGAAGGAGCCGGTGCAGAACATCATGTACACCCGGTTCGCCAACCCGATCTTCGAGCCGATCTGGAACCGTAGCCATGTGCGGGCGATCCAGATCACCATGGCAGAGTCGTTCGGCGTTGAGGGTCGAGGGTCGTTCTACGACTCGGTGGGGACCATCCGCGACGTACTCCAGAATCACCTCTTGGCGTTGGTGGCAAATCTCTGTATGGATCCGCCCGCAGGCTCCGATAGCGATTCCATCCGCGATGCGAGGGCCATGCTGCTCAAGGCCGTCCGGCCGCTGACTCCCGCCAACGTGGTTCGCGGTCAGTACGACGGATACCTCGATACCCCTGGTGTACGCCGCGGTTCAGAGACGGAAACCTTTGCAGCCATTCGCCTGGAGATCGATACCTGGCGGTGGTCAGGCGTGCCGATCTTTATCCGTTCTGGCAAACACATGCCCGAGACGGCGACCGAGGTGATGGTGCAGTTTCGTCGTCCCCCGGCCGACGTCTTCCAAGAGATCGTGCCACCCTCGTCATCGCATCTGCGCATTCGAATCAGCCCCGACGTCTCCATCGGCCTTGGAATGCGGATGAAGCAGCCTGGCGATCGCATGGTGGGTGACGAGGTCGAGCTCGGCCTTTCGGAGCGGCCGGCGTTGTTGCTCCCTCCGTATGCCCGTCTTCTCGGTGATGCCCTTCGAGGCTCGACCGAGCTCTTCACCAGGGAAGATCTCGTGAAGGCCCAGTGGCGGATCATCGAACCAATCCTCGGTGACATCACGCCGATCTATCGTTACCGTCCCGGCACCTGGGGCCCAGACGAGGCGGTCGGGATGATCGGGGAGTTCGGACCCTGGCATGAGCCATGCCTCGACCGCACCTGAACCAACAAACGCAAGGAGAGACCACCATGGCAGGCGTCAAGGACCTGGTTGAGATCGGCCAGAGCATCTGGCTCGACAACATCACGCGTGACATGCTCGACGATGGCGTGATCGCTCGCTTCATCGCGGAGCTCAACGTCACGGGACTGACCTCAAATCCATCGATCTTCGACAAGGCGATCTCAGGTTCTACGGCCTACGACGCCGACGTGGCCAACCTGGCTGGCGAGGGACTCGATTCCGAACGCATCTTCTTCCGGCTGGCCCTCGACGACCTCCGCCGCGCTGCGGATCTGTTCGCCCCGGTGGCTGAGGCCACCCGAGGCGAAGACGGGTGGGTCTCACTAGAGGTCTCCCCCACCCTGGCTGATGATGCCGAGGCGACAGTTGCCGCCGCTCGTCAGCTTCATGCCGAGGCCGATCGGGCCAATCTGTTCATCAAGATCCCTGGCACTCCGGCCGGGCTCGTGGCGGTCGAGGAGGCAGTGTTCCACGGGGTACCGGTGAACGTGACCCTCCTGTTCTCGACCCAGCAGTACCTCGCCGCGGCTGAAGCACACCTCCGAGGACTCGAGCGCCGACGAGAGGCAGGCCTTGGGATCGAGGTGGCGTCGGTGGCATCGCTCTTCATCAGCCGCTGGGACGTGGCGCTCAACGACGTGCTTCGTGCGGACATGCGCAACACGGTCGTATCGCGGTGGGGGCATCGACCTATGCCGCTGCGGTGGCGCTGCGGTCCTCTGATCGCGTGATGGACTTGGTCGCCGCCGGTGCTCCCGCCCAGAAACTGCTGTTCGCCTCCACTGGCGTCAAGAATGCTGCAGCACCGGACACGCTCTATGTGCGCGAGCTGGCTGCTCGAGACACCATCAACACGATGCCTGACGCAACACTGCTCGCAATGGCGGACCATGGCGAGGCTCCATCGGCTCTCGCCATGGATGGCCAGAGCGCGGCAGCGGTCCTGGCTGCGGCCTCTGCGGGGGGCGTTGACCTCGACGCCCTGGCAGAGAAGCTTCAGCGAGATGGTGCTGCCGCCTTCGTGTCGGCATGGGAGGCCATGATCAGCTCGATCGCCACCAAGGCCTCGGCATGACACACGCCGTGGTGGATCCGACCACCACGTCGGCCTGGCGAGCACTCGAAGTCGATGCCG
>Ga0194055_10004159_pt1 | contig 10938 bp, 4 predicted proteins | sample SepL449m_MetaG_FD_155482 | JGI IMG/M metagenome (GOLD analysis project Ga0194055, IMG submission 155482) | Anoxic zone freshwater microbial communities from boreal shield lake in IISD Experimental Lakes Area, Ontario, Canada - Sep2016-L442-9m | ecosystem: Environmental > Aquatic > Freshwater >... | reverse complement strand
ATAATGTTCTTTTCATATAAAGATTTAATAGCATTAAAATTAGACAATCTGCCCGTCTTCCTGAAACCGGCTTAACTGTTATATGCCCATCTCAGCCAGGTGGCTCCCCAAGTGAATCCTCCGCCAAATGCAGCCAGGATGATGTTATCGCCTTTATTTAATTTTTTCTCCCATTCCCACAAACAAAGCGGAAGGGTAGCCGCGGTGGTATTTCCGTATTTCTGAATATTGATCATTACTTTTTCTTTGGGCAATCCCATCCGGTTGGCTGTGGCATCAATGATCCGCAGGTTGGCCTGGTGTGGTACCAGCCAGGCAATATCATCAGCCGTAAGATTATTCCGTTCCATTAGTTCCCAACTAACATCAGCCATTCCTTTCACCGCAAATTTAAAAACGGCTTGTCCTTCCTGATACACATAATGCTCTTTTGCCAGTACCGATTCAACACTGGCGGGTTTTACCGAACCTCCTGCCTTTAAATGCAGGTATTGTCGGCCGCTGCCATCACTTTTTAAAATGCTGTCAAGCACACCGTAGCCTTCCGTATCTACTTCCAGCAATACTGCCCCGGCACCATCTCCAAAAATGATACAGGTAGCGCGGTCGCTATAATCAATGATGCTGCTCATCTTATCAACGCCTACCACCACTACTTTCTTATATCTCCCACTTTCAATAAATGAAGCGCCCGTTGTTAGTGCAAATAAAAATCCTGAACAAGCGGCACCAATATCAAAACTGAAAGCATTTACCGCCCCAACCTTATCGCAAATGATATTGGCGGTGGCCGGAAATACCATATCGGGGGTAACGGTGGCACAAATAAGGCAATCGATCTCTTCCGGGCTAATCCCTCTTTTTTTACATAATTCCAGTACCGCCGGGGCCCCCAAGTCGCTGCTGCCCAGTCCTTCACCCTTTAATATCCTCCTTTCTTCCACGCCTGTTCTTGATTTGATCCATTCGTCATTGGTGTCTACCATGGTTTCCAGTATCGCATTGGTAAGTCTGTACTCAGGCACATATCCCCCAACAGCAGTTATCGCGGCATTGATCTTTTGCATGAATTTCTCCGTTTAAGTATAACTTTTTGATTGTTTGTGATAAAAGGTAAAATTACAGAAAAATCCTCAGCCCCATTTTCAACGTTTAGCTGCCAAATTATCCTTATTTTTGGGCCCTGACCGGAAATTGAATTATGTACGCATACCTGAAAGGAAAATTGACCTATAAAAGCCCCGCCCAGGTATATGTGGACGTGAATGGTGTTGGATATGAAGTGAATATCAGTTTAAACACCTATTCGCAACTCCAGCACCTTGAAGAATGCAAGTTGTATACATATTTACAGGTTAAAGAAGACGGACATACATTATTCGGTTTTTTTGACCGGCCCGAAAAGGAGATGTTCGTCATGCTGATCGGGGTTTCTGGCATTGGAGCAGCAACTGCAAGGATGATGTTGTCTTCCTTAAAACCCGATGAGATCAACCGGGCCATTGTTCAGGGCAACATTAAGCTGCTCGAGAGCATCAAAGGAATAGGCAGGAAAACAGCGGAGCGACTGGTACTTGAACTTAAAGATAAAATGGGGAAACAGACTACCGATGCATTGATTTCTTCGGTACAAGGCAATAGTTTGGAACTGGATGCGTTACATGCCTTGGTCTCCCTTGGAATTTCAAGATCGCAGGCCGAGCAATCAATCCAAAAAATTATCCTGGCTGAACCATCTGTATCACAATTAGAAGATTTGATAAAAAAAGCATTAAAAGCCATTTGATAGAATTCTACGTTAACTGATTATGGATGTTGCTTATTAGAAAAATTTGCGTTCAGCTGCCCGTATATTTCGTGTTGGCCTTGGTGCTTTTAATGCTTAATTACGGTTCGGCTTCTGCCAACCCGCTATCCGGTACCCCATCTTGGAACAAGGGCGATACTGTTGTGCCCAATTACAAAGACAGTTTACATTATCCCATCCACGACCGCAGGGGTGATTTTGTTTCCAATAACAAACGCAGCACTTTCGATTTCAACAATCCTTCTAACCTGAGAGATTCGATCGTTTATGATGCAGCTACCCGTCGCTACATTGTGTACGAAAAGATCGGCAATAAATTTTACCGTACCCCCACCAGCTATAGCTTTGAAGAATACTGGGAATTGCGCAACCGGCAACTGGAAGTGGATTATTTTAAAAAACGGTCCAATACGCTTAACCTCCTCAACCGCGGCAGGATAAAACCCAAACTTTCGCTATACGATAATTTATTCAACAGGTTATTCGGTAATGGAAAGATCAATATCACCCCGCAAGGAAATGTTGACCTCACCGCCGGATACCAGGGACAAAATATTCAGAACCCCACACTACCGGAAAGAGCCAGAAAAAGCGGTGGATTTGATTTCGATATGCAGGCCCAGGTAAATGTGAATGCAGATATCGGCGGCAAACTTAAATTTCCGATCAGTTATAATACTCTTGCAAATTTCGGACAGGATAATCAGCTCAAACTGGATTATACCGGTTTGGATGACGAGATCATCAAAAGGTTTGAACTCGGTAATGTTACCTTCCCCTCACGCAGTACCCTTATTCCGGGTGCCCAACAATTATTTGGCGTAAAAACACAATTACAATTCGGTAAATTATTCATCACAGGCGTTGTAGCCAACCAAAAATCACAACGGCAATCGGCCAACCTGCAGGGTGGTGCAGCCTCCCAGCTATTTGAACTAAAGGCTGATGAATATGAAGAGAATCGTCACTTCCTGCTGGCCCAGTATTTCAGGGCCAACTACAATAAAGTGATGGGCAACCTGCCCGCGGTAAACTCCCCGGTTAAAATACTGCGTCTACAGGTATGGGTTACTAACCGCAATGGCATTACTACGGAGGCGAGGGATGTGGTAGGACTTACCGATCTGGGTGAAGACAATAACCTCCTCAATCCTTCTATTCCTACCAATGGTACCAATCCTATTTTTGGAAATATCATTTCCAATCCAAGTAGCAGGAGCCCGTCAACGGTGTTCACTTCATTGCTCGGACTGGGTTTGCAACCGGTAAAAGATTTTGAAAAAACATTTGCCCGCAAACTGGATTCTACCCAATATACCTGGAACGCCATCACCGGTTTTATTTCTTTGAGCCAGCCGCTTCAAACAGATGATGTACTGGCCGTGGCTTATCAGTATTCTTATAATGGAAAAATATTTCAGGTGGGCGAATTCTCTGAAGATGTTCCACCGGATAGTATCTCTGCCAACCAGAAAGTACTGTTCCTGAAATTATTAAAAGCTACCTCACAAAGGCCCAGTCAGCCCATCTGGCAACTGATGCTCAAGAATGTATATGCCATCGGTTATGGTTCACTCACGCCTCAGGATTTTAAACTGGATGTACTGTATCAGGAACCCGGACTAGGATGGAAACGCTATGTTCCCTTTGGAGATAAGAACCAGGGTTCACCGATCATCTCACTCATCAACCTCGACCGGTTAAATAATCAAGGCGATCCGCAACCCGATGGAGTATTCGATTATGTGGAAGGATTTACGGTGTATTCACAGTTCAGCAGGGTCATGTTCCCGGTACTGGAACCCTTTGGACGGGATCTGGCCAAGGGCATCTATACCAACCCTAACCTGCCCAGTATTAAGGATACCCTGTTTTATGCATTATATGATTCCATCAAAGCACGGGCACAACAATACCCTAACCTGAACCGATTCGTATTGAAAGGTTCGGCAAAGATTTCGGGTTCTTCAGATATCAGCATCGGTTACAATATACCTCGTGGTTCCGTAACCGTTAGTGCGGGCGGAAGGGTGCTACTCGAAGGCATTGATTACGACATCAACTACGATCTGGGTACCATCAAAGTGATCAACACGGCCATCATCAATTCCGGATTGCCAGTGCAGGTGAACTACGAGAATAATGCCAGCTTTGGCATGCAGCAGAAGAATTATATGGGACTGCGATGGGATTATATCGCTAAGAATAAACCTAAGGAACAATTGTCGTTCGGCGGTACCATCGTCCGCCTTGGTGAACGGCCTTTCTTTAGCAAGGTTACTTACGATAATAGTAGTACTGGCGGTACCAATGAACCCATCCGGAATACCATGTACGGATTGGATGTGAATTATCGCAAGGATATTCCCCGACTTACTAAACTGCTGGATAAACTTCCGTTCTATTCAACCAATGCGCCTAGTACCATCAATGTATTTGCAGAAGCTGCTTATTTGAAACCCGGGCACGCACCACAGATCGGTAAAGGTTCTAAAGGAATTATTCAGATCGATGATTTTGATGGAGCACAATCTGGTCTCGACCTGCGCTTCCCACCGATCAGTTGGGCGCTGGCATCCGTGCCACAGGGCGCTACTCAAAGAGCTTCCAGCAGTTTGCTGTTCCCTGAAGCCTCACTCAATGATGATATTGCTTCGGGCATGAACCGGGCAAAAATAAACTGGTACCAGATCGAGCCCGCCTTGCAACAATACAAGGGCCCCAATAATCCATTGGGTGGCGATAGGGTAGAACTCAGTGATCCCAGGGTGAGAGAGGTTTATCAGAAAGAGATATTCCCGCAAAAAACAACAGGATTTGGGGAAAGTCAACTCATCACTTTCGATCTTGCTTACTATCCTACAGAAAAAGGTCCTTATAATTATGACGGAGCTGCAGGAAGCGTGGCCGCCAATGGTAAACTTTTAAACCCCAATAAACGCTGGGGTGGTTTGATGCGCAGTTTAGACCAGACCGATTTTGAAACGGCCAATATTGAATTCATCGAGTTCTGGGTGCAGGATCCATTTATCAAAAAGCCAACCTCAACCGGTGGTAAATTATATTTCAACCTGGGTAATGTTTCTGAAGATATTTTGAAAGATGGTAAACGGGCTTATGAGAACGGATTGCCTACACCCAATATTCCATCTGCCGTTGATAATTCAAACTGGGGAAGAGTACCCAATAATCCGATACAGGTAACCAATGCATTCAGCAATGATCCCAATGACAGAAAATACCAGGATGTTGGACTTGATGGATTGGATGATACCGCGGAAGTGAACAAGCGTGTAGCGTATCTGGCTCAGTTGCAAACAAATTTTGGCCCTGGCTCACTCGCTTATCAACAAGCACTCAACGATCCATCCAACGATGATTATCATTATTATCGCGGCGATGATTATGATGCACAGGGTTTAGGCATCCTGGGCAGGTATAAAAAATTCAATAATCCTGAAGGTAACTCACCGGTATCGAGTGGTTCATCTACTTACTCCTCTGCGGCTACTATGTATCCAGATGCAGAAGACCTGAACCGGGATAATACCCTGAATCAGACCGAAGAATATTTCCAGTATATCGTAGACATTAAACCGCCTACAGCCACGGAAATGTCGATCGGAAATAATTATATCATCGACAAGAAACCGGTAACCGTGAACTTGGTGGATGGAACCCAGCGTGTTGAAACCTGGTACCAGTTCAGGATACCGATCTCTGATTATGATAAGAAGATCGGCAATATCCCCGACTTTAAATCGATCAGGTTCATCCGCATGTTCATGACCGATTTCAGCGACAGTGTGGTATTGCGTTTTGGTGAATTGCAATTGACCCGTAATGTGTGGCGCAAATTCCAGTATAAGATCGACTCTACCGGATTGTATACCCAGGTAACTCCTGGTGCTACTACCTTTAACCAGGGGGCAGTGAATATTGAAGAGAATGATAAACGTCTTCCTTTACCATACCGTACTCCAACAGAAGTAGAACGTGTGCAAACACTCAGCAATAATGGTGTGAACCTGTTGCAGAACGAACAGAGTATGAGCCTGCAATTGTGTAACCTGGCCAAAGGAGATGCACGCGGTGTATTCCAAACCTTTGCCAACCGCGATCTTCGTCAGTTCCGCAAATTGTCGATGTATGTACATGCTGAAGAAGCACAGAAATCCTTCCCGTCTTTGCGCGATAAGGACCTTACTGCTGTGATCCGACTGGGTACTGATTTTGTGAGCAACTATTATGAAGTGCGCATACCGTTGAACCTGACCTCGCTGAATGCAGCTAGTTTAGACCCCAACTCAACCACCTATAATGATACGCTTTGGTTAAAGACCGATGCGCTGGATGTTGACCTGCAAACACTGGTGAAGATGAAGCAAAGCAGGAACGTAGATCCGCTGGCTTCCCCGTCCATAATTTACCGTCAACCACAACCTAACGGTCAGGTGTACTCGGTAATTGGAAATCCCAATATTGCAGAAGTGCGCGGTATCCTGATCGGTGTAGAAAATACCAAGGCTACCTCAGCCTGTGCGGAAGTATGGGTGAATGAACTCAGCCTTTCTGCGCTGGATGAATCGGGTGGATGGGCTGCACTGGGCAGGGTAGACCTAAACCTTGCAGATCTGGGAACCCTTTCCTTATCGGCTAATTCACATAGCAAAGGATTTGGTACGCTGGAACAAAGGGTAAATGATCGTTATCGTGATGACTTCTTACAATTTGATGCCTCTGCCAATCTTGAACTGGGTAAACTGTTGCCTAAAAAAGCCGCCTTGTCAATCCCGGTGTTTGCGAGCTATTCTCAGGCAATAAGTACGCCGGAATATGATCCATATGATATGGACATCAAGTTGAAAGACAAATTGAGAACCACATCAAGCAAAGCAGCCAAGGATTCAATTAAGAATGCTGCCCTCGACTTCACTTCTACTACTACGCTAAATTTTACCAATGTGCGTAAGAATCGCACGGGTAAAAAGAAACCGAAGATCTATGATGTGTCGAATTTCGATGTCAGCTATTCATACCTTAAGATCAAGAGTCATAACCCGCTGGTAGAAAATAATGAGATCACCCGTCACCGTGGTGGACTGGGTTATAATTTTGCACCCAAACCAAAATATATTGAACCGTTCAAAAAACTGTTCAAAAAAACCAAGACCCATTGGTTCGATCTGGTAAAGGATATGAATATCAATTTCATTCCTTCACAGTTAAGCTTCAGGGCAGATATCAACAGGCAGTTTGGTGCCATCCGCCCCAGAAGCGTAGGTACTTCCAAATACAAGATCCCGGAAACCTACGATAAGTATTATACTTTCCAACGTGATTATATCATGCGCTGGAACATTACCCGTTCCATCAATTTTGATTTTACGGCTACCAATAATTCAAGGATCGATGAACCTGCAGGTAGATTGGATACAAAAGAAAAAAGAGATACTGTATGGCGTAATCTGCTGAAAGGCGGACGGAATACCTTGTATAATCAATCAGCCAATTTCACGTATACCGTACCTACTTCAAAATTACCATTGATCGACTGGACAACCCTGAACGTTAAATACCAGGCTTCTTATCGCTGGATCGGCGCTTCAAGACTGGCTGTTGAGCTGGGTAATATCATGGAGAACGGGCAGCAGAAAGAAGTAACCCTGCAAATGGATTTCAACAGATTGTATCAGAAATCAAAATGGCTGAAACAATTGGATCAAACATCCAATATTGAAGACCGCGAAAAATGGAGGAAGCGTATCACCCATACGAAAGATACCATCATCACTAAGACGGGAAGGAAGATCGTGAAGCATCACAGGATCGTAGATAAGAGTGCCGTGCCTTATGTAAATACCGGGGCTAAGATCTTCGGCAAACTGATCACCAGTTTGAAACAAGTGAATGTATCGCTTTCTGAAAATGCCAATACCCGCTTGCCAGGGTATACGGATAGTACACAATATGGTGGCCAAAACTGGAAGAGCATGGCTCCGGGATATGATTTTATACTGGGCCGACAACCGGATACCAACTGGCTCAATAAAGCATCGCGAAAAGGATGGATCACCAGGGATACTAATTTCAACTCGCTGTTCACCCAGAACTTCGATCAGCGTTTTACACTGAGTGCTCAATTAGAACCGGTTCGTGATCTTACCATCTCTGTGAACCTGAGTAAAACATTCAATAAGAACTATAGCGAAACCTTCCGGTATGTTGATACTACGGGTGGTTCCAATCGTAAGTTCTTCCACCTTAATCCATATGCGGGTGGTGGTTTTGATGTATCATTCATCGCCTTTAATACATTGTTTGGCAAATTTGATCCGAACAGGGTATCAGCGACATTCCAAACCTTCCAGGCAAACAGAAAGATTTTATCTGAGCGGCTCGGAAAGGCAAATCCTTACAGCAACGGACAACCGGTGGGTGCCGATGGATATTATTATGGTTATGGAAAATATGCAGTGGATGTGCTCATCCCTGCATTCATTGCAGCCTATACCGGAAAAGATCCCAATAAGATTGCACTCATTAACCAGAACAACCCGAATATCAAATCCAATCCATTCAGGGCCATTTTACCGAAGCCCAACTGGAAGATCGATTATAATGGTTTAAGCCGGTTGAAGGGGTTCAAGAAAATATTCACCACATTCAGTATCTCTCACGGATATACCAGCAACCTGAGCATGAACGGATTTACTTCGGCACTGCTGTATCAGGATGTATCGAAATATGGATACCCATCTTTCTATGATACGGTATCGCGCAATTTTATTCCGTTCTTCCTGGTGCCAAATATTACTTTGGCAGAACAGTTCTCTCCGCTGATTGGAATAGATATGATGTTTACCAATCAGTTCCAGGCCAAGTTCGAATATGCCAAAACAAGGCAGCTTAGTTTGAGCCTGATCGATTTCCAATTGAGTGAGACCCGCAGCACTGAATTCACAGTGGGAGCAGGTTATCGTAAAAAAGGATTGAAATTGCTGGCCGGGTTAAAACTGCCTAAATTCCTGAGCAAGGATGGCGGAAAGAAATTGGATAATGAGATCAACTTCCGTGTTGACTTCAAGATCAGGGATAATGTAACCGCCAATAGCAGACTCGACCAGGAGAATAATTTTGCAACCGGTGGCAGTAAGGAGATCACCATTTCACCTACCATCGATTATTTCCTGAATAGTCGCATCAATATCAAATTGTATTTCGACCAGCGCAGGGTAAAACCTTATATCTCATCCAGTGCACCCATCACCAATACCCGTGCCGGTGTGCAGGTGAGGATCTCGTTGACGCAATAAGAAATATACAGCGCACTGAATCTTTTCAAATAATTACTTCCTATGTTGTTTTAAAACAGCATAGGAAGTTTTCTTTTGGTAAGCCAGGTTTGTAAGTATCAAGAGTGTTGGGCAAAAAAAAGATCCCGTATTGCGGGACCATATACCAAAACCAAGCATAAACTGTAAATTTTGATGCGGATCATTTTACTTTTTTCAGCAACATCACATAACCGCATAGATTCTTTTTCTTCTTGTTCACCTGAACCGGTTTCATCATATGGTATTCAGAGAACTGGGGTATATAAGAATAGCTGATCACATTCCCGTCAACATCGCCCCACATTTTCTTTTGGTATACCACTTGTTTTTCATTCCAGTCGTACATCCTTACTTCATATAATTTGGAACTCATATCCCCAATGAAAACGAACTGATACCAGCTGCCTTGGGTAAGCGGTACGATCACGGGCATTTCAAATTCGCTTTCCATTTGCATGGAGGCTTCTTTCACTACAATGAATCCTGATTTGGCTAAAAGTTGTTTGATGCTATCGGCCTGTTGTTTAATGGAGGCGCTGGAACAAGGCTGCTGACGAATAATATCTTGTGCACTCAGGTCCTGCCCAAACAGGAATATACTGAATACAACAAAAAGAAGAATTCGGTTTTTCATTTGCTCAGTGGCGTTGATATTTGGGTAGTCAATGTTTTGGCACCGGATTCGATGCCATAGGAAAACACTTCCAATTCATTGAATTACACTTCTATAACGAGGAATAGGCTTCAATTATTGTGCCACAACGTATGTAACGATTATAATTAATATGATTTATTAGTAGGCAAATTCAGTTTGCAGTGGGCAGTTTGCAGTTTGCAAGGATTTCGGTCTGATTGGAATATCCGTTTTTAAAATAATCCCGAAGGGATGGCATTACTATAGAAAACCATAACAAAGGTTAGTAAAACCCCGAAGGGGTGACATTAACTATCTCCGCCGCCGTCTGGTCTCCTGACCAACGGCTTAGAGAAACACAACTAATGTCACCCCTTCGGGGTTTAAATAATTATTGTTTATTAACTAGTGTAATGTCATCCCTTCGGGATTATATCCCTTTCAATTTGGACATTCATTTTCCTTCCCAGCAACGTCTCCTGCAAGGGACGTTGCGTCTTAATATTACGCAACGTCCTCGGCCAACACAAAAGCTGGGTGAGAGACGTTGCTAGGAAATAGAAAGCTCATGATGTAAACGAAATCACCAAACTCCTCAACTCCTCAACTCCTCAACTTCTCAACTTCTCAACCAACCTTAAACCTTAAACTTTAAACCCTTAAACGGTTTAATTCAAAAACATCTCGCTACTCTTTATTAAAATAATACGTCCCCGCCTGTTGCAAACAAGTCATCGTTAGGTCATTGATACACACATGGTCTGGTAAGCTGGCGCAATAGTACACGGTATTGGCTATGTCTTCGGCGGTTAATGGGGTATATCCGTCATAGGCTGCGGCAGCCTGATCTTCAGATCCTTTAAAACGTACCAGAGAAAATTCTGTTTCTGCAGCACCGGGGTTGATGCTGGTAACCTTGATATGGTGTGGGAGCAGGTCGATACGCATGGCTTTGCTTAAGGCATCCACGGCAAATTTGCTGGCACAGTACACATTCCCTTTTTCATACACTTCTTTACCGGCTACCGAACCCATATTGATGATATGTCCTTTTTTCTGGGCCATCAATAGCGGCAACACGGCCTTACTCACATACAATAACCCATGAACATTGGTATTGAGCATGGTTTCCCAGTCTTGCATACTGGCCTTATCAAAAC
>Ga0194055_10004158_pt1 | contig 10939 bp, 8 predicted proteins | sample SepL449m_MetaG_FD_155482 | JGI IMG/M metagenome (GOLD analysis project Ga0194055, IMG submission 155482) | Anoxic zone freshwater microbial communities from boreal shield lake in IISD Experimental Lakes Area, Ontario, Canada - Sep2016-L442-9m | ecosystem: Environmental > Aquatic > Freshwater >... | reverse complement strand
TCGAAAACTTCTGCCGAGAAAGAGCGGCCGACCGCATTCGGTTTTCATCCATTTCCGCACCCCGAGGGCTTGAGGTATTGCAGGGAAAACTTGAGCACGCTATAGCCTCCATCGCGGCGACCAACGAACTAACCAGCCAGCACGCACAACTTTAAGCAGTCACGCGCAGGCACCGACTAGATTCCTCGCGAGGGCTGGCAACAAGGGCAGAAATACGCGCCGCGGCCCGAAATGAGCGTACGTTCGATTAGTGCCGAGCACGAGTAGCACGACTCGCCAACTCTTCGATATACGAAGAAGCGGCGAGTTCCTGCTCCATATGAACCCGCGACCGCGATCGTCCCTGCCTGCTCGCGCAGCGATGCTGTGAGTGCCTCACGAACTGCCCGCACCAGCCGCAGAAGCTCACTCGATCCAAGTTCTCGGGCCGGCCTCGAAGGATGTATCCCAGCTCGATATAACGACTCGTCCGCGTAGATGTTGCCTAACCCGGCTACGACGCTTTGAACAAGAAGCACTGCCTTAATCGGTCCTGTGCGTCGAGTTAGGCAGCCAGAGAGGTAATCTCGCGAAAAGGCGTCGCTTAGGGGGTCGGGTCCAAGCCGGGAGTCAAGATACCGTGCCGCTTCGTCATCACACAAGAGATCCCAAGTTCCGAATCGCCTGATATCGGCGTACGCAATTTTCAGACCCCCTGAAAATTCCAAAGTCGCCCGAGTGAATGGTGGTCGCGCACCTTCGTACACCACCCAACTTCCAGTCATACGAAGGTGAGAGATCAAAACGTTTCCCGCCGATAAATGGAAGAGCAGATACTTTCCTCGCCTGGTGACGTCGAGTACTTCTGCTCCCGAAACGAGGCGTTGAAACGATGGGCGTTCGGTTGCCGATACTAACCGCTGGTCGTTGACGCGCAGTCGATTGACCAAGCGCCCAGTGACCTGAGCCGCGAGTAGCACACGAAGAGTTTCGACTTCTGGCAACTCTGGCACACGTGAAGGCTAGCCGACTACGGGCGCACAATTTGAGCAGCAACGAACCTGATTTCAGCGAAGCACCTTCGACACGGTGCCCATCAAGACGGATCGGACGAGCGGAACACTCTCTGGAATTCATGCACGCGACAAAAACGTTACGATAGGTCCATGGCGCCCGTGGAAACGTACGCGAAGGGCCCCGCTGGTCCCTTCGTAAGACTTGCCACAGGTGAAGCTTCGGCAGCAACCCAACACTTTCCTGACCTGGTCGGCAAGGTGTCTCTCGTTTGCACTTCCCCTCCATACACGAATGCCATCTCATACGACAAACATGCAGCCACGAATCGGCTAGGTCGAACCAGCGAAAACTTTCGCGATCGCCCGCCCGTGCAGTACAACGAATACCTCGACGAACTAGATCAAATCTGGGCGGCCTGCGCCAGAATGCTAACTCCCGAGGGCGTGCTCGCCATCAATGTAGGCTCAGTACTCCATGGTGGAAATCATATTCCGCTCCCGCACGACATCACCGCGCGCTTGCTAGCGAGTGATGAGGGTTGGCACACAGTCACCATGATTACCTGGAACAAAGTCACGGCCGGCGTGAAGCGAGCTGGGGTAGTGATTCAAAACCCCTTCCCAGGATATTGGTACCCAAACATCATGACCGAAAAGATACTGATCTTTTCACGCGTCCCTGGCGTAGCGCATCCACGAAAAGAATTACGCGACTACCCCGCTGAATGGGACGAAGGTATATGGGACATTGCGCCCGTCCCGCCGCGCCGCATCCCACATCCAGCCCCCTTCCCCGAAGAGCTTCCTCACCGTCTAATTTGTATGTTCTCGCGCCCCGGCGAATTGGTGCTCGACCCTTTCAATGGCTCAGGGACAACCACGAAAGCCGCCCTGGATCTTGCAAGGAATAGTCTGGGTATCGAGCGCGAATCCGCCTACACAAAATTTGCACGCCAACGACTCGAACAGGCAAGCCTCATTCGACCGAAGCAGCTCGAAACGCGGCTGGCTTCGGCATCCGATGTCGCAGCGATGAAGACTCGCAATCAACAAGCGCGCCAGGGTTCTGGAAAGCGGCGTCCACACTAATGCGCGCACTTCCAATCGGAGCAGTATTTGTTTCAGTGGATAGCGATTGCGCGAGCGGCGAACTTACGGCTCGACTACAACGAGCCATCAAACTCGTCCCGCCAGGACGTATGTTGGTCTTCTTCTGGTCAAACCCTGCAACAGCGTGTGACGACTTTAGTAATCGCGCGCTTCTCTCAAACGCACTGCTCTCGCCTGCCGCCGACCGCACTCCGGAAGCTCAAGCGGAGTGGACGTTCTTCGGCGAAGGATGCGCCCGCGCGTACCCTAGTCACAAAAGCTTACGACCGACGCGGATCTCACATTGGCTTGCATATCGGCGACAAGGGCCTACGACTCGCGAGTTAAGGCAATTTAAGTCCGACGACGCCATCACCCAGAGCAAGCTTCAAGTTGCGCATCCAGTCTTCACTAGAGACGCCGCGAATGACGTGTGGCACCTCGTAGACACAAAGGCCTGCACCACCATGGTCACGAGACTTCAAATGCTGTTCACGTGGAGCGATGAGCGGGCGATCGTACTGCGGAAGCGAGCAAGAAGCCAGGCAAGAGGTTCACGAGGCTTTCGCGACGATCCGGTAGGTACCGCCGTTCACGTTCCTTACTCATGGATTTCCGCGCAACTGTTCCCCGAAGACGGATCTGGCGTCAGCTCGATTCAGCCAAGAGCAAAACCAATCGCAAACATCCGGAGCCAATATGCCTCTTGACACTGAGACGTGGAGCCTCCGCTACTCGTCAAATACGAGCGATCTGTTTGCAGATTTTTACACACCAGCACTCGCTAATTCTGTCATTTACAGGCGAGCCGCCGCCTACTTTCGGTCGACTGTTCTACGACTCTCCTTCTCCTGTTGGGAGGATTTTGTTGCTCGTGGCGGCAAAGCACTGATCGCTTGTGCGCCTGAAATCACGGAAGAAGATACCCGCGCAATTCAACTAGGCGAGGATGCCGCACCGCGGATTGCTGCGTGCATCGAAGCGGCAATCGAAGAATTCAGCGATGGCGGGGCAGTCGATCATCTGACCCTTCTGGCCGCTTTAATCGCAACGCGTAACCTCGAGATCAAGTTCATCGTCCCCACAACCGGTCTCTTTCACGAAAAAGTGGGACTCTTTGAAGACGGCCAGGGAAACTCGCTTTCCTTCACAGGTAGTGCAAACGAGACATGGCGCGCGTGGAGCCCGGACGGTAATCACGAATCTTTCGACGTCTTTAAGTCGTGGGGTACGGACTCGAATCGAGTCGAACTTCACAAGCGATACCTCGAGAGCCTCTGGGCGGGACAGCAACCTGGGCTGGCCGTGCACTCACTCACGGAAGCTTTGCGGAATCAGTTGCTGCGCTTTGCACCGGAGGATCCACGGGAGTTTCTCAAGTCGCATGATGCTTCCCTAAGATCCAGCGAAATCCCAGTCCCTAACTCATCGAGCGACCCGCTCACCAACAAGTCCGACCTGCCATTACTGGATTATCAACGTGAGTGCGTTGATAATTGGGAGCTGCACCAGCGCCGGGGCATCATCACCTTTGCCACAGGTGCGGGAAAGACTTTTACCGCCCTTGAAGCCCTCCGCCGCTGGGTCGCAGATGGGCGCTCTGCCATCGTCTTGGTGCCCTCGATACTACTCCTCGAGCAATGGAGTCGGGAGATTCGAGCGCACCTCTCGAGCGACGTCAAACTGACACTTGCAGGGGACGGCAATGAGACGTGGCGTCCTGGCGGCGTGCTTCAAACAATCCTCGCTCGCCAAGCAACTGGCCGAGGCCGAATAGTCCTCGCGACGCTTCAAACCGCTTCAGCCCCAACGTTCTTCGAACGACTTCTACGATGCGACGCTCAGAATCTCCTTGTTGTATGTGACGAGGTTCATAACATCGGCAGTTCGTCGTACCTAAAGATCATGGATATCGAATCTAGCGCTCGACTGGGTCTGAGCGCAACGCCCAATCGCTACGGGGACCCCGATGGATCCGCTCGAATTCGCGCGTATTTCGGCGAAGACCTGCAACCAACAATCGGTATTGCGGACGCCATTCGTATGGACAGGCTCTGTCCGTACGACTACTTCGTTCATGAGGTTGATCTCAACGATGAAGAGCAAACCAGGTATGTCGAGCTAAGCGCGCGCATTGCGCGCATCGTGGGCAGAGATCGCGAAACATCGGGCGATACTCCCAGCCAAGAACTAAAGCACCTGCTGCTACGCCGTGCGCGCATAGTTAAGGAAGCAGTCGCAAAACCGAGCCTCGCAGCATCCATCGTGGCGTCTAACTGGACCGACGGCGATCGCTGGCTCGTGTACTGCGAGAACGTCCGTCTTCTCCAAGCGACGATGGCCGAGATTCGCACCCGCGGCATTCCGTGTGACGAATATCACAACCGCATGCCTGGAGATCGCGCAGCAACGTTACGCCGATTCGACGCCCATGGAGGCGTACTCGCCGCCGTTCGCTGCCTTGACGAAGGTGTCGATATTCCCAGCATCACACACGCTGTCATTGGCTCGTCCTCGAAAAACCCTCGCCAGTTCATTCAGCGCCGTGGTCGAGTTCTCCGCTCGTCGCCCGCCACGGGCAAGGTGCGAGCTGTGGTGCATGACTTAATGGTCATGCCATCCGGCATCACTGAAGCCTCAAAGAACGTTTTTCTGGGAGCGATCCTCGACGAGATTGTTCGCGGCTTGTCATTCGCTGATGACGCCGATAACGTGTCCGGCCGTGACACGCTCCGTCAATTGATTGACAGATACGGTATTGATGAGGACACTATCGTCAAACGTCGGACGCATGGCGAGGAAGAAAAGTCCTAAGAAGCGAAGAAGAGACGATGCCCCCTATCAACACCCACCTAGCCGACGCACTTATTCGAGCTCGCGACAGCGTAGCTCCGTCAATCACAGATGAACTCCTTTCGGCAGTTCTGGAGATGGAAGAGCGCTTTCAGTTTCAAACGGACCGCTCTCGCCCGCGTCGCACGCTTCTAACGATGATCGAGCATGCTTCCCGCGGCGAAGAATTGATGCCAAGTGCTGATTAGGTCGATCGAATTCACCAACTTCATGCCGTTCTTAGGACAGCAGACGATTGAACTTTGCCAGGGCTCGAAGAACGTCACCGTTGTACATGCTCAAAACGAGCACGGCAAGAGCTCAATCGCTAACGGAATCAGATGGGTACTTCACAACGAAGCCCGCGATCGTCAAAATCGCAGGATCCCCGACCATGACCTCCTGAACTGGACCGCAGCGGAGCGGGAAGAACTCTCGTTCGGCGTGAAGATACACGCGACTGCCGTACTCGACTCAAGTACTGACACGCAACAAATTGACCTTGAAATACATCGTGAATGCAAAGGGGTCAAGCAACAAGGCGGCGCAGTAAAATTCGAACCATCGACACTCACGGTTTATGATGAAAGCAATGGCACGCGATCTGACGGTGTAATTCCTGCGCTCGTTGCCAATTTGCTACCGATCGAAGTGATTCGCTTCTTTTTGTTTGACGGCGAGATGCTCAGCGAATACGAAACCCTTCTGAGTGATGAGACGAGTACCGCCCAGGAGAAAGTGCGTCGCGCGATTGAGAGCGTCCTCGGGTTACCGACTTTGAAGTACACGCGCGCGGATCTGGAACACGCCAATACCGAGGTTGGCAAGGAAATCCGCAAGGTCGAGCGGCAAGATGCAGCGAATCAAGAAATCATTAATAAGACGATTGCCATTGAAGCTAAAATCGCAAGCCTTGAAACGGACCACGCGACGCTCTCAGAGCATGAAATTCAAACTGAAGCGGACCTCGCCGACGTCGAAGATGCGATGGAACAAGTCGGATCGATCCAGGACGCCATCGTCGAAATCAAGATCAAGCGCGGCGATCTAGTGAAGATTCGAACTTCACTTGCGGATCTCGCAGCAGAACGCCAAGAGATCACCGCTGACCTCTGGCGCGACATGCTTGCTGCGACGCTCGAGAAGAAGATCGAATCTCTAACAGCCGAGCTAACAGTGGAACAATCAAAGCATAATAAAATCCTTGAGCTCCAGGGCGACCTAGATGACCTGAAAACGTCGATCTCTCATGCAAACTGCGTTTCATGCGGCCAAGACATGCCTTCCGATCTCATCGAGAGACTGAAGAACAAGAGCATGGCATTGGAAGGTGAGATTAAAAAGGTCAACGTAGGGTATTCGCCAGATCGAGCGCAGCATATCCAGCACTCAATCGGGGTCTTTCACAAGATTGCGCCTGCCGGCGTCCAGTTGGCTCTTAAGCTCTGCGAGAAGAATATTCGCAAAACAACCGTCGAAGAGTTCAATGTGCAGGAGAAGATTGCATCGCTCGAGGATGTTTTGACCGGGCATGACGAATCTGAAGTCACTGCACTCCAGCAGAAAAGATCTGCATTGAGCTCGCGTCTTCAGGAAATTCAGGAAGACCTGAAATCGTGTTCGGCCGATCTTGTCGAACGGAAAGCCGAGCTCGACGCCCTCACCGGGAAACTTAAAACGCTCGGCAACGCTCGTGCCAATCTCCTTCATCGACAGCGGGAAATCATCCACCAACTCAGCGACACCTTCGGCGAAGCAGAAGAGACTTTTGTCCAAGAAATGAGGGGCGAGGTCCAAAATCGGGCTACGCAGATTTTCCTGAAACTCACGAATGACTCGACCTACACGAACCTCCAGATCAACGAGCGATTTGGATTGAGGTTGTTTCGTGGCGATCAAGTCGTCACACAGCGGTCTGCGGGTGCGGAGCAAGTTGTGGCCTTCTCGCTTATCGGGGCGTTGAACGCCCTTTCAGCAAAGCGAGGACCGTTGATTCTGGACACTCCGTTCAGTCGCCTCGATAGTGACCATAGGACGAAGATTCTCCACACACTGCCCGAACTCGGTGACCAGGTCATGCTGTTGGTCCATGATGGAGAGTCCACGCCGGTGGACATCGGCGCAACCGTTGGCGACGCAGTCGGAGCAACATACGAGATCAGGCGCGATATCGAAAACATCAGCAGTACGATCCACCGAACCAACTAGGTATTCAATTGACCACTTCCATCGAAACCAGCGACATCAAGCAAGTCGGCCTGAGCCAGCAGTCTGCCGCCACGCTCGAGCTCCTTATCGAGAAGAATCTCATTGCACAAAAACTCGATGGAATGCGCTTGGCCGCTGCGATTGCCATTGACCAGGGCGTTAACCCCTTCCAGAATCAGGAATCGGTGGATCGCACGACTTCGCAGGCTGTCAGCGGACTAGATGAAGAGGGGGGAATGCGGCTCGCCGTCTCAGAGATCTATCCACATTGCTCTAAAATTCCCGCGCGCGCCATTCAAGACCTAATTGAGCAAGGACTGATCTTGATTGCCCATCAGTACGACATCGAAAAGGAAGAATTCTCCTTCCTGCATTTCTTCGGACCACGGACGAAGCATGAAAAGTAGTCTGAGTCATGCGTCCAAAACACTACTGAGGACAATGCGTGTGGCGGATTAGAGTTGGTGATCTCCTAACGAGGGCGGAGATTTCGCACGAATACGGCGGTGGAACTCAAGGAGGCATTCAACCCAGCCGACGAACTCCAAATGTCTTTCTTTTCTCCGATCCTATTAAGTCAGTTGAGAACGGGTATGACTACGACGGTTGGAACCACGACCTTTCTGAATATTCGTACACGGGCGAAGGCCGCATCGGAAACCAGGTGCTTTCGCGAGGTAATGGCGCCGTTCAACAGCACGTGAGCGATGGCAGGGCGCTGCGCCTATTTCACAGCGTGGGGTACGTCACAGAGACGTCTACGCGCCTTCATGAGTATGTAGGTGCCTTCGAAATCGACGTTCGCCGGCCATACGAATTTCGCCGGGGACTCGATATCCAAGGTCAAGAGCGTGACGTCGTGGTATTCCGCCTCCGCCCAGTCTAGCTCTAACGGCAACGTACTTCATAGTCTAAAGCCCATGCCCACCTAAGCCGCTCGATGGATGATTCCCAACGCCAGGATCACGTGCCAACGAACCCCCGCCCACTCACCCCCACCGCCCTCGTCGCCTTCACCGAGTGCGCACACTCGACGACGCTCGATCTCGCCTATGACGCGCGGGGTGAGAAGCGCCCGCGCGCGTCGGGCGAGTTCTTCGATCTGATCACGCGCAAGGGGCGCGAGCACGAGGCCGCGTATCGGGTATCGCTCGAGGCGGCTGGTCGGGCGATCACCGACATCCCAGAGATCCACCTGGATGCCGATCGCGCGGTAGCCGAGACAGTGGCGGCGATGCAGCGCGGCGACGAGGTCATCTTCCAGGCGTGCTTGACCTTGCCCGGGTGGCGTGGCGCGGCCGACTTCCTCGAGCGGGTCGAGCAGCCTTCATCGCTTGGCGCATGGAGCTACGAGCCGGTCGACACGAAGCTCGCGCGGCGCGAGGCGCTGCCGCATCACGTGCTGCAGCTGGCGTACTACGCCGAGGCGATCGAGCAGCTGCAGGGCACGCTCCCCGAGCACGTGCACGTCGAGCTCGGGTCGGGGCTCCGTGAGTCGGTGCGCACCGTCGAGATCATCGACTACGCGCGCCGGCAGAAGGCGCGCCTCGAGGAGTTCGTACAGGCGCCAACGCCGACGATCGCCTACCCCAACTCGCACTGCACGATCTGCTCGCACCGTGTGGCGTGCGACAAGGTCTGGCGCGAGGAGGACCACCCGTCTTATGTGGCGTGGATCCGCCGCAACCACGTGGTCGACCTCGCCGCAGCGACTCCGCCGGTGACGACGCTGTCGGCGCTGGCCGAACTGTCAGATGGGACTGCAATCCCTGGCATCAAGGGGCATGCCCTCGACGAGATCCGCTGGCAGGCACAGCTGCAGCGCGAGACACTCGCGAATGACTCGATCGCGTGGGAGCACCGCGAGCGCGAGCCCGAGCGCGGCTTCGATCTGCTGCCGGTGCCGTCGACAGGTGACATCTACCTCGACCTTGAGGGCGACCCCGTCTGGCGGGCCGATCGCAGCCTGGTGTTTCTATTCGGGTGGATCGAGCGCGACCCTACCGGCGCGTGGCAGTACCGCACCGAGTGGGCGCACGACGAGGCGTCGGAGCGCGCGGCCTACGATCGTCTGGTCGCGCACATCCGCGCACGGCGCGCCGAGTACTCCGAAATGCACGTCTACCACTACTCGCACGCCGAGACCTCAATGCTCAGCGGCATCCTCAAGCCCGATCCCGAGGAACTTGAAGCGTTCGAGAGTCTCGTCGCGAGCCGCGTGTTCGTCGACCTCTACAAGGTCGTGCGCCAGGGGCTGCGGATCGGCCTCGAGGGCTACGGGCTCAAGCGCGTCGAAAAGCTCACCGGGTTTGCGCGGTCGGCCGACGTCGATGGCGGCAGCGACGCCGTCGTGCTTTACGAGACCTGGCTGCAGACGCGTGACGACGCGCTACTCAAGCAGATTGCCGACTACAACGCCGAGGACTGCTTCGCCACGCTTGCCGTGGACGAGTGGCTACGCGACAACCTGCCGACGGGGCCGATCAAGCAGCGCGAGGTCTACGAAAAGGACCAGAAGGCGCTCGACCGCGATGCGGCATTCGAGGGGCGTGAGCAGATGGCCGCGCAATTGCGCGAGCGATTCCCAGACGATTCGGCCGCACGACTCGTGGGCTCACTTCTGAACTATTACGAACGCGAGGATCGGGTGAAGCGGCGGGAGCTCACCGAGATGCGCAACCTGCCCACCCTCGAGCGCCTTGACGACAGTCGCATCATCGACGGACTGCAGTACGTCGGCGAAGACGAGGACGGCCTCGCCCAGTACACGTGGGACGACCAGGATCACAAGATCGAGCTCGGGTCGGTCTGCGATCTTGACGGGTTTGGGCTGCGCTTCGTCACTGTGAAGCAGTTCGATGACCGCAAGCGCCTCGCCTCGATTTCGTTCAAGAAGGCCGACACTGAGGGACATCCCGTATCGATCGGCCCGTACAAGTCGATCAACGTGAAGACCAAGCAGGAGGCGCTCGACGCCGTCGCCAACGTGATGCTCGGTGGCACCGAACGCTTCGGCTGCGCGCTCGGCATCGTGCGCCGCGACCTGCCGCTCGCGCATGGCGTACCCGGCAACGTTCATACCGACCAGCCCACCGATGCTGCTGCGCAAGCCGCATGGCTCACCGCGGTGTGCGACCGCGCGCTCGGGTTGTCGGGCGGGCCACTCTCGATCCAAGGGCCGCCCGGCACTGGCAAGACGTGGCTCGCCGGCCAGATAGTCGTGCGGCTACTCGCAGGCGGGCACTCAGTTGCGCTCACGGCCCCCTCACACAACGCGGTCGTCAACGCCTGCGAGCAGATCACTGATGTTGCCGAGGACCGGGCCTTCGCATTCCGCGGCGCACGCTTCTACTCTGACGACAAAGATGCAGCGGGACTCTCGTCCTACATTGAAGAAATCAAGGGCAATGGCAAGGCGATCGACGCGCTCGCCGACGGAGCACAGCTGATCGCTGGCACCTCGTGGATGTGTGCCAACCAGGACCTATTCGAGCAGGTCGACTACCTCGTGATCGACGAGGCCGGCCAGTTCGGACTGGCCGACGCCGTCGCTTCCGCCCTCTGCGCCAGGAAGGGCGTGATCCTGGTTGGCGACCCGCTGCAGCTGCCCCAAGTGGCGCAGGCCCGTCACGAGGAGAACGGTGGGCGGAGCGTGCTCGAGCATATCCTCGGAGAAGAGTCCCTGATCCCCGACGATCGCGGCATCCTCCTCACCGTGACGCGGCGAATGCACCCAGACGTGTGCAGGTTTATCTCCGATCACGTGTACGAGAGTCGGCTGACGGCGCTGCCCGAGCTCGCCAACCAGACCACAC
>Ga0194055_10004157_pt1 | contig 10945 bp, 10 predicted proteins | sample SepL449m_MetaG_FD_155482 | JGI IMG/M metagenome (GOLD analysis project Ga0194055, IMG submission 155482) | Anoxic zone freshwater microbial communities from boreal shield lake in IISD Experimental Lakes Area, Ontario, Canada - Sep2016-L442-9m | ecosystem: Environmental > Aquatic > Freshwater >... | reverse complement strand
AAGATCTTCGCATTGAGATTTGCCGACAATCTCAGCGCCATTTTCAAGTAGTGATGTCACCACGGTTGCATCGCTTTCAGGAAGCCAGCCGTCGGTGACATTTGATCCCGCGCGCATGGGGAGACCAGCTACTGCAATGTTGTCTTTGACGGCCACTTTGATTCCGTCGAGAACACCTTTTGAGGTGGGAGGAATTGCACACTTCCACGTCCAGGCATGATGCGGATTCTCGATGGGTGGCATTCCAGTCTGAGCTCTCACCGGACTCGAAGTCGACGCAGCGTGCTGTAGAGAGATCTCTTCATAGGAATTGATCAGACCGGGAATTAGGCCGATAACTATCTCTACTTCCTCTTCCGAAAGTGGCATACCAAGATCGATACCTACCTGAAGGATTACTTCCTTGGAAGGTATTCCCGGAGGAGTGACGGCATTCAGTTGTCACTCACCATGCCAAGAGCAGCGCGCACCATCCGAGGCTATACCGAGAATCTCTTCGAGACCGTTAAAAAGCCCGAATCGGGCGAACGTATGGCGTCGTGGAACTCGGTCCATTGGATCCAAGGAGCATACGGTCTTCACCTTGCCATTGATTGGTCAGCTTTCCGAATGCGAAACTAGCGAGCCAGTAGGGGCTTCCCCAACTGACCGCATACTTGCTACCTGCGAACGCTGCGGACTGTTTCTTTGGAAAATCGTTAATGCAGCAAGCACTCTTTGGAGAGAGTTTTCCGCCGGCAAACATAGCAAGTTGGTTCAGTTCAGTCTGACGAGGTAAATACCAATCATTCTTACCGCCACCACTATATTTTCGCGCCGAGGTCGCTGCTCCTGTCTTACAGTTCTGCGAAATAATTTCGGAGTTCCCAAAGCCCGTACTCGCGAGGTAACCCGTCTGAGCTTTCCCAGGAACCCACTTGTTATACCAATCCTTACCCTGAAGATCTTTCGTCCACGCTGCGCGCACGTTGGTATTACTGCACCAGTTCAATTTGGGATCGGTTTTTCCACCAGCCCAGGTTTTCGGTGCGACTTCTAGGTATTTCCAACCATCGGGTGCATAGGCAAGATCGCCTTCAGCATTCGGCGTCGCTCGCCACACATTTACGGTCTCTTCACTTCGTACGAAGAAGATCATTCCGCCACCAGGTCCAATATCACCTAATTTGCAGATGCCGCCTTGAGCACATGAGGGAGAATTTTCTGCAGATACAGTCGCGGTATCAGTGGCAATCGCGCCTTCGATGCCGGACAGAGCAAATAGCGAAACAAGGCCGATAGCGAGAAATACTCTTTTCATATAGAAAACTTACCAGGACGAGTAATCAATCTTGTTTCTAATCGCCTTACCGGTAGGCTCATCTTGGATTAAATTTCGATGAAAAAGAGGAGTTTTCGTGCTCGAGGCGAGTGAGTATCTCTACTTCGCATACCGTGCCTTCGACGGAATGGCAGAGATTGTAGAAAAACTCGGAGATGACTTTGCCAATCGCACACCCTCCCTTCCCGGCGCCAACTCTCCCTATGCACTCCTGACTCACTGCATCGGCGTCAGTGACTTCTGGGGTGGGTACCTCGTCAATGGTCGCGAGATCGAGCGAGATCGAGCGGCCGAATTCACCTCTACCGGCCCCGTAGCGCCGCTTCTCCAGAGCGTCATCGACGCCAAAGCTCGGTTGGCTGAATATGTAGCCGGCGCCGACCCGCGCGCTCCCCTACGCGACGAACCGCCCGCGGCTTTCCAGGGGCCAGATCAAGCTCTCACTCAGGCCGGCGCACTCCAACATATTTATGAAGAGCTGACCCAGCATCATGGCCAGATGGAAATTTTGCGAGATGTCATTCTCGCCGAAGCAAACGGATCACTGGAGGCGAAAAGATAATGGGAAAGTTCGCTGCGCAATTCAAATCAATCAATCTCGGTTCACTACGCAAACCTCGTCGTACCAAGTGGGGAAATAACGACGATGAGACTCTCTGTTCGTGGGTTGCCGATATGGATTTCGGTATTGCTCCCGCCATCAAAAGTGCTATGGAAGAAATGATTCGCGACGAAGAATTCGGCTATCCCTTCTGGGATCTTGATCCAGTTATTGTGGCTTTTGAGAGTCGCATGGAGCGCCTATACAACTGGACACCGATTCCTGAGCGCACAAAAGTTTTAAGCGACCTCATTCAAGTTTTGCAAATTGTGTTGCATCACTCCACGAAGCCCGGTGACGGCATTGCCATTCATGTTCCGGCATATAACAACTTCTTAGTAAATATTGAAGAAATGAATCGACGTATCGTGCCACTTCAGATGGAATTTACTGAAGAGGGCTGGAAATGCGACAACACTAATCTTGCGGCTCGCCTTAAGGCCGAGCGCGTAACAATGATCATCATCATTAACCCTCAGAACCCAACAGGTCGGGCATTTACGCATGTTGAGTTGACGGAACTTGCTGAAGCAGCAAAAGAACTAGATATTCCAGTTCTCTCCGATGAGATCCACTCAGACTTGCTCTTTGATGACCACGTCCATATTCCTTTTGCTTCATTGAGCGATGACGCCGCGCGCCGCACTATCACAACCACTTCGGCCACCAAGGGTTTCAATATTGCCGGTACGCGTACTGCAATCATGCACGTCGGCCTGGACACATTATGGAGCGAAATTTCATCCCTACCCATCGACTACTTTGGCGCCCCCAATACTCTCGGAAAAGTGGCGACTGCGGTGGCGTGGAGTGAATGCGAGGATTGGCTAGGTGAGCTCAATGAGCAACTCGCTAAGAACCGAGCGATCATCGATGAGTGGGTGGCCACTTTTGATGGCAAAGTGAAATATCACGCTCCAGAAGCGACCTATCTTGCTTGGCTTGATCTTTCGCGCACTAAGGCCGGGGCAGCACCTGAGGCCACGGAATATATTTTGGAAAACGCAAAGGTACGCCTAGCCACAGGCTCGGATTACACGCTACATACTGAGATAGATACGCACTCATGGGCGCGATTGAACTTCGCTACTAACGAAGAGAATCTGCGAGAAATTTTGAAGCGCGTAGGAGAAGTTCTTTAACTAACGGATACCCGAATTGGATAGACCACTGTCACAGGTTTGCTATTCGATACGTACACCCAATGAACTTCGTACAAGAAGCTTTGCGGTGTAAGCGTGTTCGAAGAAATCATTGATCCGATGGTGATCCAAAGTGGTTTAGAGGCATCAGGACACATGGATGGTGAATCCAATCCGGAATCTTTGGCAACTTGAATCAAGGTGCCCGATATATATAGCGACCATGCGCCGCTTGTGCTTCGAGGAGCACAGAAACTCAAACCCCAGAATGGATAGGAATCTGTTTGGCATCCAGTTTCAAAAGGCACTCCCGCGCCGGCTGAAATACACACTTGAGTGAGGCGCCGGGAACCCGATGATGTCGTCGGCGCCGGAGTCGTTGGCGCGGGGGCACTCGCAGACGCAACAGAGGCAACAGCGGTCGCACTTCCTGACTTCGCGCAACTCACAGCGTAGATCAACGTCCCTGTCCGAGATCCGAGCGTCACAGAAGCTGAAATCCCCCCGCTTGAGGAAATGGTTACGGTTTGAGTTGAAGGCGTCTGCCCTGGAAAAGTGGTGGAGATATCACACGTATCTCCTGGTGTTGCTCGAAGTGTCCACGAGAACTTCTCACCAGGCGCCATAGTTGTGGGAATTCCCGAGATGTTCGCCGAAACGGTCGCGTATGCAACCTGCGCACTCACACTCTTGCTTCCGGAGAGTTTGCAGATGACACCTACTTGCCAGAGACCAGTGGTATTCCCAATCGTGATGGTTGCTTCGATCGCTCCAGTTTTTCCTAATGTGATCGTTTTGGTCGTCTTCGCACTTCCAGGAAAAGTGTTCTCTTGGGTGCACTGATCATCCACTGTTCCAGTTATTTGATACTTCACAACCTGACCTGGCGTAGGAGCCGTTGGGAAGTTATTAATACTCACCGTTTTAACAACGGTTTTAGGCGCTTCATAAACAGCAAGTGCCTCGCCAGACTTGGTGCACTTCGCCTGCACAGTTGCGCTTGTTCCCAGTCCATTCTTCGTTAAAGTGAATTGATACTTACCAAAATCATCGAGTGTTACTGCTTGCTTTACGCCACTTCCATTCGTTTGCGTAGTTGCTATCTGACAGATGTCATTAGGTGTACCGACAACTGTGAAAAGTGGTTCTCCAAGAACGTTTTCTAGGTACGAGAGCTCCGCCGGAGTCTTAGGCGTTGTCGGGGCTTGCGTTTCAATGGCAATTGGCGTGGGTGTAACCACGGGAGTTGGGTCTGGAATCGCAACAGGGGCTGCAGGTTTAGCCACTGCTGGCGTCGAAATTAATATCCAAGCAAGTTTCGCGCCTTTCTTGGCGCACACAAAACTCTTGCCAGCACTCTTCTGGATCAAACCAGCTTTAGTGCAGGCGCCTCCGACTTTGATCACCGTCGCAGCTTCAGCGGCATCAGTGCCGCTGAAGAGTACGAGCAGCGCAACTATAAAGGCGAGGTGTCGGCGCATTGACCCAATTTAGCAAAGGTGTCGGGACCTCGCCTGCCAATCGGCTAGGGGACCCATTCCCCGCTAAATCCCTTCTCCAAAGGACTCAATTCACCATAGAATGGCGATGTGCAAAGGAATTTCCCCACCATTAACCACTTTCGAAGTTTTTTGCACCTACCCAAGATCTCATTTAATCGGCGTGCTAAACGTCTCAAGAAAGCGCTCACTATTTGGGATTTGAGATCTCTAGCTAAAAGGCGGACTCCTAGGGGCCCGTTTGATTATGTAGACGGCTCAGCAGAGAGCGAGGCTTCGCTCTCGCGTGCGCGTTATGGTTTTTCAAGTATCGAATTCCATCCATCAGTCCTTCGCGATGTGTCAACCGCCTCCACCGTGACTACTTCATTGGACCATACTTTCGATCTGCCATTCGGCTTTGCACCTACTGGGTTCACGCGAATGATGCATTCAGCCGGAGAGGTTGCAGTCGCCCAAGTAGCTGCCCAATTCAATATTCCTTACGTACTTTCAACACTGGGAACTACGTCGATCGAGGACGTAGTCTCTGGAGCCCCAAAGGGGACTAACTGGTTTCAGCTTTATATGCTCAAAGATATGGCGAGAAATCTCGAGACAATTGACCGGGCTAAGGCTGTCGGAGTCGATACTTTGGTGTTAACCGTTGATGTACCCGTCTCTGGACTTCGCTTACGAGATGCTCGCAACGGGCTAACCATTCCTCCCTCATTAACATTCCGCTCACTAATCGATTTCGCCAAGAAGCCGAGATGGTTGGCCGACTATTTGACTACCCCTCCGCTTGAGTTCGCCGCTATGTCTTCTTGGAATGGCACTGTTGCCGAGATGCTCGATACGCTCTTTAATCCTTCAGTCACGTTTGAAGATCTTGAGTGGATTCGCGAGCGTTGGGGCGGCTCACTTGTCATCAAGGGAATACAGAATGCCCAAGATGCACGACGATGTGTAGATCAAGGTGTTGACGCTGTCATCCTCTCTGACCACGGTGGACGGCAGTTGGATAGAGCAGTCACCCCATTAAGCCAACTTCGATCCGTCGTGGAAGAGATCGATGGAAAAGCCGAGGTGCATATCGACACCGGCATTACCCACGGCGGAGATATAGCGGCTGCGCTGGCTCTCGGGGCCGACTTCGTCTGGGTGGGTCGCTCGTACCTCTATGGCCTCATGGCTGGTGGCCAAGATGGAGTAACCCGGGCGGTCGAGATTCTCACTCAAGAATTAGTACGCACCATGAAGCTCTTAGGCGTCACTTCGATTGCCGAGTTGGATACTCGACATATCAAAATGCTCCACTCTGATTAATCTAAGCTGATTAATCTAAGCTGATTAAGTCGTAGTTCTAATTAACTAAAACGAACAAGAACCTTACTCACATCTAATTCTTGGCGAGCCAATGCAGTGAATATCCCAGGTGCTTCTTCCGGGGTAGAAATCTGGTCGATGAGCGCATCGCCGATCTCCGGATTCTCTGCGATCCACTTTGCGGTACTTGAGAAATCATCTTTGTTGTAGCAGAAACTGCCCACAAGCGTTCTTTCGGCTACCGAGAATTCGTAAGACTTGATAGACATCACGGGCTCGGCCATACCGAGGAAAACAATGGTGCTGCCGCGCTTACTCACTTCGTGCGAGGAAGCGATTGTGGCTTCAGAGCCCACTGCATCAATAACAGTGTCTGCCTTGCGCCCGAAGGTAGATTCAACTTCTGTTAAGAGATCCTTCGGATGCACAACCGTAAAACCAAGGCGCATCAAAAGGGCACTTCGAGTTGGGCTGATCTCACTGACAATTACGTTGTTAACGCCGATGCGACGGCAAGCAATCGCCACAGCTTGTCCGATTGGCCCGCCTCCGATAACGACAACGTTCTGATCAGCGGACACATGACCACGACGCAGTGCGTGGTAGCCAACTGCCAACGGCTCAATCAAGGCACCGTGTACAGGATTCATATTGGGGTCTAGCGGAATGATGTTCTCGCTCGGCACCGTGACGAATTCCGCAAAGGCGGCATCAATTTCAGGTACTACACCCAGAACGCGCAAGCGATCACAGAGCTCGTGGTCGTTCTTCTTACAGTTACTGCACTCTCCGCAAGTCATAGCCGGATTGATGGAGACCAAATCCCCCACTTTGAGACCGGAAACCTTACTTCCCAACAGATCGATTCTGCCGACCGTCTCGTGACCCATGACCTGGTTGGGATGGCGACGGCCCGTATGCCCGGCAAACCCGTGGATATCAGAACCACAGATTCCAGTAGCAATCACCGCTACACGTACTTCATGATCGGAGGGATCGCGAGGTGCACGATCTTCTACGGTCATTTCCCAAGGACCTTGAAATACAAGTGCTTTCATAGCTACTCCGTTAGTTGTGTTGGATAAGTTGAGCGTGTTGGTTTGCGATGGCGGTGACGCCCTTCAAGATGCTTTCTTTAGTGTTTGCCAGAGAGACGCGCACGTAACCCTCGCCGAAGTTTCCGAAGGCTGATCCGTGTGCCGTAGCTATTGCATGCTCACGTACTAACTTAAGAACAAAATCTAGCGATGGCATTTTGGTCTCTTTGATGCCCAGCCAGAAATAGAAAGCTCCAGCTGGCATGATGAAGTCCAGATTTGCGGCTTTAGCAACCTCTGCTGCTGCATCGCGTCGCTCTCTATATGCATCTCTCATCTCCTGAATGCACTCCTGCGGACCTTGCAGGGCAGCGAGCGCCGCAAACTGCGCTGGCGAACTCACGCATGAGATCAGCGGCTCTTGCAATTTCGCGATGTCGCCTGAAATTCTCTTGGGAGTGATCGCATACCCCACGCGCCAGCCAGTCATGGCATAGCTCTTTGAGAAGCTATAGGTACTAATAACTCGTTCTTCCGGATCATTTGCACCGATGCTTGCCATTGGTTGCTCGAAAGTGATCTGGTCATAGCACTCATCTGAAACGATCCAAAGATTGTGCTTTGAGGCCATCTCGTAAATCTCTTGAAGTACTTTTGCAGGGATTACTGTTCCCAATGGATTTGAAGGAGTATTGATCAAGATTGCCTTCGTGCGCGGAGTCACAAGCGAAGCGATTTCCTTGGCGTCAGGTAGAAAACCGTTCTCAGCGCGCAGTGGGTAATAGATCGGCGTTGCCGAAAGGAGCGTGGCCATCATGCGGAAATTGGGCCAACCAGGATCGGGTAGCAAGATCTCATCGCCAGGAGCCATGAAGGAAATCATGGCCGCATAAATTGCCTGTACTGCCCCCGCTGAAACAGTTACCTGATCTGGATGGGCATTGATGCCATTAATGCGATGGACCTTGTCGGCCAGTGCCTCCCGCAGTGGGGCAACACCCGCGTTCGGCGTATAACGAGTCTCCCCAGCGCGAATAGCTTTGGCGGCCGCCTCGCAAATGTGTTCTGGCGTAGAGAAATTTGGCTCACCAACTTCGAGATGGATGACGTTGGGAGTTGCCCAGGCAATATCCATCACCTGACGGATACCAGATCGTTCCATAGCGACGACGTCAGGCCTTATCTCTGGTTTCATAGTGCTTTCCCATCTCTCGCTTTAACATTTTTTAGTGAAAATATTCGTGCTGCGTTCTCCCCCATAATCTTTTGTAGATCCTCAGAAGTCATATTAGGAAAGTGCAGAGCCGGAAGTTCTGAGAGAGACTTATATCCGGGTCGCTGATCTATCCATGGCCAATCCGAAGCCCACATGAGCCGCTCAACCCCATACCACTCAAGAAGATCTGCTGACATTCCCCTCATATCTTGATAGGGGAACTCATCATTACTAAACGCGTACTGCCCAGAGAAGAGCACGGAAACGTTGGGAGAAGCAGCCAGATCCTTCACATACTTCCAAGAGGGGGGTGGGATTGGTGTTTCGATACGTGGACGCCCCCAGGCATCGACATCCCAACCGCTCTGACAGAATCCAAGATGATTCAAAACAACTTTTAAGTCAGGAAGTTCTTGTAAAACTTTAGGCAAAAGTTCTTGTTGCTCTGATGTGGAGTAAAACCATGCAATCACTCCGGCTTCGCTCATGGACTTCAGCATCTCGAAGCTCTTTAGTTTCCGAATGGGGCTCGTTAGATCTCCTAGCTCCCATACACGGAAACCAAGATAATTACTCTTTTCATTTCTACTCTCAAAATCCTTAGCCAGGTCATGAGCATCGCTATTCATCACGCCGACCAAGGAGAAGCGTTCTGGAAACTCTTCTCGCGCGGCCGCTGCATAATCGTCATGATCGTCTAAAGAGACGAGAACGGCGTGATCTATGGAATTCTCATCCATCACTGTGATGAAGTTACCGATAAGGGCTTCACGTTCCTCGGGATAAAGGGGATGAACTCCACGACGATACTCACTCTTGGTACTGGCAAAGAGGTGTAGGTGCGAATCAATTCTGATGGTCACTGGGCAGCCTTTGAAGGGCTCGCAATGTGTGACTTCAGCGCCGCAACTCTCGCTCTAATTTCTTCCGTACTGCCACGTGTCAGATCGCTACCTAGGCCTACGGCAGTTGCTCCCGCCTTCAACCACTCCCCTGCCTGTTCGGTTGAGATTCCTCCGGTCGGCACAAATTTCACAGTATTAAGTGGGCCAAGCAAAGCTTTGAGATAATTGATCCCAAGTTGGCCGGCGGGAAATATCTTGATGAATTCAGCCCCGGCCTCAACGCCAAGCAATACCTCGGTGGGGGTAAGCGCGCCCGGGAAGGGCAGCATTCCGAGTTCGAGAGAACGCTTAATTACTTCTTCTCGAGTTCCAGGAGAAACAGTAAAAATCGCTCCCGCTTCGTGAGCTTCATTTACATGTGCAATCGTATTTACGGTACCCACACCCATACTTACTTGAGATGAATATTCACGAACGATTTTCTGCCATGCGGTGGAGTTCGTAGTGACTTCGAGAGCGAGTACCCCAGCTTCGATGAGCGTTTCCACCTTGCTGCGCACCACTTCTTCAGGTCCACTTTCGCGAACGATGGCAATAATTGGAAATTCTTTGAGGGCGGCAATGAGCTTCGCGGTTTGAGCACTCATCATTTACCGCTTAACCCTGTAGATGCCAGCTTCGCTTAACTCATGCCGTGAAAATTGTGCAGCATCGCCATAATGTGTCTGCTTAAAGGCCGATGCGTGTACTGATGCTTCCGTAGCCAGAGCAACATCTCCGGTAACCAGATATTCCCCAAGGAAGGCACCGGTTCCAGCATCGCCAGCACCAATCGGGTCAAGAACAAAACCGTCTGCTGAAGATTCGCACTTCGATCCAGAAGAGTAAGTGATTGCTGAGTTGGTCCCTACCTCACCAATATTCCCCGTTCTTGAAGGTACTGAAATGAGTTTCACGCCGAACTCGTCCATGAGGTGTTGAGTTGCTTCATGAACGGACTTACCCAAGTGCAGAAGGTCAGTGAGATCCTGAGGCGAGGCGAAAAGCACATCCACTTTTCCTAAAACTCGCTTGATAGCTGCAGCAGCACTCTCTCTATCCCAGAGTTTACTTCGGTAATTCACTTCAAAGCAGCGAAGTGCGCCTGGTGATGAGTCGAGAAAATCTTCAACTAACTCCGGAGAATCCTTTCCAACAGCCATCGATATGCCAGAGGAAAAGAGCGCTGCGGGCGAACCAACATGGTGAGAGAAATTAACTTCTTTTTTTGAAAGCTCTGCAAATGCCGATCCCGCACGATCGTAATGAACCGTGCTACCGCGAGGCGCTGGGCCAAGTTCTGCAAAATATAGGCCGACTCTCGCTCGAGACGGGATGATGCTCGGTTTTACTTCAAATTCACGACAGTGGCGCAGGATACGCGCGCCGTGTTCATCATCTGGAAGGGAAGAAATCCAAGTTGAATCAATGCCCATCGCCTTGGCAGAGATGGCTACGTTCAGTTCAGCACCACCGATAGACACATTAAATGAATCGGTGCGAGAAGTTCGTTCGCCCATCGGAGGTGAAAAACGAATCATGGCCTCGCCGAAGGTGGTGAGCGAGGGCTTGCTCATGTCGACTGCTGGCGTTTGGAGACGAAGACCGCGATGGCGGCAACAATGACTGCTCCTCGGAGTAAACCTTGGCTGTACTGAGAGACGCCGATCATGTTGAGGGAGTTATCGATCAGAGTTATTAGGATTGCTCCACCGATAGCGCCCACTAGTCGACCACGACCACCCATAAGCGAGACACCGCCCAGGACAACAGCGGTGATTGCAGCGAGTTCCAATCCATTTCCGGTCGTGGGGGTACCCACGCCGGCACGACATACCTGAATGATGCCTGCCGAAACCGCAAAGAGCGAGCAGAGCACCATCGACGCGGTAATCACTGGTCCACTTGCTACTCCAGACCTTCTCGCTACCTCAGGG